>Ga0164311_10000158_pt1 | contig 26177 bp, 27 predicted proteins | sample GuaBasSedimGuay2_FD_121796 | JGI IMG/M metagenome (GOLD analysis project Ga0164311, IMG submission 121796) | Subseafloor sediment microbial communities from Guaymas Basin, Gulf of California, Mexico - Guay2, Core 4569-9, 9-12 cm | ecosystem: Environmental > Aquatic > Marine > Hydrothermal vents... | reverse complement strand
GCCTCTTACAGGGGGTATGCCCGCGATTAGAGAAGTTTGAAGCTAAACTCCAGGGGGAAGAGCAGGCAGACGCGATAGCTAAGGCGGTGGTGGAGGCTTTGAGCAGCATGCTTAAGGCGCCACCAGACTGTGAGCTGCTGCGTATAGGGGGATGCAGATATCTGATCGGGCGTATTGTGGAGACAAGCAGGCTAGCTAACCTATTCTGTGCCTTTTGTAGGCGTGCTGAGCAGTGTGAACTATGCCGCAAGCTACTTGAGCTGTGGCATGCGTTAAGCTCAGCAAGTGCTAGCATATGGCAGCCTGAGGAGAAAGAGCTGATACGGGTAGAGCACGTTGGCTTCGCTAAAATAGGCTATCTGAAGCTGGGAGGGAAGGTGTATGCGGTATTCCAGCGGAAAGCGCGTAGCTACCTGCAGGCTGAGGCCCTAAAGTCGTGTCTGCGAGTTCTCTTTGAAAAACCGCCCAATGGGCACGGGATCGGTGAGGCTATAGAGTCAGGGATGCAGACGATCAGAGAGGAGCTGTGCAGGCTAGCTGGCTATAACTGGTTTAATGAAGTAGCACTTGAAGCTGTCATGAGGTACTTCAGGCTACATGAGCTCTATCCACTGATAGCAAATCCTAGAGTGACAGAAGTCTATGGAACCCTTGGGCATGAGCTGTACTTTGACCATATACCTCTGGGAAGGTGTGATAGCAGGATACAGCTGACAAGCGAGCTATACGATAGGATTCTCTCCATAGCTGAGCTTGATCCACATAGCTGGCTAGACGAAAGGAGCCCCTCTCTCAAGACCAGCGTCGAAACAAGGTACTTCAAGCTTAGAATCACGGTAGATGGGGCGCCTTTAGCAGAGCCGTCAGTAGACATCAGAAACCTCACCAGCATACAGCTCTTATCCCTACCCACGCTGGTCAGCATCGGAACCATAAGCTACATTGATGCTGCAAAGCTGCTTAGAGCTATGGTATCAGGAGCTAGCGTCCTTGTAGCTGGGCCAACAGGGAGTGGGAAGACAACACTATGCAACGCTCTGCTTGTCTTCGTAAGCCCATCTGCTAGGATAGTTAGTGTCGAGGACAGCAGAGAAATCGAGGACATGAACAGGTATGGGAAAAAGCACCACATGTATGTTGTTCCTCCAATTGAGAGCGGGGACAGAGAGGGCAAGTGGGAGGAGGTTCTCAAGCTCCTTCACAGGAATCCAGATGTAGTCTTCTTGGGAGAGCTTCAGCACCAGATGCATGTAGAGGCATTCTTCACTGCAGTGGAAAGCGGGTTCCAGGTGATAGCTACAACCCATGCTAGGTCGCTTAGGGAGCTGAGGGAAAAGTGGACCAGATGGAGAAGCCAGTTTGATCCCCATAAAGTAGATGTAGTAGTCATCATGGAGAAGAACAGTGGAACACGTAGAGTTGCAGCAGTCAAGCAAGGAGGGGGGCTAAGAGCTGAAAACAGAGCTCATATAGTGGAAAAGCTGCTTCAAGTGCTGGAGAAGGGAGAAATACCTAACACGGAGTGCGCTAAGATCGTAAACGAGGCTTATCATGGTGTGGGGGCTTGAGAAAGCTGGATGTCTTGTTCATAGTGGCATTCGCATCGACGCTCGCTGTCGCGCCAGCTCTCTCAGCAGCTGTTATAGCCGCTAAGCTGCTCTTCAAGGTGCTTGAGAGTACTATAGCCAAGAAGAGGGAGATATCCTACTTGATGTCAGCGTATGCCTTCGCATTCGCCTATCTAACAGGGTTAGAGAGAGGCATGCCAGCTGCACTCAATGCAGTGCTGGCTACACGCATAGAGCCTTATGCAGCTGACTTCAAGAAGCTTAGACTCGAGGTGCTAAGAGGCAAGCCGCTCCATGGGGTTATAGGAGAGTACGCAGAGAAGTTACCAGCGCTTCCATCTAAGATAGCATTGCTGTCTCCACTGAGCAAGAGAGAGAAGCTTAACTACATCAGGGAGCTCGTAATCCTGGAGATGAAGGAGAGGATATCCGCTTACCTAGCTGCAGCCTCGCTTGCTATAATAGGCAACTACCTTCTACTGCTCATGCTACTGATGCTGTTTACTCTAGGTAGGCTAGGAGCTCATGAGATCTTGTTAGCAGCTGTCTCAGCATCTGTTATGGAGGTAGCTGCACTTGAGTACTGGAGTAGAGTTGAAGCTGGGAGGTAAGCTATTTGTATGGGAGGTACCTGATGCTGAGGAGATTCTAGGGGTCGCGGAGATCGTAGAGAGGATAGCAGCTCACATGAGCAGGAATATAAGCTTCTATGCCTCTCTGATAGCTAGCTGCATGGAGTATAAAGGGTATAGGAGAGAGGAGGTCCACAGGATAGCTGCTAGAGCTAGCTCAGGAGAGTACACACTGGAGGAATTCATAGCTAAGCTGGAGGAGATATTTCCAAAGAGAGGAAAGGTGCTTAGGCTCCTTCTCCTGAGCAAAGTAGACGCAGAGGAGCTTACCAGGAACATCAGAGAGCTGCATGTAATGCTGCTTAGCGAAGTAGTTGTAGCCAAAAAGCTGGCAGCTTCGCTTAAGGAGATGCATAGGCGGGCGCTTCTGATCTTGTTCCTCTTGACTGCCTCATCTATGGGGTTATTTAAGATGAAAACGGTGCTAGCCGGAATCAGCTTCCTTAGCATAGCTCCAAGTGTACCATGGCACGTGCTAGCCATTATCACAGCACTCAATATCATGGTGCTATCAAGACTCTGTCAACTCAACATAATCAAATCTCTGCTAGCTACAGCTTTAGGTGCAGCTGCAGGGTACATGCTGTTCTGGGTGGTACTCTGAATGTGCTATTAGCTTTGGGAGGCATCCCAGTGGCATGCTCAATCGTAACAGACATAGCCCGTGGAAAGGTGTACAACATTGCTGTAGTGCTTGAGCTGGTATTGTTAGCAGCAGCAGTATATGCTACCGGTAGGTACATCAGCATCGTATACCTGTTAGCCCTTCTCCCATTTTCAATGGCGTTATTCTCAGCTGGACTTGGAGGAGGAGACTGCAAGCTACTGCTAGTAGCATCGGCTCTCTTATCCACTTTAAGCCTGAAGGCTGGAGTGTATATGTGCATGTACTTCCTGGCGCTACTTCACCCAGCCTGGTGCCTGCATAGAAAAAGGAAGATAGGAGCTATCTCAGCGGTGTTGGCTGCCATACCGCTTTCAAAGCTAGCACTATGTGCATACCCGGTGCTGCTTGCTATTTCAGCACTCAACAAAAGAGGAGTGCTGGCAGCACCATTGATCATGCTGGCTTACATTGTGGCAGCTAGCTCTGTAGCCTGAGATTTATGTACTCGTAAGCTAGTCTCCCGCTCTCGAAGCAGTAGTGTATGTTCCGGAATTCCTTCCTGAATTCGGATACTCTCTGAAATACCTCCTTAGGCTCCCTCTTGTCTATTATGACTTCTCTGATGAAGCGAGCTACCTCATCCATGTCGCTTTCCTTCATGCCAAGCCTAGTCACCTCGGAGACACCCAGCCTTATTCCTCCAGGCTCCCTGAAACTTCTCCCAAGCCTGATATCCCATGGAAGCAGGTTCCTATTCACTATTATCCCAGCTTCTTCTAGAGCTTTCTCAGCCCAAGCTCCATTCCCATGCTCCCATATGTCAACCAGTATGGTATGGCTTTCTGTAAAGCCTCTCTTCTCTCCTACTACCTTAAAGCCCTCTCCACATAGAGCTTCAGCTAGCCTCTTGGCATTCCTTATGATCTGGCTGCAGTACTCCCTCCCAAACTCAAGCATCTCAGCTAGAGCAACTGCTAGTGCAGCTACATTATGCAAGTGGTGGTTACTAGTTACACCGGGGAAGACCGCCTTCTTTATCTTCTCAAAGTGCTCTTCGCTGTTAGTTATTATGGCACCGTGCTGTGGGCCAGGTAGTGTCTTATGCGTGGACATGCTGACCGTGTCAGCCCCCTCACCTAGAGGGTCTTGAAAGAAGCCTGCTCCAATAAGGCCTGCTACATGAGCTGCATCATAGTTCACCACAGCTCCAACAGCATGTGCTGCCTCTGATATCTCGCGGACAGGCGCAGGGAACAGGAACACACTTGCACCAAGCATTACAAGCTTGGGCTCATGCTCTTCTATGGCCTTAGCAGCGCGATCTGCATCTACTGTAAAGTTCTCCTCATCAAAAGGCAGGTACTCTACCTTCAGCCTAGCTACAGCTCCAGCAGTACCTCCAATTTTAGCTCCAGTCTTGCCGATGTCAGGGCCCATTGATATGTGGCCTCCACTCGGTATCGACTGGGCAAGCATGACATCTCCAGCTTTAGTGAAAGCAGTATAGATGGCTAGGTTAGCTGCTACACCAGATGTCGGCCTGACATCTGCATGCCTGCAGTGAAATAGCTCCTTCATTAGGTCTATGCAGAGGAGCTCGACTTCGTCTATGAACCTGCAGCCAGCATAGACACGCTCCCCAGGCCAGCCCTCAGCATACCTATGGCCAAAATCAGAGATCATAGCCTCCTTCACAGCCGGGCTGACTATGTTCTCGCTAGCTATCAGAGGTATAACCCTGTCAAACCACCTGTGATGCTCCTCTAGAAGCCTAAAAACCTTCTCATACGCTTCTTTATGCCTCATAGGTGGCTCCTACGCTCACTGCTGAAAACCTTTTCCCAGAGACCACCCAGCTATTTTACGCTCAGCTTCCTCTAGGAATCTATGGAGCATACCTCTCAGCAAGATAGCTGAGCCTGCAAAGTCGTGGCCATCACCTAGTTCTCCAGCTGCCTTAGCAGCTGCCGAGATGACTAGGCTTATGGGAGGCTTATCACCTGACTCTATCCTCCTCCTAAGCTCTCTAGGAGCTCTCATGGACGCCTTTAGGAGACCTCTTCCATGCTCACCGAGCCCTGGGATAAGCGGCTCCAACTCCATGACTCCAAGCAGGTACTTATCCTGGTCAACCAGCTTGTAGTTGGATAGCATAGAGCAGAAGCTTCCAATGACCTTGCTCCCCATCCCCTTGAAAATGCGGCCAGCATTGAAGTACTGTATGCTATCAGTTGAAGAAAGCCCCTTTCTCGCTAGGATAGCTATAAGCCGCTTAAACGCCTTCTTGCGTTCGTTTCTGAAGGACTCCACCATAGCAGCAACTCTGCTGCTAAATCCCTCCAGGAGAGCCTTGATACCGGCTTCAGGTCCGCCTCTATAGTACCCTACAGGGCCTAAGACTTGAAGCATCGAGAATGCCTTAGAAAGAGGCATGCCTAAGCTTGTGGACAGCAGCTGCTTACCTGACTTCTTAACTTCTCCAGAGGATAGCGCCTCATCAAAGACAAGCTTAGTAAACACTCCATCCATCCTCGGAAGCTCGTGTGCTCCAATGAGAGCTATATGAGGAAGAGAAGAGCCAACCAGCTCTTTAGCAAACAAGTAGGCCACTATGCTCCCGCTAGCATCGACTTCACCTCGAAAGCCATGTAGCTCAGGATTAACGTTTAGCACACGGCTACCTGGATAACTAGTATTGTGGTGATCTAGTATCACGACAACCTCATCAGATAGCATCTTCTCAATGAGGTCAGCGTGAGGGGAGGCTATATCAGCGTAGATAAGTAGATCAAAGGGCTCTTTGTGAAGCAGCCTGAGAGCGCTTAAGCTTAGCCTCTCTAGGCATATGAGCCTTGGAGATAAGCCCAGCTTCTCTAGGGCATCTACCAGGATAGCAGCAGAAGACAAGCCATCTGCATCATCATGATAGACTAAGGCTACATTACTCCACCTGCCGCTCCTCACGACATCAGAAGCTCTTTTAACAGCTGCTAGAAAGCTGGAGGTCGGCAACGTGAAACCCCAGATCTGAGGGCATGGAAGACAAAAAACTTTCACCCATACAGTCAAACACCACCAGGGAGAAGAAGGCTACTGAAAGCCTCCAGCTGCATTAGATGCGTCCTTAGGTTAGCAGTAGAGGCTTTTGCAGGCATTGCCTCCGTGGTATTGGAAAGTGGAGAACTTAGCACTAGAGTTGTAGCAAGGAACAGAAGCCCTAGGCTCAGCACACAGACAGGGAAACCTTAATTAGCTCAAGGGCAGCTGGTGAACTGATGATGAGTGCTTCCGGGACTGAGCATAGCGATGATGCAAAGGCATTTGACTGAGGGGACATGGATGGTAATCAGAGTTGGAGTAGTGGGCTGTGGCTGGTTCGGTAGAGCACACTGCAGAACCTATAAGACACTAAGTGGAGTCGAGCTAGCCGCGGTAGCAGACAGAAACAAGCAAAAAGCCTTGGAGGCAGCTAGAGACTACTCCTGTAGAGCATACAGCAGCCTAGAGGAGATGCTGAAGAGAGAGAAGCTAGATGCAGTGAGCATAGCAGTGACACCTCAGATGCTCACCAGAGTAGCGATAGAGGCAGCCAGAGAGGGGGTGGGAATACTCCTAGAGAAGCCTCTTGCAACCAGCCTAAGCGAGTATGAGGAGCTATATAAGGTGGTCAAGAAAGCTGGTTGCATGCTCATGCCAGGCTTCATAGAGCTCTTTAACCCAGCGTATAGGGCTCTGAAGAACGCCATCAGATGCGAAATAGGGGAGCTGTATCTGCTTAGCTCAAAGAGAATAGGATGGAACCCGAAGAGAGAGGTTAAGTGGGAGGTTGGAGTCATCCATGACCTTGCGATACATGATATCTACCTGTTCAGAGACATATGCGGAGAGCCATCTAAGATAAGCTGTAGAGCAGGATACATACTTAACAGCAAATTCGAGGACATAGCAGTCATAACAATGGAGTTCCCAAGTGGTGTCCTAGGGATAATTGAGACAAACTGGCTGACGCCTACAGGAGAAAGGACGCTTAGAGCAACAGGGTCTAAGGGGTCAGCTGAAGTCGACTTCCTAGCACAGAGCTTAGATATCAAGTTCAGAGAGAGGACTGTGAAGCCTCACATAAGGAGGGAAGAGCCACTTAGAGTAGAGCTCCAAGCGTTCATAGATGGCATCAGAAGAGGAGAAGCCGACTTAAATGAGGAGGACGGGCTGTCGGTCTGGAAGATCTTACAGCAGGCTATAGATGCAGCAAGGGAGAGGCTTTGAGGGCTGGCTGCAGCCTGTGGGTGGCGGCCTTACTAGCAGTACCAGTGGCATTCAGCATAGCGACTTCAGCCACGCTTTTAGACCACGTCATTTCAGCTCCAGGTGAAGAGAACCCATTCACAACAGCAGGGCTCTACACCATGAAGATCATGGGAGTACCGGGGTATAAGCCGTATCTCCTGGCAGCATGCGCGATAGCAGGGTATAGAGTGGAGTACACTAGGAGAGCTGGGGCATATTCGGTCACAAGCTTACTGGCAGCTAGAACACAGTACACGCTAGCATACACGGGAGTCATGCTGGTATGTGGTGCCATGCTCCTAAGGCTTCAGACTGAGGGTTATAGAGGGAAGGCTGAGTCTACTTTGATTGGGCTAGCATTTGGAGGCGCCTCCCAGCTGGCTCACCTGCTGCTAGCAGAGCTGGGCAAGATTAATGTACAGGTCTTCTATGTTAGAGCAGAGTATGTAGCCAGAGTAGCTCCCGAAGCGGCTGTCCTCATAGCAATACCAGCTCTACCAGCAGCCGTTGAGGTGATGAGATGGAGGGTGGAAAAGCTATTTTCGAGTACAAAGGCTTCAACGAAATATACTACAGGAGCGGAGGAGACGTGGAGGAGCTATATGAAAAGGGATATGTCGAAAGAGTGCCAAGTGGAGAGTACGTAATGCCTTCGGTGACAGCAGTCCACCTACTTGAGCAGGACAAGATAGCGGTAAAGCAGGATAACAGAGAAGTTACTGCACTGGAGATCCTAGAGGACTCTGTGAGAGCTAGCCCAGACAATATACTCAGGTACTTTGTCTTCAAAGACCTAAGAACCAAGGGGAGACTGGCAAAGGTGGAGCTTAACACCCCGTTCATCAGGCTTTACCCGAGAGGAGGGAGGGTAGGAGAGACGCCAGCAACCACCCTGATATACTGCATTTCAGAGGATAAGCCTGTGAGACAAAGTGAGATACTAGAGAAGATAAAGTACGCCCAGGTAGCTAGAAAAAGCCTAGTATTCGCAGTAATCGATGATGAAATGAACATAAGCTACTATGCTGCAGAGGAGTTCCAGCCAAGGAAGATACGTGAAGTCGACCTATCTTTCCCTGAAGTTGAAGGTATAGTAATGCATGACAGAGTCATAGTGTGGGACCATAAAGCTGGAAATGCCATATACAAGGCAGGGTTCTGGGGGCATTTCATAGGGATAGCCAAGCCGAAGCATGGCCAGTACTATGAGAGGCCACTACAGCTCTCTTTAACCGAAGCATGCTACCTAGCTGAGAAAGGTAAGATAAAGCTGTATAAGGCAGGTACACACACTGTGATCAGCGTCAAGGAGATAATTGACCTGCATGCTAGAAGCAGGATGAAGGGAGCAGAGAAGATAGCAGCATACACGTACTGGAGGGATAAGGGGTACATAGTCAAGCCGGCATCAAAGTATGGAGTGGACTTCATGTTCTATGAGCTTGGCCCAGGAATAGATCATGGACCATACATGTGCCTGGTTTCAACCCCTGATGAGATGATACTTCCAGTCGAGCTCATCAGAGCAGGGCGTATAGCAACATCGGTGAGAAAGACGTTTGTAGTGACTGTAGTCGACGGGGACAGAGTAGTTAACTATAAGTTCAGCTGGAGGAAGCTTTAGAGCGGTAGTGGAGGCACTCTCCCAGATGCTTGGTCTAGAAAGTCCTTGAGCCTCATCCAAGACTTTTTAGCCTCAGCCAGCCGGATGGAGAAGGTCTTACCCCTTTTCTCTGGGAGATTAGCAGCTTTCATGAAAAAAAGCTCACCTGGAGCTAGCCTCGTAAAGGCAGCTACCAGCCAAGGTTCTGCACTAAACCTCTCACAGAATGTAGCTAGCTGAGCTATCTCCTCCCAGGTGTATACGATTCTATCGCTGGCTGTGGACTTCACTTGGAAAGCATACAGCTTGCCATTTATGCAAGCAAGAACATCTGGAGATGGATGCGTGGAAGCTCCGCTTCCAGGGCTCCTGATAGCTCCATGCCCCTCCCTCCACATGATGTCCACGAGCTTACGCTCTATGTAGTCCCCTCTCTTAGGCAAGCTACCACCTGAATGGAGCAGCTACAACATGAGCCCCGTCCCCGTCAACCACAACTGTGGCCTCAGCTTGAGCTACAGGAGCTCCTGAAGCCTCAAGCAGAGGAGGATAAGCGCGGAGAACACCTATCCTAGCCAGCCTATCTAGCTCAGCAGCATACATTGCTCCAAGCCTTCCCTTAACCCACCGCCTACAGAAGGGCAGCCCCTTGAGCTCGGAGGCATAGGACAAGATTGCAGCCTCTACCCTCCCCCTAGGCTTCCTACGTCTAGCTAGAGAGAATATCTGCGCTGGAGGCTGCTCCACAACAACACCAGCTGCATCAGGGAACGTAGCAAACGGCTCGATAGCGAGGACATCTCCCGTCTTTAGCCTATACAGTGGAGACCAGGACTTGACATTTGGAATAGATACCCCAGCATGAAGCTTATATCTCCCTATCATATGGCCTGTTAGGTTTGAGATCGGTTTTGCACCAAGCCTCCTTATTTCTTCGTCTATTACAGAGCTTATCTCGCGGACTCTTGTACCTTCCCGCACACGAGACAAAGCCTTCTCAAGAGCACTTTCACAGGCTTCCTTAAGCTCCAGCCCATAGCCATCGACGCAAACTGAGACAGCTGCATCCGCTATGTAGCCGTCATAGTGCACACCAACATCCAACTTTACGAGCGCGAGCCCCTCGACCCTTAAGCCGTCTCCAGGCTTTGCCGTATAGTGAGCTGCCACGCTGTTAACTGAGAAGTTCACTGGGAAAGCCGGCTTACACCCTGCTTCAAGTATCTCATGCTCTATTCTCTCGCACACGTCTAAGATGGAAGTGCCCTGAGAGATGCCTCTAGAGTGCTTTAGCAGAAGATCTGATAGAACAGCCCCAGCTTTAGCATAGCCTTCGATCACATCAGGTTCCATCAAGGGTATCCAGCCACATGAAAATATATTCTTTTAGAGAGCAGCACCTTAACCTAAGGTATGAGGGTAGTTAGAGTAGACTATGATAAGCCAGATATCAGAGCCATCGAGAAGGCTGTTGAAGTGCTGAAGCTCGGTGGGCTTGTAATATACCCAACAGACACAGCATATGCGCTTGGAGCAGACGCCTTTAATACCAGAGCTGTCCTAGATGTTTATGCGGTGAAGAGGAGGCCCCTCAACAAGTACCTTACAGTCACAGTCTCAAACATGAAGATGGCAGAAGACTATGCCATAGTAACCGATGTAGCTAGGGTTATCATGGAGAAATTCATGCCTGGACCGCTCACAGTGATATTGCCGAAGAGAAGGAGCATACCAAGCGTGGTGAACCCTAGGGGCATCGGTGTGAGAATTCCCGGCTGCAAAGTCGCACTAGAGCTAGCTGAGAAGCTTGGCAGGCCTGTTGTAGCCACCAGCGCCAACATAACAGGAATGCCTCCCCCATACTCTGCCCTCGAAGCCTATAGGCAGCTCGGAAGCCTAGTTCACCTAGTACTGGATGCAGGCCAGCTGCCAATCAGAAAGCCTTCAACCATAATAGATGTAACTGGAGCTACACCAGTCTTAGTGAGAGAAGGACCTATACCCTTCTCAGAGGTCCTCAGGGAGGTGAGGGATGCTCTCGCTAGGCATTGAATCCACTGCACACACGCTTGGAGTAGCTGTAGTGGATAGCAGAGGTAGGATAGTAGCTGATGAACGAGCAGTCTACACACCCCCGTCAGGAGGGATAAAGCCTCAGGAGGCAAGTGAGCACCACTATCATGCTGCAGACAAGCTCATTAGCAGGGTCTTCAGCTTGATCAGCCCAGAGGAGATAGACATAGTGTGCTTCTCGAGAGGGCCAGGGCTGCCTCCATGCCTCAGCATTGGGGCTATAGTAGCTAGAACGCTGGCGTACATCCTCAAGAAGCCGCTGATTGGCGTCAACCACTGCACCGCGCACGTTGAGCTAGCTAGGCTGCTCTCAGGCTTCCACGACCCAGTTGTCGTCTACGTATCAGGGGGGAACACACAGGTCATTGCATACTCTGAGGGAAGGTATAGGGTGCTAGGTGAAACTGAGGACATAGGGCTAGGAAACGCCCAAGATAAGCTTGCTAGAGAGCTTGGGATCCCAAACCCACCGGGACCGTACATGGATAGAGTCGTTGGAAGGTGGATAGACCTACCTTACACGGTGAAGGGAATGAACCTCGCTTACAGCGGTTTGGTCACAGAGGCCATTAAGAGAGCTAAACAGGGGGCTAAGATGGAGGATGTCATCTACAGCTTCATGGAGGTGAGCTTCTCCATGCTGGTTGAGGTAGCTGAGAGAGCACTGGCTCACATAGGGAAAAAACAGCTTGTGCTCACGGGAGGAGTCGCAGCCTCACCTAAGCTAAGAGAGAAATTCAGGTTAATGTGCAGAGAGCGGGGAGCTGAGTTTTATGCAGTAGAGCCGAAGCTAGCCAGAGATAATGGGGTTATGATAGCCTGGACCGGCATACTAGCATATATGCAGGGCAAGTGGGAGGGTGAAAGCTGGATAATGCCAAACTGGAGGATAGATGATGACAGCTGGGAGCTCATAGACTTAAGCACGTTAAGAGAGGAGCAGGCAGGTGGTTAGCTTGAAGATACTTGTAAGCGGGCTAGCAGGCACAGGGAAAACTACCCTATGTAGGAGGCTTGCATCTGAGTTTGAGCTAGAGTACTACTCTGGCGGAGATGCTCTGAAGGAAGTCGCATCAAGGCTGGGCTACAAGGTGTCCCAGGTAGGCTGGTGGGAGAGCGAGGAGGGGCTGAGATTCCTGAGGGAAAGGAGGGAAAGGCTAGAGCTTGATAGAGAAGTTGACAGACACCTGCTCATGAAGGTTAAGGCGGCAAGCAGCATAGTAGTAGACGGGTGGGCCCTCCCCTACTTATACGATGGAAAAGACGCCGTCAAGGTGTTCCTCAAGGGGGAACTCGAGGTTAGAGCAGAAAGAGTGGCTAGGAGAGATGGTATAACCGTAAGCGAGGCTCTGGAAGCAATCAGAAGAAAAGAGGAGATGACAAGAGAGATCTACAGAGAGCTCTACGGCTTCACCATAGGAAGGGATCTAGAACCCTTCAACCTCGTAGTGGACACAAGCAGACTGACAGCTGACCAAGTGTTCTACATAGTGAAGAGCTACATCCAGTACTTCTTCGAGCGTGATAGTTAAGAGCAGCTTTAGGAGAGCTATAGGGGGGAGCATGGTCAAGATAGAGGTTGTGGACCTCACACCTCCGGAAGGCTGCCAGATGATAGTCGGGATGTCCCACTTCATAAAGACCGTAGAGGACCTATATGAGGCCATGGTGAACTCTGTACCAGGTGTAAAGTTCGGCATAGCGTTCTGCGAGTCTAGTGGACCTGCCTTAGTGAGGTACGACGGAAATGATGAGGAGCTCACCAAGAAAGCTGTAGAGCACGCTCTTAAGCTGTCAGCAGGGCACTGCTTCGTCATCCTCTTCAAGAACGCATACCCAATAAACGTCTTAGCCAGGCTGAGGGTCGTAGATGAGCTAGTTACCCTCTTCTGCGCCACAGCAAACCCAGTTCAGGCAATAGTAGCAGAAACAGAGCAAGGCAGGGGATTGCTCGGCGTAATAGACGGCATCAAGACGAAAGGCGTTGAAACAGAAAAGGACAAGGAGGAGAGACACAAGTTCCTGAGAGAAATAGGGTACAAGAGGTAGAAGGAGGATGGGAAAGAGGGTTCTGGTAGGAGGGTGCTTTGACATAATACACCCAGCTCACATCAAGATGCTCACTAAGGCAAGAGAGATAGCAGGAGAAGGAGGAGAGCTAATAGTAGTTATTGCCAGAGACAGGAATGTGAGGCGGCTAAAGGGTAGAGACCCCATAGTCCCAGAGGAATCTAGGAGGTTCATTGTAGAGAATCTTAAGCCTGTTGACAAGGCTGTGCTAGGTAGCAGCGGAGACGACCTGCTTAAGATAGTATGTGAGATAAAGCCTGATGTGATAGCACTTGGATATGACCAGCCATTTGATGAAAACGAGCTGAAGCAAGCACTTCTCGCAAGAGGGCTTGAAGTAGAGGTAATCAGACTCCCAAAGTACAACGCTAAACCAAACAGCACGACAGAAATACTCAGCAGGGTGAAGCAGCTACTTGAGAGCAGCTAGAGTCTTTGTAGGAGCATGGAGGCTGACTAGGTTCGAACATGCGTTGATAGCTGGGCTAGCTGTAGTAGCAAGCTACACAGTGGTCTGTAAGCTAACGCATGCTGAGCTAAGCGCAGCAAACTCCATTACAGGATTCCTGGTAGGTGTGCTGATTACGGCAGCCAGCTTCGCGATAAACGACTACTTTGACATCGAGGTCGATAGGGCTAATAGAAGGCTTGATAGGCCCCTTGTATCCGGTGAAATAAGCCCAAGTGCAGCGCTCTATGGATCCATGGTAGCGTATGCAGTAGGAGTAGGTGTGGCAGCGCTAATCTCGATAAAAGCATTCGCAGCAGCGCTGGTGTTTGCTACTGGCATTGGAGCACTCTACAGCTGGAAGCTAAAGGAGCTGCATTGGAGCGTCAAGAATGTGGTAGTAGGACTAAGCTACATGGTTCCATGCGTTTATGGCTGCTTTATGGTGAAAGAAGCCAGCGGTATTGTATGGATTAACATGCTAGTATTGGGTATGATAGCGTTCCTCTATGGGTTTGGCAGAGAGGTAATGAAGGACATAATTGACCTGGAGGGAGACAAGCTAAGAGGGATAAGGACAGCAGCCATGGTAGTGGGAGCTAGAAGAGCATCTCAGATTGCTGCTGCATTCTTCCTGATGGCAGTAGTCATGAGCATAGTGCCATACATCTCTCTACTGAGGAGCATATGGTATGCAGCTATCATAGCAGTGGCGGATTCAATAGCTGTTGTGACAGCCATGCTAGCACTTAGATGCAGCAGAGAAAGCCTTAGAAGGAGCAGGAACTACTCAATAATAGTAATGGGGCTCGGTATACTAGCTTACACGGTGGGAGCGCTGAGCATCTAGGAGAGGTGCTGGGACAGTAGCCGGCCTAGCTTCAGTGCGCCCTCTGTGAGAACTTCAGGAGGCTTATAGACGAAGCACAGCCTCATCCCATTGCTCTTTGGGCAGCTTGGGGAGAGCTTCCTGCTGGACGGATCATACTGATAGCCTGTTGGGGGATAGAATGCGCGGCTTGGCACGTAGATTATGTCATTTTTCAGAGCCACCTCCTCAAGGAACCTCTTTGAGTCAAAGTCCTTCCTCTCTGACTCCCACCAGATGAAGAACCCTCCAGTCGGGTCTGTTCTCCACCCTGTGGGAAAGCTCTCATCCATAGCCTTCTTCAAGGCATCACATCTCTTCTTGTACTCAGCTAGTATCTCGGGTAGGTACTTGTCTATGTACTTGCTATAGTACCTGGCTAGTATGTACTGCACCAGAGTTGAGGAGCATAGGTCATAGTAGCCTTTAGCCTTGATTACCTGCTCTCTTACTGGAGTAGGGACAAGTATGTACCCTATTCTGAGCGGAGCAGCTTCCTTGGATGATGACCTTATGTAAGCTACATACTGGTTGTCCCTGTCATATGCCTTAAGCGGTGGGAGCCTGCTCTCCGTGAACTGCATCTCCCTGTATGCAGCATCCTCTATGATCAGAATCTCTTTTTCAGCACATATATCGAACACCTGCTTCCTCCTCTTCTCTGGTAGAGTAGAGCCAGTTGGGTTGTTTGAGTCTGGGATCAGGTAGAGAATCTCAGGCTTCTTGCCAAGCTCCTTAACTGCAGCTTCAAATGCCTCATCAATATACTCTGGGATGATTCCTTCTCTATCAGATGGTACTATCACTATTCTAGCCCCAAGCTTTACAGCAGGCATCACAAAACCTAAGTAGGCTGGTGAAGAAACCATTATCACGTCTCCCTTGTCTATGAGGGTGTCTAAGATGGCATATAGTGCCTGCTGGGAGCCAGAGGTTATCACTAAGTCGCCTGGATCTACTTCTATCCCATCTTTCTCCTTCATCCTCTTAGCTAAGACCTCTCTGAGAGCAGGTATGCCCTCAGTTGGGCCGTAGTTGTACTGCTCCAAGGCTTCCTCGTACCTCCCCTCCTCTAGCATCCCAAGCTGCTCCTGTCCTATTTCAATCAGTATCTTAGCCATAGCCTCTATGGGGATCTTTCCAGGCTTCCCACCAGCGAAGTAGTACCTTACATTGTACCTTAGGAGCCTTCTAATCTCAGACTCAGGAATGAGCTGAGTCCAGGCAGCAAAGTCGTAGATGGAAGAAGAACTACGCATGGCAGCACCTAACTTAGACCGGATGGAGCAGCCTAATAATATAAAGGTTGCTATCAGCTGGCTTTCATGTCCATTAGAGTGACAATACTGGGCTCAGGAGGCACCTATCCTACTCCAGAGAGAGGGCTGCCAGCTATAGCTGTTAGGATGCCTGGGAGGCTTTACCTGCTAGACTGCGGAGGCTGCACTCAGAGGCAGATCTTCAAAAGCAAGCTTAAGATAGGCCCCCTCACCCACATCTTCATAACCCACCTGCATGGAGACCACATCTTCGGAGTCTTTGGGCTGCTTCAGACTCTAACACTACTAGACAGACAAAAGCCGCTGTATATAGTCGGCCCTGAGGGGATAAGAAGCTTAATCGAGGAGGTCGGCAGATGGACTTGGCTGAAGCCCAGTTACGAGCTCTCAGTAATAGAGGTCAGAGATGAGAGAGTCTTCGAGTTCGACACGCATTATGTCAGGCTTTTTCCAGTGAACCACGGTGTTCCAGCATTCGGTATAGTAGTAGAGGAGAAGCCCAGGCCAGGGAGGCTTGATGTCGAGAAAGCTGACAGGCTAGGTGTTCCAGTTCACCTCAGGAAGAGGCTGCAACTTGGCAAAGCTGTCAGAACGCCATCTGGGAGGGTAGTGCATCCAGAGGAAGTTCTTGGAGAAGCTAAGCCAGGAAGGAAGGTCGTCTACACAGGAGATACATCCCCCTGTGATAGGGTTGTTAGAGAAGCAAAGGGAGCAAATCTGCTAATACATGACTCAATGTACCTAGTTGGAGACGAGAAGCTGGCTGAAGAAGGTGTACACAGCAGTTACCGGGATGCATGTGAAGTAGCTGAGCTCTGTGGCGTAGGCCTCCTACTGCTAACACACTTCAGCCCAAGGTACAGGAACAAGGACATAGAAGAGGCAGAAGAGGCAGCTAAGAAGTACTTCCCTAGAGTTGTGGCGTGCAGAGACTTCACTACCGTCGAGATCGATTTTTCCGGTGCTTGTCGTGTTGTCGAGGCTGGTATGCGATAGCAGGCGGGCAAAGCCAGTTTATGACTTCAAGGGCGTCATCACACTCAATTACGACCTCTATGACACCAAGAGGAGGTGAATGTATCGGCGAAAAGTTTATCACACCATGGTATGCTGCTTGCTTGTTTAGCTCGAAGCATATTGTCTTACCATCAGGGCTTCTTCCTTCAAGCAGAAGCCTTCTAGCTGCAGCTAGTATCCTCCTGTCCCTAAAGCTCTTATAGAGCTTCTCAAGAGCATGTTTACCGCTCCCAACCAGGATTACGGAGGACTCAGCGTGCCTTACCTCACCACTAGCGACGTTTAGCACAGCTTTCTCTACTTTGCCCCTGTCTTCAGTTGGATATACGGGGGTTCTAACCCTTACAACTATTTGAGACATCAGCATGTTAAAACCCTGGATGTATATAAGGTCTTAGGGGTGAGCTTGGACAGCATCCTGAAGCTTGTACTAGAGGAAGTGACTCCAAAGCCAGAGGAGAAGAAAGCCCTAGAGCGGGCTGTATCAGACATCATAAGGAAGCTACTAGATGTGAGAGACAAGCATGGGTGGAGTTATGATGTGATGCATCTCGGATCGACAGCAAGAGACACGTGGCTTTCTGGAAGCAGGGACATAGACATCTTCCTAGCATTTCCTCTAAGTGAAGATGAGAGGACGCTGGAGGAGGTAGGGGTTAAAGCTGGGATAGAGGTCTCAGAGGGCAGATACGAGCTACTTTACTCAAGCCACCCATATGTCAGGATAGAGCACATGGGCTTTGAAATAGACATTGTACCATGCTATAAAGTGTCAAATGCGTCACAGCTCAGAAGTGCAGTGGATAGGACACAGCTGCACCAAAGGTACCTGAAGGAGAAGCTGACCCCAAGGCTATGCGGCGAGATCAGGCTAATGAAAGCTTTTGCTAAAGGAATAGGAGTATATGGAGCTGAAACTAAGACTAGAGGCTTCTCAGGGTACCTTCTGGAGCTGCTAGTCCTCTACTATGGTAGCTTCCTGGAGGCTGTCAGGGCAGCATCAAGATGGAAGCCTCCTATAATAATCGATATAGAGAGGTATTATACTCCGAGAGAAGCTAGAGAGGTGTTTGATGCCCCGATAATAGTAGTAGATCCAGTAGATAGAAGAAGAAACGCCGCTGCAGCAGTAGGCAGGCAGGCACTATCAGCATTCATAGCTGCCTCCTCTGTGTTCCTAGCAAAGCCCAGCATCCTTTTCTTCAAGCCTCCACAAAGGAGGCTGCCTAATGAGGTAAGTGAGCACATTGCTGTAGTAGTCTTCAAGCTGCCTAAGGCCCCTCCAGATGTCCAGTGGAGCCAGCTTGAGAAGGCATGTAGCAAGATCAGGGCATATATGGAGGAGCATGGAGCCCAGATACTGGGATCTGGCTTCTGGACAGATGAAGTAGACACAGGTGCTTTGGCATTTAAGCTGGCTAGCTGGCAGATACCAGAGGCTAGGGTACACTATGGGCCGTTCGTCTGGCAGAGGGAAGCAAGCATGAAGTTCATAGAAAGGCACCTTGGAAGAGAGGACACAGCAGAAGGGCCGTTCATACAGGACTTCAGGTGGGTCGTAGTAAAAAAGAGAGAAAGCGACGTTCTTAAGGTCTTAAAGCGGCTGCTATCCGATAGCAGCACCATGAAGTCGATCGGAGTCCCATCTAGGATAGCTGGAAGTATAGAGGAAGGCTACAAGCTCTTTACAGAGAAGAACATACTTGAACTCAAGGGGACAAGACTAGAGGCCTTCTTAACTAAAGTAATAGATAGAACACCACAGTATGTTAGGTGGGGCCGGCGGGACTTGAACCCGCGACCTCCAGCGCTCCACTGAAGCACCCCCAGGCTCACGCTTACATTGGCGCCCTGGCCAAGCTGGGCCACGGCCCCTAGCTGCTACTGGATCACACAGTTATAAGGGTATCTAAGGAGGGGGAGAGGATTATACTGGAGAGCAGATGCAGAAGCCCTTGGCTAGCGGCACTCAGTGAATCTATAGGTGGAGCTGGTTAATCGCTCGAGAAGGCAATGTGCTATGTGAGCGCGCTGAGGCCAAAGGACTTCTTTAGGGCTTCTAGCATCCTCTCATAGGACCTTATGACTTCTGGTGTGAGAGAGGGCTTCACCTTCTTAAGGGCTTCCTCAAAGTGCTTTGCACTCACCTTCTCAGCGTCCTCTCTTATCGCTGCAAGACCAGCTTCCATGCATAGCGCTTCTAAGTCTGCTCCAGAGAAGCCTTCTGTCTTCTTGGCTAGCTCTCTCAGGTCTACATCGCTAGCTAGAGGCATATCTCTGGTGTGAACCTCTAGGATCTTTAGCCGAGCATCTTCGTCTGGTGGAGGTACTAGCATTATCCTATCGAACCTCCCTGGTCTGAGCAATGCAGGGTCCAGTATGTCTGGCCTGTTTGTCGCCCCTATGACAACCACTCTCTCGAGAGGCACTAACCCATCCATCTCAACCAGTAGCTGGTTGACAATCCTTTCAGTTACTCTTGTCCCCTCTTCAGCACCTCTGCGTGGGGCTATCGAGTCTATTTCGTCTATGAACACTATTGCTGGAGCAACCTGCCTAGCTTTCCTAAAGACTTCTCTTATGGCCTTCTCTGACTCACCAACCCACTTGGACATGATCTCTGGTCCTCTTATTGCTATGAAGTTGGCTTTACTCTCGGTTGCAACAGCTTTGGCCAGCAGCGTTTTGCCACAGCCTGGTGGGCCGAATAACAGTATCCCTTTGGGAGGTCTTACACCTATCTTCCTGAACTTGTCAGGGCTCTTTAAGGGGAGCTCTACAGCCTCCCTCAGAGCCTGCTTGACATCTTCTAGACCACCTATGTCCTCCCATCTCACTCTTGGAATTTCTACTATTATCTCTCTCATGGCTGATGGCTCTATGGTCTTCAAGGCCTCCAGGAAGTCCTGTCTCGTGACCTTTATCTTGGATAGGACATCGATGGGAATACGGCCCTTCTCAAGCTCTAGCTGCGGGAGATATCTCCTTAACGCTACCATGGCAGCTTCTCTGCATAGTGCAGCTAGGTCTGCTCCCACAAACCCGTGTGTAAGGTCAGCGAGCTCGTCTAAGTCTACATCGTCAGCTAGAGGCATTCCTCTTGTGTGTATCATCAGGATCTCCTTACGGCCATTTCTGTCGGGTACCCCTATCGCTATCTCTCTGTCGAATCTGCCCGGCCTCCTTAGCGCTGGGTCTATGGCGTTAGGCCTGTTGGTAGCTCCTATCACTATTATCTGGCCTCTCTCCTGTATACCGTCCATTAAGGTTAGGAGCTGAGCTACTACCCTCCTCTCAACCTCACCTGTGACCTCCTCCCTCTTTGGAGCTATCGCATCGAGCTCATCTATGAATATTATCGCTGGAGCAGACTCCCTAGCCTGCTTGAACACCTCTCTGAGCCTCTCCTCAGACTCACCATAGTACTTGCTCATTATCTCTGGGCCGTTAATCGGTATAAAGGTTGCATTAGCCTCGTTTGCCACAGCCTTAGCTAGCAGAGTCTTGCCGCAGCCAGGTGGACCATATAAGAGGACACCCTTGGGCGGGTCTATTCCCAGGTGCTCGAAGAGCTCAGGATGCCTTAGAGGAAGCTCTACTATCTCTCTTATCTTCTGTATGGCGTCGTCTAGCCCACCTATGTCCTCGTAGGTTACTCTGGGAGCTGTCAGCTCTGCTTCAGTCACAGGCATTTCTCTGAGTAATACCTCAGTTTCCTCATCTACCATCCCGACTGGGCCTGGAATCACGTTTACCACGTAAAATGGGAGCGCTTCTCCCCACGTCTGGACGAAGACGACGTTGCCCTTCACTACGGGCTTACCGAATATCCTGTCTTTGATGTAGGCCTGTAGCTCTGATGAGACCAGCAGCCTGGTTGGTGGAGCTACTACAACCCTCTTTGCAGGTGTAGCATCTATCTTCCTAACGGTTACCATGTCTCCTATGCCTACTCCAGCATTGTACCTCATCTCGCCGTCTATCCTGATTATCCCCTTGCCTTCGTCTTCTGGGTACCCTGGCCAGACCCTGGCTACTGCTCGCTTTCCTCTTTTCCCCACTATCTCTATTACATCCCCTGTTTCGACGCCTAAGTCGTCATATACTCTCCTGTCTATCCTAGCAATCCCCTTGCCGACATCTCTGTGCCTAGCTTCTGCTACGGTCAGCCTTACCTCTTTCATGCTTTAACCTAGCTACTCTATTTTTATCTCCTTTCCAGGCTTCTTTGGCTTTTTCTCAGCTCGTGGGAGCCTTACTTCCAAGATGCCGTTCCTGTAAGAGGCTTTAGCTTCCTCAGGCCTCACCTTAGCTGGAAGCTCTATTGTCTTATCAAATCCCCTCTCAGGGTGCTTAACTGAAACATATAGCTCTTTATCTGTGCAGTTTAAGTTTATCTGGTTCTTTTCTACGCCAGGAACCTCTATTGTGACTATTATCTCCTCGTCGGTCTCTACCACGTCTACTAGCGGCTCCCTCTCGGGGACTATAACAGGGCGGCCTCTCATCCTCCTTATGTTACCAAACTCGTGTATGATAGGCTTTCCATCAGGGCCTATTCGCATGCTGAACCCATAGACATAGGGGCCTTCTACTCTAACTCCTTCAGCTTCCCTTTCAAATGCTCTCTCAAAGCTTCTTTCCATCAGCTCGTCGAAGAGCTCGTCTATTCGCTCAAAGAACTCGAAGATATCTGACCAAGGCTTCCTGCGTCTCCTCTCTGACATTGAGATCCCACTGTGTATGCGCTCCTCGTATTGAAAAGTCTTATTCCAAGCAGTACGCTAGCCAGCTTCAGCCTTTGCAGCCATAGGAATCGCAGCTGATGCACAGTGCTGATGCAGTCTGCTAGTTGGGGGGCTGTAGCTGCCTTAGAGCTGCCTGCATGTAGGTAGGTGGCTCCTCTACTTATTAGAGGCTCATAGCACCTGGGAATGAGGTGGAGCTTGCATGACATGGCACCTATGGGGCTTTGGGGAGGAGATGGCATACCGTGCATCAGAGCCTGTTGGACGTAGAAACTGTTTTAATTCTGCAGGGCCTAGCATGTAGGCGGGATGGTGCGAATAAGAGGTGATGACATCATAGTGTGCCCCTCATGTGGGCACTCATTCAGCGTCACATACAGTAGGATGGTTGCCTGCAGGGGATGCCCGACCCTGTCTTCCCAGCTATCCTGCTCTTACGTGAAGTGCCCTAAGTGTGGGCATGAGTTTATGAGGTGATGCGTTTGGCTATAGCTCCACCTCCACATAAGCTTAAGAGGAAAACGCTTCTCAGAGAGGCCCTTAGAGACCTATCTCCAGGACTACAGGAGGAGGTCTTGGGGATCATCGAGTCAGCTGATGACCTGGAGAAGGCCAAGAGGAAGCTTGAGGAGAAGCTTGGGCCTGAGAGGGCTAAGAAGCTGATTAGAGAGATCATGGGGCTTTAAATGGAGCACCTGATCAAAAACCTAGAAGAACTCCTTAGGTTGGCAGAGGGTAGTGAGGATAGGGAGGCAGCTGAGCTGGCTTTAACAGCTGCAAGTGAGGCTATAAGGGATGTGCTGCCTGATAAGGTTGTTAAGAGGAGTATAAGCTTAAGAGAAGATAAGCTGGTGGTTAGAGGCGTCTATGAAAGCAGCGAGATAGACCTAAGCCGCTATGATAGGATATGGGTGTTTGGGTGCGGTAAGGCAAGTGGCTTGATGGCATCTGCGTTAGAGGACATACTCGGAGATAGGATAGCAGGAGGCTTAGTGCTGGTGTTGGAGGGGACTGAGGACAGGATCAGAACAAGCTTAGTTGAAGTCATGGGAGCCAGCCACCCCCTACCTGGTGATAAAAGCGTTAGGGGAGCTGAAGCCATAGTCAAGCAGCTTAAGAGACTCGGGGAAAGAGACCTGGTGCTATTCCTTGTATCTGGGGGAGGATCAGCTTTAATGACCCTTCCTAGAGAAGGAGTTGAGCTTGAAGACATAGTTGAGGTTACAAGGCAGCTGCTCAAAGCTGGGGCAGATATACGTGAGCTCAATGCTGTCAGAAAGCACCTGTCTGCTGTGAAGGGGGGGTGGCTTGCTAGGTATGCCTACCCAGCTACTGTAGTCAGCATGATAGTGTCAGATGTAGTCGGAGATAGACTTGACACGATCGCGTCAGGGCCTACGGCACCCGATGGAACCACATTCAGAGATGCATTAGAGGTGCTTGAGAGATACAGGCTCCTCAATAAGGTTAGCAGCCGGGTAAGGAGAATGCTGGAGGCTGGAGCTAGTGGGGCTATACCCGAGACGCCAAAGCCAGGAGACCCTTTATTTAGGAAGGTGAAGAACATCATAGTGTGCAATAATGCTAGTGCACTTGAGACTGCAGCCAGAGTAGCAGAGAAGAGGGGGGCTAGAGCTGTTGTACTTGGATCCTACATCGAGGGGGAGGCTAGAGAAGTGGGTAAGGTGCTGGCGTCCATAGGGAGAGCAGCAGCTCACAGTAAGGTTCCAGCTGAGCCCCCTGTGCTAGTCGTTGCAGGTGGGGAGACAACAGTCACCGTGAAAGGGGAGGGCAGAGGAGGAAGAAACCAAGAGCTCACGCTGGCAGCATCCCTTAAGATCAGGGGAGAGGTAGGGGTTGTCGTGTGCTCTATTGGAACTGACGGGGTTGATGGAGATACCGATGCAGCTGGAGCCATAGCGTATGGCAACACAGCTGAGAGAGGAATGTTAATGGGAATAGACCCTCAGGAGGCTCTTGACAGGAATGATAGCTACGGTTTCTTCTCTAGGGTGGGAGGGCTTGTATTCACTGGACCTACCTTAACAAATGTAAATGACATCATGTTGGTGTCAGTTGTCAGAAACGCTTTTAACTGACTACAAGTATAGCGTGGTAGAGAGCTTGCCTAGAAGGAAGCCGAGAGAGCTTGTAGCTAAGCCTAAGGATAGGAGGAGGCTCAGGAAGTACGTTAACTACATGCTCGCTGAGCAGGATTATGCAAGATTTGTTGGAGAGAGGGATGAGGATATTGATGTGGGAGATGAGATTGAGGTCACGATAACAGATGTAAACGACAGAGGACAGGGGATTGCTAGGGTAGGTGAGCTGGTTGTCTATGTGAATGGCTCTGAGCCTGGAGAGAGGGTTAGAGTCAAAATAGTTAAGAGGAAAGCTACATATGCGATAGCTCAGGTGGTTGCTAGGCGCTAGCTCCTCTGAGCTTCCTCCACTCCTCGATTGGAATGGAGTACTTTGTCTCAATCTGCTTCCTGTAGAGGGATCTACCATGCCTGTCTGTCATGTTCATCGCACAGAAGGGGATGAGCCTGCCATCTAAAGTTGGATAGTGGATTGCACACCTCTTTAGCCTCTCTAAGTCAACGTTAAATGAGTCCTGGAAGTGCATCATCCCTATCATGAGCACTCTGCCCATGTGAAACTCCGCTAAAGCTGAATAGTCTCTTCTGATCAGTACCTGCTTGAGCAGGTTCAGGACATCCAACTCTGGTGGAAGCTCCTCTTTGATTACAGAGTTTCTGAGCGCTGATAGAGCTTTCAGCCGAGCTCTGGTTTTAGCTAAGAAGCCTCTCCTCTTGAGGATCTCTGAAGCCTCCCTAAGCCCATCTAAGAACCTATCTACGTTAATGAACCTTGGAATGGGCTTGTAGCTTCCATCCCTGCTGACGTAGAGGTAGGTTGCCATCCCGCAGTGGACATTTGTTGTAAACTCGACTTTAGGGCTCCCTTCAAGCAAGCCTATGAACCTAGCTATGTCTACTACAGTTGGTACTGGATAGAAGTCCTCCTTTTTTATCCTCCCATTGGTCTGCTCCTCTATCTTCTCTATAGCTTCTGGGATGGTAATCCTATGCCTCTCTATCTCCTCGAGCTCACACCTTCCTACAAAGGATATTGGCTGGAAGTTGACGCAGCGGATCACATCTATGTTCTCCACTGCGAACTCTATGATTCTTCCAATTTCCCCATCATTTATCTCTTTGACCAGAGTTGGCACGAGGACAACGTTTATCTTCGCCTTTCTGCAGTTCTCTATAGCTTTCAGCTTCTCTTTCAGGAGGTTCCTGCCCTTGTGCTCGTAAGCCTTGTCGCTGAAGCCCTCAAACGACAGATAGACAGTGGTGCAGCCTGCCTCAGCTATCTTCATTGTGTACTCTAGGCTTTCAGCTAGCTTTAGGCCGTTGGTGTTGAGCTCGATGTGAGCGAAGCCTGCTTCCTTAGCAGCCTTAATGATGTCAAGGAGGTCTTCTCTGACTGTAGGCTCACCCCCAGTTATCTGGACAGCTGGGCATGGTACTGGCTTGTTTGACCTTAGTATGCTGAAGAGGTACTTGATCTGCTCTAGTGTAGGCTCGTACACGTATCCTGTAGCGAATGCTGCATCGAAGCACACGGGGCATCTGAGGTTACATCGGTTTGTCACATCTACTATCCCCAGTGCAGTGTGCGACTTATGAATTGGGCATAAGCCGCAGTCGAATGGGCAGCCCTTACTCATCTTCTTTATAGCTGGGTTCTCCACACCACTGCCGTCTCTAGCGTACTTCTCGACTCTCTTGAACATCTCAGCATCACTCCAGTATATGTGGGAGAAGAAGCCGTGCTCGTCGCATGTCTTTTCTATGTAGACTTTCCCATCTCGCTCAACCACTGCTGCATCGATAAGCTTAAGGCACTCTGGGCATAGGCTCTTAGTCTTGTATAGGAGTTTTGACTCTGAAGACATGTGAATCTAGGCTGCCTAATGCACTTGGCTTATAAGCTTTCCGTCATCATCCCTCACAGAGGACTCTGCTTTAGCCAGCTAGCCTATGAAGAGCTCTAACCCGGCTTTCCTCATTGCTGGCTTGAGCTCTATCAGTGAAACCTCCCTAGTGCATGGAAGACTGACATTATAGACTGGGCAGGAGCCTACCTGAGCACTAGGCTTGCCACGGTGCACGTGCGCATGTATAGCAGCATCGAATACACCAGCCTTAAGGCAGTTCTCTAGCATTCTGGAGCCGAGCTGGGGGTATATTGAGGGGGGCTCTCCCCTCATCGTCCTGTAGGTTGGAGCATAGTGGGATAGCAAGACCTTCACCTGTGCTCTAGAGGCCTTAGCTAGCTCACAGACCAGGGTAGCTCTCCTCCTGTACCTCTCAGCTATGCCTGGTATATTCCTGGCTTGCCAGCTTGTTGGCTTGTCTAGAGAGCCCTTGGTCCCGACTATGCAGAGCTCTATGCCGTGAGCTCTCACAGTGACTAGAGTGTCATTCAGTACAATTGCATGATCTGCCATCTCACTGGAGAACCTACGCTCAGAGAACTCCTCGTTTCCAGGGACAGCTATCATCGGGCAGCCTATGGTCTCAGCTACCTCGACTACCCTCTTGAGCCACTGGTATTGTCCTCTGTATATCAGGTCTCCGAGCAGGGCTAGCATGTCAGGCTTTTCACCTAGTCTAGATACAGCTTCCTCGAACATGGAGAGGTACTTTGGTGCGTGGATGTCTCCAACTGCAGCTAGCAGCAACTGCTACACCTTGATGACATCACCTACTTTGGGGACGTGTACGCTATACCCCCTGAGCTTTTCAAGCTTCCTAGCTAGCTGCATAGATTTCTCCAGTTCACCATGCACGATGACAGCCCTCTTTACGCCCTTAAGCCTGGATGTAAACTGGAGGATCTGCTTCTGGTCAGCGTGCGCAGAGAGCTCTGCGAAGTGCACCTGTGCTCTCACCTTGACTACT
>Ga0164311_10000155_pt1 | contig 26389 bp, 25 predicted proteins | sample GuaBasSedimGuay2_FD_121796 | JGI IMG/M metagenome (GOLD analysis project Ga0164311, IMG submission 121796) | Subseafloor sediment microbial communities from Guaymas Basin, Gulf of California, Mexico - Guay2, Core 4569-9, 9-12 cm | ecosystem: Environmental > Aquatic > Marine > Hydrothermal vents... | reverse complement strand
TCCCCTTCTAAAACGACTTCATTGGCCAGTAATTAAATTATGGCCTCTATTTCCTTCAACTTATTTATGAAGATGTCTATTTCAGATGTGGTATTGTAAATATAGAAGCTAACTCTAGCGGTACCGCCATGGATTCCCATTGCATCATGTAACGGTTCAGCGCAATGATAGCCGCTCCTTATGGCTATTCCACTTTGATCCATGATCATAGCGACGTCATGGGGACTCATTCCTTCCAAATTAAAGGAGATAACCCCTCCTCTCATCCTAGGATCGGAGGGACCATAAATTTTGATTTTTTCCAGTTCACCCATCCCTTTCAGCGCATAGGATACGAGCTCTTCCTCGTATCTCCTAACCTCGTCCATTCCTATTGATGAGAGGTAGTCAACAGCAGCTCCTAGTCCAATGCCTCCCTCTATATTGGGAGTTCCGGCTTCAAATTTCCACGGGAGGACATTCCAGTCTATCTTGCACTTCTTTGTGGAGGTGTCAAAGCGGACCTTACTTATCATTCCTCCTCCTCCGAGAAATGGGCTCATGGACTCCAAAATTTCCTTTTTAGCGTAAAGAACTCCTATACCACTTGGACCAAGCATCTTATGGCCTGAAAAAGCAAGAAAATCGCAATCCAGTTCCTTCACGCTAACTGGCATGTGAGGCACCGATTGAGCGCCATCAACCAATACTAGGGCTCCAACCTCATGAGCTAGCCTACAGATTTTCCTGACATCATTTATGGTTCCGAGAACATTCGATACGTGAACCACAGTAACTAATTTCGTTCTTTGGGATAGCTTCTCCTCGAACTCGGGGTAATCTAGGACTCCATCTTTTGTAATTCCAACATATTTTACATGAATATCTTTTAACTGTGAGAGCAATTCCCAAGGAACTATATTGCTGTGGTGTTCCATTAGTGTTGTTAAGATCTCATCACCGGGTTTCAGCTGACGCAATGCCCAAGAGTAGGCCACTAAGTTAATGGCTTCGGTGGTATTCCTTACAAATAAAATCTCTTCTAGGTCATTCGCTGATATGAACCTAGCTACCTTAGCATGAGCTTCTTCATAAGCTTCTGATGCCTCTTGACTTAAAGTGTGAACTCCCCTGTGTATGTTCGCATAATGATTTTCGTAGAACATAGTGATGGCCTCAATAACCTGTTTTGGCTTCTGACTACTCGCAGCGTTATCCAAATAGATTATAGGATGCCCGTTTACTTTTCTTTTCAGAATAGGAAAGTCTTCTCTTATCTTTAAAGGGTCGATTGGCATGAAACCTCGGTTATTCAATAACTTAAGTAATAAAAAACGTTATAAGAAGAATCATTTTTGAGGAAGAGATAAAATGAAAAAGAGCCTAAAAGCCTGGTTTTCCGTAGCAAGAGTAAATTTCCTACCCCTGTCAATCATTTTGGTGTTCTTAGGAACAGCAATAGCTTTCTATGATGGTTTTCTAAACATTCCTCGTGCAATTCTAGCGCTAGTTGGTTTAGTACTCTTGCATATGAGTGTAAACGTGTTTAACGAATACTTCGACTACAAAAGCGGCCTTGACTTTAAGACAGCAAAAACTCCATTTAGTGGTGGAAGCGGTACTCTACCGGCTGGTCTTTTAGATCCAAAGAAGGTGTATATTTTTGGTATTGAATGCTTTTTGTTAGGCGCTAGCATAGGAGCAATCTTCTTGCTAATCACCAAACTACTTCTAGTTCCCATAATTGTTTTAGGAGCGATTTTCATTCTGTTTTACACCACTCACCTTGTTAAGTGGTTGCTAGGAGAGCTGGCTGCAGGAATGGGCTTGGGCTTACTACCAGTACTTGGTTCATATGTGGTCCAAGCAGAATCTTACTCTTTGAAAGCGCTTATAGCATCGGTTCCATCTGGAATCTTAGTGTTTAATCTGCTTTTTCTCAATGAATTTCCTGATCTAGAGGCAGATAAAGAAGTGGGAAGGAAAAACCTGGTGATCTTGCTTGGGAGAAGAAAGGCTAGGTGGGTTTACTCTTTTCTAACTATTCTCACATATTTGTGGATTGTTTTTGCAAGCCTCTTTGGTATTATGCCCTTACCCTCTCTACTCGGTCTGCTTACAGTGCCGATGGGATTTAAAGCGATTAAAATCACGATTGAGAATTATGATGAAAGGGATAGGTTAATCCCTGCGCTCGGAGCAAACGTTGTGGTGGTTTTGGTAACTCAACTGCTTCTGGGAATAGGGTATTCGATCGGAGCTTTGTTATGAAAATGGCAAAAATTGAATGAAACAGGCATTTAGAACCCAAAAAGATCATAGAATCTCTTGAAAGGATCAGGTTGTAAGTTGCTTATCCAGCAAAGCACTCAGGTTTCTGGAGAACTTCCTAAGTGCTTCTATGCCTTTAATCTCATAGGATTGTATCGGGACCACTATCACTTCCATGCTGGATCCGTACGTCTCCTTCAACATGTTGACGTATTTATCGTGTATTTTCACCTTTTTCACCCATATATCGCAATTGCACACATCTTCCACCGCCACTTGATTTATTATTAGACCCGGAACCCTTACGTTGAACTCTCTTAATTCACTGAGAATTCTTCTCGTTTGAGAGAAGCCGAGCCACTCTGGTATGGCTACAAGATATATCGAGAACACAGGGGAAGATATTAGCTCAAGGACATCTTCTGCTAATTTCCTCCAGTCTCCTATTATCTTTAAGGGATCCTTACCTTCAGCTCTCCTTATTTTGTCCAGTGTTGACTTCAGGGATAAGTAGAGTTTAGAAGCTTCTCCTAGATGCTTGTAAAACTTCTCTTCTATCTTTAGAAGCCTGAGAGAGCCTCCAGCGGGGGCTGCGTCCCAAATAATGTAATCGTACTTACCTGAAGTGTAGAGGTCCAAGATGTAGGCCAGCATGAATTCATCCGATATTCCTGGTGCTCCAGATATGTAATCTAGGATGTCTTTTTCTACAGGAAAGAATGATGAAACAACTTTGTAGACCTCGTCACCGAATCTCTGCTTCCACATGTTTAAAACGGCTTCTTCATTTAGCTCAATTGCTTCCAATCCAGGAGCCAATTTCTTTGCCATTGTACCTATCTCTTCGTCGAATATATCTGAGAGAGAGGGTGTTGGATCGCTTGTTAATATAAGAACCTTGTAACCCTTTGAAGCGAAGTAAATAGAAGCAGATGCTGCGCATGTTGTTTTTCCAACCCCACCTTTTCCCCAGAAAGAAAGTATTTTGGTCTTTCTGTTGCTTATTTTTATCACCGTCCCTAGATCAAATCTCAAGTAATATTTAGTATTTTTCTTCTTTTGAAAGCCCATCAAGGTTAACCTATTCTTGGGATCGATAGAGCGTAATAAGGGCATTGATAATGCGAAAGCGGGGTTTAGAAGCCACCCTGATTATATATGAGGATCGCAGAGGCTTGATCCAAATCCCTCCGAGTAAGATCTCTGAAGAGATAATTCATCTGCCTTTTGGTGTTCTGTTACAAAGTTAATGAGTTACGTATCATGTTTGTTGGTTTTCTTTTATAGAAAAGATCTTGTCATTTAAGAACGCTTAGAAAGACTAAAAGTATAAATATCTAGGTTCTGAGCAGAGACAAGGTCAAATTGCATGAGTGGTCACTAGCCGAAGCGGTAATTAACTCCCTTATCAGACTGGCAGAAGACAGAGGCGCCACTGCTTTTGAGGAAGTTGAGATTACTCATGGGGAGATAATGGAGTTGGATACTTTAGTGTTTAGAACGGCCTTTAGGGAACTAAGCAAGGGAACGCTAGTTGAGGGAACTAGGCTGATGCTAAAAGAGGAAAAGGCAAAGTTCAAATGCAACAATTGTGGAGCTGAATGGGACTTTGAAACAGTAGAAAAAATACTTTCAGAGGAATTCAGCGTTATTGAAGAACCATCAGGTACAAAAGAGAGTGCACTCCATTTCTTGCCTAATTTAGCCCCGGCTCTGCTTAAATGCCCCTCATGTGGGAGCAGGGATTTTGATTTGGCATCAGGCAAGGGCCTGCGCATCTCGAAGGTGGTGATGAGAACTTGAGCGAGATGTCAGACATTCTCTTCGAGGAGGCCAGAAGAAGACTTTCTCAAGTTCGCAACATAGTAGCAGTAACAGCTGGAAAAGGTGGTGTTGGAAAGAGCTTTGTTTCTACCTCCCTAGCGCTAGCACTTGCAGAGAGGGGTAAAAAGGTGGGTCTATTGGATTTAGACGTTCATGGCTCTTCTGTCCCCATTATGCTTGGTCTTAAGGTAGAGGTAAGAGCAGGAACGGAGGGATTTAGACCAGTAAGGAAGCATAACGTAGAGATACTGTCTATCGGCCTTCTAACTAAAGACAGCCCTGTACTAATCAAAGGAAAGGATAAAATGGATTTAATAACTAGTTTAGTAGCCCTGACGAGCTGGGGAAATCTCGACTATTTAGTGATAGACTTGCCACCAGGCACGGGCGATGAAGTGTTATGGGTTATCAGGGTTATCAGGAATCTGAGGTCTGCTGGGGCTTTGGTAGTAACAATGCCGTCGATGTTATCCCGTTCAGTAGTCAGAAAGAGCTTAAGATTGTTAGTTGACGAAGGAATCCGAATACTAGGTTTGGTAGAGAACATGTCATACTTCAAGTGTGGGAAAGAAGAGATAAGGCCTTTTGGATATGGTTCAGGAGAAGACTTGGCTAAAGAGTTCAAAACTCGCTTATTAGCCCGGCTTCCAATAGAACCAAGAGTTGAGAAGTCTATGGATGAAGGATATCCTCCTTATCTCGCATCAAATGAGTTGAGGACTACTTTCTCTAGTTTAGCTGCAGCCGTTGAAAGTCTCTTACAGAAAGCATAAAGTACATAACTGTGTTTAAAGAGATCTTGAATATTAGATGAAATGGGATCTTAAGACATCTGAGAACGAGGAATTTCTTTTCGAGAACGGTAAAATATTTAACTAATCGACTAATTACTCAGTGGAACCAAATTGTCCGCGGAAGAAATCAACGTTATATGGTTACAAGGTCAAGGATGTACTGGTTGTACTGTTTCTCTAACAGGCTCAACGCACCCAAGCCTTGCTGATCTATTAACCGGCTATCTTCCTCAAGCAGCGAACATTAACCTGGCCTTCCACCAAACAATTATGCTACCCCATGGAGAGAAAGCAATTGACGTGTTGAGATCGGCTGCAAATGGAGAACTGGACCCATTCGTCCTAGTTCTTGAAGGCGCAATTCCAAATGAAGAATTGGCAAAGAAAATGGGTGGTTTTTGGTGCTTAGTGGGAGAAGATGAAGGAAAGCCCATGACGATCAATGATTGGATAATAAAGCTTTCGCCTCGTGCAGCTGCCGCTGTTGCTGTTGGAACTTGTGCATGCTACGGAGGAATTCCTCACGGGACTCCAAATCCAACTGGTGCAAGAGGGCTTCTTGACTTCTTGGGAAGGGATTGGAGGAGCAAACTTAATCTTCCAGTAATCTGTGTGCCAGGCTGTCCAGCGCAAGGAGAGCACATTGCTGAAACCCTGACACATTTAGTGTTAACTACTAGGGGTCTCTTACCTGTTCCAGAACTTGATGAGCACAACAGGCCTAAGTTCATATTTGAAAAGACCGCGCACGAGAATTGTCCTAGAGCAGGGACCTTTGCAGAGGGCGAGTTCTCAGAAAAATTTGGAGAGCCTTACTGCATGGGATTACTAGGCTGCAAGGGACCAATAGCTCACTGTGATGTCCCAAGAAGGGGATTCGTTGAAGGAGTTGGAGGTTGCCCAACGATAGGTTCAATTTGCATCGGTTGCACTGAGCCAGAATTTCCAGATCCTCCGTTCTCACCGTTCTTCAGGAAGGCTCCGCCCATGATCTTTACCGTTGAGGCCTTCAGGGACATAAAGGGCAAGATATATGCGTTTCTTCATAGGTTGAAGCCGAGGGTGATATGATTATGGTGGCAAAGGAAATCTATATTGAGCCCTTAACAAGGATCGAAGGGCATCTAGCAATTCATGCAGTTGGAGACCTAGAAAAAAAGAGGTATGTTGATGCTCACAGCTACGCAGTGATGTTCAGGGGATTTGAGATAATACTAAAAAATAGAGAGCCAGCAGATGCAATTTGGATAACACAAAGGATCTGCGGTGTTTGCCCAACCCCGCACGGTCTTGCTTCCGTTCAATGTGCAGATATGACTTACAACGTGTCTCCACCACCTTTTGGCGTGGCTATAAGGGATTTCATTCACATATCAGAGCAGTTGTATGATGCAGTGCTTGGATGTGGAATTCTAGAGGGACCAGACTATAGCGAACCAGTTGTTAAGAAGTTAAACCCAGATTGGTGGGATAAAGCGAAGGATACAAAGGCTGAGAATAGAGATCTCCACGGTTATGGAACGATTGCAGACATAATGAGCGCCCTCACCCCTCTAAAGGGAACTTTGTGGCTTAGATGCTTGCAACTGTCAAAAATGGGTAGAAAGATGGCATCACTCTTTGGAGGTAAACATCCTCATGTAAACTCCTTTGTTCCCGGTGGAGTAGCAAAGACGGTAACTGCTTCCGACTTAGAGATGTTCTCTGCGATGTTATCACAGCATATTGCGTTCACGAAGGAGTTCGTTAGCGCTTTCGATGATCTACTAAACTTTGTGTTGGAAATGGGTTATGAGGAAGCTGGAAAGAGGGAAGCAAATCTGATAAGCTACGGCTCTTATGACGATCCTTATGCATACACTGGAAAGTACGAAGACCTGTCTAAGTGGGGAGAAAAGAGAAAAGTAACTCCTGGTGTGGTTATAAAGGGGAATTTGGTAACAACTGATTTAACAGAGATAAACCTGGGTATCAGGGAATTCATAGCCCACTCATATTATGAAGAATGGGAGCAGACACGTGCGCACCCATTGATAAGTGATCTTTCGGTTTGGCACCCATGGAACAAGGAAACAAAACCAGCGCCTGGCAAACCAAGAGATTGGGATGGAAAATACTCTTGGGGCACTTCGCCGAGATGGGAAGATTGGAAGAAAAGGTTTGATGGTAAAATCCACGTCGTTGAAGCAGGTCCCATATCAAGAATGTGGACGACTGCCAAGGCTCAAAAGGTAGATGAATCAACAGGAAGTAGTGTCAGATTCACGTTACCAAAGGCTACTGTGGCTGGATTTAGAGTATCTGATGAGTTAACGTTTGAATGGAAGATTCCAAAAGCGGTTAATGCGGTTGAAAGGATAAGAGCTAGGGCTTATTATCACGCGTATTCGGCATACGTGGCTTACAATTTACTACTCGAAGTCTTTGAAATGGTTAAGAAAGGCGAAACTGAGATATGGACTGAATACAAGAGACCCAAGGAAGGAATCGGCGTAGGGCTCACCGAAGCTATGAGGGGAGCACTAGGACACTGGTGCATAATGAAGAATGGGAAGATATACAGGTATCAAGTGATCACTCCTTCGACTTGGAACGAATCCCCAAGAGGCATTAATGGAGAACCCGGTCCTTATGAGGGCGCGATAATAGGCACACCCATAACAGAGCAGGGCGAAGAACTCGATGGTATAGATGTAGTCAGGGTAATTAGAAGCTTTGACCCATGCCTCGCATGTTCAATCCATGTGTACAATGGAAGGAACAAGAAAGAATCCAGAAAGGAGATATCTCCCTATATTAACCTCTAACCCTCCCTTATTTTTTCAAGAATAATCTCAATCGTCCTGCCTATTGCTCTTTCAACTTCTTCAGATAGCTTTAATCCAAGGGATAAGTCCTTAGGTTTACAACCGATAATCATAACCCTTTTCGGTAGGATGTTCAGTGAACTCGCTAGTTCGATTATCTTTTCTAAATCTATTTCGTGTAAACTAAAGTTAATTGTTTTTACAACCTCATTTTCAGCAATTTTCCTTGGTTTTGGCTCTATTACTTTTATCTCTCCCACATTTCCTTCAAAATCTATAGCATCAACAAATATTACCTCATCAAAATCTCCAAGATCGAAGATTAAGTCCAATCCACTTGTTCCGTAGTCCTTTACTACAACATTCTTCGGTAAATTCATGTTTTCTAACTTGCTAACTACTCTCGGGCCGAATCCATCATCGCTCCTCAGCAAATCGCCTATTCCTGCAATAAGTATCTTCTTGCCCTTCAAACCATTGAGTGCGACTTATTTGATAGTTATAAATAACGTGGGCTAAACACCAGCCAATAAACAGATTCCTTTTAGGAAAAGAACGTTCTCGATTCGAACCCTATAACATTAAAAAAGCATTCATCACTAAGGAGGGTGGTTGAAGAAGGTTGTGTTTAGGTATACCTGCAAAAGTAATAGAGGTCAGAGGAGACGTCGGGATAGTTGAGTTCGGTGGAGTCAGAAAGGAAGTTGATGCCTCCTTAATTGATGTAAAGCCAGGAGATTACGTCATAGTCCATGCTGGAGCAATGATCTCGAGGTTAAGTCCAGAAGAAGCTAAAGAAACGATAAAGTTGTGGGAAGAGGTCATAAGAAAACTTGAGGAAGCCTAGCATATCCTAGGTACGATCTCTCCTGTTGGTCTTTCTAAGAGGCGCAACCCTCCAGCGACTGTTTTTAGAAGAACAAAGCCTGGTCGCCCTTCTCTTGCTTCACCTATTATGGTTGCCTCCTTAGCTCCTGCATTCCTTAAAGCTTCCACTATGCTACTAGCTTTCTTAGGATCTACCGCCATAACGACCATTCCTTCATTAGCTAAAGACAGAGGGTCTACTCCTAACATCTCACAGTAGCTTGAGACCTCTTCTCTAATTGGTATTCTTTCCTCCTCTACGAATATGGTTAGTCTGCTGGCTGAGGCAAAGTCGTTTAGCGTCATTGCAAGCCCTCCTCTAGTTGGATCCTTTGCGGTCTTGACCCCTCCAACCTTCAGGGCCGCTCTGACGAACTTAGTTACAGGAGCCACATCGCTTCTTAAGCCTCCTACAACACTAATCCCTTCTTGAGCTGCCAGTATCGTTGCTCCGTGATCTCCAACTGTTCCAGAAACTATTATCTTGTCTCCTGGGCGTATTCGATCTGCCTTAAGGAGATTCTTTCTCTCCACAACTCCAATGGAGACCGTACTTATAACAACGCCATCTAATTCCCCTTTTGGAACTACTTTGAAGTCTCCACCAATAAGGGCAACTCTTTCCTCTTTGAGAATTTTTTCCATCGATTCTAATATTGCTTGAAGCTTTTCTACTTCAAAGCCTTCCTCTACAACTATCGCATCTAGCATCGCTAATGGAACGGCTCCCATCACTGCAACGTCATTTATAGATCCGCAGATGGCCAAGCTCCCTATGTTGCCTCCAGGAAAGAATAGTGGTTTCACGGTGTAGCTATCTATCGAGACTACCACATCTCTTTCTTCCCCAAGTGGTATCGTTGAGCCGTCCTCCATATCAGGAAGTCCTATCCCATCCCTGACTCTTGTCAATGAGAAGATTGGGGCTATTTTTTCCTCTATAAAATCGAGCATTTCTTTTCCTCCAGAACCGTGAGCCAGCGTTATTTTCAATCTAGATCAATGGAGTTTTCCCTTATCATCAATTAATAAATAGTAGAAGATCACTAGGGGTTTGATGTCCGGCCCGCTACGGATAATAGAGAAGGAGTACAGAGGGATGGGAGAGGTAGGGAAGAGGGCAGTCAAGGTTATAGCAAAGCTAACCGGCGAACTCCTGGAACGCCATGATAAGATAAAGATAATGCACGTTTGTGGAACTCACGAGGATACTGTCACAAGATTTGGCTTGAGAAACCTCATGCCAAAGGGTCTCCAGCTGGTAGCTGGCCCTGGCTGTCCCGTTTGTGTGACTCCTGCCTCAGTAATAGACTCTGCAATAGAGCTGGCAAAGGAGGGAGTAAGGATCTTCACGTATGGAGACCTTTACAGAGTTCCTGGAAATAAAGAAAGTCTTTCGTCAGCTAAAAGCTCGTATGGCTGTGATGTAAAAATTGTCTATGGGTTTAAGGATGCCATAAATTCCTTTGATGGGAAAGAATCTGTCTTCCTAGGCGTTGGATTTGAGACCACGGCTCCCACTACCGCAGCTATGATAGTAAGAGGGAAGGTTCCTAAAGCAATGTCGTTACTTTCAGCCTATAGACTTACGGCCCCTGGTTTAGATCATGCAATGCTCCTTCACAAGGAGAGAGGGATTCCTTTAAAGGGAGTAATTGCTCCTGGACACGTCTCTTCAATCATCGGAGCCAAAGCTTGGAGTTATTTGGCTGATCATTATGGTCTTCCTGTAGTTGTAGCGGGCTTTGAGCCGTTAGATTACGTTCTTGCAGTTCTAGAAATATTGAGGCAGATAAAGGAAGGAGATGCAAGGTTAGTGAACGAGTACAGAAGGGTAGTAACATGGGATGGAAATGTTAAGGCTTGGAACTACGTTATGAAAGCTTTCTCAGTAGTTGATGCATATTGGAGGGGAATTGGTGTGCTCAAAAACAGCGGTCTTAACCTAAGGAGAGAATTCTCCCCCTTAGACGCTGTGAAGAAGTACTCCCTAAGCCTAAGAGATAAGCAAAATGATCTACCTACAGGTTGTAGGTGTGCTGAGATAACCTTGGGACTCGCTGTCCCAACCGACTGTCCCCATTTTAACAAGAGTTGCACCACATCACATCCCCTAGGTCCCTGTATGGTAAGCAGAGAGGGAACCTGTAATGTTTGGGCTAGACACGGAGGTTATGGACTGATAAACGAGTTATTAGAGGAGATGAACCTTGAAAAAGGCCGATACAACCGTTAAAGCGCTGAACATCTATATTTCTGGAATTGTACAAGGTGTTGGCTTTAGACCGTTCATTCACAGGATAGCTAGGAAGTCAGGGGTAAGGGGAACTGTAAGGAACATGGGTGGAAGCGAAGTTGAAATTCACGTTGAAGGAACTAATGAGGAAATAAACTCTTTTCTTCAGCTTCTTGAAAAAGAAAAACCTCCTCCAGCAATAATTGAAGAAATAAGGTTAGAAGAGAGCTCATTTCTGGGATTGGAAGGGTTCTCGATACTCAAAAGTGGCAAGTCTCGGGTTAGGCCATCAATGATTCCTCCAGACATAGGGATTTGTGATTACTGTTTGGAGGAAATTAAGGACCCTAAAGACAGGAGATTCCGCTATGCATTCAACAGCTGTGCCTGGTGTGGTCCCCGGTTCTCATTGATAGAAAAGATTCCATATGATAGAGAAAACACTACAATGAGAGATTTTCCACTCTGCGATTATTGTAAATCCGAATATTACGACGAGGACAATCTCAGAAGATTTGATGCTCAGGGAATATGTTGTCCTTTATGTGGACCCAAATTATGGTTAGTGAATGCGTCTGGAGAGACGCTTGATTCCCAAGATCCCATAACAGAAGCAGCTAAACTTCTATCAGAGGGTAGAATTTTAGCTATAAAGGGGCTAGGGGGTTTTCATATAGCCTCCTTAGCCACTGATGATTCTGTTGTACTTGAACTTAGAAAAAGGAAGAAAAGGCCACAGAAGCCATTCGCTCTAATGGCATTGGATATTGAAACGGTCAAGAAGATAATTTATTTGAGCGAAGAGGCTGAGAGTTTACTAAAAAGCCCCCAAAAGCCGATTCTTCTCCTTGATGAGAGAGAGGATAGCCCTGTCTCAAGGCACGTTGCGCCTGGACTAGACAAGCAGGGTGTGATGCTCCCATATACCGGCTTGCATTACCTACTTCTTGAAGAAGTTGAAGACGGCTTCCTGATAATGACAAGTGGGAATCCTCCAGGAAAACCCATGTGCCTAGATGAGTCGTGCGCCTTAACAGAGCTGAAGGACATAGTAGATTACTATCTCATGCATAACAGGAGGATCATCAACAGGGTAGATGACAGCGTCTTAAGATTTACAGATGGGAACTTGATGTTTCTAAGGAGGTCTCGAGGGTATGCTCCTTCATGGATAAAGCTGCCCTTCAGCTTAAGACGTCCTGTTGTTGCTTTTGGAGCGGAACTTCAAAATGCAGGGGCTGTGGCCTTCGAAGACAAGGTGATTCTAACCCAGTACATAGGAGATACTGATGAATTTGAGGATTTACAGGAACTAGAGAAAAGTCTGACCTTCTTCTTGAAGACCTATGGTATTGACGTTAGGGAGTCCATCTTAGTAGCTGATATGCATCCATCCTACTCTAGCGTCAGGTTAGCTGAGGCCTGGTCTGAAGAATTAGGAGTTCCTCTAATTAAGGTTCAGCACCACCATGCTCACGCTGCTTCAGTTATGGCTGATTGGGGAGTTAGGATGGAAGAGAAGGTAGTCTCTATTCTAATGGATGGAGTTGGTTACGGTCTTGATGGATCCATATGGGGAGGAGAGGTTTTCTTAGCCAATTACAGCGGGTTTGAGAGGGTTGGCAGGCTCAAATATTTGCCAATGCCTGGGGGAGATTTAGCAACTAAGTTTCCCGTTAGGATGTTGATAGGAGCTCTTTCGGTCTTCTCTAAGCGGGAAGAGATAGAGAAGATAATTGTTGAGAGGGGACTTGTTCGAGGGTTAAAGAGGGGAATGTCCGAGTTGGAAATAGCGATTAAACAAGGAATAGGAGGAAGAGCCATGAAAACATGCAGTGTAGGCAGATTTTTGGATGCCATCTCAGCTCTCCTAGGAATATGCTTAGAGAGGACGTATGAGGGAGAACCCGCAATCAAGCTAGAAGCTTCTGCCAAAGGAGGTAAAATAAGGGATGTTGAGAGCATCTTAACTAAAGAGGGCGATCTCTTAGTCGTTGATACGACTAGATTACTGCTGTGGACTCTAGAGCACTTAGACCTTCCGCTTAACGACCTCTCTGCCACTGTACTTTATGCTTTGGGGAGAGCGTTGGGAGAGATTGCGGTACAGTCTATCTCAGGAGCAACGTTAAACGAAGTATTCATTGGAGGAGGAGCTGCTGTTAACAGTTACCTCTTTAAGGGCATAAAGGATGCCTTAGCAGGGGAAGACTTAGCGGCTAGGCTCCCGAGGAGGATTCCAGCGGGGGATGGGGGAATCGCCTTAGGACAAGCAGCGATTGCAACGGCTAACGACGTCAACTTAGAGGGGTAATGCCAGAGCATAGAGATTGGTTAAATATCATTACTTTTTAAATGGAATCTAAAATAAGCCCTATGAACTGAACCTTTGAGAAACTCCAAAGAATCTCAGAAGGTTGAGAAAGGAAAATGTACGACTTACTTATAGTTGGATGCGGACCAGCCGGAGCTTCTCTGGCTTCGCTTGTTGCTGAGGAAGGATTTAAAGTGCTTGTTGTTGAGAGAAAAAGGGAAATCGAAGAGCCTACAATTTGCGGTGAGTTTCTTCCGGATTTCTCACTAATTAGAAAGGCATTCCCTGATGAATTCCTCCCGGCTACTGAGTTTATGAGAAAAAGCTTTTACAGCGATGAATTCACTCTTAACGAGACGGATTGGGTAGTAATTGATTTAAGTGGCAAGGAAAAAACATTGAACCTCAAAGGAAAGATTATATCAAGAAAAAAGGCTGTTTCTCAATTAATTGAAATGGCGAAGAATCATGGAGCTGAGGTATACCTATCAACTAGCTATGTTAGAAGCAAAATTTCCAATGGTAGAGTCATTTCCTTACTAAGAGGAAAGAAAAAGTCTTTAGAGGAATCTCGCATCGTTGTAGGCGCTGACGGATTTCCATCTAGGGTTTCCAAATCTATGGGTCTCAATAACACAGTAAAAAGTGAGGATCTGGCTCACGTCACCGTTCAGTTGGCTGAAGGTAACTATCCAGAAAGGTCTATCTACATGGGTTTCTACATGGATTTTTCGCCAGGAGGATATGCTTGGGTGATACCTAGGGGGAATGGTATCTTTAGTGTGGGAGTTGGAGCAAGAGATAGTTATGGAGTCAATTTAAGGGATTGTCACGACAAATTCTTGAGAAGAATGGGCTTAGAGGGCGTAGGGCAAATTTTCGGGAAGGCGCTGCCCGTTGGCGGAATATTCAAGCACATAGCAAACAGCTTTTCCTTGTTAATAGGTGATGCTGCTGGTCTAGTAATGCCAGTAAATGGAGGGGGGATTCCTACAGCGGCGGTCTCTTCTTTTATTGCTGCTATGACATTAAAAAAGTGGTTTGAAGACCCCCAGGAAGCCAGCAAATTGTTCAAAAGTTCAATGATTAACTGTTTTGAGAGAACTTTCAACGTTGCGCTAAGGGCGAGGAAGATAGTGGATCTACTTATGAGACATGAGTTGCTCTCACTTCTATGGATAATTCCTCCAGGAATGTTAAGAGGAGTTATTGCCTTGGATAAATCCTCGTTTGGCTATAAGCTTCTCGATCTTCCCTCAAAGGTGCCTTTATGAGAATTTTAGTATATGGGGCTGGTCCTGCAGGGCTGAACTGTGCATATTGGGCAGCAAAAGAGGGTCATTCCGTGAGAGTTTACGAAAAAGGAGATGAACTTGGTGTTAAACCATGTGGAGAGGCTATTCCTGAGGAGGCCCTCCTTTTTACTCCTCTGAGAGAGGGGGATTTTATACGCAACAAAATTAAGAGGTGTTTATTCTATCTTAAATGGGATTTTGTAAGGGAAGTTCAGGGATTTTTAACAGGATACATCATTGATAAGAAATCATTCCTAAAGGCACTTATGGAGAGTGCAGAAGCAGAAGGAGCGGAAGTAATTCTCGGAAAGGCACCAAATCCTGAGGGCTATGACTTGTTAGTAGATGCTACTGGAAATCCGGGAAGCATTGCAAGGTCTTTTTTTGATTATTCTGGCTACAGGTCTGCACCCGCCTTACAATGTTACTGTACTTGTGCTGAGGCCCTGCCCGGGGACGCGATAAATTTGGTTATATTGCCATATGGGTATGCTTGGATCTTTCCAAAAGGGAAGGTGTATAATGTTGGAGTGGGCGGTTTTGCTGGAACTGGAACTCTAAGGAAAGATCTAGGTGTTCTTCTCAAAAAGTTCAATTTGAGGGTTATTGATAGAATAAGAAGAGGGATCTTCTCCACTGGAGGTCCCCTTCCAAAAATTCAAAGAGGAAACGTTGTTGTGGCTGGTGAAGCTGCTGGAATGGTGATGCCATTCACCGGAGAAGGCATTCGATATGCACTTTACTCGGGCTCAATATGCTATAAGCCGAACTATCAGATGCTTTGGAATAAGAAGTATGGAAACAGATTGAAAAGAGGAAGAAGGTGGCTCAATAAAATTCTATCTTTACCGGTTGATATGAGAATGAGAATAATTAAGGAAGCTCCTGTGAGTCTCCTTCTTTCATTGTTCCAGGGAGATAAGCCAAAAGCTAATGACTTGCTCTTTCTAGTTAACTTTTTTGTAAGCTCGTCAGTTAAACGTAAAGTAGTGCGACTTTGAAAGTTACTCGCTTTCTCAGAGGAAAAAGACATTAGCATCAAGATCTCATAACATTTAATGGCTTATATATTGCATATAGAGGAGTGTAAAGTAGAAAGTAAGTGAATACGAAGAACATCGTTTAAAGACTCAGGATTTGGTGTTATGTCAGTCGTCGTTGCAAGGACTGAACTGAACCGACTCTGTGACAGTTTATTTTGAGATCTAAATATCGGATGAATCAGATTTCCTGATAGAGGAAAACTTATGAATTAGATTATTGAATATCGGTAAGCCATGATTGAACTGAAACTAGAGCTAGAACCGTACATAAAGAAAGCCGAAACAGCCCTTTCAGAAGTTCTATCGGCATATTCAGACTCTATTTTCTACAAGCCTCTTGTAGAAGCCCTAAAAGGAGGTAAAAGGATAAGACCAATGATTCTTCTGTTAGTTAACGAGGCAAGTGGTGGCGGTGGAAATCCAGGGCCCGCAGCTGCTGCCATTGAACTTATGCACAATCTCTCCTTAATACATGATGACTTAATAGATAAAGACGTTTTTCGGCGAGGGAAACCATCATTCCAAAAGAGATTTGGAGAAGAGATGGCCGTGTTGATGGCTGATTATGTCATGTCTGTTGCGGTTGACGTTTGTTCAAGATATGATGACAGAAGGGTGTTGCTTACGCTTTCTTGGACAGCAATAAAAATGAGCGAAGGAGAAATGGAGGAATTTCTGGTTAGAAAAAAGGGCAGGCCAATGAGCATCAGTTCATATATAGACATACTTTACAAGAAGACAGCAGCCATATTTGAGGCTGCTGCTAGAATGGGGGCTATAATAGCTGGTGCCTCGGAAGAGTTGGTGGATCAAATAGGCAGATATGGTAAGTACATAGGCCTTGCTTATCAAGTAAAGGACGATTTGATAGATTGGGGCAAGCCTGGAGAGATCTCATCACTTCTTAAAGGAAAAGATCTGAGAGTCAAACTAAATGAGTTGGTTCATGAGTTAGTTGATAAGGCAATTGAGTCCTTGAAGCCATTCCCAGACAGCAAGGCAAAAGAATTACTTCAGAGAATAGCTCAGTACATTGCAAATTGAAAATTTTAGACATGTTTTTGGCATTCAATGGATTTCGAGAGGTCTTTGAAGGGTCTGATGCGGAAGGCCATTTTGAAACTCATTTGCGTATTAAGAAAGTTAGTCGGTATTTTGAAATTATCTTATGAACTCTTTGAAGCGCATAATTAATATGAAGCCAATTGAGACCTAGATACCTACTTTTTAGCTATTGTTCTGTGAGATTAGGGAAACAGTAAAGATTATTCTTATCCTGAGGATCAGATGTAGACCCCAAGTAAAATGCAATAAAGGGACGGTAAAGATGCCTTCGTACGATGTGGCATTAATTCACGCTCCAAGCGTGTATGATTTCAGGGAAAGAACAGTTTTTCCAGGACCAGTAAGTGAGGTAGTTCCCTCTCTCTATGTTTTTGATATGTATCCAATAGGTTTCCTCACACTTGCCTCTTTCCTTGAAGAAAAGGGATTTCGAGTGGCTATCTTCAATCTAGCCTCGAAAATGTTATCAGACAAAGACTTTGATGTTCCCAATTTTCTTGAGCGGTTGGACGCCGAGATCTATGGTATTGATCTGCACTGGTTGGTTCACGCCCATGGAGCAATAGAAATCGCTAGAATGATAAAACAGTTTCATCCTAACTCTCGCGTAGTGCTAGGGGGGGTATCCTCTTCTTATTTCTGGGAAGAGATAATGAAGAGCTATAGCTTCGTGGACTTCATTCTGAGAGGTGATTCTACAGAAGATCCCTTCGCTAGCTTGGCTGAAAAGGTGATTAAGGGGGATAATAACTTCTCCACAGTTCCAAATCTAGTATGGAGAGAAAATAGTAAAATACGTGTTAATCCACTTTCCTATGTCCCTCGATCCCTTGACTACACAAGTCCAAGCTATGATTTTATGATCAGGCAGATCCTAAGAACCAAAGACCTGGCTTTATCCGCTCCTTTTGCTTCCTTTCTGAAGAATCCCATAACAGCAGTACTGACGGCAAAAGGATGCGTTTTCAATTGTGTGGGCTGTGGAGGATCCAAGAGTTTTTACTCCAACTTCCTGAACAGATCTTGTCTTGCATTAAAAAGCCCAGAAAGAATCGCACGAGAGGTAGAGTCGATCGCTGAGAAGCTAAAGGCTCCTATATTCATCTTGGCTGACATTAGGCTTGGCGGCAGAGAGAGAGCGGAGAGGATAATTCAGGAGCTTAGGGCTATTGACGTTGGAAATGATTTAATGCTTGAATTCTTCTTCCCAGTCAATCGATCGCTCTTACAGCAACTTTCAAGGCTAGGAGATAACGTTTACATCCAGATATCTCCTGAGACTCAAATTGAGAGGGTGCGATACAATTATGGAAGATTATACAAGAACAAGTCGTTGGAAAAAATGGTGAATAACTCGATTAAACTTGGAATAAAGAGAGTAGATCTTTACTTCATGACAGGTTTACCCCTTCAAACAGCAGAAGATGCGGTTGGCGTAGCAAAGTACTTTGAATACTTGCTAAATGAAAACGACGCCTTAGGAAAGCTGGAGGCATTTACAGCACCTTTGGCTCCCTTTATTGATCCAGGAAGCGTTGCTTTTGAAAATCCCGAGAAATTTGGTTATAACATCATCCATCGAACGTTTTTAGAACATAGAAGTGCGTTATTGGAGCCTCACTGGAAATATATCTTAAATTACAGTACAAATTGGATGGATAGAGGAGAAATCGTTGAGGCTAGCCTGAATGTCGCTGAGAGGTTGGCAGAGATAAAGGAGAAATATGGGATTATCGATAGAGAAACACTTGCTGCAGTAAAGGAAAGAACTTCATTTAGCAGAGAGTGCCTAGCTTTGATCGAAAATGCTGTGAACAGGGGAGAGGATAAACGCTATGTGCTTGATTCTCTCAAGGCTAAGATTGCTGAGCTAATGGAAGAAAGGGAATATCTCCTTAAAAAAGAGCTATATCCAAGAATGGGCTTTATAAGTTCTCTAAGGCCCTTAGGAATAATCAAAGGCTTGATAAGAACCTTATTTTGAACGTTATTGACCCTTTGGAAAGGTCAAAACCATGTCTTTACAGCATAACCTGTTATGAATTAAGCTTAATTCAGTTGAAGCTCTTTAACCAATTGTTTTGGTAAGTATTTAGTTTCTCATAATAGTTTGACTTCCCAGGATAAAGCTAGTCTTGAATAAGCGCCCATTGTTTTACATAACGCTTTTTGCAGGATGTTAAAATTTTTAATAAATCTGACCAACTCATCAGGGGGGAGGTTTATGCCTAACGATCAAGGATTGCAAATTCTGCTTACGTTCTCGGCGGCCCTGGTTATCGGAGTTGGTATAGGCATACTGGGATTCATTCTTGGAAGATTACTGGCACCATCACGCAGTCTAGAGAGAAAACGATTGAGATACGAATGCGGTAATCCTCCTAGAGGGAGAGCAAGGGGCCTTTTTATGATGCAATATTATCCTTACCTAATCGTTTTCCTGACCGTCGAACCAGTCATGATTTACTCGTTTCTCCTTCTGATGGAGGCTCATAGCAGCCCATACAGGGTTCTGTTATTATTCCTGATGATTCTTGGTATTATAACCCCGCCTCTTGTTTTTGGTCTTAATTCTGCACGGAGGTTGAAGTTATGGTCTGCGGAATGAATGGAGTCACCTTAATCGGAAATCTGGAAGAATCTGCAAGGAAGGCAGTCCAGTGGTTGGTAAATAAAACACCTATCAGAAGTATTAGGGATTGGGGAATTGCTTTCTCACTATGGCCTGTTCACTTCACTACCGCTTGTTGTGGAGCCGAGTTTGCTGCTACCTCTGCTCCGAGGTTTGACGTTGAGAGAATGGGTTTCCTTCCTTTTGTGGCTCCAAGACAAACTAATCTAATGCTCATAGAAGGAACTTTGACTCGAAAAATGGCTAAGGCAGCCGTATGGGTATATGAGCAGATGCCAGATCCAAAATTCGTTATGGCTATGGGTGCCTGTGCCATTGACGGTGGGATCTTCTGGAATAGCTACAACATAGTAAGGCCGAAGGATATACTTCCTGTGGAAATATACATCCCAGGATGCCCCCCAAGGCCCGAGGCTGTTGCTAGAGCAATTATCATGTTACAAAAGAGGATACGGGAGGGGAAAGCTGTTGGGCTCAAGGTCTGAGGACAAAATAGAGGATATAACGAAAAAGATCTCTCAATCGTTGCAAGGACTCTCAATTGAGATCAGCACTAAAGAGGAAATAGTCACCGTAAATGTCAAACCTGAAAACCTAGTTGAAGTCGCTAAGAAGCTAAAAGACATGGGATTTGATCACGTTAAGTCCGTAACAGCAATAGATTTCCCTGAGCAGAAGGAGTTAGAAGTTATTTACCACGTTTCCTCCCTTGGGGACTTAGATCTTGCAAAGGTCATAGTAACCCTGAAGACAAGGGTTACAAGCGATGATCCTCGTATACCTTCCCTTGTCGAGATATGGCCCAGCTCCAAATACCCGGAGAGAGAAGAGCACGAAATGCTCGGTTTAGTTTTTGAGGGACATCCAGAGCTTGAGAGGTTGTTGTTGCCGGAGGATTATGAAGGGCCTCCTCCCCTTAGAAAGGAATTCAAGGTGAGAACGGAGGGGATTCAAGGTTGAGCGAAGAAAGAACAATGGAACTTCTGATTGGTCCTCAGCATCCATCATCAGGCCATATGAGATTGTATGCTGAGGTCGACGGAGATATAGTGGTCAGACTTAAGCCAAACATAGGATATGTCCACCGGACTGTGGAAAAACTCGCGGAAACAAAGAAATACATCCAGATAATACCACTAGTTGAGAGACCCTCTCTTGCGGACGCCGCAAACCACAATCTTGGATATGTGCTCGCATTAGAAAAGCTCCTAGGAATAGAAGCTCCCCCAAGAGCCCAGTATCTTAGGACTATTCTTGCAGAGATGAACAGGATTCACAGCCACTTCTATGGATTAGGGATACATGGGATCATGCTGGGTTCCTCTACAATATTCATGTGGGGCTTTGCAGATAGGGAAATAATGATTGAGATGGCCCAACGGCTGACGGGCGCCAGATTAACATATTCCTACATTATCCCTGGCGGCGTAAGACGAGATTTGCCCCAAGGCTTCGAGGAAGAGATGGAAAAAGCTCTGCGGTATATAGAGAGGAGACTGAAGGATTATGGCAAGCTATTCCTCCGTAATCCAGTTACGCGTGCAAGGTTGGAAGGCGTGGGGGTGCTCAGAAAGGAGGATGCTATAAAACTCGGAATTGTAGGACCTAATCTAAGGGCTTCAGGAGTCCCCTACGACGTGAGAAAGGTTCAACCTTACTGCGCATATCCTGAACTAGAGTTTGATGTTGCTGTAAGGGAAGAAGGAGACTCGATGGCCAGAGTATTGGTCAGGGTCGAAGAGATAAGACAAAGTATGAGGATCATAAGACAGGCTCTTAAGCAAATTCCTGATGGCCCGATTCTCAGTGAGAATTATCTGAAGATGATACCACCGAAGTGGAAGGAGTTCATGGAGACGAAAGGCAGGGTGAAGTTTCCAGCCATTATGGCAAACCTAAGACCCCCAAAGGGGGAGGCTATTTCAAGAGTCGAGGCCGCAAGAGGTGAGCTAGTTTATTACATCATAAGCGATGGAACCACAAGCCCATATAGGTTCAGGATGGTGACTCCTTCATTTAGAAATGTCGTTCTATTTGAGCACCTAATACGCGAGTGTAGAGTTGCAGACATCCCTGCAATCTATGGAAGTATGGATTACTTCCCACCGGAGGCTGATCGATGATGAACCTGATGAGCTTGTTTAGATGGATTCTCGATCTTCTATTCTCACCCTGGTTATTCGTGCCATTGATATTTCCAGGCCTTGTGACAGTCTTCCTGGTAATTCTCTTCATAATATGGTTTGAAAGGAAGCTAGCAGCCAAGGTCCAACTAAGATACGGCCCTCTCTATGTATTGAAGCAACTAGGTGGAGCCATACAGCTGGTGGCTGATCTTCTTAGGTATCTGTTTGCTGAGCCCATAATTCCGGCGGAAACAGATAAGCTTGCATTTGTACTAGGGCCGATACTTCTCTTTGGTGCATCATGTTTTCCAACCGTAGCCATTCCAGTAAGTTCTTCGTTCTATGCAATTAGAAGTGATATAAGTCTCCTAGTAGCTCTTGGTTTATTGGCATTCGGTCCTGCTATTACTCTAATTATTGGTTGGGCAAGTAACAATAAGTTCTCTCTAATCGGGGGGCTAAGAGAAGGCTATATTACTATGGCTTACGAAATCCCCTTGTTTATTTCGGCGCTCTCAATGGCTGCCCTTTATGGAACCATGGACCTCATTGAGATGGTTGAGTCCCAAGTAGGATGGAAATGGGGTTTGTTACTGAATCCGCTTGCTGCCATAACCTTCCTGATACTTGCACTTATGTCTACATCAAGATTCCCCTTTGAAATAGTTGAAGCCGAAAGCGAGATTGTAATGGGTCCCTTCACAGAGTACAGCGGAATTCTTTATGGACTCACGATGGGAGCTTCTTACGTTAAGTTCTATGTGCTCTGCCTTCTGTTCTCCATAATGTTCCTAGGAGGTTGGAAACCAGTCCCTAGCTTCCTCAGTTGGGATCCAATAGGCCCTGCGCTCGTTCTTCTATTAAAATCCTTGATTTTGATGGTTCTTGGAGTATTCATGAGAGCAGTGTATCCACGCTATAGAATAGACCAGGCTTTAAAGATTGGATGGCATATGATCCTGCCGCTGTCCATTGGATCAGTGTTTCTCTCCTTGGGTCTTATCCTGTTGGGGGTGGTACCATGAGTAAAGGAAAATCTACTCCAATAGGTAGGCTGATTAATCACCTTGAGGCTATAGAGACAGGAATCAAGTATCTGTTCATCCCTAGAATGACTGTGATGTATCCAGAGGAAGTAATGGAACTTCCTGAAGGGTACAGAGGGATGATAAAATATAACAAGGAGATTTGCATTAGTTGTGGGCTCTGTGCTCAGATATGTCCAGCTGATGCCATGAAAATGTACTTAGAAGAAACTAGTCTCGCTAAGGGAGGAGAAAAACAGGCGAAACCGAAGAGATATCCAGGAATTAACTACACAAGATGCATCTTTTGTGGATTTTGTGTTGATATTTGTCCTACTGGAGCAATAGAGCATGTTAGCATACATGATGTGGCTTTTGACTCCTTCGAGGCCCAGATCTTCAAGCCAAAAGATTTCGAGACGGGGCCTCCAAAGGTGAGGTACAAAAAGCCGCCTAGAAGGGTGAAGCCTAGGATGGATCCTAAGAGGGGGATAACATATGAACCTGCAGATTGAACCTTCTGTAATAGTTTTCCTTTTGGCGTCTATAGGAGCAATTTCCTCTGCGCTCCTTGTGATAGAGCATAAATCAATTGTTTACGCTTCGTTTTTCTTAGCAATGCTCGGAGCTTCCAATGCCACACTTTTCGTTCTGCTAGGTTACCCCGTAGTCTCAATATTCCACTTAGTTGTTTACGTAGGTGCAGCGGTGACTTTCATACTTTTCTCAGTAGTAATGATGAGAGAGGCTCCACTGGTCGAACCCAAAGCAAGAGGTATTGCAATAATAGCCGCTGTTGAGATTTTGCTTGTGTTCTCTGTGGGATTCTGGCCGCTGTTAAGATCTGAACCAATTGGAGGTGTTATTAGTTTGGAGGATGTTTCCGATCTCTTGTTAAATAAGTATAGCTTTGCTCTCTTGGTTGCTGCACTTGCACTCGCCACCACAATGATTGAAGCCATTACTCTGGCTAGGAGGGAGGTGTCAGAGTGATGACTGCCTATTGGTTTCTACTGACGTCTGTAGCAATGTTCTGCATCGGTCTCTATGGATTGCTAACGAGAAGAAGCTTGATCAGAATGCTACTATCAGCGGAAGTGATCTTCAACGGAGCATTGCTCGCTCTCCTAAGCACTGCTTCTCTTTCACCAGCCTTTAGACCAGCTGGTGGAGCACTAGCTCTTCTAGCAATATCACTTGCCGCAGCGGAGATCGGAGTGATAGTTTCTGTAGCCATACTGATGTTCAGGCTCAGGAAGAGCTTGGATGTTTATGAATTGAGAGGTGAATGAGGATGGTATTGAATATTCCCCTTTTGTTATCTGGGGTACTAGTTCCCATAGTCTTGTCGGTGCTCCTTCCCTTTTTGGGCAGGAGCTTAGGAAAGAAATCCATAACAGCGATAGCTTTCATCTTGCTACTATATCCCTTGGCTCTAACAGTTTTCTTCACGATTCAAACAGGTCTCAGAGAACCAGTAGTCGACCCAGTGATCTTTCAAAGCGATTCCTTGGGTTCATTCAGCGCACTATTAGATCCTCTTAGCGCCCCTCTCGCAATATCTATAGGACTTGTAACTACTTTGATAGCCGCATACTCCCTTCCTTATATGGAACATAGATTTGAGGAAATGGAGAAAGAAAAGATCTCTGCCCCCGACTGGGGAACTTACTACATGCTTTATGTTATGTTCTCGGCAGCCATGATGGGAACGGTTCTTTCCACAAACCTCGTCGAGTTCTACATCTTCTTGGAGCTTTCGCTCTTGCCTAGCTTTCTACTGATTGCATTCTATGGGTACGGTAACAGAGAGAGAATAGCTCTTATGTACCTGATTTGGACCCATGTTGGCGCCCTTGTCTTCCTGATAGGATCGCTTATTGTTGGTCTCAGCGCTGGAACCTTTGATTTCTACGATCCAATATCTTTACAGCCAAACATGGGATTAGGAAGTGCTGTATCACCAGCTCTAAGGTTACCAGTAGCTATAGCAATGGTATTAGGGCTCTTTGTAAAGCTGGCCATATTAGGAGTGCACATCTGGCTGCCCTACGCTCATGCAGAAGCGCCAACTCCCGTATCAGCTTTGCTTTCTCCGAACTTGATAGGCATAGCGGGCTATGCTCTTGTAAGAGTTGCATACACACTATTTCCAGATGAGTTCTCCCACTTGACAAATTATATGCTTCCGCTTGCTCTGTTAACGATAATATACGGCGGACTAATGGCATTGGCTCAAGATGACTTCAAGAGACTTCTTGCCTACTCAAGCATTTCTCAGATGGGATATCTGCTCTTGGGAATTTCAACACTTACTACGGCAGGGATAGCGGGAGCTATGGTGCACTATGCTGCACACGCCGTTGGTAAAGCCCTTCTCTTCACAACAGCAGGTGTACTTATCGTCCAATTGCATGGATTAAGAAGTATAAGCAAAATGGGTGGAATAGCTCCTAAAATGCCGCTTACTGCTTCATTAGCCCTAATAGGCTTCATGCATATCACTGGAATCCCGCCATCTCTCGGCTTGTGGAGTGAAGTTCTCATTATTAGTGGAGCTGCTGGTAGTGTCCTTAGCAAGAGCGCTATAGCTTTCATAGGATTGCTTATTGCTTTGCTCATAGGTATAGGTCTCTCAACAGCATACGCCTTCCTAACTATGAAGAGAATCTTCTTTGGTCAGCCCTCAGAGGCGGCATTAAAGGCTAAAGAAGCAGGATGGAATCTTCTGGCCCCCATGGCTATTATAGCCGCTGCAGGAGTGCTCCTATTCATCTGGCCAAGCATATTGATAGATCCCTTGGTTTCGCTCCTGAGTTCCCTTCTGGGATAAGGTGATGATTTCCGATGGAATTAGCGCAAGCCTTGGCAGTCGCAACTTGGATGATACCCTACGCTGGAGCTTTAGTTTCATTGCTTCTGTCAAGACTAGGTAGGATTAGGGATTTCTTGGCGGCTTCTTGGCTTGGAATGTCAGCCATCTGCATGACCTTGTTGCTTCGAGAGGTATTGACATCAAGCGAGGGCGTAATAGCATGGTCAGCCCCTTGGATATCGGAACTCGGAGTTAACGTTGGCATTTACGTCGATACACTCTCTGCTTTCATGGCCCTTGTAGTGGCTTGGCTAAGCTTTATGATCGGAGTTTATAGCCTTAAGTACATGGAAGGAGATCCCGGTCTCACCAGATATTGGTTCTTCTTTGATTTCTTTGTAGGAAGCATGCTTCTTCTGGTATTAGCTGACAACCTCCTTTTGATGTTTCTTGGATGGGAAGGTACGGGACTTGCCTCATACTCCCTTATAGGTCACTGGTACACAGATGAGGAAGAGAGGTGGGTAGGAGATCCTGGAAGGACCGCATTAGGAGTTCCGATGTATTTTTCACCTAGTCACAGCGGTCTAAGAGCTCTAACATTCACTAGGCTAGGAGATGTTGGTTTTCTGGCTGGTATAGGTGTCCTTTATGCCCTAACTGGTACTTTTAGCATCCCAGAGATTGCAGAACATACTGGAGAGTGGGCTGGTTGGCTAGCTTCCAAGGGATTGTTATTGCCGTTCTTGCTGGCTTTCTCTCTTGGAGCTTTGGCAAAAAGCGCCCAGTTTCCATTTCATGAATGGCTTGTCACGGCAATGACTGGTCCAACTTCAGTAAGCGCTTTGATACATGCTGCTACGATGGTAAAAGCTGGAGTGTACTTCCTGCTTAGATTTGGTCCTATATTTAAGCTAGCATCCCATGAACTAGCCCATTCTATGCCAATGGCTTCATCTAGCATAGAAACATATTTCGCCATAATTGCAACCATAGGGGGCTTCACAGCCTTCTTCATGGCTACACAAGCCCTAGTAGCCAGGGAATTAAAGCTCATACTTGCTTTTTCTACGGCTTCTCAGTTGGGCTACATGGTAATGGTGTTGGGATGCTCTGGCTTAGTTGAAGAATTTGCAAATGGATTGCTAGCTGGTTTCACTCATTTCATGAGTCATGCGATCTTCAAGGCAGCTCTATTTCTTGGAGCAGGTGCGGTGATACACGCAGTTCATTCGAAGTACATAGATGACATGGGCGGGCTCTCAGGTCACATGAAGATTACGTTCTATTCTATGT
>Ga0164311_10000154_pt1 | contig 26409 bp, 25 predicted proteins | sample GuaBasSedimGuay2_FD_121796 | JGI IMG/M metagenome (GOLD analysis project Ga0164311, IMG submission 121796) | Subseafloor sediment microbial communities from Guaymas Basin, Gulf of California, Mexico - Guay2, Core 4569-9, 9-12 cm | ecosystem: Environmental > Aquatic > Marine > Hydrothermal vents... | reverse complement strand
TCTACAGGTGCTTTCATATCAGTTTTTGGCGTTTTCTGCCATGATTTTGTCAGCGGTTATTAATGTTGATTTGTCTTTTTAACTGTTTTCCAGTAATTTGTCAGCTTTTTCTGCGAGGCTTTACAATAGCATCTATGATAATCGTTTTTTCTTGCTACTCAAGAAACAAGACAACCTACAACAATCTAAATTCATCCTTTAACCATGACGAAACACAATAAACCATAGATATTAAAACGATATACACAAACACAGCAGCGAAAACACAACGCAAAATAAAATTTTATATATTAACATCATCCACACCAATACTTAGCACAGTTGCACTAGCATACCACAAATACACCCGACAAAATAAAACACCTCAAAACATAAGACAATAAAACACGTTGCAGGTGGCATAACAACATATACCGCCACCTGTAGCCCAATAATGGGCTAACAATTTAACATTCCAAATGTTGTTTATTTTCTTCCTCCAACCGTTTAAATCTCCGCTTTTAAGGCAGAAAACATGACTTCAGACTCGAAGCGCGCACCTACGCCGAGATTTAGGAAAAATTATGGTTTTACCACAATTTGCGATGAACAGTTTTCGCAAGTAATGTTAAATTGATGTTTGGCGGGTTAGAATTGACTGTCAGCTGGTCTCTCGAAGTAGTTGAGAACTGGCTTGAAGAATGCGAAGAAAAAGGAGAAAAGAATTGCTTTGAAAAAGCATGGGAAAAATTTGGAACATGGTATTATAGTATGAGTTACGAAGCGTATGTGAAGATCCGCGACGAGTTCCTAAGAGTTTTAGAAGAAAACAACATGCCTTTGAAACCCTATATAGATCTTTTTCATGCATGTTGGAAACAAAAATCACATACAAAGAAGAAATCTACAAAACTATATTAGATATCTTGGAAAAAGTTTCCCGCAGAAAACCGCACCTAAAAGTTAGAGTTGAAACTTTAAAGGCTATTGTAGAAAACACAAAAAACCTTAAAAGCAACATAACCTGCCGAGGCTAACCTCTCCTACACCTACAAGAACGTTGTTTTCAGAAATCGTTTAAAATACTTTTGTTAAATTGAGTAGAATGAGTGAACGTTGAGAACGTGTGAAACTTTTATATAGTTTTAATAGATGGTTTGAACTCGCTAAGTTTAATAAATTCCCTTTTTACATCAATTTGATAAATATGCTTCCTTAAGCGACTTTCATTTGAGGTGAAACAAGTATTCAAGTTTGGAGTAAAAGTTGAAAAGTTTTCACTTTTGATAAAACATAGCCTAAACATTGCCTTTTGTCACACACACCCCTCATCCTCCACCCTTTCAGCGACATCTTAAGTTAAGTAGAAGCATCTTTTAGCTTCTGGAAACTGCAGAGCATAAGGCCTTCTAAAATAAGTAAGATTTAATTTTATAAGTTCATCTAGACTCTTAAGCTCCTTCAAAGCTTCCAAATCCAGTTGAAGATAAAAACGCCTTGCAGAATGCCGTAGTACGTTTCTCTCCAAGCGAATATATAAAATGGATGGTCGATCTTCGGAGAGAATAGTTAATCTTATACGTAAATATGCCGACCTTACAGGTTAATAACTCAAGGAAGTATAGCGGTTCAGGAACCTATTACATTTAATAGAGTTCGTTGTTCGCTAAAAGGAGTCAAGAGTCTACAACGCGCTCGAAGATGAAAACATTTGTAAATAACGGGTAAAAAACCAGATATGTTCGTTAAAGCTTGACCGAAGAAATAGCAAGATATTACAAGGCTTTGAGCGAAGAAACGGTATCATAATAGTGACCTTATCAAAAATAAATAATTTTAAATTCAGTAAACAATATTCCTTTTGAAGTTGAATAATTTGATCGTCACAAAGCATATATTTTATTTATGATGTTGTATTGATTGCTGATTAAAAATTGCACAACGCATTTTAAAACAGTGATCTGAATCGTTGTTTAAGGAGGATAGTTTTTTGGAAGAGAAATTCGGAGCATCATTAATAACCAAAACTTTAGCAAGAAGTGACTTCTCTATAAAGCAAGTAATGCGCGTTATCGATCAAAATGGTCTTGGAACCGCCTTTATCGTTAACAAACAAGGTAAATTTGTAGGTCTCGTAACGGACGGCGACATCCGTCGTGCATTACTTAAAGGAGTTAGCTTAGAAGATCCTATTTCAAAAATTATGAATAGAAATGCAATAGTCGTACGAACTCCATTTACTAAGGAGAAAATACACAATCTTGTCAAAAGGGAAGAAGTTCGAAGAAAAATTCCGTTAAAAGGTACTCTAAAAATTCCTGTGTTGAACGACGACGATAAAGTCGTAGATATTTTATTTATTTCCCACGAAATAAAAACCTACTCAACATTATTGCAAGAATCATCCATAGTGCCAACAAAAACGGTTAGGAAAATATTAGTAATTGGCGGTGCAGGATATATTGGTTCTGTTCTCGTTCGAAAGTTATTGCAGAAGGAATATGTTGTATACGTCTTGGATAACCTCACTTATGGTGACCATGGAATAAAGGATTTGACCAATAATCCAGATTTTATATTTATTAAAGGTGATGTTCGTAACCTTAGCGATGTTCTGGACGCTATTAAGCATGTCGATGCTGTTGTGCATCTTGCTGCAATAGTAGGAGAGCCAGCATGTTCTCTCAAACCTGAAGAGTCCATACAGGTAAATTATCTTGCTACGAAAATGTTGGCAGAGACTTGTAAATACTTTCAGGTTAATCGTTTTATATTTGCCTCAACATGTAGTGTATATGGAGAAAGTCTAAGCCCTGATGAGCTCCTTACAGAAGAAGCTACGACTAATCCTATATCTTTATATGCTGAAATGAAATTAAAATCGGAACAGGCGCTTCTCGAAATGCTTGATGATAATTTTTCGCCTACAATATTGAGATTTGCAACGGTATATGGGGTTTCACCACGTATGAGATTTGATTTGGTAGTTAACTTACTTACGGCAAAAGCGATTTTTGATAAAGAAATTACAATCTTTGGTGGCTCGCAATGGAGACCATTCATTCACGTGGGCGATGTTGCAGATGCTATTATTAAATGTCTAGAAGCACCTATTAGTCAAATCAGGGGTCAAATATTTAATGTAGCCTCTCAAAACATCAAGATTATGGAATTAGGAAAAATCATACAAAAACATATTCCATCTGCGAAACTTATAGTAAGATCCGAAATAAAAGATAGACGAAGTTACAAAGTTTCATCTAATAAGATAAATAAAACACTCGGTTTTAAACCAAGTAAAAAGATAGAGGATGGAGTACTAGAAATAAAGGAAGCAATTAAACAAGGTGTTTTCACGAATTACACGGATAAGAAGTATAACAATTACATTTACCTACGTGATTACGAGTAGTAGTTATATTTACAATTTATAAATTGCATTACTGTAACTCAGTTAAGTTTGGTGTCGGTTTATGTCGAAAATAGTTGCTATAATACCTGCAAGAGGTGGCTCTAAGGGGATACCACGTAAAAATATCCAAGAAATAGCGGGTAAGCCGCTGTTAGCCTATACTATAGAGGCTGCTTTTAAGTCAAAGTATATTAACAGAGTAATAGTTTCTACGGATAGCCCTGAAATTGCCAAAATCGCTAAGTCGTATGGAGCTGAGGTGCCGTTCCTAAGACCGCCAGAACTTGCTAAAGATGATACTCCTGGAATAGTTGTAGTACAGCATGCCGTAAGGTACCTAGAGACAGTTGAAGGATATCCTGTTGATATCGTGGTGATTCTTCAACCTACGTCCCCATTACGTAAAACAAAGTATATTGATGCAGCAATTAAAAAATTAATTGAAAGTGGTGCTGACTCGGTTGTTTCGGTGTGTGAGGTAAAACATCACCCGTTTTGGTCATTTATCATGAAAAATGACAAACTTTACCCTTTTATCGAAAAGGGGCTAACTATAACTAGAAGACAACTACTACCAAAGGTATATTCAGCCAATGGAGCTGTATATGCCGTGAAAAAGGATGTTTTATTTAAGGAGAATTCTGTTTTTGGAAAAGATACTAGAGCGATAGTTATGCCACGTGAAGAATCAGTAGATATAGATGATTATTTCGATCTATTTATGGCTGAAATGGTGATAAAATATTGGAAAGAGTGGCTTAAAAACAGGCTTACATCCCATGGTGGTTCTGTGAATTACATAGGCTAGTGTAACCCAAAGTCGTTTCAACAACCGACTCAAAATTTTCCGTGCGTACTGAAGAGAAATGTTAACAGACAAGTTGATTTCGTTGATGAAATATGAAGTTGAGTGAATGTCTGTATGAAGTATTTAGGAAGATGAATAAATACACAGTATTATTAGGAAGTTTCCCTCATATTACAAGAAATAGTACTGATAACAAAAAATATAGGAATATAGCATATAAATGGGTAGGTAAATTGGAGAGAAGAAAAAAGAAAAAAACATTTGATTTAGGTTTCTTATTCTATTCCTCCTTTGTTCTTGGATATAGAATTACCGATGATCCTTACCTTAGAGATGTCGCTTTGGAAGTTGCAAACACACTTACAACACTTTTTAACAAAAATCTGGTTTTATTTGCAATGAAATTTTAGTAGGAAAAAATAAGGTAGGAAGAACGATAATAGATGTAATGATGAATATAGCCATTTTATGGTGTGCGTATGAGGAAACTGATAGGAAGAAGTATTATGATATCGCTTATATGCACTCTAAGCGAACAATTGAAGAGTTCATTAGAAGTGATTATTCAACCATACATGTAATTGACTTTGTTTTAGTATCTAGAAAAATTATCAGAAAAATAACCATTCAAGGATATAGTGATGATTCTTGTTGGTCACGTGGCCAAGCTTGGGCGATATATGGGTTTACTTTAGCATATAAAACAACTAAGGACAGGATGTTTTTAGAAATAGAAAAAACTTGCGGGTATTTCATAATAAATTTACCAGATGACTACATACCTTGCTGGGACTTTAAAGACCCGACTCTATCAGTTAAAGATAGTTCTGCAGCAGCTATAGCATCTTCTGCACTACTGACCTTGTCTAAACAGAGTGGAGACCGAAAATTAGAAGATATCTCGCTTAAAATACTAAACTCACTTCTTGCAAGTTATTTTGCTGATAACTCCGATGGGATTTTAAAGCATGGTTGCTTTCACAAACCTGCTGGCATTGATGTGGATGAAAGTTTAATATGGGGCGATTATTACTTCGTAGAATCCTTGGCAAAAAAGGGAAGGGATCATCAACTTACCTTAACTCAGAAGACGGTTTATGAAAAGACATTTTATCCTGAAAACGCAAAGGAGCATTTGTTACGCTCTAAAATTTGTAGAACTATGTATATTTAGCCTATTATGTTTAGACAACTAAAATTATAAGTGCAAGGGGTTAATAAGTTAATAAAAGGATCCGGTAGATGAAAGTCTATGAGAAAACTCAAAATTGAGAACAAGTATATCGGAGAAAATGAACCATGCTTTATTATAGCAGAAGTTGGTGTGAATCATAACGGAGACATTGAACTAGCAAAAAAGTTAATAGATGCTGCAAAGGATGCTGGTGCAGATGCAGTAAAATTTCAAACATTTAAAGTAGATGAACTGGTAACAAGAAAAGCAAAGAAAGCAAAATATCAAGAACAATCAACTTCAGTAAATGAAACTCAATATGACATGTTAAAAAAGCTAGAATTAACGGAAGACGACTTTAGAGAATTGGCCAATTACTCTAGGAAAAAAGGTATAATTTTTCTTTCATCACCATTTGATAAGGCTAGCGTTGATTTACTTCAAGAGATAGGTGTCCCAGCTTTTAAAATAGCTTCTGGGGAAATAACTAACTTCCCACTTTTAAAATATATAGCACAAAAGAAAAAACCAATAATATTATCTACTGGAATGGCAACGCTGGGAGAAATCGAGGAAGCATTGAGAGTTATTAGGAACGAAGGTAATGAAAAGATTATTTTGCTTCATTGCACTTCAAGTTACCCAACGAAGATTGAAGACGTAAATTTAAGGGCTATATGCACTTTGAGATCTGCCTTTAAACTACCGGTAGGTCTTTCCGACCATACGACAGGAATAATAGTTCCAGTTGCTGCAGTCGCATTAGGAGCAGTTATCGTAGAAAAGCACTTCACATTAAACAAAAAAATGCCCGGACCAGACCATAAAGCATCTCTAGAACCACACGAATTGAAGGCCATGATAAGGGCAATAAGAGGATTAGAAAAAGCGCTAGGAAACGGTATTAAAAAACCTACGAATGAAGAAGAAAAGATAAAAATGGTTGCAAGACGAGGTATCTTTGCAAGAAAAAATATTAGAAAGGGAGAGATTATACGCGAAGATATGTTAACTACAAAACGACCTGTCGAAGGTATTTCGGCCAAATATTTTTATAAAATTTTAGGCATGAAAGCAAAAGAAGATATAATGAAAGATGAAGCAATCACGTGGGATAAACTTGAGTGGTAATGAAGGTGGTGAGGTTCTCTTATGAAAATAAAGAGAAATGATGTGGAATTCGAAATTCGGATGTATAGAGAAGGTGATGAAAAAGACATATTAAAATTATTTAAAATTGTTTTTAATAAGCAGATGACCATCAAATTTTGGAAATGGAGATTTATGGAAAATCCTTTTGGCAAAGGTATCATAGCACTGGCATATGATGGAAATATTCTTGCTTCGCATTATGCAGTTATGCCCATTCATCTAAAGGTTTGTAATTCTGTCATAAAGGCTGTTTTTTCTATGACTACAATGACACATCCAGAGTACAGAGGGAGGGGGCTTTTTCCTAAATTAGCAAAACTTGTTTATGAAGAAGCAAAAAGGAAAAAATATTCTTTGGTTTATGGTTTTCCTAACGAGAATAGCTATATGGGGTTTGTTAAAAAGTTGAATTGGATAGGCTTTGGGAAAATCCCAGTATATACAATAAAATGCGATACTACACCCTTGAAAAAAAGTAAAGCTATTAGTGCTATTAGTATTAAAGAAGTGGATAGCTTTAAAGACGATGTTGATAACCTATGGAATAAAGTGAAGAAATATTTTCTTATAGCAGTACCTAGAACTAAAGAATACTTAAATTGGAGATTCGTTAAAAACCCTGACCAAAGATATTTTATTTTCTCCATGTACAATTCCAGCGACATTAAAGGATATTTCGTGCTAAAAATTTACGAAGAAAAAAACAAAAAATTGGGTCATGTCATAGACCTTGTTGTTGATGAGTACAGGTACATAAAGGACATTTTAGCCTTTTCAATTGACTTTTTTAAAGAAAGAGATGTAAACGAAATAACACTATGGTTAAATGAAGTGATTGCTAATAAGATAGACATTGAAAAATTTGGAGCCAAAAAATCCTTCATGGAAAGAACATATTTTGGTTGTAGGGTATTAAAAGATATTTTCTATGAAGATACCCTTAAGGACTTTAAGAACTGGTATATAACGATGGGAGACTCGGATGTGTTTTAAAATATTTGGCTGGTGACAACATTGCTGAAATCTATGGAAAATATCTTAGTTATTTCAGCACATCCAGACGATGAGACGTTCGGTGCTGGGGGAACAATAGCAAAGTTAGTAAAAATGAAAAAGAATGTATATTGGTGCGTAGTTACTAAACCTTATCCGCCAGATTGGACCGAGGATGTTATTAAGGTGAAAAGAAAAGAAGCACTAAATGCTGCAAGGATATTAGGCTTTAAAGAAATCTATTTTCTAGAATACCCGACAGCAAAACTTGATACCATTCCAATTAAAAGTCTTGCAGATGAATTTACAAGACTTGTCAAAGATCTGGAACCAGATACTGTTTTTATTCCTTTTAAAGGAGACATGAATCAGGATCATAAAAGAGTATTTGATGCTATGATCATATCTTCAAAACCTATACCCACGCAATCGGTTAAAAGAGTAATTAGCTACGAAACCCCCTCATCTACAGAATATTCCGAAAAACTCTGTAGCAATATCTTCATACCCAATTTATATGTTGATATAACCAATGAGATCAAAACAAAAATAGAAAGCGCAAAATGTTATAAAACGGAGTTAAAGGAATTTCCTCATCCACGATCATTGGATGGAATAATTATTAAGGCTAAGTTAAGAGGCATGGAGGTAGGTGTTCCAATGGCCGAGGCATTCATGATTATGAGGTGGATAGAAAAATGAAAAGAGTCTGTATTATAACAGGCTCAAGAGCGGAATATGGAATCTTAAGGGTATTAATGGAAAAAATATGTGAAGACGATGAGTTAGATCTTTCTATAATTGCCACAGGCATGCACTTGTCTCCTATTCATGGATATACTGTAAAACATATCAAAGATGATGGATTTAATGTTGATTTTGAAATCGATATGCTACTTTGCGGTGATACCCTAAGTTCACTAGTGAAATCCTTGGGATTGGGCATAATAGGAATATCGCAAGCATTAGAAAATATACAGCCTGACTTAACTATAATTTTTGGGGACAGAGTTGAGGCTTTAGCAGGTGCAATCTCGTCGTCATACATGAGAATATTGACAGCACATATCCACGGAGGCGACCATGCTGCAGGATATCACATTGATGACTATAATAGAATGGCGATTACTAAGTTTTCACATATACATTTTGTAGCGATTGAAGAACATGCTAGAAAATTGATTAGTTTAGGTGAAAATCCAGAACGAATTTACGTTGTTGGAAGTTTAAGCTTAGATGAGGTTATAGAGAGAAAAAACAAATTTAATGAAAGAGTGAGGGAACGCATTACTAAAAAATATGATATTAAAGAGGACGAACCCTTAATACTTGTAATTCAACATCCAGTGTCTTCTGAACTTAATCAGGCTGATTTTCAAATGAAAACTACCATGGACGCTATTAAAGAGCTAGAATTACAGACTATTGTCATCTATCCCAATATCGATCCTGGTGGTCAAAAAATGATTAATGTCATAAAAAAATATGAAAAATATCCCTTCATTAAAGCGTATCCAAATATTCCAAGGGAAGATTTCATCGATCTCATGATCATTTCTTCTGTGATGGTTGGTAACTCTAGTTGTGGAATAATTGAAGCCCCTTCTCTCGGTCTACCATTTGTAAATATTGGTACTAGACAAAAAAATAGAGTAAAAGCGGAAAATGTCATAGACGTTAATTATGATAAAGAATCTATAAAATCTGCAATTTTAACAGCCTTATATGATGATGAATTCAGGAGAAAAGTTAGGAAGTGTAGAAACCCATATGGAGATGGAAAAACATCAGATAGGATAATAGATATTATAAAGAAAATTGAACCCGATGAACGTTTCTTCATAAAATTTTGAGGAGAGGAAAAATGCGTAAACGATTTGAAAAGTGGGAATTTCCTAAGTTTGATGAAAGGGGTATGACTAAATGGAATTGGATATGTCAGTATGCTGAAAATTTAAAGTTAGGAAAATACGTGGATATAGGAGCATTTACATATATTAATGCAAAGTATGGTGTAGAAATCAATGACTATGTTCAAATAGGGTCACATTGTTCCATATACTCCATCTCCACGATTGATAACAAGAAAGGAAAAGTAGTCATAAAGAGAAATGCCAGAATTGGTAGTCATAGTGTTATAATGCCTGGAGTAACGATAGGTGAAAATTCAATTATAGGTGCATTTAGCTTCGTTAATAAAGACATTCCAGACGGAGTAATGGCATACGGCATTCCAGTGAAGGTTATAAGAAAACTAACGGAGGAGGAACTGCAAAAATTAATGGAGGAGATGGAATGACTTGGAGGATTCCACTTTACAAGATTTATTGGGATGAAGAAGATATAAACGCTGTTGTTAATACTATTAAGCAGGGCATGTTCTGGGCGACTGGGGCAAACATAACAAGGTTTGAAAAGTTAGTCGCGGAGTATGTTGGAAGGAAGTTTGCTATAGCTTTTAATTCTGGGACATCAGCATTACATGCTGTATTGTTGGCTTATGGTATAAAAACTGGCGATGAAGTTATAGTACCTTCTTTTACCTTTATAGCGACTGTTAATTCTGTGTTATTTGTCGATGCAAAACCTGTTTTTGCTGATATAGAAGAGGAAACTTATGGTTTGGATCCAGAAAGTGTTAAAGAAAAAATAACAAATAAAACCAAGGCAATTATGCCTATTCATTATGGAGGTTGTCCGTGTAAGATAAGAGAACTCAGAGAAATAGCTGAAGATCATAGTTTAATATTGATAGAAGATGCAGCTGAATCTCTTGGAGCCAAAGTTGACGGACGATTAGTGGGTTCGTTTGGTGATGCGGCAATGTTCAGTTTTTGCGGAAATAAAGTTATAACTACTGGAGAGGGAGGAATGATAGTAACAGACTCTAAAGATATTTACGAGAGGCTTAAACTTATAAGATCTCATGGTAGACTTGAGGTAGAAAACTATTTCTTATCAACAAAATCGTTTGATTATGTAATGTTAGGTTATAATTGGCGTATGTCAAATATTACAGCGGCTTTAGGTATTGCACAGATGAAAAAACTAAACAAATTAATAGAGATGAGAAGAGCAAACGCGGCGTATCTAACTAAAAAACTATCAAAAATAAATAGAATTAAGCCTCCAAATCCACCAAGAGGTTATTATCACATATATCAAATGTACACCATTAGACTGCTAGATGGAAAAAGAATTAGAAATGATCTTAGAGATTATCTGACAGAAAAAGGAATAATGACAAAGATTTACTTCGATCCTGTCCATTTAACTTCCTTCTATAGGAGAAGATTTGGATATAAGGGCGGAGAACTTCCCAATACCGAGAGGATAGCAGACGAGGTTCTAACTCTTCCAATGTATCCATCATTGACAACGGAAGAGATGGACTATATAATAGAATGTGTGAAAGAATTTTTTGAGAAAGAAGAATAAAACATAATTGTCCAAAGTTTATTTGTAAGCTGAAAACAACCATTATGGAAAAACACGCATATTTTAGTTTTAGTACACTTTATAGATACATATCACCATCAAGAGTTGCATTAAAGGCATGAAGTCGCCTTCTTTTTCATTTCTTATAAAAATAAAGCTATTGGATCGCTAGATTAGCCAAGGAATTCCCGCAGGTAAATTTTATAATACATGGACGTCCTCCAAGTAGTTAGTCGATATGGTTCTTCTTTAGCTCCGTTACTCTTCAAATTAGCTCGTCGTTTACCAAATTTAGTGATTAATAACAAATTCTTAACTAGAGAAGAATTAAAATCATTATATCAGATGTCCGATATATTCTGTTTTCCTAGTATTGATTGGATGCCTTTAGTAGTCTTGGAAGCCATGGCTTGTGGGTTGCCTCTGTTACTTCATGCTGTTGGTGGACAAGCGGAACTTATAAGAAGTGGAAAAGAAGGCTTTGTATTTAGAAAATACGATGAATTGAGGAAGCATATGCAATATCTGCTCGAGGACGAGAATATTCGAAAAGAGATGGGAAAAAGAGCAAGAATTCGCTCACTAGACTTTAGTTGGAAATCAATAGCCAAAAGATATGAAAAATTATACGAAGAAATAATATCATAAAAACTTTTGAATCGCATAGGAATCAGTTAGAAAAAATCTTTGTCACATATCTTAGGACATGAATTTAGATCTTGGTTATCTGAACTTTTGTCAATAGAAATAAGAAAAGCAATTTTTAAAAGTGTGATTAAAATCTTGTAATAAGAGTACTATAGTAGTTGTAAGACAAATACTAAATAGAGGAAACAGTTTACTGGAACGGTAAGACACCGAGAATCGCACCTAGGATAAAAGTAGGTGCTAAACCTTGAAGAGAACAATGGCCATGTACATAATAACGATAACTTTGATACAATTATTACTTCTTAATGTTTTAATAGTTTCCTTAATTTTTAAAATTTCTTTTTCTTTCATTGCTTTGATATTCATTTTTTACTTTTTAATAGAAAAAATAGAAAAACATTGTTTCATAAGAATTGGTATGCACGATCGAACTTTTTTTGCATTTATCATCTACACTGTGAGTGTTGTTTTTGGTATAGCGATTCTAATTTATCCTTTCCCCGTGTTTGTAGTTTTTTCAGACTCAGTTTTGAAATCTTTTTCTACTATATCGATGCCTTTGTTGATCAGAATTATTGCTGGTTACTATCTTACCTGTATTCTTCCAGGAGTTTTGGTTGTACTTAGGCTACCTTATTTTAACAATGTAAATTTACTCGAGAAAATAAGCCTGATTTTATTTTTTTAGCGTTATTTATTCGGCAAGTGTAGGATCGGTTTTCCTTATATTTTTTGGTATGTACGATCCTCTACCATTTATTAGAGCGTTTCTAATATCTCTTGTTGCTTTTTCGATTTTTATCGAGATACTAAGATACTCTCTGAGAAAAAGAAATAAAGATACATGCTTGAGTAACGCTTATAGTAAGGTCACTTATAAAGTAACTTTGGAGAAAATAACTTTAATTTTAATTGTTGCAAGCTATGTTTTTCTCTCATATTTTCGGGTATTATTGATAGCTCCTTTATCTGGGCTCTTGAGATCAGATCCGGCTAATTATGCACTTTTTGCCAATAAATACGTATATTATAGAGCTTTTTCTTGGATATACATCGGAGTACCTATATTTTTACTCGTGATCAGCTATATTGTAGGATTACCTATGCACTACGCGTTTGCGGGTTTGCAGTTTCTTCAAGCCCTACTTCCATTATCGTTTTATGTTTCTATAATTAAATTTTCAAAGAACGAAAAAGTCGGTTTGATTGCAACGTTTTTGATTTTATTCTTAAACGGATTAACAAGCTTATTACTTTTGGTAAATTACGATATGTTGATATCATATCTTACAGGTAACCAGTTAAGCGTTTTATGGGATTTTCTTTTTAAAAGAACTGGTTCGCCGGGAAGTATGAATCCTCAACATCTAACAGCAAGTACCCTTGATATCTCTCTCGTTTTATTTTCAATAGCATACACCTACGACTTTTTAGTAGAGAAAGAAAAACAAAAATCATCGCTTTATTTATCATCTCTTTTTGCGGGTGCGGCTTTTTTCTTTCACAGTTTCAACTTTGTACTATTATTCATTTGCATGTTAATGGTTTTCTTTGTTATAGGTTATAAGAGAAGACAAGTTACTTCTCTCTTATTTCTCACTGTAATCATGATAGTATTTTTTGATTTCTTGTCTGGATTTTATTTTATTAGCTATTTTCTTCCACTTAGAATAAAATATATTAAAGGAGTCGGGAATATAATAAACAGTATTTTATTTATTAAATTTGTTGTGATTTTTTGATTTTTTTAATAGTTTTTTTATTATTACAAGAACGCCTAGGGTAAACTTGCGAAGAACGTTGAGATCTGGTTTTGCTAAAGGCTTGTATGCCATAATAGGTGTTGTAGTATTAATTTTAGCCATCGTTCTGTATTTAGTAAATGCTAATAACATATTTCACACAGCTCATTGGAGAACATCACTTATTGGTTTGTTGGAGGAGTTTTTTGAGATTTTGGAGGTTATGGGTGATAAGGGTTTGTGTCGAGATTTGGAGGAGGCTTTAAAAGAGTTTAAGGAAGGAAAGACGAGGCCTTTAGATGATTTGATAAGGGAGTTAGGGCTTGAAGGGGAAGTTTAAGTTAGAGTTTACGTTGAGGTTTAGGAAAAGTTTCATGGTGTTTGCTGCGCTTGCGACGAACAGTTTTTGTAAGTAATGTTAGATTGATATTTGGTGGGTTAGAATTGACTGTTAGTTGGTCTCTTGAGGTAGTTGAGAACTGGCTTAAAGAATGTGATGAAGAAGGAGGAGAGAAGAATTGCTAGCGCACTATTACAATCTTTTTTATGTTGAATTTAGTTTAAGTTTGATGCTAGCTAGGTATAATAAACCGGTCAGGTTTTATGTTTGAAAGGATTTAAGTTTTATATCTTTTAATTCTCTATTCAAATTTTGTGAAATATTGTAGACAAATCTACAGTTAAGGAAAATTTGTTAAAAGGAGTTGGTATAGTTGCCCTGTTTTAGCGATAATTTAGTTTCTGTTGTCATGCCATGCTACAGAGTTAAGCCTTCATACCTTGAAAAGAGTATAGAGAGTATTTTATCTCAAAGTTACGACAATTTGGAGTTAATAGTGATTATGGATCCATCTCATTCTAAAATTGATAAGGAAATGTTAAACCTACTGGATAACTTTAGCGATGACAAGCGATTAAGAGTTATTTTACATAAAAAAAGAAAAGGACTTGCCAGATCCCTCAATGAAGGTATATTAACGTCAAAAGGAAAGTACATAGCTAGGGCTGATGGAGATGATATAAATAGACTTGATAGAATTGGAAGACAAGTAAGATATATGATAGAGAAAGGTTATCATATGGTGGGAAGTTGGGCTCTAATTATCGATGAAAAAAGCAAAATAATTTCATATATTAAAAAACCGGTGACGCCGAGAGAGATAAGATCAAGAATTATGCTTCATAGTCCCTTTATTCATCCTTCCGTGGTCATACAAAAGGATGTTTTCAAAGATGTTGGTTTATATAATCCTCAATTCGAATATAGTGAAGATTATGAGTTGTGGTTAAGAATAGTTTCTAAGGGTTATCGATGTGCGAACTATCCTGATTATCTTGTTATGCTTCGTCATACCAAGTTATCTATAACAAGAGGATCCGACTGGTTTAAAAATCGATCCGCTTATTTTCGTTCTAAACTATATGCTTTCCGTAATTACGGTTTCAATAACATAATTGACTTCTTATTTTTAGCGGCGACTCTTTTTGCACTTATTAGTCATCCAAGTATAGATTTTATAGTAAAAGGGGTTTTAAGACGTTTTAATCTATAATGTGAAGAATTTTATAAATATTGAATAAACCTATATAGGTTTAACATTTTAATCTTTACAAAATCTATATAGGTGAAGTATTTGCGTAAGAAGGGAAGTAAAATTATTGTTGTAAATTCGGATTATAAAACACTTTATTACAAACTTGAAAAAGCGATGAATCTTTATGGTTCTTTGCCCTTAAAAAGCGATTCAACTGTTGTTATAAAGATTAATTTATGTGACGCTAGAACTCCTGACACTGGAGCCATAACTCATCCATTATTCTTAGATGCGATACTTAGATTTTTGCGGGAAAATTACGGTTATAATTTGGAAATAAAGGTAGTTGAAAGCGATGCGTCTGTAGCTTTACCTGATTTATTTATTGAATGGTTTGGTTTTACCGAGATATTAAATAAATGGAATGCAAAATATGTGAATTTAAGTAGAGATGCTATTATATATAAAGAAACGAATGGAAGAGTTCTAAAGTCAGTTCCTGTGCCTAAAACTATTAATGATGCGGATTTTTTTATAACTGTCCCTAAGTTGAAAACAAATTCCCTTACGAAAATAACATGTTGCTTGAAAAATCAATTTGGTTGTTTACCAACGGTAAGGAAAAATAAATATCACAATGTAATTGACGACGTGATAGTTGAGGTAAATACTGTCATGAGACCTGATCTATGTATAGTTGATGGAATCATATCACATGTGGGTATACAAGGCCCTGCTTTTGGCTATCCCTTTCACTCAAATTTGATACTCGTCGGTAATGATCCAGTAGCAATTGATGCTTTTGTGTCAAAGCTCCTAGGTTTTAATCCAAAGAGTGTAGGGCATATTGTAAAAGCGCGAAGAATGGGTATAGGTGAAATGGAATACTATTTAGTTGGTGATGCGAATATACATAGGATATACAAACCTAATAGTCTGGAATGGCTTTTGTTTAAGCTTGGACTATATTTGCGAAATATAACTAAAAAGAAAACAAACGGAGGTAGTTAGGCAGATGAAGTTTGCTATAGTAGGATGTGGTGCGATAGCTTGGCGAGGACATCTTCCAGCCCTGTCGAAGCTGGAAGATGTTGAAGTAACGTCTGTTGTAGATTTAGACAAAACTAGAGCGAAGAGAACCGCGAAAAAATTTGGTGTGAGAAGGTATTATACCACCGTTGATGAAATATTAAAGGATGAGGAGTTAGATGTGGTTGTCATAGCAACTCCGACACCAACGCATAAGGATCTTGCAATAAAAGTTGCTGATGCTGGTAAGCACATTATTGTTGAAAAACCATTGGCAACTTCTCTATCAGAGGGCCTGTCGATAAAAGAAACTGTTAAGAAGAATAATGTGAAATTATGTGTTGTACAGAATTATAGATATTTTCCATCGATTCGGCAGGCTAGAAAGATCGTGAGACAGGGGTTCTTAGGGAAAATAACGAACATATATGGTATAGCTCATACCCCTTGGCCTAACCAGTGGACTAGAGGTACTTGGCTTTACTATGAACCTGGAGTTTTGTTGGATTTTTCCCCTCATATCGTGGATGCTATTCTCTGGATAACAAATGGGAAACCTCAGAGGGTGTATGCTATAGGGGGAGATTTTACTGGGCACTCTAATTTTATAAATTATGCTCAAATTTCAATAGTCTTTAAGAATAAAGTTATTGGGACAATAGATGTGTCTTGGTTAACTGGTACATTTCGATATCATCTGTATTTTATGGGAACTTCTGGCATGTTAGAGGTGGATCCCAGATTTAATGTTGTTTTTCGTTCTCACGGTATCCCGACACCTATAGATGACATTAGATATTTTTTGACTCGTATGAAAATAATCGGTGATGTTGCCACTGGGAGATTCTTTACAATGCCTCAACTTGTATACCAATATTTTTACAAGGATTTTATTAGAGCCCTAGAAACTAACGGACGTATGCCCGTAACAATAGAAGAAGCATTAGAGACCCTAGCCGTCTTAGAAGGTGCGTATAAAAGTATAAAAAACAATGTGATTGTTGACATCGAATTATAAGAGGGCCCCATGGTGGAAATGGAAAAAAATCTACCATTCGTAACCGTAATGGTTTGTACCATCGGAAAGAGTCCCATATTGGAGGACACTATCAAATCGCTGTTAAGGCAGAATTACCCTGCTGATAGGTATGAAATACTTGTAGTCGTTGACGAGGATGTGAACACTTTTAAAAAGATAAAAAAATATCCTGTAAGAGTAGTATTTCGCGAAAAAAGAGCTGGACTTTCTTCCGCGAGAAACTTGTGCTTAAAGTATGCAAAAGGTGAAATTATAGCATTTACCGATGATGATTGTATTGTTGATGAGAACTGGCTGAGGGAACTCGTTAGAGTATTTAATGATGAGGAAATTAAGGGTGTGGGGGGTATAGTTAGACCATTAAATTTTGATCCAATATCAAAAGCAATTACTTTGCTTGAACTTGTTGGTATTGCTGCATTAAATAAGGAAGAAGATGCTGGTATATTTCACAGACGAATAGCTGGAATTAATTCTGCTTATAGGAAAACAGTTATAAAAGAGGTTGGAGGATGGGACGAAAACATAATTTACGGTGGAGATGATGTAGACTTTAATTATATGCTTTTAAAAAAGAATTATAAACTTAGAGTGACACCCAATGCGGTAGTCTATCATAACCATAGACAGACATTGCGAGAACTATTCTGGTGGAGTTATAAGCTTGCAATTGGCTATACATACGTAATAAAAAAACACAGAATTTATGTGAGAAGTTTACTCATATCTCTTCCAATAATTCTTTTACTTTCATTTCTTACGTTAGAGGTTTTGTTGTTTATACGTTACGGGGTATTTGAATCCATATCTCTACTATCTCTATTCATTTTAATATATTTGGGATGGTTACTTCGTAAAAGCAAAATAATTGGAATTAATTTGGATATAAAAACGATATTTTATACCCCACTTGTTGTTTTAGTGTTTTCCATTGGAGGTACCATAGGACGATTACGGGGGTTTTTGAAAGGAAATGTCTAGGTATAAGGTTTTGTTTGTGGCTGGATGTCCAAATAGCAAACGTATAGCAGAATTAGTCACGAAACAATTATTGAAACTAGCTTCAGATAAACTAAATTGTGAAATCCTTTACACTTATAAACTTGAACCTAAGAAAGCTTTTCCGAATTTACGTGCACTCTTGAGAAATTTTGTTGGTACATATCATGTAGTACTTGCAAAAAATATTTTAGATAGGAAAAAACCAAATATCGTTGTTGTTGGTGATGATGGAGGAATAAATGCCTCCATAATAAAGTTGGCAAAATTAAGAAATATACCAACGTTAGCGATACAAGTCGGTATGTTATCTGAAAGGAAAAGAAGAGATTTTACTTATATTTTTCGATGGAGGAACTATTTATTATGGCGGATCTTGGCATTGATAGCAGAGAACTATCTGATTTCAAAAATCTTAATTTTAATAAGATGGAGAACGCGAGTGCTCGAGTGGGGATTAAACGGAGCTGATATAATCGCCGTTATGGGCGAATATTATAAGAATCTTTTGATAAGGCGGGGTGTCCCTCCCAATAGAATAGTAGTTATCGGCTATGTATTAATGGATACCTTTGCCAATAGTATACCTGTTTTAGATAAAAAAAGAAATAGTTTATATGCAAAACTAAAGTTAAAAGAAGATAAAATGAAAATTCTCTTCTTATCACAACCATTGGTAGAAGACAACATCTGTACGGAAGACGAGTATCAAAATATATTAATCCGCCTGACAAATATTCTAATTGACAAATGTCAATTGATAATAAAACCTCACCCCAGGGAAGATTTGCAAAAATATGATTCATTAATGAGTAGATTTAATGGAAAACTGATTTTGATCAAGCCTACTGATAATATTAGCCTACCTGAACTAATATATTCAGTTGACGCTGTAATGACTTTCCAGTCCACGGCAGGATTATTAACGCTCGCATGCAGGAAGCCTTTGATTATTTTAGACATACTTGGAACTCCGTATGAAAATATACTTAAAAAATATGCACTAACTTTTAGCAGTATTAGTAAATTAAGTGATTTTTCAGCTGATATGTTAAGAAGTTTAAAAGATACATTTAACTACGATATTTTTATACGCGAACATCTGTACAAATTAGATGGTAAATCGGCGTTGAGGGCAGCTAAGCTTATAATTAACATACTGCAAAAACGCGAAGAGTTCAAGAGATAATTTGAGGTTTATGAGATGGGGATGAGAAAAAATAATATCCATATGCTAATTGCATATGGTCTTGGAGTTTCGTTTATAATTTGGATTTTTTACGTTCTTGTGGTTAACATCGTATTAAAGTTCGTTTTTTCGATGCTTGCAATGCTGTTTGCATATATTTTAATGTTTGACATTGATATTCCCATTAAGTGTACTCCTGAATTTGTAGTCTTCTTACAAAGACAGGTTGTAAAAATTATGTATTTTTTGGGTTTTATAACTAGTGTAATTATCTTATTGACCCCTCCACCAGACATCATAATCGATTCTAATTTAATTTTAACAAGTTTTATTCTGTTACCTCCTTTTTCGCTTGTTAGAATCTTTTCTGCTTACTTTTTAACCTGCATTTTTCCAGGGTATGTTATTTGTTCTAAATTGATAAGTGATGAAGAAATCGACACAATAGAGAAAATATGTTTAACCTTGCTTCTGAGTTGCTGCTACTCTGTAATTATTGGGTTAATTCTTTTTTTGCACCTGCATGTAATCAAACCAGCGAACTTTGTTTTGGGTTACATAGGTTCTATTTGGATTACGTGTATATTTGCTGAAATATTACAGAAAATTGCTGGCCTAAGGAATAATCGCCAAACCATTAATGAACATATCTTTTCTTTAAATTTGAAGTACCTACTACTATTAATTCTTGTTACGTTTTTTGTTGCTCTCTCGTATTTTGAAACTATTTTTGTAGCACCTCTCACAGGCCTTATTGGAGCCGATCCTGTTAATTACGCAAAATCTGCCAATAGATTTGTCTATTTTAACCTTATTTACCACGGTGAAACCGGATATATATGGTCTCATGTACATATTCTCGTTAACAGTTTAATGAGTGGTTTGCCTATGCATTACGCTTTTGCAGGATTACAGTTTCTTCAAGTATTACTTCCTCTTTCCTTTTTTGTTTTTGCACGAAAAATAAGTAAAAATGATAGTTTAAGTCTGATAGCTACAATGTTATTACTATTCTCCGATGGTGTCACTAGCCTGCTTCTTTTGGTTAATTTCAATAAGTTAAAAGCATATATTGGTGGAGAAACGTTTGATGTACTTTGGAATTTCCTCTTCAGAAGAGTTGGATCTCCAGGTGCTGTCCCGTGTATAGTGAGCTCGTCAACATATGATATCCCTTTAATTCTAATTGCATTGACATATGCCTACGAATATCTTGAAGATAGGAAAAAGAATTCGAAACTTATACTATCATCATTATTTGCATGTTCTGCTGTGTACTTTCATAGTATTAATTTCATGCTTTCGTTTTTTGGGGTTTTAATGGTATTATTTATGTTGAATTATCCTAAAAAACGCATTATAAACCTAATTTTGCTTATGGGCTTTTTTACAATGGTTTTTGACCCCCTATCATCCTTCTTTATCTTTGGTCATACTATCAGTTCTAGAATCCTCATACTTCAAAGTTTGGGAAGTCAATCGAAGAATTTTTATTTACGGGGCTTGTTTATTTTACTCTTAATTTTAGCAATATCTATTTTTTCGAACTTGATTAAAAAGAGAAATATTGCTACAAAATTAGGGTTGAACATACATCGTTTTTTGGATAGGAAAATCGCCAAATTTGTATTTTGGATAAGTGGTATTTCTTTCTTTATTTTAACTGTTTTCTTGTACTTTATGAACACTGAAAGCATCATGCACATTAGGCATTGGAGTAATTGGTATGTAGTTTATCCATGGTTTTTTGTTGTTTACAAATATCACGGTACAACTTTACTATTTGCAATAGTCTCTATACCTTATCTGATTAGAAAGTTTAACCGAAAGCAAATCGATTTTATAGGCAGTTTAATAATATCCTTTATTTTTATTGCTGCATTATCTGTCGCCTTCCCAGTCATATTACCCCCTGCACTTATATATTACAGGTACTTGGCTTGGTTGCAATATCCGTTATCGATTTTGGCTGCGTTAACTCTCCAGAGCATTAAAAAGAAGTTGTATGAATATAAGCCACGTAAAGCAGTTATTATAACTCTTCTGTTACTTATTAGTTTAATTCCCGTCCAATTTTTATCACATATTTATAATAGAGAGGTTTGGTATATCATGGGACATACTCCACAGATTTCTGATGAAGTCACGGATGCTCTCGAGTGGGCAAACCTTAATATACCTGAAGGATCCACCGTTTTGCCATCATCCCCACAAGGGGAAATATTGCTTAGTAGTTTCGTTTACGGCGTTAAGGTAGTGCCTATTTCATTACCACAATTTAAAGACAAAATATTGGGAGATTCCTACAAAGAGGTTGTTAATACGCTTTTGGATTTAAATGTAAGTTACGTATTTATAATAAATTATGATGAGTTTGTGAAAACTTGGAAAAACACTTCTGCCTTATTTGTAATTTTAAATGTCACAGTCCTAATATATAGAAATAGCGAAGTAAGAATATATTATCTATCCGAAACACTTCTTCAGAGAACAAGTAGTATTGAAAACAAGTTTAAACCCTTATGCTATAATAAATCACCTACTTTAAGCCACAAGACATTATTAGATAGTTTTGATATAAATGGTACCGAATTGTTACAGATAAAGAAGAGATTAGAAACCAAAGCACATATAATTCGTAACCAAGAAGATTCTTTTCATTACATGTTGTCTCGTTTTCATTAAAAATAGCTAAACTTTTACAAAGAGCATTAGAAAATTATAATTATAACTATAAATTATAAATTTTGTAAAAGCGTGCCGCCCAGTCACTTCCGTTCTTCTAGATACCCAAACAAATATTTTTAAGAAAATACGTCAACTTATTAAGCTTTTTTTAACAGAAACATATCATACGTTAAGTATATCATTTCTCGCGAAAACCCAGATCTAGTGATTGTTGGAGATGATGGTGGAATATGCGCATCTGCTATAAGAATGTGCAAGATTAAGGGGATTCCTACTTTAGGAGTTCAGGTAGGACTCTTGACAAAGCCTATAGGAAGAGATATATTCGATTTTTTAAGATATAAAAACTATTTATTATGGAGAACCTTTTCAAAAATTATTGATAACAGGATGGTAATTAGGTTATTGCTTGCAATGAATTTTAGATTCATAAATTTTGAATGGGGATCAAGTGATCCAGATATTATCGCTGTTATGAGCGAATACCATAGGGATATTCTGATTAAACGTGGAATATCTCCGAATAAGATTATAGTTACGGGATACGTGTTGGTAGACGAAGTAATTGATTACATAAGTTCGTATAATGCAGCGCAGAAGAAGTATCTATTTGGGAAATTAGGATTAGATCCTCAAAAAAAGAGTAATACTTCTATTGACGCAACCATTTGTCGAGGATGACCTCTGTACCGCTACCAAATACATGAAAGTGTTGTCGCATATCGTTTCAAGTATAGATGTAAACGATTATCAATTAATAATAAAACCTCATCCAAGAGAAGATATTAGAAAATATGAATCCTTACTTGAAAAACTTGGGAACAAAAATGTGAAAATAGCTCCTCGGGATAAAAATATAAATCTTATCGAAATGATTTTAATATCTGATGTTTGTGTGACTTTTACTTCGACTTCTGGATTGTTGGTACTTGCGTGCAAGAAACCTTTAATAACTTTGGATGTTTTCCAATTGCCGTACGAAAGCGCATTTAAGGGATATCCTCTAAATGTAACCGACGTTAGTGAATTTAGCGATTTACTTGACCATTTGAAAAGAAATAATTTCAGGTTGACAAGAGATTTATATAATGAGGTAATTCATAAGTACCTCTACAAACTGGATGGTAAAGCATCTTTACGAGTAGCAAAAATCGCATTTAAACTTCTAAAATTAAAAACAAAATTAGGATAATTTACGCTAGTAGTTTCAGCATAACTTCAGTATCATCGAAACAATAAAAAATTATATCAAAAGACAATACCAGTATACAGCTAAAAATTCTCTGAGGAATAGAAATAATAGAACTAAGCGCGCGTTAGACGAAAGCAATTATTCCGGTTCACTATGGAGGATGCCCTTACAGAATAAAGAAATTAAGAGAAATTGCAGAGAACCACGACCTAATTTTAATAGAAGTTGTTACTGAAGCTTTTGTGGCTAAAATAAATGGTGAAAAAGTGGGTTTGTTCGGAGATTCTGCAGCTTTTGTCAAAACAAGATTATTACAACTGGTAAAGGTGAGGCGGTAGTAACCAATGAAAAGAACGTGTATGAAAAATGAGTTTGATATGGTCTCACGGAAGGTCAGAGATTCGTAATTACTTTCTCTCAACAGGGACTGCAGAGTATGTCATGTAAGGTTATAAGAATGAGAAGAAAAATGCAGAATTCCTTACAGAGAAATTGAGAAAAGAGGTTACCGAAGTAATACCTCCAAGTGTACCAAAGGGGTATTATCACGTATATCAAATGTACACTGTAAGAGTTAGTAGCAATATTAGGGATAAGCTAATGAATTACCTTGCTAATGCGGGAATAATGACTAAAGTATATTTTCTCTTGTTCATTTGACCTATTTCTACAGAAAAGTGCTTAATACAACGTTTCTCTATCCAATTACGGAGGAAATAAAAAACACCGACACTACCGATGTACCCAAACCTAACTAAAAATGAAATGGATTATATCGCAAGCAAGATTAAAGAGTTCTTCGAAAACGTCTAGCTTCATTTTTTACGCGCTTTGCTTTAACGCTAAATGATTGTAAAAATTTTCATCAGAAATAGGATTCCTAGGTCGAAACAAAATATACCGCAATTAAAAAACGTTCATCTTCTGTTTCATTTTTATTATAATTCTTAGATGAATATGCAAGGTACACGTACTATTGTTTTTTACTCTATTACCGTCGAAATCATTAAATGTTGTTATAGTTATTTATCCCATTAAGTGATATCCTTGTAGCGGGAGAAGCCATTGATAAAAAACAGCGTGGTTAGGGGAATGCAAGAAAGTATCAGTGAAATAAATTCGAAAGATATATTTGTTAACTCTAGCAAAGTCTCTAAAAATAAAAAGAGGAAAGTTTTCATTGTTGCTGCGATTCCTGCTTATAATGAAGAATATACTATTGGGAAAATAGTATTACTGTCACAAAAGTATGTTGATAAGGTTCTTGTTTGTGATGACGGGTCTCAAGATCTAACTGGGGAGATTGCAGAAAAGTTGGGTGCCATAGTTATTAGACATGAAAAAAATACGGGTAAAGGTGCAGCATTACGTAGTCTTTTTAGGAAAGCTTTGGAGTTAGGTGCAGATATTATAGTCACACTAGATGCCGATAACCAACATGATCCAAATGACATCCCAAAATTGATTGAACCAATATTAAAGGGTGAAGCGGATATTGTTAACGGTTCTCGTTTTTTGGAAGATATTAGTGACGAAATACCTTTACATCGGAAATTGGGAAATAAGTTTCTGAGTAAACTTACTAATACAGTTGGTAACATTGAGATTACCGATACGCAAAGCGGATTTAGAGCTTATTCTAGGAAGGCACTTGAGCAAATAGAGATTTCAACAAACGGCATTGGTGTTGATACTGAAATTATACTGAAAGCTAGAGGTTTAAGAATTAAAGAAGTGCCTATTACATGCAGGTATAGGAATATAAAAGCGAAAAGGAATCCCTTTAAGCACGGTTTTGATGTCTTAGTTACAATCATAAATTATGTTGTGGAAAAAAGACCTTTACTAATTGTTGGTGTTCCTGGTTTATTCGTGTTTGCTGGGGGATGTTTTACACTTTTTTATGTTATCTATAAGTATTTTCAGATAAGGCAATTGGCATTAGGAACAATGTTGTTAGCTATAATGTCTATCGTTGTTGGCGCTTTTGCGATGTTTACGGCTCTCATACTTTACACGATTAGTAGGGAAAAATAGAAAAAAGAGCAGCGTATAATTTAATAGTATCTTTTATAGGTTTTAGTTATAAAGAGGAATTCTGTTTTCGTCTTGTTTTTTAATCGATGTTATTTAGTGGGAGTAATGAATGAAATAGAAAAGGAGTTTTTATTAATTTTGAATGGGTGTATTTTTGGTTTCTAATTGCTTGTGGGTGATGAGTGTTTATTACGTTACGGCGTGCGTAACCTGTGAAAGTTCCCTTCTTTGTTTTGGCATGTTTTAAGGGTGGGTGTCAAGTTGTTCTTAAAGACTTGAAGGAGGTGAGAGCCTCTGTTGAGAGATTTCAACGAACTCGATGCTCAAAGAATGTTTTCAGAGCTTGGATATAAGCCGTACGGTCAGGAGAATCGAGTTAAGTACAGCAATTCCGGTAGAGGTCTCTGTTGGAGTGGTTTTTGGGTTAGTTCTGTTCGTAGTGGTGCTTGGTTTGGTGTTGAGGTTGATTTGACTCGTGAGATTGGTTTTAGGTGGGGTCTTACTTATGTTGTTTGAAGGTTTAAGGTAGGTGTGAAAGATGTACTTGTAATATCGTTAAGTTTCTTGTGTTTTGGAGTATTTTTTTTATAGTAGTTTGTATTAGGTTTGGGTATTGGTGTGGTATTCTTTTGTGGTTTGCCTATGGGGTGAGATCCTTTAGTATCTGCGTGTCATTTGAAATTGTTTTGCCAGGGTTTTTCTCTATATGTTATCGAGGAGAATGTTTATTTTTGGCTTTTTGGTTTATTAGGGGATATTTGGTGATTTTATGCCTTAGTGTTTTATTATTGGCGTTTTTCTGTTTTTCTACCTTTTGTTTCTCAGTTTATCTCTAACTTATGGTTTGCTGCTTGTCTGTTACGTTTTATGTTTACTGTTTGAATTTAAAAGGGTATTTTCATGTGGGAGCGATTTGATGTGCTTCTATATTATGTTTTTATTCTCCTCGGGGAGAAATTTGCTCTGCTAATTTTTGTAGTCGCTTTCTTTAGGGATTTTTAACTTGAATTGTTTGAAGAGAGAATTGATGTGTTGTTGGTCATGGGGGTTTAGTTAATTTTTTGGTGTTAACGGTATTTTATTTGTTTGTTTTGGGCATTAAGAAAGGATCGGTTGTTTTGGTTTGGGCGGTGAATTAGGTAGGAAGGAAATTTTGTTGACTTTTGGGTTTTGTTTTATTGCTGATGGGGATAGGGGGGTATGGGTATATATTTATAGGTTTGGGTGATTTTAATTAGTTGTAAGGGGTTTATGGTTGTTTAGTGAGAGTAATGTTGGGTTAGGTTTGTAGTGATGGTTGATGGGTTATGTCTTTGCGGAGGAAGATTTCGGTTGTTATTCCGGCTTTGAAT
>Ga0164311_10000153_pt1 | contig 26411 bp, 24 predicted proteins | sample GuaBasSedimGuay2_FD_121796 | JGI IMG/M metagenome (GOLD analysis project Ga0164311, IMG submission 121796) | Subseafloor sediment microbial communities from Guaymas Basin, Gulf of California, Mexico - Guay2, Core 4569-9, 9-12 cm | ecosystem: Environmental > Aquatic > Marine > Hydrothermal vents... | reverse complement strand
TGAAAACCAGTAGGTTTATGTAGGCTATGGAGCCCGATATCACGCCTGTAAGTACACCTGACACTAAGCCTGCCTTAGCTCCTGTTGAAGCCTTACCCATTAATGACCCCTGGCCAACTCATCATACCAGTTCTTAACCCTTAAAGCTTCCGGAGCCAAGCAGCTAACCTTAAGTAGCTTTACCCGTTGAGAAAGGGTTAACTATGGGCTGCGCCATCGGGCTAGCTCTGGATTACCTTAAATGTAGGAGGTGCGGCTTCACGTGGCTAGACGATCCTACCTGTGAAGAGGGACGTACATGTCCAAACTGTGGAGCACGTGGGGAAGACGTTGAGAAGTTGACGGGGAGGGGAGGAAATGCCTGAGCGTAGGAGAAAGCCCTTCTTCCTCTTCTTCATGTTCACTGGGATGGGTGTAGGCTTCATTTTAATGAGTTCCCTAGGAGGGCTTGGCTTCACCGCGGCTATGTTCATCGGCATGGGATTAGGTTTCCTAGCCGACTCTGTTCTTACGGTAGAGGAAGCAAAGATCAAGGCTGAGGTGCCAGTTAAGGCTGGAGGAGCAGTAATGACCGTGATTGGGATCTTGCTAATCGCGGTGGGAGGATTATTGCTTTTCTCCCCAAGTTTACTTGAAGCTGTAGCTCCGTATGTCATAGGCTTAGGCTTCATAGCGGCAGGGGTCTATTTGATGCTGGTAGGGACACAGGTGATCAAGGCAGCCCGCGCATAGAAAAACGTGAAGCTGGTTTATCGAAGCTTAAGCCTTTGGTGAGCCTAGTTTCCGTTCTCTTCAGGCTTAGAGCGGGGCGAGGCGATGTACTTATATACTGAATACTTAAGCTTTAAACGCCGTCCACTGGATGGAGGGGCGCATATGCCTAAGGTTATAAAGGATGAAAGTAAGTGTACCAACTGTGGCACATGCGTAGAAGTATGTCCCAGCGGCGTTTATGAGAAACAAAACGATAAGGTAGTTATCGTAAACGAAGACGCATGTGTCGCTTGCCGAGCCTGTGAGTCCCAGTGCCCTGAGCAAGCTATAACGATAGAGGAGTAAGCAAGATCAACCTTATTTTCTATCTTTATTACTTGTCATTGCTAGCACCTGTCCAAGGCTGAGCTGATAACTGTAAAGTTGAAGCTTCCTGTTTCATGGTCCCTCCACGCCTCCTATGAAAGGCTGGGTGATCCAAGACTTATAAATCATCAGATATGAGCCGTCAGGCAGTTCCACGACCGCTGGGTCGGCTACGCCGAACTCGTCAAGCGTCCCAGACTGGCCAGGCTCAAGAACTACTGTCCGCCCGCTCCAGTTTCGACAGTCGTTTGAAAACCAACACAGAATGGCGGTACAGTCGTGTAAGTGACAGTAAAGCCTGTAGCCGTTCTCTACGGGGATGATACACGGAACTGTGCCTTCAAAATCCATCTCAGACTCTTTCACGAAAGTCAGGCCATCGTTTGATACCAGCCGAATGAGCTTAGGCATTGGCTCCGTCAGCTTACAAGCATACATGATCCACTGACCGTCAACGTAGACCGTATCAGGGTCGGTTAACGTGAAGCCTTCCTCTTGGTAACGAACACCACCCTCCACGACGAAGTGTATCCCATCATCAGAGATGGCCGAGATTATCTTATCTTGAGGACCCTCGAGAGGCATGTAGGAGGCATATAACCGATACCTCCCGTCAGGAAGGATTACTACGTCTGGGTCTACCCAGCTAGCGTTTATGCCCTTCACTTTTATGTATACCCAGTTTGAAAGATCTTCAGATATGGCCACCGAGATGCCTCCATTGTAGTAGTCGACGTAATACACCCTCACCCGTCCTCCATGATCAACTATGACGTCAGGGACGGAGGCCTGCTCAGCTAATACGTGGTATGTCTTACTCCAAGTTAGACCATCATTAGAGGTGGCAATAAGTATCCTGTGGTTCCAAGGTCCATCTGCACCTGGAGGCACCTCTAGAGGTGGTTCGCCTGGGCCGATGCCAGGTGTTATGTCGCTCCTAAGCTCCTCACCCTCCTCTTCGGTAAAGGAAGGTGTAAGCCGCGATGCCAAGATAGCCAGGTCTATGATATTCACCTTTCCGTCTCCATTAAGGTCTGCCTCTTCCCTAAACCCAGGGCTCCCTTCGCTGAGGGCGTAGGAAGCTCTGAGTACATTTAGTAGCTCCTCGAGGGTTAAGCTCTCACTTGGAGGAAACTCCACTTCGGGGGTAGCCTCGGCTTCACCGTAGGGCTCAATAAACATGGGTGTCGGGCTGACTTTTACGGTACTCAAGTTGGTCAAGGAAGGAGTAAGGCCCAGGCCTAACAGCCTGATCTCTTCAGGTAGGCTTGCTCCCTCCTCTCCCCACACTACGTATATGGGTTTGCCGTCAACTATGAACTTAAAGGCGTAGACGCCGGTAATCTCTACGTGGCCCGTGAGGGGGTCTTGGGTCGTTGAGCCAAGGCTTAGAACCTCTACCTCAGTGAAGCGGTCAAGCTTTCTGATAAGGTCGAGGTACACGTAGTAGCTTGCACGTTTATTGCCGTACTCGTCTATCAGGCATGACCACTTTAAGCCATCGTTGAAGAAAGGTTGAGCCCTAAGCTCTGAAGGCTGTACCTTATCTATACCCATGGCGAAGGCGTAGATGTAGCTCCTAGCCATGGAGGCAGCTACCTCCTCCTCACTGAGAGGGAGACGTTCCCATCCTCCTCCAAACTGAGACTCCGTGACCCAGACGGGTGTGTCCTCGATGCCCAAGGAGGCTAGAATAAACATCAACTCCCCTGCGTTGAGGCCTTCGCAGTAAGCATGGTAGCTGAGGAAGTCAAACTCCAACTCTTCCTCCACAAGGAATTGTAGGAAATCTTGGGTTTCAGGGCCTACTCCTACGAAGGAGGAGGGGGCAACCTGCCAATCTGGACAGTTATCCTTTAATGCCTCGTAAGCTAGGCGGTAGTACTCCGCGTACTCTTCGTAGGTTATGCCGTAGACCTGAGGGTTAAATTCATTGAAGATCTCGCAGTGCCTTATAGGGTAGCGTAGGCCTGGCATGTCGTCCACGCCGTCTCCATCGTAGCGCTCCACGAACCTCATCATCTCCTCGACAAACTCCTCAGGAGTAAACGGTATGGACCAAGAACCCTCAGCCTCCGGCCCTGGCTGCCCCCCTGGTTGGAAGATTAGGTCTATGAGCAAGCCGGCTTCTTGAGCTTGACTGACGAAGGGGTCTACGTCGTTAAAGGACATCATGCCTAGGTCCACAGGGATCCTCATCCATGTGGCCCCAAGCTCAACCGCGGCCTCAAAATCTATCCCACTAACACCGCCAGCCCCAAAGCGGCCAGCTAAGGCCTCTTCAAGGTCAGATGGCGTAGTTTGCTGGGCGTGTAAGCACGTTGGGGTTTTGGCATGAATAAGGATAGCAAGCAGGATCACTGAGAGGAGGCTAATCCTCAGCCAGCCTCGAAGCTTCAAGCACACCCCTCCCGACCTACACCATCGCTTTAATTCGAAACCCACAGAAAAAGATTACAGCTTTTCTTGTATGCGATAAAGAAGCGTGCCGCGCTACATAAAGAGAAGCGCCTCTAAACCCTCCCTGATTATGGCTATAGCCATAGACGCTATTATCAAACCGATTATCCTCGTTATTGCCCTGACCCCATTCCTACCAAGGAAGGAAAACAGCTTCTCAGAAGACCTGAAGATGAGGTAGGTGAGGAACACGTTTAAGGCTACAGAAGTCAAGGTCTCTACGAAGCCTATAGCCTCCACGAGGTAGATCACCGTAGAGATGCTTCCAGGACCGGCAAGTAATGGTGTCGCTAAAGGTACTATGGCTACATCCTCAGCCTCCACCTTCCTCATTCCAGGTTCAAGCTGCCCTAGGACTAGTTCCACGGAAAGTATGAAGAGCACTATACCAGCCGCGATCTTAAAGTCAGCCACCGACACGTTAATAGCATCGAAGAGCAAGCGACCCAGCAACATAAAGGCTAACAACACAACACCAGCCACTAGAACCGACTGTTTAGCTACTCTGCGACGTTCAGCGGAAGTCATCCTAAAGGTGAAAGCCTGGAAGGCCGGTACGTTTCCGATGGCATCAAATACCACGAAGAGCATGATGAAAGCCTGCACGAAGCCAGCATAGTTCAAGTACATCCTCTAGCTCCTAGCTTCACGCTTAGCTTTAAGCTTGGAGGCGGTAAGCTGATATCCCCCAACTGTCAGTTTTTATATCGGCTGAGGGCTGGGCGGACCCTGTGATGTCTAGGAGGTGAAGCGATCGGTGAGCGAAACCTTCTTTCCCGCCCGTTTAAGGGAGAAGTAAGCTTTTTTGAAGCCTTTTTTATGAACTGAGAGGAGGCGTCTTGAGTTGAAGGTAGTATTTAAGGAGCTTAGAGTCTCCACCAGCAACCTAACAGAGCTGGTTGACATAACGAGGCAGGTGGAAGAGGCAGTTAGAGAAAGCGGCGTCGTTAACGGCCTATGCTTAGTTTACGCTCCTCACGCTACCGCCGCAATAGTCGCCAACGAACACGAGGCAGGGTTAATGAGAGACATATTAAATAAACTTCAACAAGAGTATCCTAGAGGAGCCGGATGGCTTCATGACAGGATAGATGATAACGCCAACGCTCATTTAGCTTCAGCTTTCATAGGGTCCTCAAGAACCTTCCCCGTCATGGATCGGAGGCTTGTTAGAGGAACATGGCAAAACATCTTCCTAGTAGAGATGGATGGGCCCAGAAGTAGGAGAATAGTCGTGGAGGTTCTAGGAGAGTGAACATGGACAAGGTTAAGCTTGTTAAGAAGGGGGAGGTGAAGCTTCAGGACTTAGTTGAAGCTGTGAAAAGCAGTGAAGGTTTCAGTGAGTGTGGTGCCATAGTTGCCTTTAACGGGGTTGTAAGGGGGGTAGGCCACGACGGATCGAAGGTGCTGAAGCTCTGTTATGAAGCTTACGAGGAAGCTGCTCTACAGAGCCTCAAAGCCATTAGGCAGAAGATACTGACAGGTAACCCAGAGGTTAAGGAGCTGGTAATATACCATGTCATCGATGAGCTGGAAAGCGGCGAGGACACAGTCTTCATAGTAGCAGCAGGAATGCATAGGAAGGAGACGTTTAAGGCTGTACTAGAGGCGCTAGAGATGGTTAAGACTGAGGCAGCTATATGGAAGAAGGAAGTTACAGTAAAAGGAGAAGCCTGGATAACTAGCTAGAGGCTCTAGGTTATTTTAAAGAGGAGGCTAAGAAATAGGTCGGGAGAAGACTCTTGTTAAACGTGGAGAAGATTAGGGAAGATTTTCCTATTCTTGAGACAGGCGTCATCTACCTCGATAGCACCGCTACCAGCCTAACACCCAAACAGGTATTGAGAGAGGTGGAGAAGTACTACTTGGAGTATAGGGCTAATGTAGGTAGAGGTATTTACGAGCTGGCCGAGAGAGCTACCTCAGCCTATGAAGCAGCTAGGAAGCGGATTGCTTCGTTTATAAATGCGATTAAGGGGGAAGTGGTGATGGTGAAGAACACCACTGAAGCGATAAACCTCGTAGCTCATTCCTTGAAGTGGAGGAAAGGAGATAAAATCGTCACTACCCTGCTTGAACATCACTCAAACTATCTTCCCTGGCTACGCTGTGCTGAGCGTTATGGAGTAAAGGTAGAAGCTATCAAGCCTACCCCCCAAGGGATGATAGAGGTAGATGACCTCGAAAAAACAGTCGACGACTCCACTAAGCTAGTCGCGATGACTCACGTCTCCAACGTGCTAGGTTCCATAACGCCTGTAGAGGAGGCGGCACGGATAGCTCATGAGCACGGAGCACTGCTCTTAATAGATGGGGCGCAATCTGTCCCCCATATTAAGGTGGACGTGGCTAAGCTTGGATGCGATTTCCTAGCTTTCTCGGGACATAAAATGTGCGGGCCGACAGGTTCAGGAGCTCTCTACATAAGCAGAGAAGCCTGGGAGGAGTTAGACCCTGTCTTTGTTGGAGGGGGTACCGTGGAGAGCGTAGAGGAGGGAAGGTTCACTTTGCTTAAAGGACCAGCAAGGTTTGAAGCAGGCACCCCTGGAATAGCTGAGGCGATAGGCTTGAAGAGAGCTGTGGAGTACTTGGACGCATTGAACATGGATCACGTGGTGAGGCATGAAAGGAGGCTGGGGGAGAGAATGTATGAAGGTCTATGCAGCATGGAGGGCGTTGAGGTTTATGGGCCTGAGCCTAAGTATAAGCTCGGCATCACCTCCTTCAACGTGGAAGGGCTAGACCCTCATGAGGTTGCCTTAATCCTAGACGCATCAGCCAAGATAGCTGTGAGGTCAGGAATGCACTGTGCTCAGCCTCTGATTAAGCAAGTATTGAAGAAGCCAAAGGGAACCGTTAGAGCCTCGCTTTACATCTATAACACCAAGGAAGAAGTGGAGAAGTTTCTCTCAGCCATGGAAGAACTTACTCGCTCAGCGCTTAAGCGTAAATAACGGTGCTAGTTTTTGACCGAGCTTAAATTAACCCTTATACAGTTCGCGAGGAGGTCTTCTCCCTCCGAAAACCTTGAACGCATGTTAAACCTGCTACGTTCATCTTCAAACACTCATTTAATCGTGCTTCCCGAGAACTGGTACTATACTGGCATACTCCCTATTGATGAGTATAGAAAGCTAACGGATAGACTTAGCGAGTTCGTGGAAGAGGAGGGATCTACGCTCGTTATAGGTGCGCACTATGTAAGGGATGGAGAAACCGCTGTGAGTAGAGGCGCCGTAATATCAACGGGCAACGTTTGGATCGAATACGAGAAACACCATCCTTCCTCAGCGGTGGGTGAACGAAGCTTCCTAAGGCCTGGAGACAAGATTGCCTTAACCACCGTGAAAGGTGTGAAAGTGGGGGTCGTGGTGTGCGTGGACTTAATGTACCCTGAAGTCGTTAGAGGGCTCGCATTAAGGGGAACTGAGCTCGTAGTTAACCCAGCTAGTATACCTGTGGATAGGGTGAAACTATGGAGACATATAGGCGCTGCGAGAGCTGCTGAGAACACTTTATTCTTAGCTTCAGTGAACAACACGTCAACGATGTACCCTGATAGCAGGCCTGTAATGGGAGGAAGCTTCGTGGCTTCACCGGAGGGCTCAATAATACTTGATGCAGGGGAGGAGGAGGGTGCATATACTGTGACCTTAGATACAACGTGGATAGACGCCGTGAGACGTAGGTGGAGCTTCCTGCTGGACGTAAAGTGCCGAAGACAAGAGTTTCTACGTAGATATTACTTGTTTAACTGAGCGAGGAAGGACCTCTAGGCCTTCACCTCAGTTGCACATTATCTGGATCAAGCTGTTCTAAGCCCTGCTCTGTCTCAGTGGGCTTGTAATACCAGCTCTCTGGAGCCGGGAACATGGACAGCAACATCATTTAAAGTAGAGAGACAGGGCGGAATACCGTCTCAGTAGGGGTGAGCCACATGGACGATGTAGACAGGATGTGGACAGAACTTGAGACGTTTACATTAAACTAGCGCAGCACCAAGTCAGAGAGGCTTAGAGAGCTTGACCTGTAAGTTAAGGGTTACTAGCTTCAAGGTCTCTTGCACCAAAATCCATGCGCCAAAGTTGAAAACAGCTTTAGCAGCCTTGATTGAGCCCTAAGAGCCAAGGTGTAGACGTATATATCTGGTCGAGGGAGGATAGCAGTTAAAGAAGTGGTAGACGTGATTATGATGAAACACTTAGCTAAAAAACAGATTCCTATGTTGGAGGAAATCCTAGTTGATGCTGTGGAGCCCTGACAGAGTACCTCGCACTATGTCTACTCAGCACCCAGACAACGCTAGGGCCCCCTACTGGTGTAGGAGGGAAGTGATACAGGGAGAGGACGAAGTGTATGAGGCATTCTTTGCCTTCAGCGAGCTTAAGTGCAACGAGGTGATGTGGGATTCTGAAGGCAAAGATGTGGATACCCACGTAGTCAGGAAACTTTTGTCCTCATACCCTGATTTCTTTAGGGAACACGTTCTTGGACAAGATCTTTTCCTAACCTATAGGGTTCCCAATCCTAAGATAGAGGCTGCTGAGCGAAAGACTGTGGCTGAGACACTGTTAAACGTGGCTGTAGGATACGATGTAGCCTCAACTTTCTACGGGAAGGAGGTAGCACCTATCTTCGAGGTTATACTACCCTTCACCACTAGTTGGGAGGAAGTAGTCGGGTTACACCAATATTACAAGGCGTTGGTAAGCCACGTTGAGATTGCCAAGACTAAGTTGGCGGAGTGGATGGGTTGGTTTAACCCTAGAGAGGTTAACGTTATCCCCCTCATAGAGGATAAGGAAAGCCTACTTTCAGTCGATTCAATAGTGGCTCCGTACGTTAAGAAGATAGGTAGCAGAAGGATAAGGGTCTTCATAGCTAGGTCCGACCCAGCCTTAAACTACGGGTTAGCTTGCGCCGTGGTCCTAGCGAAGATAGCTCTCTCAAAGATGAAAAAGCTTGAAGTGGAAGAAGGAATAGAGATATACCCAATCATAGGGGTAGGCTCACTACCTTTCAGAGGGCATCTATCGCCGCGCAATCTTCAAGGCTTCATGAACGAGTACCGAGGAGTATACACGGTTACAGTACAATCAGCGCTAAAATACGACTACGCACTGGAAGAAACGCAGAGAACGGTGGATGAGCTCAACCGTAAGCTCCCTAACGGTGAAGCAGTAGAGCTCGAGGTAGAGGAAAACCTACTTCAAACGCTTGAGAAGCTTAAGTCAGCTTATGAAGAAGAGGTGGAGCGTCTAGCCCCATTGATCAATGCTGTGGCTTTATACGTACCTCCTAGAAGAGCTAGGAGACTCCATATAGGCCTCTTCGGCTATAGCAGAGGAGTTAGAGGAGTTAGACTTCCTAGAGCAATTCCGTTTACCTGCGCCCTCTACTCGCTCGGGATCCCTCCGGAGTTTATAGGATTGAGAGCTTTAACCGATTTAAACGAGGCTGAATGGAGGACGTTAAGGCAAGGATACTTGAACATGATTAACGATCTACGCGAAGCTGCAGGATACGTATCCTATAGAAACCTCGACCTATTACAAGAGGAAGCAGGCAGGCTTGTCAAGAAAGTCTCGATGAGTGAAGAAAACCTGAAGAAGATTTTCGAGCTATTTTTGGACAGCTTGAAAGTAGTCGAGGAAAACTTGAATGTTAAACTGGGTCCTAAAACTTACTCCGAAAAACGACATGAAAACACCGTCAACAACTTCCTACTGGCCTTCCTTGAAGGAGACAGCGAAGCTGCTAAAAGATATCTGCTTGAGGCAGCTATCATCAGGAGAAGCTTAGGCTAACGTGGAAAAAACAATACGATGCCGTAAGGACTTTTAACGGAGGCAACTTCTGTGTGTAATTCATGGTATAGAGGGCGTCCTCTAAGCCTCGAGAACGAGATAAAGATGACTTGAAACCTCATCCTTAAGGGTTTAGGCTCATAGGGAAGTGTAAGCACTTTAAGCTATGATCTTAGGAGATAAGCTGGTCTTCTGAGTGAGTGGATATCTTAAGGTAGAGGGTTCGTTCGCATCAAAGCGAGGCTCAAGAAATAAAGGACGAAAGATTACCTTCCCTTCCACTCAGGCTTGCGCTTCTCTAGGAAGGCCTTAACACCTTCATTAAAGTCTTCGCTCGTACTACACAGCGTGAAGGCCTCTGTCTCGTAGGCCAGCCCAGACAGAAGCAAGGACTCCTGTGAGCGGTTGATAGCTGCCTTAACCATTTTAAGGGCTACGGGGCTCTTTGACTTTAACTTGTTGACCAGCTCTATGACGGTTTCCTTAAGTTTGTCGAAGGGCACGGTCTTGTTTACTATGCCTAATCTCTCTGCTTCCTTCGCGTCTATTAGGTCACCGGTCATAGCTAGCTCCATGGCCTTCTTGATACCTACATGTCTGGGAAGCAGCTGAGTTCCTCCTCCTCCAGGTATGGCGGCTATGTTTACCTCGGGTTGTCCAAACCTCGCATTCTCGGAGGCTATAGCTAAGTCGCAGGTCATGGTAAGCTCGCAGCCTGCTCCAAGAGCATAACCGTTAACCATAGCTATGACCGGCTTACCCATGCCCCTAATCCTATTGAGTACGCGTTCACGGTAGCTGATGGTAAACTCCCGTCGCTTGATTGGAGAGAGCACTACAAACTGGTTGATGTCTATGCCTGCGCAGAATGCCTTCTCCCCCTCTCCAGTTATCACCAGGACCTTGATGTCCTCATCCTTCTCCGCGTCCTCTAACGCCGAGGCAAGCTCGTTGATAGCCTCAACGTTCAGCGTGTTGAGCACCTTGGGCCTGTTGATGGTTATCCAAGCTACGCCGTCTTCTTTAACGTAGTTTATCTGACTGTAGCTGGACATGGAGGTCACTGAGCTACTCTATAATGGCTAGCGTTTTAAGTGTTCATGAAGAGCTAGGTTACTTTACGCAATAATTTCCTAACTTCGTTCATAAACCATTCTCTAGCTTCCTCTCCTTTACGTAGGTGAGCCAAGTCTTCCTCCAAGTTGCTCGGCTTAACCAAAACTATCCAGCCTTTTCCGTACGGGTCTTCGTTGATCAAGGAGGGCCTCCTCAAAACCTCCTCATTAACCTCAACCACCACTCCGGTAATAGGAGCGTTCACGAAGCCCACCCATTTACGTGATTCAAGGCTTACCAAAGGCTTCCCTCTCAATACGTGAGCGCCAGGCCTCAGAGGGTTGACATAGATGATGCGCCCCGCTGCCCTCTGAGCCACGTCATCAACACCGATCCTCGCTAGATCACCCTCCACCTTAAGCCAAGCATGGGTGTCTTCATAGTAAAGGTCTTCTCGAAACTCGGCTTCGAGCTCCAACGCCCATTTCACCTATTCACGTCGATATACACCTGTGAACAACAAGTTGGAAGAAAGACGTAGCTAAGATTAAAGGCTTTAGCCTTCTCCAAGGCCCTCTCTGAAGGGAAAGCTATGGCATTGACGCCTGCCTCAATGGCTAGTTTGTCGGTTTCATTCCTATGATCACCCTTAGGCCTAGCACAGCCTAGTGCTAGAGGTACATTAGGCATCATTAACCTTGCAGCTGCTAGCACTCTTACCACACTACTCGGGGAGGGGGGAGAAACGTTTTCCATTGGTGTGCCCGGTAGAGGGATGAGGGCTATCACGACCACCGCTGAAGGGTTGTGTTCAGCGATTATCTTTAACGCTCTTAGTTCACCTCTCAGCTCACCGTAATGCAGTCCTACCAGCACATGGGGGATCATGGGTACCTTGTAGCGTTCAAGCAGCGTCAACGATTCTTCATAGTCCTTCACAGAAGCTTTGAGGTGGTAGACTTGTTTGATAGTCTCCTCGTCACCTATGATGTCTAGGAGAGCTCCGTCCACCCCTGCTTCAGCTAGCCCTTTGGCTACTTCTTCACTCACTAGGCCTGTATGGACAACCACTGTCAATCCGAGCTGCTTCTTGATCTTAGCTATAGTTTCAAGAAAGCGTTCGAGAGGCACTCTCCCGTTACTGAGGCATCCTCCACTAACCAACACGCCGCGGCCGCCTTTCTCCTTCACTTTCTTACAAGCCTCAAATAAAGCGTCAGGAGTAATGGTGGGAATCATGGACGTTAAGAGCGAGGCGTCACAGTGTTCACATCGTAGAGCACAGAAATCCCCGGTTACCGAGAAAGATGGAAAAGGACAGCCAACGTTACGGTAATTGCTGATCTCATAGTAGATGAAACTCGGAGTATACAGCAGTAGTTTCTTACCGAAGTTAGCCCAGCTAATCCTCCTCGAAGTAGCTAAGACCTCCTCCAAGCTGGTTTCGGCTGGGTCAAGAGCCTCTTCAGGCTTCAAGGTAGATGTCGAGCTAACTAACTAGATGAAAAGCTATATATTCTACACGTCGGCTAATGGGTGCCGGGTGTAAGACCATGGTAAAGGTAGACAAGTACGAGCTCCCTGACGACTTCTACTACTGGGGACGGAACCCTGACGGAAGCATTAGGGGGCGGACATGGGCAAAGCTTGAGCCAGACGGAAGGGTTAGAGTAGGCTTAACCGATAGAGGCCAAGACATGGCGGGCAAAATACTCTTCATTAGGCTTAGGCCTAAAGGTTCAGCGGTAGAGCAGGGTAAGCCTATAGGTACCATCGAGACAGCCAAGTGGACAGGTCCAATAGAGTCCCCGGTTAGCGGCACCATAGATGAGGTGAACGAGGAAATAAAGAGAAAGCCTGGACTGGTTAATGAGGACCCCTATGGGAAGGGTTGGATGGTAGTCATTAAGCCCTCTAAGCTAGATGAAGACCTTAAGTCCCTACTTCACGGAGAAGCTGCCGTAAAGTGGCTTGAAGAGGACTTAGCTAAGAAATAAAAAAAGCTCAGCCTTTTTTTAAAGAGCCATGTTTACTATCTCCATTAAGTCATACAGCTTGATGGGCAGGTCCTCCCTGGCAATTATGTAGTAGAAGTTCATGTAACACGATGGGCAAGCCGACACTAAGGCTTCAGCTCCTGTTGGCAACACGTCGTTGCGTAGCCTAACCAGGCCGAGTTCCTGGGCCACGTCAGGATTAATGCCAAAGAGCCCTCCGCCTGCCCCACAGCATCTGGCAAGGTTTCTTGAGCTAGCCATTTCAACTAGCTCGAGCCCAGGTATAGCTTTCAGCACGTTCCTGGGGGCATCGTAGACGTTAGAGAGCCTACCCAGCTCGCATGGGTCATGGTAGGTCACTTTCATCTTAAGCTCCTTGAACTTGACCTTTCCCTGCTTCAGAAGCTCTTCAATAAACTGGGAGGTATGTAGCACCTTGAAGCTTGGTTTAAGTTCCAGGTCCTCGAAGCCTTTAGTGAAGGCCCTATAACAGCCTGAACAGCCTGTCACCAATACGTCGGGCTTCTTCGAGTCGAGGACGCTAAGAACCCTCTTGGCGTTCTCCTTAGCCTCCTTCATCTGCCCAGTCAGTAATAGTAAGTCGCCGCAGCAGCCTTCTTGGTCGCCCAGCAGTATAGGGTTAACACCTATCTTTCTCAGCGCTTCCACCGAAGCCTTGGCAATGTCCGGGAACCTGAAGCTCGTTACGCAGCCTACCCAGTATAAGACGCGTTCCTCCGTCATCACTACGCACCTCCAAGCTCCTTTGCCAGCTCACCTCTAGGGGCGTTCTCTAGGCCGTAGATGTTGCCGTACTTCAGGATGTTCTCACCTAGTGCCTTGTGAACTGGGTTGATGTAACCTTTCTCCGCCAAGTCCCTCCTCATATGCTCTATTATATCCACAATCTTAATGCCGGGAGGACAGACTTGCATGCAGTGGCCGCACACCGTGCATAGGTCATAGGCCTGCCTCAGCGACTCAGAAGCCTCGACCTTATTTGTCAAGAAGTAGTAGGATAGGATCACCCTACCTCTGGCCCCCCTAGATTCAATGGTGAAGTAACTGAAGGTTGGGCATACAGCTCTGCAGAAGCCGCAGCGGAAACACCTTATAGATTCGTAAGCCCTCTTCAAGGCCTGGAACTCGCCCTTGAGCCTTGAGAGATAGGCGTAGAAGAAGTTGTCTGGGTCGTCCCGGGTCTCCACGTCCAAGCCCATCTTACCTGGGTTGAGGATGCCGTTAGGGTCTAGCGCCTTCTTTAGAGACCTCATGAGGTCTAGGCCTCGTCCAAGGGCCTCTCTAGCGAAAGGTATCTTAGATATGCCTATTCCATGCTCAGCCGAGAGAGCACCTCTACGTTTAAGGACAACATCAAATATCTCCCTCTCCATCTTAAGCATCTTATTCCACTCTTCAGGGTTCGTCGGATCGATGATCATGGTCGGGTGGAGGTTTCCGTCGGCTGCGTGTCCGAAGGTGGGGCTTATTATCCCGTATTTCGCCGCTATGCTCTGAAAGTCCTTGATAGCGCCCTCGATCTCGGAGATCGGGACACAGGGATCCTCAGCGAGGGGTATAAGGACGTAGCCCTCCTTTATCTTCGCCAACGACGGGACCAACGCCTTCCTAGCCGTCCAGAGCTTGAGGGATTCCTTAGGGTCGTCCGTCCAGTTAAAGTCCTTCGCCCCCATCTTCTTAGCTACCTCTTCAACCCTCCTCAGCTCGTCCTTAACGCTTCCCTCAGTCCCGTCCAGCTCCATAACTATGAAGCCTTCGCGGCTAGGCAAGCCAAGCTTAAAGACGTCGTTGACGACGTCGAGACATAGCTTGTCGAGCAGCTCCATGGCTGCTGGCCTCACCCCGGATAGTAAAATCTCGGTCACCGCCTTTCCAGCTTGGCTGAGCTGGTCAAAGAACATGGTTATCGTCATCCTATATCGAGGTATAGGAGCTAGCTTCAACAAGACCTCGGTAACTACGCCTAGCGTTCCTTCCGACCCTATGAAGAGCTGGGTCAAGTCATAGCCGGTAGACTGCTTTATCACCGGCCACCCAGTCCTCAACACCTCTCCGTTCGCTAACACCACCTCGAGGCCTAACACCCAGTTCCTCGTAGTGCCATATTTAGCTGCACGAACCCCGCTAGCGTTAGTATTCACCATGCCTCCTATAGTACAGGCGGGGGAACTAGCAGGGTCAGGCGGGAAGAAGAAGCCGTACTTAGCTAATTCGGCATTAAGCCTGTCAAGGACGATGCCGGGCTCCACGATAGCTACCAGATCATTTGGTCTAACTTCCTTAACTTTATTCATTCGTGTGAAGTCTATGATTATGCCTCCTCTCCTTGGCAGTATAGCGCCTATGACGCTGGTGCCCGCGCCTCTAGGGACGATTGGTATTTTGTTCTCGTTTGCATACTTCACTATCTCCACTACGTCATCCGTCGACTTAGGGAAAACTACCACGTCGGGTGTGTAGGTGAACGGGGACATGTCGCTTGAATAACAAAGCAGTGAGACCCTGTCGCTGATCACCCTGTCCTCTCCGACTATACCTTGGAGGTGTTCAGCCATCGAGGACAATTCATACACCTGTCCCTCCTAGATTAAGTTCTTCATATATAAGACTTCAATAGAAAATTAAAGAACCTGTAGAAAAGCGGAGAATCAGTTTTTCTTCATACGTTCTCTCAAAAGCTCGCTTAAACCCTTGCGCTCCCCTTTCTTTTCATAGTATATCTTGGTGGGCATCCTAACTCTCAACCCTAAGCTGAGGAAAATGCCGTAAAGTTCTTCACCTGTGATAGAGCCCACTACCTTGCCCTGCTTGATTAACCTAGCCAGCTCACGTACTATCAGCTTAGTGGCTTCTGGAAACTGCGCCTCAGCTGCTTCAAGCACCTCGATACCTCTACCAGCTAGGTGTTTGACCACTATGGATCTGGGGTCCTCCTCTACGTCCTTTTTCTCCTTCTCAGTCACCATTTTACGTTGAAGCTCTAGCAGCTTCCTCATCTTCAACAGTTCCAGCTCATCGTCACTGGACGTCGCGCACCACCTCGATATAGAGTAAATGGTATAGTTATAACTCTCACGGTGTTCACTTGACCCAAAGGGTTTTTTAGTAGGCACAGTTTCCAAAACCAACGTTGAAGGCAGGAGAAATACCATGGTGAAGAGGGAGGATTACGTAGACTTAGTATTTAGGGATGTGAAGGTAGACGAACACAACGCACCTCGCTTTTACCTAGATGGTGAGGAAGTGAATATTTGGGATGAGCCTTACATATATTATCACTCTAGGTCGCCCGCAGACTATGTACGTGAACATATAGTTCACTGCGAGGAAAAGGGCGTAGACCCCTTCCCAAGCGTCATTGGAAAACATAGGGAGAAGGAGCTTGTCAAGACCGCCCTCATGTCGGGGTCGGCCATCCTCTTCAAGGGGTTCAAGGGCTACGGTAAGACCACCTTCTCTAAGGCTATAGCTCAACTCTTACCTAGTAAGCTTCTAACCATTAAGGGATGTAAGATAAACGATGACCCCACCCATCCAATATGCTTCTCCTGTAAACGTAAATTGACCGAGGAAGATAAGGTGGAGCTTACATGGGTTCCTAGAGTCTGGGTCCGTATCCCCGGAGACCCTATGATGACTACGAGGCAGCTGATAGGAGGCATATCCATACAGAAGATTAGAGAGGGCTACGACCTAGATCATCCTGAGGTCTTCATACCTGGAAGGGCGCTGAAGGCAAACCGCGGTGTAGGATACTTTGACGAGCTGGGAGCTATACCTTCACAGCTACAGACCCTCCTACATGAACTCATAGAGGAAGGGCAGGTAACCACTACTGAAGGTGAGATCGTCCCGTTAAAGGTAGATTCGCTAGTGATAGCAGCCACTAACCCGGCCAACTATAGGGGCACAAACCCCATTAAGGAACCTCTCCTCGATAGAATGGAAGTCATCGAGATAGGGCCACCTGAAACCTTGGAGGAAGAGGTCGAGATAGGTGTAAAGAACATGTTCATAGTCAGGGAAAAAGGCGAAAACCCCTACATACCGCCTTGGCATGCACGTGTCCTAGCAAGGATCGTCAGGATAGCTAGGGATAAGGATAGGTACGATATAGCCAGAAGGATAACCAGCGAGCCTTCATGTAGAGCCACCATTAAGCTTTTCGATCACGTTAGGTCCTCTGCCCTTAGAGACGGTAGAAGAGCGCCTCTCCTCAAGGATTATGGCCCATCTTATGACCATGTAAAGCTAGCCCTTCTTGGAAGAATGGAAGTTAGCTACGAGGTAAAGGATAGGAAGGAGGAGATGATAGAGAGGCTCGTAGAGGAAGCTTTGAATATCTCTTTAAGAGAGCTCTATAACGCGATTCCTCAGGAAAACTTCGACGAGTTCCTAAAGGCGCTTAAAGCGTCAGCTATAAGCAATTACCGTATACCAATATCTTTAGACTTCGTAGAGAAGCTCAAAGCTGAAAAGGCCATAAGAGAAGTGGTGTGCAAGCTTTTACCTGAAGCGTCTGAGAATGACGAATACTTCCTCTCAGCCGTTGAAATGGTATTAGAGGCCCTTTCAAGGTGCACTAACCTAATTAAAAGGGAGGGAGAAAGCTACTTGTTTAAGGATCTAGGAGTTGGAGGGGTTGAAGCCGGAGTGCAAACTATGCGAGGCTAATAAGACCCTTTCCCAACTAATGGGGAGGGAAAACCTAGAGTCCCTACTCTATAGTCTCCTTAACCCAGGCTACGCCCAGCTAAAGGATAGGATGAATAGGCCTAAGTTTAACTTGAGAAGCCTGCTCGAGAGGTTCCTCGACGAGAACAACCTTGACGACTTCGTGTTCAAGCAAGGTCTCTACATGAAGCAGTATCCTAGGGTTATCTGTAGCTGGGCTTATGACGAAAATTTCCGCAGAGCCAAGGAGAGAGCCTGGAGAGAACTGCTAGAGAAACTAGAAAAAGGAGAGATAAAGCCTTCAGACATACCCCTCCAACAACTCATAGAATACTTCCATGAAGAGCTCTTAGCTGCCTTAGAGGAGGAAGGCTACGTTAAACGAGAACGTGTGTCGCGTAGCTTTAGCCACTTTATGCACGTGCTACTCTTCACCGCTCGCGGAGAAGAGCTAATAGCTGAAAAGGTACTTGAAGAGGCGTTCAAGGACATGAGAGCGGCGAGTATCGGCCCACACGAATCTGACGAGACGGGGATCGGAATAACTCCTAGCTCAGTGCTCATGGACTACGACGAGTATAAGCACACCTTCGACATGTTGGATATACCTGAGACCATGATAAACGCTGCCATAAAGCACCCTGAAGATCTAGACTTAACTGAAGATGTACTGAAAGCAAGGGTGCCCCTCCATAAGTCTAGGGCTTCTAATGTGATCTTAATTGACAAGTCTGGATCGATGTCCATGGGCTGTAGGATAGTGGGAGCGGTTGAGGCAGCACTAGGTTTACGGAGGTTGCTTGAAGCAGAGTATAAGGACGATAGGTTATGGGTAGTGGCCTACGACCATAACCTATACCCGCTTGAGCCTGGAGAGGTAGCTAATATATGGCCTTACGGCTGGACCGATATAGGCCAAGCCTTAGACTACGCCAGGCAGCTCCTATCCAGGGAGGAAGGAAGCAAGAACATCTTCCTGATAACCGACGGCCAGCCCACCACTACCTCTCATCCAGGCCAAACACCGCTTCAAAGCGCCTTGAGAGCATCAAACATGTTAAGGGAGGAGGGCATCAAACTAAACATAATAATGCTGGATAATAGGAGCCCCAGCCTTAGAAGCCTATGTGAAAAGATGGCTGAGCTGGCTGGAGACGCTAACATAGCGTTTGTCGACAACCCCCTCAACCTTAAGTCATTCATAATAAAGAACTACAAGGAAATCAAGCGCTGAAGGGGACGGCTTTCAAGGCTTCCTTTGCAATGTACGCCGCGACGGGGCACACCTCATTACATATCCCACAGCCTGTACACCTTTCAGGGTCAACCCTAATGGTACCGTTAAGTTCAACGCAGCCAACTGGGCATTGGACCACGCACGAGCCGCAACGGTTACAATACAAAGTTCTAGCCACTAGCTTAACGAGGTTTCGTAAAGCTTTCTCAGCCTCTTCCCTAGATTGCGCCTTAACCGTTAGCTTCCCCTTCACGCTTAATGTCGCACTCCAACCCTCCCCCTTAATCAAGAGGGCGTTCATCACCTTTCTTGCTCGAGCACCTCCTAATGTAGAGGCTAAGGCCTCCAGCGAGGACGTGTCAGGTGGAGGATGGAGCATAACTTCTAGGAGAGGTTCTTGGAGACAAAGAGAGCTCCTTTCAGTTAATGATACCGTTAAGCCCACGCGTGAAACCTTCACTGAAGACCCCACCAGCTCTCTAACCCCAAGCCTCTCCGCCAACTTCTTCTGATCTCCAGGTAGTTGCCTCCACCTCCAGAAACCGTAGTTAACCCAAGCTTCAGGTAAACCTTTATCTCTAGCCCAGCGTGTCAGCCAGTCCTCCCATGTCTTCCATAGTTCAGGGTGAAGCTCCTCTACCAACTTAAACTCCGCTAGCTCGCATGATGGACACAGCCAGCAGCCAACCCTATCGAAGCCAGCTCTATAAAGTGGGTTAGCGTTCACCTTCTCCTTCATTAAGTAGAGCCATACCTGAAGCGAAGACCAATCATTAATAGGTGAGGCTGTCAAAGAGCCTTTTATCCACCAGCTCTTCGACAAGGAGGGGGCCCTAGCTCTATTGAAGGATTCATACCTACGCTGTCCTAGAAAAGTCAAGGTACCTTTAAGGTAGGTCTGCTTAAGGAGCCTAGTTATCGGTATGAGCTTACAAACCTTACAGCACCAGCGATAGTCTCTTGAGGGAGGGCCGAAGGACTCTAGAGACTCCCAGAAAGCTTCGCCAGCCTCAGCTTTAAGCAGGTCTAAGTCAAAAGCTTCCGCTACTTCTTCCACGTGTTTAACGGTCTCAGGCATCTCCAGCCCTGTATCGTTGAAAAGCATAGGTAAGTCTCCAAGCTCTTTAAGACATAGTAGGAGGCAGGCTAGGCTATCCTTACCTCCGGAGAAGGAGATTATCTTAGGTCCCAAGTACTCCCTACTAACGCCTTTAAGGAAGGCGCGCGACCTAGCCTCAGCCTTCTCAAGAGCTCTTCGATTAGCCTCTAAAGCCTTGCTCCACGAGGCCGTAGCTTTCTTAACATGTGGTTTCTGTGGGCGCCAGACCTTAACCACCTTTAAGCCCTCGCTCAACCACACTGCTAACCCAATAGGTAGCCCCCCGCTGGAGACAAGGTAAACATAGTGTCCTTCTTGGTTAGGCAGTTCCCCTTGCTTAACATCACTTCTCGAAAGCTTCCTCCACTGCTCCACCTTAACCTTCTCAAGCCGAGCCCAGTAACCTTCACCCTCGCTCCAAAGCCTAGCCGCCCCCTCAGCTGACAACTTAAATCTCCACTTTGAAAGCTCAGGGTTAAAGTACAGGGTTCCTATAGGCCAACCATCAACTATTACTTCGTCAGCCTGATCTACGTAAGCAACCTTATTCATCAACACCAGCTTACCCTGAGGTAAAAGCACTTGAGCCGCTCTTTCCCCTTCCTCTTCAGCTACAACCGTCCTGATTATCCTTAAGTCCCTCTTGAAGCTTGGCCTAACGTCCTTTGGAGGCGAGGCGTGGAAACTCGTACCTTGTTCTCCGCATAGCCCACATTTAGGTTCTAGAAGCGGGACGTTGCAGTATCCACACCAGTATAGCTGAGCAGCTATTCTCCAAGGTCCTTTCATTTAGCCACCCTAACACTACTCCGTACTAGCCGCGCAAAGAGGACAGCTTTTCATTGAGCCTAACGACAAGCTCCGCTAAGTCCTTTAACCGCTGCTCCGCTTGGCTCTTTTCATGGTTTAATTCCTCCATTCTCCTAAGTAGCTCCTCACGTTCAGCTTCTAACCTTTCTATCTTCTTCACGTGTTCAAGGTGCATTTCCCTAAGCTCTTGTATTTCAAGCTCCTCCCTCTCATCCTCTTCTCTAAGCTTCTCTAAGACTTCTTTCAACCGCCTCCTCTCTTCGCTGAGCCTAGCTATTTCTTCATTTAATTGTCCAAGCCTCTCCTTGAGGTGCAAGTTTTCGTCATTAAGCTCCTCCAGCCTCTTCTGTTGAAGAGTACTTAAAGTCTCTATTTCAATAAGCCTACTTCGAAGCTCCTCGCCGCTCTTATCTAGCTCGTCTTTAATGGAGTTTACCAGGTCGAAGTCCAAGCTTATCTGACGTAGACGGCGGTTAAAGATATCGCTTAAAATAAAGAAGCTAGCCGCCAACCCACCTAGGAAGCCGGCCACTATTAAGCCAACATCTATAAGTTCTATGGCCATCTTCCCTTTAAGTCCTCCAGCTCAGGGAGCTTTCCTTACAACTGAGAAGTAGAGTGACTTAAAAGCTTATTGAGAAAACCATTTCTTTAAAAGTTCCTTGTATACTTCATCGCTCAACCTAAGCAAGCCTTCCTCTTCCTCCAAAACTCCTTTATCAACTAAGCCTTCAACCGCTTTAAGCATGCCTTTTTCCTTAACCTCCTCGAGCTTTAAAGGACTCCAGCCCTTCTCCTCCATGAATTTAAGAACCTCTACTTCCCTTGGAGACAACTTAGGCTTATATAGCCAGTAATCCACGACCCCTACGCTACGCTTAAACACCCTGTCATACCTGCTATGAAGCCTCTCTAGAGAAGCTGCAACGCTTGAAAGCTGCTTAATCTCTAGGCTAGGGGTATCAAAGACCTCAGCTGCCACTTCCTCTGTAGTAGCCCAGCGTCCTAGCGTAGAGAGGGCCTTAAGCGTAGGTACCTCAAGGCCGCTAAGTGAAGGTTTAATGCCCTCCTTCAAATGTCTAACGATGTATACTGTGAAGCCAAGTACTAGGACCGCTAAACCGGCAATCACCTCCTCTAGAGGGGTGTTTAACATGATCCAGCATCCTAGCCCAGCAGCCACTACCGGTATGATAGGTATCTCAACTCCTCTCACCTTGATGTTTAAGGGCACCTTAAAGCGGCGCTCCACGTGCCCCATTTTAAAACGCAATACGACAACCGCTAAACAAGTAGCGGTGTAGCTTAACAGGATGGTAAAGCTAGAGAATATTATGAGCTGGTTTATCGTGAACAGGTTTGAAGCCACTATGGCCGCTAAGCCCTGCACGATGATAGACACATGAGGAGTTCGGTGCTTTTCGTGTATCCTTGAGAACACCTCGGGCATGAAGCCGTCCCTAGACATAGCGAAGGCCAACCTAGTGATGCCAAGATACGTCCCCGTCTCCGAAGCAACCATAGAGTCGAGGGCGGCAATCGTCATTAACACCGCGGCTACGGGGCCAAGAACCAAGAGGGCAGCATCAGCAATAGGTGTTTCTGACCCAGCTATGGCTGATGCACCCACGGAGCCCACGAGGGCAAGGTTAGTGGCTACGTAAATGGAGGTTATTATGGCCATTGATATCACGATGCCTAATGGTATATTACGTTCAGGATCCTTGAACTCCTCCGCCGGCATGGTTACGAGCTCAAAGCCCATGTAGGCCCAGAACACCCTCACCGTAGCTAGCCCAAGCCTATCCCATCCATGTGGAGCGAACGGCTCGAAGCGCCCCCAGTCAAAGAGGCTTAGTGACATCAGCACAAAGCCGAAGAGTATGGTCTTCTCGAACATTGACATGATGTCCTCCATGTACCTAGTAGCCCTAATACCCCAGTAGAGCACTGCCATGATCGTTAATATGAAAAGCGTCCTAATCACGACAAGGCCTACAAAACTCAGGTCGGGGAAAAGGAACAGTACATACTGAGCTATAGCTGAAGGAAAAGTCGCTAGTGCCGCCCACTCTGCTGCCCAGTAAGCCCAACTTAAGATACATGCCACAGGCATGCCGAAGGCCACGGATTCGTAGAGATAAGGCCCTCCCGCCCTCGGGAACATGGAGCTGCACTCAGCCATGGACACCGCCATCATCATAGCCACGGCACCAGCTAGTATCCAAGCTACCAATGATGCCGGCCCAAGTTCAGACATGGCAAAGCTAGTAGCGATGTAGATGTCCGCGCCGAAGATGGTACCAGTACATAGTAAGATAGCGTCGACTAACCCAAGCTCTCTCTTAAGCCCTATCTCTTTCCTTCGCTTGGCCAGCCTCAACCTTCCAGCCTTCTTGGGGCTGCTCCAACACCGGGAAGTATTTATAGGTTCAGAGTTGAGTCGTCATGGATGGCCAGCACGACGATATATGCAGCGGTAGTCTTCCTTGGTTTACTGGTCGTGGGCCTCGCCATTCAGACCTTCACCATGAAGGGTGAGAGAAACGAAGCTTTAAACATCGCGCTCAACAACCCAGAGGTTCAAGACGCTTTAAAGAGCAAGGTAGATCCTATCGTGGGTAGAGGTGCCCCAGTCCCAGTAGTGGTTTACCTCGATCCAGCTTCTCCGCCCCAATCAAGGGTCTATGTAGTGGACTGGCTAAACCCTGACACTTTATTTCTAACATCGTTGGTTAAGGTCAAGGTAAGGGTGGAAGGTGAGAACTATAGCGTGGTGGAGGTGAGGGCTTAACGTAGCTCACCGCTCCTTTTATAGGTTGATAGGAAGCTCTTCAACCAGAGGATGGGCACGATGGTAGAGCCTAAAAGTAGCAGCAACAACCAATGGGTTTGAATGGATTCGGCCAACGTCGGGATACCGAAGATCGTAGCTACGGTGTTTGGGAAACCTATAACCGTGGCTATTATCGTCAACCATAACATGGCCACCGTAAGCTCCTTAACCGAGATGTTAAGCCTCGTGGATAGGGTGGTGGCAAATATGTTTATGATGTCTGATACCATTACGCGGTACATCTCAACCAGATCTATCTGTCGCTCAGCCTCTTCAACTACCTGGTTAAGCTTCGTGTCGAGCTCGTTGTCTATGAAGGGTGGCGAGATGTGTCTAAGCGAATGTACGGCATCTTTAAGCTGCCATAAACCTTTACTTAACGTAAGTAATCTACGCTTCCTCAGTAACACCTTTCTCAATACCTCTTGTCTACCTTGGCTCTCCACCACTTCATCCTCAAGTCTAGATAGCTCTCCCTCTACGCGCTCGATAATGTCTCCGAAGTCATTTAGCAACCTATCAGCTAGCTGATAAACCGCATAGGCCATATTGCGTTTCGTATGAGGCGAAGGTATTTCCATCTCCTCTTCCGATTCATGTACATCAAGAGGGTGCATGGATAGAAGGAAGTTATCATTAAAGATCAGCGAAAACCCTCGGTGGATAAGTATCCTAGCCTCCGTGACCGCTGGAAGCTTGAGTAAACACCACGTCCCATTGAAGACACAGCTAGGCCCCTTGCCATCAACTGCACCGGAAAGTAGGTTAATGGGAAGCCCTATCTTTGACAGCTCACTCATTTTAGTGGAAGCTTCCTCGAATGTTAAGTCGAGCCAGCAGCGTTCAGCTCTCTTGGCTAAAGGTAAGGCTTCATCCAGCGACTTCAGCTCAGCTGTTTTGGAGGAGCCCTCAGTAATCAAGAGCGCCTTCAAGCTTAACCACGCTCAGACCACATAAACGATAACTACAAAACTCTTCTCTGGAGCGAGAACTTAAAAGCCTTCAAGGAATACTGGTACCATCACACAGGCATTTTTGTGCGCCTTACTCCATAGGTTCACGAAAGCTTCATATACTGCTAGTTAACACCCCCTTCCTACTGAATAAGGTCTTTAACTAATGGAGGTGTCTCTTTGCCAGGTGTCAGAGATAAGGTAGCCATCATAGGGATGGGATGTACCAAGTTCGACGAACATTGGGATAAGGACGTCAAGGACCTTATCGTAGAGGCGTGTTATGAGGCTTTTGAAGACGCTGGCATTGAGCCCAAGGACATTCAAGCCGCTTGGTGGTCCACGGTTGTAAGCGGCTTCCTAGGTCGAAGCTTAGCTTATCCATTAAAGCTGGATTATATACCTATCACTAGGATCGAGAACCGCTGTGCTAGTGGCCACGATGCGTTCATCAACGCATGCTACGCAGTAGCCTGCGGAGCCTTTGACCTAGTCTTGGTATGTGGCGCCGAGAAGTGCAAGGATGTGGGCATAGCTATCCCAGCGGTCATAGACCCAGCCGAGCCGTATTCAAGCCGAGTAGATACCCGTTTCCCGCCCCCTGCAGCCTTCGCTCAGCTAGCTATAAGGTACTTCCACCATTACGGCATACCAATAGAGGAGGGAAGGAAGATCTTAGCCAAGATCGCCGTGAAGAACCACTATAATGGCTCCCTCAATCCGAAAGCCCAGTTTCAACGCCGGATAACCGTGGAGGACGTTCTCAAGGCGCCTATCGTAGCATACCCCTTGGGGCTCTATGACTGCTGCGGTATAACCGATGGTGCTGCTGCAGCCATAATCACTCGGGCTGACTTAGCCAAGAACTATCGAGATGACTATGTGCTAGTGAAGGGGGCAGGGATGAGCGTAGGGATGTATCAGGGAGAAATCCAAGACGACTGGAGCTTAACCTACATCGAGGAGAACGTTAGAGCATCTAGAATGGCATATAAGGAAGCAGGAATAGAAAACCCACGCAAACAGCTAGACTTAGCCATAGTCCATGACTGTTTCACCATCACGGAGCTCGTGATATATGAGGACTTCGGCTTTAGCCCGAGAGGCAAGGCGCCTGAAGACGTGGAAGCTGGAACCTTCGAGCTTAAAGGAGAGCTTCCCGTCAACACTGATGGAGGGTTGAAGTGCTTCGGGCACCCCATAGGGGCCAGTGGGCTAAGGATGATATATGAGGCCTATAAACAGCTTCAAGGTAAGGCCGGCCAACGCCAAGTTGAGATACGTAACCAGCTAGCCTTAACTCATACCTTAGGCGGCACTCCAGTGGACTCGAATACTGCAGCTATAGCCATAGTGGGGCTAAGAGGTGCCTAGAGATGGTAGGAATAACCGCTTACGGGGCCTACGTGCCCCGCTGGAGGCTAAATAGAGGATTACTTCGTAAAGGATTACCTGGAGAAAAGGCGGTAGCCGGCCCTGATGAAGACAGCTTAACCATGGGTGTGGCAGCAGCCCTCGACTGTATATCTGGAGTAGACCGAAATAGCATAGATGCCGTATTCTTCGCCTCCACGACCTCGCCTTTTAAGGAAAAGGGGGTAGCAGCAACCATAGCCACAGTCCTCGATCTTCGCAGGGACGTGATGACCGTCGACCTCGCTACTTCCCTAAGAGCTGGAACCAGCGCCCTTAAGCTAGCAACCGACTTGGTAAAGGCAGGCTCAGCTAAACAAGTACTGGTAGTAGCCTCTGACTGTAGGCTCGGTCCACCAGGTTCACCCTTCGAGCAGACATTCGGTGATGGCGCTGCTGCCTTCCTCGTAGGCTCAGAAAAGGTCGTCGCCGAGCTCGATGAAAACTTCTTTGTCGCAGACGAGATATACGATGTTTGGAGGAGGGACGTTGACCTCTACGTGCAGACTTGGGAAGAGCGCTTCGTATACACTAGGGGCTACTTACCAGTCATCAAAGAAGCTGTGGGTGGTCTATTCAAGAAGGCAGGCGTAGAACCAAAAGACATAGCGAAGGCAGCTTTCTATGCCCCCGACCCTAGGAGAGTTATGGAATTGGCAAAGAGTGTAGGCTTAAACCCTCAAGCTCAACTTCAAGACCCTCTAATCGAGGCTGTGGGCTGCACTGGTACTGCCCATCCATTAATGCTACTCGCTGCAGCGCTTGAGGAAGCAAGCCCAGGCGCTAAATTATTGATGGCTAGCTACGGTAATGGAAGCGACGCGTTCTTGTTCACGGTAAAGGAAGGGGTCGAGGAACTCAGGGAGACGAGGAGAGGAGTTAAAGGACACTTGGAGCGCAAGAAACCTCTACCAGATTACACCACATATCTGCGCTGGAAAGGGCTCGTAACCATGCCTGAGCGCAGA
>Ga0164311_10000152_pt1 | contig 26451 bp, 29 predicted proteins | sample GuaBasSedimGuay2_FD_121796 | JGI IMG/M metagenome (GOLD analysis project Ga0164311, IMG submission 121796) | Subseafloor sediment microbial communities from Guaymas Basin, Gulf of California, Mexico - Guay2, Core 4569-9, 9-12 cm | ecosystem: Environmental > Aquatic > Marine > Hydrothermal vents... | reverse complement strand
GAGTTGCTTATAGCAGATGTCTCTGTTAGAATTGGAAAACTCACAGAAGCACAAAGAGCTTCAGAGAAAGGTGTAAAAGAACGTAGTTTGGAATAGAATAGTTGCAAAGAATACAGCAAAAGATTATTAATTAATAAGAGCGAAGAACTTTATATTAAGGAATATCATTTTAAGAGGTTATTCAAAAATGCCGTTACGTGGAGATAAAAGGGAACAAATACTAAAAGCTGTAGAAGATATAAGAGACTTCATAGAAGATAGATTTTCAAAATTAAGTATAGCTCTTGGTGACATACAAGCTACACTTCTCGACGGAATTAGAAGCTTCGAGTTAAGCCTGAGAGCACAGCTGGATGAGCAGAGAAAAATTCTCACTGACATCATGGGTATTCTTGAAGTCGAAAGAAAGAGACTAGAGAAGAGTAGTGCTGATTTAGAGGCAATAAGCAGTACTATTACCGAAAGATTCACGAGGGTAAGGGAGGAAGAAGCGAAGTTAAGCGAGGTTATTGAGAAATTGTACTCATTATTCGAGAAGTTTGCAAATTATCAGGATGTTCTCGATGAAGTAGCTAACGTTAATACTAAGCTAATTGACGCGCTGAACAGAGTAAGTGAATATCTAACAAAAGTGGAGGAATTTGAAAGTAAAATGAGAGAGCTTTCTGAGCTAGAGGTAAAGATCAAGGCGCTTAGAGAAGAGTATGAAAATGAAAAGAATAGGATGTTTGAACTGTTAAAGATAGAAACTGAGAAGAGAAGAGCTGAATTAGAGAAGTCTCTCGAGCAGCTGAGATTAGATGTCGAAGAACTTGAGAGGAGAAAAGTGGAGCTAGATGAATGGATTAGAAATAAACTAGTCGATCTTGAAAATAGAGAAAAGGAGTTAAAGGAGAGAGAAGGAAAATTAATCGAAAAAGAGAAATCACTAGCTGAACTTGAAGCCTTGTTAAAGGAAAGAATCGATGAGCTAAGTAGACTTGAGTCCTCTGTAGTAGAACAGAGAGAAAAGTTAGAAGAAAGGTTAGAGTACTTAAGGGACTTGATAACTAAACTTGAAGATAAATCTAAAGAATTGAGTAATAGAGAGAGATTGCTAACAGAAAGAGAAACAACTCTAAAGGAGTTAAGATATAAATTACAGCAAGAGTCTGAGAGAATTAGAGTACTCAATACAAGATTAGCATCTAAAGAGAAAGAATTGAAGGAACTAAGTAAGAAACTAGAAGAATGGGAGAATTCGCTAAGAAGGAGAGAAGAAGAGTGTCTCAAGCGATTAAATGAGCTAGATCATAAGGAGAAGATGCTTCTTCAAAGAGAAGAAGAAGTTAAAAAGAGAGAAGGAATGTTTGCTAAATTGAAAGCAGAACTTGAGAGGTTAGAGAGTTCTATTGCGGAGAAGAGAAAGAAGTTATCAGAATTGGAAGAGCGAATTAAGGAGAGAGAAGAGAAGCTAAGAAAGGAATTAGAACCACTTAAGGAGAGACTTTACGAAGAAGAAAGAAGACTCCTTAACTGGGAGAGAAGACTTCTAGAAAAAGAGAGAGAGCTAGTTGGTTACCAAAGGACGCTAGCTGTTAGAGAGACAGCTTTAATAGAACTGAGGGAAAGGCTAGAAGCTAAAAAACTAGAGCTAGAGTCTAGAGAGAAGGAGTTTGAGGAGAAATTTAAGGAGCTTGAATACTTAAGAAAGAGAGTTTCTGAATTAGAAAGTGAAAACGAAGAGCTAAAGAGAAAGCTGAGTGAGACCGAGGATGAGCTTGCCTCACTCCGCAGAGCACTGCTCGAGAAGGCTTAGCCAAGCTTTAGAAAGTACAAAGTCACTATTAGTAATATCATAAGTGCACCCACAGCTATGTAGCCTAAGTTAAGTCCCTCAAGTACTTTATACTTCCAGCCTTCCTCCTCTTCCATTTCTTCCTCATCCTTCACTACTCCATAAGCTACTACGGCCATAATTACCGTGAAAACAGAGATGAATATACCAATCAAAGGAGCTTGAGTCATTTTTGGATGTGCACTAAAGTTCTCAGTAACTAGTAATACTAAGGCTATCAGAAAAGCTGGCAGCACTGTGAAGGCTAGAGGGACTTTAATATTGCTCAACTTATCACCTATCCTTATAAGGAACTTCTAATTAGTATAGCTTTCCTCAACTTATTAAGTACAAACTCTCTGTCAAGCATCGACAAGTAGGGAGCAATTCTAGGGCCATAAGGTTTGCCGAAGTAAATTAAGTATAACGCTCTGAAGAACTCTCTTTCTTCTTCCCCCTTCTTTTTGGGAACCTTAACCATTGCCATTTTTATCTCTTCTTCAGTCCAAGCAGCGGTCTTCAGATTGTCATAAAGCACTTCTAGCAACTTAACAGTATTTAGAGATATCCCTCTTAGTGCCTTTTCGTTGAGCTCCTTTGAAATCTCTATTCGATAAATATCAGGAGCATACAGTTCAAGCCACGCTCTAGCTAATTTTAACCTTCTCTCAATTCTTTCAAGACTCTTCGAATTCAACTCTCCAACTATCTTCTTCGTAGCTTTTAATCTCTTGATAGCCTCCTCAAGAAGATCTCCCTCTTTTGGTAAGGTCTGAATTAATGCCACAGCATGTAAGTAAGGTAGCTGGAAAGGCATCTCCTTGGGTAGGGGTTTCATTTGGGCTAGTTCGAAACTTCTTTTGACTAGTCTCTCCATTTCGCTTCTTTTCATAACTTCCTTTCCATAATAGACTCGTTCTGCTTTGTCGTACTGCTCAGTATACAAAGGAACTCTCTCTAGACCTAAGGAAATTCTCTTCATAGGGTGATTTAGTAGGTATAGAAACCTTAGCACCTCTACTTCAGCTACTTCAATCCATTCCTTTGGTGTGAAACCTATAAAATCACTAGATCCCATATCTCCTAAGTCCTTGCCGTCCTTTATGTAACCTACCCATTCATAAGCCGTTCCAAGAGGAGGTCTTAGACTGAACACATTAAGCGCCAGGTCATTACAACTATCTCTTGAACCACCCGGTGTTGCATGGTCCTTGCCATAGGGCTCAAATGCAACATTTAGAGAGTACCATACACCAACCCACTCTAACCTCCATGTTAGCTTACCTTGCTTCATGCTAGTCTCACCACGATATCCACAGGAGTTGCACTTGTAAGTTACTTTATACCCCTTCAGGTCGAAATCCATCGTCTCTGTAGAATCTATCCTATGACACGATTCGCACAAAGGCTCAAAAGGTATCCAGTCCTTTGGTAAAGGTTTTCTACCCCTATACTTGTTCAATACAGCTATTACTTCCCTACGCTTGATTATTGCTAACTTCACAAATTCTTTCATCTTTTCATTGTTCACGTACATGTCATGAGTCATCAATACTTCGACTCCCTCAGCGAATTCATCTAAATAATTGCCGAAGTCTTGCCAGTAATGTTCAACCCAACTTTCACAACATCCGTAAGGATCTGGAACCATGTGAAGAGGCCATCCTATGAACTTCTTACCCTCTTCGATATCACCGAACTGCCTGAGCTGTGCAGGCTTACCCTTCCAGGGATCTTTAGTATAGAGAACTAGCGATTGCTTGACCTTGACGCCTCTCTCTTCAAGTAGGCGCTTGATAGTATTGACCAGAATGACCTCTCCTCTGAGTCTACCAACATGTTGCAAGCCAGAGACAGAGAGTCCTCCATTGAGTATTATTGGCTCCTTTATTTCACCCTTCTCGATTAACGAGACTATGTCGTTTAAAAGCTTATCAATCCAGTGGATGCCATTGCGCTCTGAAGCTGAACCACTCATGTTCTCTCATTAAATCTTTATAAAGTATTTTAATATATTTCGTAATACCCTCCGAGGGAATACGAGATAATTTCCTAAGAAAGTCTATAGGATTTACTCTCTTCTTACTAAAGGCATGTCGATGAAGGATATTCTGCTAACAGCAATACTAGTCGTATTATTAGCTCGCTTAAATAGTGCACTCTCTGTCTCTGCGAATCCTATAATGTTAAGCTACATCAGAGTCGATATAGTGCGTGAAGACAACACACGAATGGTTAAGTGGGTTAGAATTGAGGAAGGGCTAATTACCATTAGCTTGCCACAAGATACGAAGCACCTATTTCTTGTGCTAGACCAGGCCACACCCTATGCACTTTACTCCATCACTGATTCTTCAGGTATCGATTTAACCCAAGATGTTAGATACCATGGAATTGGTTACATAACACCGAAGTATGCTTTCATAAACCTAACTAAAGCCAAGCTAAGCGAAGTGATAGTGAAAATAGTAAAATCAAGGAGCTTCCCTTTGATATATGAAATTGAGAAGCATAATAGTGCAAACCTAGGAGAGGTAGCTATTCCTCCTAAGAGTTCAAGAAAACTTTCATTCGATATCATGAATTGTATAGGCGCTATGCTGAACTTAGTGATGCTCTCTGATAGCCAAATATTGCTTAACTGCTCTTCTGTCAATCTCATAGACTTCGAGCTCAAGACCCTTGAAATCCCTGGAATAGGTTCCAAGGAAGTGAAGCTAGTCAAGTACATAGTATTCGATACTCATGTGGAGATCATGAATCTTGGTAAGATAGATGCTATCGCTTTAGTGAATATAACCCCCATTCTAATCACTCAGGTGGATTACTACGTCTATGGAGAGAACATGCTTATCGTTAACTCCTCCACAAGGGTGATAATGTTAAGCTTACCATATTTCGCTGAACTACATAGCATAAAGAATGGTATTACAAGTAGACGTGATCCTCTCTTTAGCAAACCCCTTCCCAATGGATTCTACGCGATAGAAGTAAAGAGAATGCCTTTAGAGATTAATGTTGAGTTTAGAGGAGAAACTCTGTTTGTTAGGGATGTTGAGGGGAAGCCTGTACGAAGAGCCACTTTAAGGCTAACCTACCCAAATGATAAAGTGAAATATGTAGAGTGTGGAGGTCAAGTTACAGTAAATCATGGACTGGTACCATATGTATTAATCGATGTGTTTATGGAAGGCTTTAAGATTTCCTCATTCAACTTAACTAGCTTTCCCGACAAAGTAGATTTATGTTCTGCTGTGTCGCCTCTTATAGTCTACGTAGTGGACGATAAAGGAAGACCTCTACCTAACGCTAGCGTTCAGCTCTTTTCTTATCTCTCGTACGACTTACTCAGCACAGTAACAGACGAGGACGGCAAAGCTATGTTCGATGATATACCACTCCATTACAACTACACTTTGATCGTTAAATTCAAGGATAAAGAAGTTAGTAGGCTAACATTCCAGCTAGAGACTAGAGAAATCAAGGTCATCCCATGTAATATAGGGAGGGTCACGTTCGTAATTTGTAACCAGAGAAATCAACGAGTCAGTAATATAAACTTACAAATATTCTATGAAGAATCAAAAGTAATAAACTTAACAATTAATGAGTCAGGTGAATCAAGAGAAATTCTTCTACCCTTTTCAAAGTATAGGGTTAAAGCTTTCTCTCACTCATTATGCGTATATGAGGGTGAACTCTTTGTCAGTAGATCAGGCAAATATGTATTAGTTATTGAATCATATAAGCTGGTAATTAAAGTGAAGGATGCATTAGGTACTCCTCTTAAGGGTGCAGTAATAGCCTTAGTACTGACTGAGAGAGAGCATGAGGAGATCGATATAAAGACTACTGATCACAATGGAGTAGTCGTCTTCTACAATCTTCCAAAAAACAGTTATGTAATTGAAGTGAAGCTAGGATGGGTCAAGAAAAGCACGAATGTAGAGCTTAATGGTGATACCTACCTCGAGTTTAATCTTCCTGTAATTCGTGTCACAGACACACTATACTTACCGTCTGATGGAGTTATCATAACTGTTTCGGTAGTTATAATTTCACTTGTCATAATAGTTGTGGTTAAGATTAAAAAGAGAAATATTGTAATTATAGAGTGATAGTGACTACCGGGTGATACGAGTGCCGATCAGGTACATTCGCCCAAGGAAAGAAGAACTTTTGCTCCTCCTATTTACACTAGATAATAATAGGCCAATAAAAGGCCTGTTAAGATTGCATTACATATGTTTCCTTTACCATTACTTCGGATTCAAGTTCATCTTCGGGCCCTGTGGTCCCTATAGTGTAGAGCTGATGGAAACATTAAAGAGCCTGATCGATAATGGTTTAGTCAGAGTCTACATATCTCTAGACCCCAAAGGAAACTTAGTTAAGACTTTCTCCTTAACTGATCAAGGCAGAAGAGTAGCGGCAACAACACTAGATAGGGTCAGGAGACATAATGTTCTCTTAGAAAATGTCGTTGTGAGGAGAGGGAGTGAAGTAGTCAGTGAAATTGAGGCAATAAAGAGAACGTACCACGATAAACCTCTGACTTTCATCCTTCTTAGAATACTTAGGCTCATGAGGAAGGAATGGCCTTATTGGATTGAAGTTGATGAGCGAGTTAAGGAATACATCGGAGATATAATAGAAGAGATATCACCTTACTTATATGGCTAAATAATACCTGGAGTTGCTAAATGTCCCCTTTCTCTATCATATGATAGTAAGTACCAGAAGAAGCGAGGAGTGTACGTTCTGAAACCTGATATGGTAATTCTCTCTATGTATACCATTAATAAGACCCCTCTGGGCACTCTAAGTTTCCTAAGTACTCTGACGAGTTCTAAAAAAGCACGCTCTAAAGTATATTCTCTTATAGGTCTTTCAATTAAAAAGTGTAGCACTAGGTATTCTTCTCCACCAATGTTCACGGTCAATGCTGGTTTGCTTAAAGGAGCAATTACTTTACCCTTCCATTCTCTAGGTTCCTCGCCATATACCTTGGTCAGTATTTGTCTTACTAATTGAGGAATGAACTCCTGGTAAACATACTTTTCACCGTAAAAGCTACGCATCAATTCGTAATCAGAGCGACCAATGGCTCCACCCCCATTATTAGCTATAACAGTTTCTTCTGGTAACACCGCGTCGAGCTCTAAAGGTTCAAGGGTTTCGCTATCTAATAACACATGCTTTAACTCGAAGCCCTTAACCCTCCTGACATACTTGGGTCTTGAGAGGTAGTACATGATTAGAGAATTCCTCCTAAATCCACTAGTTGCTAGAAGAGGAGCTATGTACTCAATGAACCCTTCCTCTTCCTCCCTCTCAACTATCATGTATCCATGAGCGTTACAAAGTAAATTCATACCTCTAAGATGGCAGACTACATGTCCCACTCCTCTCATTTCAAGACATTCGTAGCTAACAGGAACCTCACTAGTGAATGTTAACACAGACAACTCCTTTGTGAACTGGTTATAACTCAAGTAAAATAGATGTCTCCAGAGGAATCTGGCATTGAAGTCGTTTATCACTTCAGAAACTTTACTGCTAATTGGCGACCCCCTCTACTATTAATTAAGGCGAAATTAATATAGCTTAACATTACATGCACCCAAAGCTCAAGCCTTCTAACAATTAAGTGAAACCATTAGCGAACCATTACTTCTTTATGAGAGATGGATGGAAGTACTTCTTATTTGCTTTTCTCTTCGCTTCATCCCATTCGCTAAGTATCTTAACAGACTCGTTAGCTACTTTTATTGCATCTATCTCCCCTTCAATACTGAATATATTCCTAACTCTATCAGCAAAAACAGCACAAATGCACCCAGCTCTAAGCCCGAACAGGTTAGCTAAGGTCAGGATCGTAGCTGCTTCCATCTCAAAGCTTAGCACCTTAGCACTTCTTAAGTCTGGTATTATGTTATTCATCCACGATTGCCAATAACCAGAGAAACTAGGTCTACCCTGACCTGTGTAAAAGCTATCAGTTGATGCTATTATTCCCAAATGGTACTTAACTCCTAGAGATTCTGCAGCCTCTATTAAAGCTAATACTACTTCATAGTTAGCTAATGCTGGATATTCTGCTCTCACATATTGTTTTGATGTCCCATCTAAACGAACTGCACCAGTTGCTATGATCAAATCTCCGACTGTTATGTCTTTCTGAATAGAACCGGTACTACCAACCCTTATTAGTGTCTTAGCGCCGACTTGAGCTAACTCCTCAACAGCTATGGCTGCAGACGGGCCACCTATTCCAGTTGACGTGGCTGAGATCTCTGTCCCCTTATATCTTCCAGTATAGGTCACGTACTCTCTGTGTCTAGCCACTTCTTTACTTTCGTCCCAAAACTCGGCTATCTTAGGTACTCTTTCTGGATCTCCTGGGAGTAGAACATAAGGAGCTATATCCCCTGGCTTAAGCATCAGGTGATATACTCTCTCCCCTAGTCGTGGTCTCTCGGCTGATGACATGTCACTCCCCCCGAATAACTTATATGAACATAGTTGATTAGTTTATAAAGCTATGAGTGCTCAACCTAGAAAGGTCACTATAATTCACGTACTCCCCTTATTCCTAATACCTATAATAGGCTCTCTCCTGAGCGACTTAGTAGTGGCGTCTGGGATATTAGAAGACATAGAGTCTCCTTTTATCAAAGAGGAAGGGGTAACATCGTTAGCTCACAATATAACTACTTTCGGAATTATGTTTATTCCTGTGGTGGCATTGATTTACCTTCTCGTCAGAGGTAAGAGAGTTATAGCTCTTAAACTAATATTCACTTCATCACTCGCCTTTGCCTTTGCCATGATCACTAACCTATACTCAGAAGCGCTGCTAATAGTCCTTAACGTCTATGATAAATTTTACTACTTATCATTAATTTTCTCAATGATAGCTGCATTACAAGCAGTCTATATAGCTTTTAAAGATGTTCCTGAGGCTTATGAAGCATCAGTCTGCTTCATATTCGGTGTAGCAGTAGGGACTTTCTTCGCTAACCTATTACCATTATGGAGTATTATTACTCTTTCTCTGTTGATATCCTTATATGACCTATATGCAGTCTTTTATGGTCCCTTGAAGAAGCTGATAGAGTTGGAGAGGGAAGTAGTGGGCCATGGAGGCTCAGGAACCAGTACTCCTAAAGCCTTCCTATTAAAAGGAATGACAATTCCACTTTTGGGATTTAGAGTAGGATTAGGAGATATAATTTTCTACTCAATGATCATAACCAGTGCTTACATGAATCCGAGGCCTTCTCTTCTTCGAAGCATTATTACTACTATGGGAGTGGCCTTAGGAGCGTACATAACTTTGAGAATTCTTACTAAGAAAGGGAAGGCAATGCCAGCAATGCCGTTACCATCGTTAATAAGTATATGTCTATTAGTTATACTACTAGTTATAGGATTTTAGTGTAAAAAAGAGAAGCGGAGTTAAGTTTATTCTACTACTTCACCTATAGCGTACTTAGCGCCGACTCGTCTTATTACTATTCGTACTCTGTCTCCCGGTCTCGTGTTAGGAACGAAAATGACAAGCCCTTTTATTCTCGTAACGCCGTCTCCTCGTCTGCTAATTTCGGTTATTTGAACGGTGTACTCCTCTCCCTCTCGTACTGGTTTAGGTCTGTATCTTCTTCCTCTCAACCAATATACCTCTCGTTTCTTTCGGCAGCTCAGAATTCCGGCTGCCTCGTTACTTGACTGTAGAGGACATATTTATGCTTTTTCATCAAAGTAAAAAGAGAAATTGCCTTTAAGCTAGCTTATTTATAGCTAAACGTAGAAATTATATCCAAATTAAGTAATAAACAGAGTTGAATCACGAAGAACAAGTTGCTAGAGGTCAAGATTATGAAGTGGTCGCTCTTATGAAAAAGACTCCACATGATGGCATCTTATCAGGTGCATAGAGCTTAGGCTTCTCCTTTGGGACTATTATAGGAGGATTATCTAAAGTACCCAATATTTTCTCAACTTTGAAACTTATTTTCTCTAGGTAATTAATAACCTCTTTCAATGTGAAGAATTTAGCGTGGGTGAAGATAGGATGCCCTTTCTTCCCTGCATTAATGTAGCTCTCGCCCCAAGCGCTTTCTCTATTTATTATCATTAATACAAATGGTCTCTTCTTCTTGAGAATTTCCCTAATGGACATCAGTGCATTAAGGGGATTTCTTACAAATTCCAGAGTTGCCACCATGTAGGTGAAGTCAAAAACGCCTTTACGTAGAGGGGCTAGTTCTATAATTCCAACGATCACATCTAATTCCTTTTCCTTGGCTTGCTTTATCATTTCTATCGCAGGATCTAAGCATATTATGTATCTTTCAGGCTTGGTTAAGTGTTTAGCAAATATTCCAGTTCCAGCACCGACATCTATTCCTAAACCTCTAGAAGGAAGTAGCTCTGCTAAGGCTTTCAGCTCTGCCTCTAGTACATAACGACCTAGCGGTTCCTCATACCATTTCTCATAATCAGCTGCGTTATTATTGAAGGCCTCTATGACTTCAAGTGACACGCTTGCTCACCTCCTTCAATATAGTTAATAAATCAATAGGAGTTCTTGCAGAGATCACTATAGAGGGCTCTATTCCATGAGCCCCAGGATAATAATAAACGTCATAGACTTTTCTATCGCTCTTAACTACCATCACTATCGGACATATATCTTTGACTTTTATCGGAGGTGTCTTCCTAACAGACAACCCTAACTCTTCGAGAGCTTTCATAATCTTATCACTAGCCCTTATATTGACACAAGCTCTTCGAGATGAATCAAATTTCATAATTTCGAGAATAAGAGAGGCTAGGTATTTAGATCCACCATAAATGACCTCACCACATACCTTAGGCCTACCTAGGCTGACTACTACCCTACCGCTGAGTCCAGCTACTTCAGATAGGGATGATGCCCCCTCTCTTGCATAAACCATGTTAGTTCCAACCTGTGGTATCAACTTACTTATCTCTGGCGTATTCTCAAGCTCTTCGAGAACTCTCCTAAGACATGAGATTATTGGATCGCTTGAAGCTATTACTCCGTATAACTCATCAAGCTTAGACCTACTCACTTCAGTGATCACCTTTCCATCAATTAACAGTTCTCTACTCTCAATCACGATACCTGCGATTGAATAAGGTACCTTCAAGTTGTCAAGCACGTTAGTCACTTCATCAAGCCTCTCCTTGCTCACCAATGCAACTAGGACGCCGTAGCTAGGGGCAATTAATGGATCTACTTGAACTTTGCTGATCCCTTTAAAAAGCGGTAGGTTATGCGACTCCACTGAAAGACCTATACCTAACCAGTTGACGATCTCTAAGAGTGCTGCCTTAATCCCCCCTTCAGATACATCATGCATAACTCTTACTCCCTTTAGGTCAGATAGCTTAAGCGCTGTAGGTAAGCAAGTCAGTCTACGCCAGAACTCCTCCTCTACGCTTATCCCATGGGCTAGTGAGTAAAGCCAGCTAGCCTCCGCTCCAACCTCCCCTATTATTAAAACTTTATCTCCTGGTCTTGGGGTTTCGTACTCCCTCTTTTTGAGTCCTAACATAGTTACCGAGACAATAGGAATCTCTATGCCCTTATAGATCCCAGTATGTCCTCCTATCACCTTTACGCCGTAAGTCTTAGCTTCGTCACCAAATCCTTTAGCGATGATCTTTAATTCTTCTGTGGTGGTTCCAGGGGGTAGATAAATGCCACATATAGCATATCTTGGAATAGCGAATTTCACGGCGATATTACAAGCCGCATAATGAAAGGCAAAGAAGCCTAGAGTTTCTAGTGGAACTCCCAAAGCTGGGTTGTGAGATATAATAACATCTCCACTTAATGTTAATAAGTTACTATCCAGACCTGGCTCATGTGCTAGAGGGAGATAACGAAGTACGCACTCCCTAAGCATTTTAAAGTTAACCTTTCCCAGACTTAGCTTCATGTTCTCATCGCTACTATTTAAGTTAGCCTATAAACCCTTATAGCTCTTCGAATTGCTGCCACTAGAGAAACGGCTATGGGTATGAATATTGCATCGACTATGGTTAGCAAAGTTATAGCTGCCATGGCAGGTCCAAAGAGTATCACGTCAGCCACTGTGAAACCTACTGTTTCCCACACCACACCGATTACCATGGCAATAATCTCTATTTTTGTAACTCCAATTGTCTTATCCTTGCTAAACTTCCTTACTATGACTCCTATCAGCATAGCCTCAATCCCTCTGACTCCCATCGCTCCAGGAATAAATACCAGAGGCCATCCAAACATTAAGGTCTTTATGGTAGTTCCTATTCCCTGAGCTATCGCTATTACGATGAGCGAATCAAGAGGATTCATTAAGACTCCTAGCACATATATCAATATAGGTGATAGATCGTACTCAGCTAATGGCTCAGGCATCCTAACCATAATTAGATTAGCTAGTGTTGTTACAGCAATTAGTGTTGAAATTAGCCCCACTCTTCCACTAGGCTTTTGAGACCACTTCAGATACTCACTAATTTCGTTACTCATTCTATCACCTAACATGTTAATTAACATGTTAATATAAAAGTTCTCCTAGTAGGGGACAGTCCTTAAAGAGAGCTAGGAGATTTTGAAAAGAATGGTTACTCAGTTTGATAATTTTCTAATTATGGCCTACTCTTTCTCTCAGCAAAGTACTTAGCAACCTTCTCTATAGCTGTGGCTATGTCTTGTACGTCTTCATCTGTGAAGAGCTCATTACACGGTATAGTAACTATTTGCTTCAATAACTTTTCAGCGTTAGGACAAAGGCCAGGACCATAATTTATCTCCCTTCCATAAAGAGGACACTTGAAAGGACACTGTGATTTACCGTAAACTTTCTTCTGTCTTAGGTACTCAGCCATATATAGAGGTTCGCCTATGTAGCCCGCTCCTGCTGGTATTCCTTCCGCTTTTAGAGCTTTAGCAAACTCGATATTAGTTACTCCGAGGACTTCAGGGTCTATTTTAAGTGGATAGAGCCAGTAGGAGCCCTTCCTATCTTTAGTTGATTTAAGTGGATAAACACCTTCTAATTGCTCTATTTGTCTATTTAAGTATTCGGCTATCTGTCTTCTCCACTCAACTACCCACGTAACTTTCTTAAGCTGGGCTAGTGCAACAGCTCCTTGGAGTTCTGTCATTCTGTAATTGAAGCCAAATATCAAGTAACATCTAGCCGTAGTCCCAGCTCCTCTCTTCCATCCTTTATCCATGAAAAGTCTTGCTCTTTCGGCTAACTCATCATCATTCGTTACAGTGATTCCACCGTCTCCAGTAGTCATGTGTTTTGACATCTGTAAGCTGAAACACCCTAAGTGCCCCATAGTCCCCACACGCCTTCCTTTATACTCAGCTAGGTATGCTTGGGCACAATCTTCAATTACATAGAGGTCATGCTTCTCAGCAATTTCCAGAATAGGGTCCATATCGCAGGGGTAACCGAAGAGATGAACTGGTATTATCACCTTTGTCTTTTCGCTTAGCCTCTTCTCTAAATCCTTTGGGTCTAATGTATAAGTTTCAGAGTCTAAATCAGCGAATACCGGTATGCAGTTCTGAGCTAATATGGGTATCACAGTACCCATATCAGTTATCGGTGAGGTCACTATCTCAGAGCCTGGATCAGGATTTACAGCTCCAACTGCGATGTGTATAGCAGCGGTTCCAGAGGTTGAAGTTACTGCATGCTTTACTCCATAGAACCTGGCGAACTCTTTCTCAAACTCAGCTACTTTAGTTCCACCCCATCTAAATAATTGTCCAGATTCTATGACCTCTTTCAACTTCTCTAGTTCCTCCTTCCCTATAGGTCGCTTTATGACTAAGGGTTTCTTCCTAACAGGCTCACCACCATACAGAGCTATTTCACTAACCACGCTCCCCCCATGATATAGGAGTCTCTGAGCTCTATTAACTTTAGGAACAGTGTTATCATTGGTTAATACTTAATCAGGACTACTGAAAGGTGGTTAAATAGAGTGTAACTTTGATTAAGGAATTAATATTAGACTTTAAATAGAAACGTAACGGAACTTTGAGGATGTATGCGTCACTACAAATATAGTCAGGGAGTAAAATCCAAGAACAAAGCTGAAGGGCCGCGTAAATTACTAAGATTACTTATTGTGACATCAGATTATACCCATCCTACTCGTCATAGAGTTCACTTCTTTCTTTCACCATTGGCTAAGAAGTTGAACGTCTTTGTATTGAGCATAGAGAGAATTACGTTAAGAAGTGATCAACCACTAAAGGATATCATTAACAGCCTACTTGACTTATTCAAACTCGTGTTATTCCGCCGTATTAATGTTTATATGAGCAGTGTGTCAAGCGAGAATTCAGCGAATGAGAGATATCTGGTTTACAGGGTTAAGTTTTCACTACCGTTCTCAAGTAGTATTATGTTGTCTATCTTCATATGTCCATACATAATACGGCTTCTTGTTAAAAGGTGCGCAATAGACGTTATCTGGTCAATAGGGCCCATAGCAGGTATCAATGTAGTGTTATCCAAGGTCGACGTTCCAGTGATATATGATGACCATGATAGACGATTTTTGTTTTGCGAGAACTTTATAATGAGACTCCTCGTTAAGTTCGCAGAAGAGACTTGTATATTAAAAGCTAATGTAGTGACAGCAGCAGGCCCCACTCTCTTTAAGTCTTCGAAGGAAATTAGAAATGGCAGGAGTGTAGTACTCATACCAAATCCTGTGGATTTAAAAGAATTTGATCAGTTTAGAGACTTTGATAAGAAGTACGACCTAGTCTACATAGGAGTGATAGAGCCTTGGAGCGGTCTTCATCACGTAATAGAGTCCTTGAATATAGCTATCGAATACAAGCCTGATATAAAACTCACTATAGTAGGTCCTATCACTAACAAGGCGTATTTTAACCGATTGATTCGATTAGTAAAAATCCATAATTTAAATAAAAACGTCATCTTCTTAGGAAAAAAGAGTTATAAAGAAGTAATTCGCATAGTAAAGAGCTCTAAAGTGGGTGTGGCAGTATTCTCTCCTGTGGAGTCCGTAAAGTATGCCTTTCCTCATAAACTCTTAGACTACATGGCTTCTCAAATACCTATAATCACATCTTCAATAGGCGACTCAGCACAGTTGGTCAAGAAGGCCAACTGTGGCGTTATCGTGGATCCAAATCCTCAAAGCATAGCTAACGCCATATTGGACATACTTAGCGATGAAGAGTCCCAACGTAACTATGGCCTGAACGGATATAACTATGTTTCAAGGTATAATATTGATGAAGTATCCCAAAAACTAATTCGCTTATTTGAGCTATTTTATAAATACGCTCAATGAAGCATAGCCGCCATGATTCAGACGTGAGAGCATGGGAGTTATTGTAACCCTTAGCTTTGACGATGGTTTTAAAACGGACTTAAAGCTCGCGTATCTATTAGAAGCTTATGACTTTCGTGGTACCTTTTTCATAATTGCTAATAGAATTGACAAAGGGCCTCTATGGCTCTCCCGAGAGGACTTAGCATGGCTCGCCGAGAGGCACGAAATAGGCTCACATACGCTGAGTCACGCTTGCTTAACAAAGCTTAGAGCCGAAGAAGTATACAACGAACTGTGGGTATCCAAATTACTCTTAGAAGATATTGTTAATAGGCCTATTCATGGCTTAGCTTATCCATTTGGCGCGTACACTGAAAGCATAGCTAAGGTTGTTAGAGTAGTTGGATATGAATACGCGAGAACGATAACACCATTTCATGTTAAATTGTGTAAAGATAGGTATGCAATTCGAGTTACGGCCCCTCTTGATAATAGGGTATTATCCTCTCCTTCGCACGTAATACGAGCACTTATTAATGAAATGGCTCTTAGAGTGCTAATTAGTGTATTATTGGAACAAGGACTAGATGAATTAGTTTCGAGAGTTATCAAAAAGAGGGTTATCACTTGGTATGAGCTGGTCATTAAAATAGCTTCAATACTCAACAAAGCTTCGGAACTAACAGGACGTACTTACGTACTAAGTTTATGGGGACACTCTCTCGAAATTTGTGCAAATACTCACTCTCTCTATGAATTTGAGAAATTGCTTGCTTATCTTCAAAACTTAAAAGTAAACAATCTCACATTACACGAATTAGTTAATTTTTACTCTTCAATGAGATGAGTAAAATTAGTAGAAAGGGAATTCCTAAAAGCTTTTATGGACAACATCAAATGGATTAGTGATTAATATGCTGAAAAAAGCCATTTCACAGATTTCATTTCCAAGGGAATTTTCAATATCAAGATTGCTTAACTTAGCCTCTACAACTGGATTTAATGGTATTGAACTTAGGCTTAGCGAAAAAGGCGAGTTCTCAATAACTTCTTCAGAGGATGAAATTCATAAAATTAGAAAAATGGCTAAGGAACTAGGACTTGATGTATGCAGTATAGTGGGAGGACTTCAATGGAAATATCCTCTAAGTAGTCCGTTAAACTCTGTGAGGGAAACAGGTATAAAAGCGGCTAAAAAAGCCGTAAAGTTCGCTTCTGTACTAGAGGCTGAAGTAGTCCTAATAGTTCCAGCTGTAGTCACCAAGGACTTACCCTATAGAGAAGCTTGGAAGTTGGCGCTGAGTTCGATAGTGGAGATCGGGAAGTTAGCTGAACAATTAGGCATACTTATTGGTGTAGAAAATGTGTGGAATAACTTCATCTTCACTCCTCTTGAAATGCTTAGATTCGTGGAGGAGGCTAACTCTATGTTAAACAGTGATCCTATAGCCGTTTATTTTGACGTAGGAAATGTGATTCCATTTGGCTATCCAGAACACTGGATACTATGTCTAAAAGACTATGTAAGAGCTGTTCATGTTAAGGATATGAAGCTACTAAACAGAGCAGCCATTGCCGTGCTCCCACCATATGGCGATGTGGACTGGCCTTCTGTAATGAAAGCACTTAGGAGCATTGGGTACAAGGGCTACTTAACGGCAGAAGTTAGCATTCCAAAGCTAAGTTTAGATATCGTGCTTAGATATATATCATCGTTCATGGACTCTCTCATCAAAATGTATGCTTCCGAATAGCGCATCTAGCGAGTTATCTACTTCATGAAAACAGATTTATTACCTATCTTATGTTAGTTATTATACCAAGGAGCAGGTGTACAATGAATAGTGAGAGTATGTCAAGCTTCCGTGTCACTCCATGGGAGGTAGAAGGGGTAGTCGACTACAAAAAGCTACTAGAGGATTTCGGGGCTTACGAAATTACCGGAGAACTCCTTTCTACCATTAAAGAGATAGCTGGAGAGCTTCATCTACTACTTTCACGGAGAATATTCTACGCCCATAGAGACTTGGACTTAGTACTGAAAGATTACATTGAAGGAAAGAGATTTTTCCTATACACTGGGATAGCTCCTAGCAAGAGCACAATGCACTTAGGTCACATTACACCATTTATTCTTACTCAATGGCTTCAAGAGAAGTTTAAAGTTAATGCTTACATAATGATTCCTGACGAAGAAAAGTACTTAGCTAAGAAGACGGAGAGTTTAAGGCGAGTTGATGAATTAGTTAATAGAACAATTTTAGATATAATCGCTTTGGGATTTGACTCTGATAGAACCTTCATATTCAAGGACAGAGAATATATAAAGCATCTATACACAGCAGCTGTAGTGGTTGCTAGGCGGATTAACTGGTCTTTAGTTAAGGCTGTGTTTGGATTCAATGGAGAGACGTCGATAGGGCTAATATTTTATCCAGCACTTCAAATAGTTCCAACTCTTTTTGAGAAGAAAAGGTGCCTAATACCTTATGGCATCGATCAGGATCCTTACTTCAGAGTTCAGCGAGATGTAGCTCCAAAGATAGGATACTATAAGACGGCTGGTATAATGTCTAAATTCATACCCGGCTTGGAGGGTATAGATTCCAAGATGTCAGCATCGAAACCTGAAACCGCCATATTCCTCAGTGATGATCCCAAAGTTGCGGCCAAAAAAGTGATGAATGCCTTCACTGGAGGTCAACCAACAGTTAAAGAGCAAAGAGAGAAAGGAGGAAACCCTGATATTTGCTGTGTATTTCAATGGTTTAAAATACTATTTGAGCCATCCAATGAAGCTCTTGAAGAAAGGTACAGGAAGTGCATTAATGGGGAGATCTTATGTGGTGAGTGCAAGATAGAGCTTGCCCAAAGGGTAGAAGAGTTTCTAATTTGTCATCAAAGAAAAGTAAGAGATGCAGAAAGACTCAAAGATAAGTTCCTGTACGATGGTAAGCTAGCTCAAAGGATGTGGAACTGGGAGTTTAAATACTAGCAATAACCCTTAAGGTCCTCCTTCAATTGCGAAATAAACTCATCATAACTCAACATTAGCATACGATGCTTTGTAACTATTATGACTTCTCTCTTCTTTTCATTAAATAATAACATGCCACCTTCTTTCAATAAAACTTTCATCATCAAGATAACTTCAAACCAAAGTAGTTAATGGTAGCGTTGGTTGAATGGGTATTGAGCGTTTAAGTTGTTAAGCTAGTCACTTAAAGTACTGTTTGATCATTTAGAACTCTTCATCTCTCTGCCAATGTTCTAAATACCAATTCACTATCCTGCTAAATTTGTCAAATGTACTAATACACTCTATTAGGTCGTTCTTTAATGTAACCAAGACATTGAAATTCAGATTAATAGATTTGAGAATACTTTTAATCTCATCTCTAAGGTAATTAAAGAGTTCAATTAAGGGCATCAGTAGTAATATTGTCTTGATGAGAGTCTCATCAAATTTGATTTCCCGTAAGTGATATTTGACCAAAGGCTCTTGATGTAATCCCAGGCCTATCTCCTTGAGAAGCATTGATACTTCAAAATCCTTAACACCTGAAAACAACAAGTATGCCTCGGCTAGAGTCAAGTCACCATAGTTAAGGTCTGCGGGAAGTACATAGTAAACTATCTCTCCATGAAGTAAGGCGTGAACTACCTCATGATGCACTAGTGCTCTTAACATAGCATTACCATACTTCCTATGTATTTCATGAGAGAAGTAGAGTGTGGGTATACTATCCCAAGCCTCATGATAGGATAGCATACCTTTAACCATAATGCTTACACCTAGCCTCAGTCCTTTAAGCTCGATGAATTCCTCCATATCAGATAGCTCTTTAAAGAGGTACACGTTAACTATCTTGTCTAGTGTTACTTTCCTATTAACTTCATTAATGTATCTTATGACTTTACTCATCATTTCAGCTACTGCTTCTTCGCAGTTTATGACTACCCTCAATTTGCCTAGCTTAATTAGCTTACTGAGCATGACTGTAAGAACTTCTAGATCTTTAAACCTCTATTACCATTCCGTCATAAGCTAAGATTAAGCCTTGCCTCTCTAATTCTTCAGCTATTTCGTGGTATGGAGGGAACCAATGTGGAGAGATATGAGTCAGTACAAAGGGTGTTTGCGGAGTTATAACTCCGAGATCTACTAATTTACTTCGCAGTCTTTTGGCTGTCTCGATACTCATATGCTCGATGGGATGAGGAGCAGAGAGTAATCCAATTGTTGCCTCACAAACCACGAGATCTAAACTGACTTCTTTGAGAGCCATTATAACTTCATTACTCAGAGGCCCTGTATCCACAGCATAAAGTAGCTTCTTACCATCCTCCTCAATGACATAAATAAACGCTTCACCGGACCTCTTCATATGATTAGCTGGTAAGGGGAGTACCTTTGATTTTGTACGTAAGACTGTCCATTTAAACGGCTCTAGGGACATTGCCTCTACCTTTAATTCTTCAAGCGATGAAGACAAGCTTTCCTTCAGCAACTTAATGGTTTGTGCTGAAGCACATACGAGAACTTCCTCTAAGTTGCTTACCCTAGGACCTACAGGTTTTCCGTCGATCTTACTAGGGGGTCTTCTCATAAGCAAGAGCCTAGGATTGAAATGATCATCATGAGGATGAGTAACTAGAATTATTCTTATTTTTGTCAAGTCCACTCCATGGCGGTTTGCTGATACTACTACGTCTGGAGGCATATCAATAAGTATATCGTGAACTATAACCGCCGAGGAATGTGCTCTAATGTCCCTTCCACCATGTAGTCTAGCTGAGGTGCAATGCTTGCATCTGCACCAGGGAGCAGGGTACCACTCTGCAGCTGAGGTTCCGAGAAATAAAACCTTCATATCCCAACCCGAGGATAGAGTATTACTCCTGAAGAGCTCTTAATATGATGCTCTCAGCAGCTTGATTATCTGGTCTTCCTCTTTCATTCAGGGGAACTCTAGTTAGTACATGTTTTATTGAACCATCGTCGTACTCTATGAATACTTGAGGAATTGACGCTCCACCTAACTCGTCTTTCTCTCCGTACTTGCTGAGAAATATCCAGTCTTCTTCTTTCACCTTAATCTCAAGCCCTCTTTGAGAAGCGACATTATTAACTATTCTCATAATCCTCTTTCTAAGGGGATCGTAGCTTGCTGTAACCACAATAAGCTTCTTTGGAGTTACCATCAAACTCACCTTAACTATAGACTCCCGACATTTTATTTAAATATTGCATAACTGTCATGGCGGCTTAACTCCTTATAGTCGTATTTAGTTAAGACGTTAGTCGTTAAGAGTTGAAGTGGAGATATCAGTTATTCTCTTAAGCCTAGATAGACTTTCCCTCAAGTACCCTTATCAACCGCTTAGAGAACTTCACTCTCGGCATAGCGATTATCTCCCTGACTTCAATCCCTCTTTCAATATCCAAGAACCACGCATCTGGTAGAACCGAGGGTTTCACGGTTATCGCGCAATCAGCACCACCAAGCCAACCAGTTCCCGCAATAGAAACTACTTCTTCATCTATTGGAATTGCTCCTACATCTGCTGCAAGTAGTGTAATCTCTATAGCTGTTTTGAAACCGTATCCCATTAATCTACTCAAAACCTTATGCATTATACTCGAAGGAGAGGCATCTCCTAAAAACTGATAATCGATCGCACTGCTCTTGAATATCCAAGGTGTTTCCTCTAATATTTTTCACACCCAAATTCTCTAACTCTTCTCTTACCTTATCTCTTATATCAGGCCAAGGACGACCTTCTACTCTTCTAATCCCAGCATAGCCTGACACGCAAACGACCTTGACATTTAAGTCCTTCAACGCTTTCGCTACCTTTAAGGCAGTCACTCCACTTTCCGAGGCTACCACAACATACCTAATTCTAGAACCCTCAAGCCTCTTCCTCACAGCCTCAATTACTGCATCCGTATTCTGTGGACCTGGCTCATTGAAATAGATAATCTCTTTTCTCATTTTCACACCCACTATAATAATACGTTGTGATGATATGTGTTTACACCATGGTAGAAGACATTCAAGGAGTTAATGGGCCTTATTTCATGTCTATAAAGTTTAGGTTCATGTTCCAAGAAAGGGCATCCCTCAAAGTATAGCCCTCCATGTTATTAGAAATTACATACTTGAGCTCATTCAAGTTTATCATGATTATTCCCTCGAAGTATTCGAGTTCATCGATAGCTAATCTAGGACAGGCAGTATTTACGAAAACATCAACACCTCTGATATTAGCTATCGCAGTAGGGCTTACCTCATCAGATATTATGACGATAGCTTTTCTGCCACGTTTTTCAAGTTCTCTCTTAGCTTTAAGCGCAAGAGCAAGCTTGTATTGTCCAGGCTTTCGTGACACGATAATCCCGAAGATATTAGCCTCCATAGCAATTGTTAAATTGTAAAGCTTCTTCACAAGAACCTTCTTCAAGAATTCTCTCACTCTCGAAGACTCGACCACTCCTTTATAAGGATCTAGCGAGAATGTGTCCTTTCCTGTCATTATTGCTATGCCAATTGCATGAAATATCCCACCAGATATGCATACATGGGCATCTACATAATCGTTAATTGAAAGCGTAGCACCTAACTCGCATCCTGTAATCTGACCTGGTCTGAAGAGTGACAACTTTGATCTACCGATGTAGACGTTGAAACCTCTGTCCTTCAGATACTTACCGACTCTAAATAATTCCTTCACATGTTGTATGGACGAAGACAAGCCAATAGCCTTGAAGGGTTTTAGAACATTCACCAATTCATTCAAAACGTCAACCGATATTTCTCTTTTATAATAAGCTGGCACGGAAATGACTTTAATGTTGTCAATTTTGAAGTAGCCATTGATATCTAAGTGACCGTAGTGAATTATAGCATCAGCATGTATGAGCTTAGCTTTGTATAAGGGAATGTCACATATTCCCCAAGTGTGACCAGCATCGAGCACGACTTCAACGCCAATTCTCTCCAACTCATCGATAACCAAGCTACTCCATGCTTTCAAACCATCAGGCATTTGTAATAGCGCTCTCTTAACGTCAAGCTTCTTGATTAACTCTTTAACTCTTTCGAGGTCTAACTCGTACTCTACTTCTTCCTCTTTACTCTTACTCATAATAGAGTAGAATCAACTCCCCTCATTAGTAATTATCTCTCGTACTTAGTCTGCTAGGGCTACTAAAACCTTATATACCACGCTGCCATGAGTGACTCGAGGAGGTCGATGGTTCTTAATCAAGATTTGAGAAGATATGCTATATACCTCCTGAAGAAGTATAACATCAGGCCTAAGAAAAGCCTAGGACAGATATTCTTAGTCAACGCAGAAGTTATAGACAAGGTTGTTAAGTGTGCAAATCTATCTAAACGCGATATAGTTTTAGAAATAGGTGGAGGGCTTGGCTTCTTGACGAAGAGAATAGCAGAAGAAGCAAGTAGAGTAATTACCATAGAAATAGACAGGAGACTAGTTGAGGCCATGAGAGAAGTCTTGAATGGAATAAGCAATGTGGAAATAATACACGGTGATGCGCTGAAAATAAAACTTCCAGAGGCTAATAAGGTGATTTCAAATCTGCCGTATTCTATCTCAACTGAAATTACTTTCAAGTTGTTAGAGGAAGTACCCTTCGAGCTAGCAGTACTAACCTATCAAAAGGAAGTAGCCCAGCGAATTTTAGCTGAACCTGGTAGTGAAGATTACGGGAGGCTCACAATAATGGTTCAGCTTTATGCAATAGTGAAACATGCTCTCTACATACCTAGGTACTACTTTCATCCTATACCTAAAGTGGATTCAATGACTTTAAGAATTGAAAGGAAGGAACCAGAACTGTCTCCAGATGAGCTAATACTCTTCAAAGAAGTAGTAAGGGACTTATTTACTCAGCGAAATAAGCTGTGGATGAAGGTGCTTAGAAGGTACTTAATGAGAAGGGGGCTGAGTGAGAAGTTAGCAAGCGAGATTGTTGAAAGAATTCATAAAGAAGTAAGAGCAAGCAGAGTTAGGGAGTTAACAGTGCTGGACTTAATAAGGATCACCAAAGTAGTTCAAGATTACTTTTGAGTCCCGACTGCTAATTGCTATTAGTTTTAAGAACTTATATCGGTCTCTTTTGAACTCTTATTCTTTTTAATTGGTCTGCGCATTATATATTTACACTCAAGACACGTTATTACGAGATGGGGCTCTCTCCTCTGCCTTATCCTTACTCTACAATTAACCCCAGGAACTAAAAGTTTCTTACATCTTTTACAAATAAATAGCTTATATGTCAAGGGGATCTTTACTTTCATTCTTCTTGATATGTTTAGAGCTATCTCTACGTACCTCTGTGCTAGTTCCCTGTCTTTATCGAAAACAGCTCTAGCTAATTTTAACAAATACTCAATCCTCTGTTTAGCTATATCCCTTTCAATGTATTTCATTGACTTCACAGGAGATACACTTTAATTAGTCCTTTATAAATTTAAGAGTAAAACGTGTAAAGAGTTAAGGCTATGGAGAAATTGCTTTTAATACTAGGGGAAGCTGGCATAGAGTTGGTACCCAAAGAACTTTGGTTCCATAAAGTAATCAAGAGTTACGCTCAGAGGAGAGATAAAAAGCCTAGTGAAGTTCTTTTAGACATTTCATACCATTATAGTGCGATGAAAAAGCTAAAGGATTGGAAGAAGAGGGGTAGACCAGATATAACTCATTTATGTCTTCTTGAGACTCTCGAATCACCCCTTAACAAGAGAGGGATGTTAGAAGTATACGTACACACGTATGACAATAAAGTAATCTATGTTAACCCTAATGTAAGATTACCGCGCCATTACATGAGATTCGTGGGATTAATGGAACAGTTGTTGATAGAGGGCAGGGTACCACCACAAGCTGATGAGCCTCTACTAGAAGTTAAAAAGGGCGGAATAAGAGAATTGATAAATGAGCTCAATCCCTCTAGAATGTTTCTGCTTGATGAAGCTGGTATCAGAGTTAAAGTTATGGAATTAGCCGAGCAATTAGCAAAAGAGAGAAGACCAGCTCTAATAATAGGAGCCTTTCAAGCAGGAGAATTCTCAGATGATATCAAGGGCCTAACTAATAACGTAATCTCAATATATGAGAGTCCTTTAAGCGCTTGGACTGTAGTTTCAAGAGTTTTGACAGGTGTAGAAATACTTTTAGGAATACTGTGATGAGGGCATCGTAATGAAGATACTGGAACTGGATCTCAAGAATCAAAAGTTGAGACTCATTCCAGAAGATGTTGAGGACCTGTACTATCTAACGTTAATCGTTAGGAAAGGAGATATAATACGTGCCTGGACGAAGAGAAGTACTAAAATAGAAAGAGAATTTGGAAGTGAAAGAGGCGAGAAGATTAGGGTTTACTTAGGAATAAGAGTAGAGGACATGGAATTCTCTGAATTTGTAAATAGATTAAGAGTTAAAGGGATAATCATAGAAGCACCTGAGGACCTTCACGTTAAAGGTTGTCATCATACAATACTCGTAAGCCCTGGCAAGGAGATAGTAATAGAGAAGGAAATTATACTGAACTTCGAACTTGAGCTTCTCAAGAGAAGCGTTAGACCGAGGAGTCACGCAGTTGTACTTTCCGTGGGGGATGATTATTCAGTAATAGGAATCCTCGGAATAGGAGGAGTCGTACCACTAGTTGAAATAGCTAACAAATACAGGAAGAGCCTTAGAACCGAAAGCTTGAGGTTAATGTATGAAAGTTATCTTGGCGAAGTGGTATCATACTTAAAGAGAGTTATAAAGCGATATGAAGCTACAGTTGTAATAATCCTATCTCCAACCTTGCTTAGAGATTGGCTTCTTGAAGTCCTTAGAAAGGGAAGTATTTATGAAGAATCTGATGTAAGGGTCTTCAAAGTTAGCGAAGGTGGACTAGCTGGAATATATGAATTCTTAAGAAGTGACGTTGCTCAATCAATGCTCAAAGAAGCTCGCTTAATGTATGAACAACGTCAAGTCAATGAGGTTTATGAAAGACTAGTGAAAGATCCGCTAAGGGTTGTAGTTGGCTTTAATGAAGTAAAGGTTGCATGTGAGATGGGAGCTATTGATAGACTAATAATCCTTGACAAATTAGTGAGAACGTTGCCTGAAAACGAAGATCTAATGAGTATCATAAGAAGAGTTGAGTCCTTCGGAGGGAAGGTGATCATCATAAGTGAAAGAGGAGAGGCAGGAGCTAAGCTTAAGTCATTGGGAGGTCTAGTAGCTTTAACGAGATTCAAATTAGATAAGTCCACATTCTATTAGCTTCTTACGCAAGATATTATTGGACTTAGCTAGCTCTTTTAGAGCTTCTTCAAAGCACTGATCCTTACCTATTAACTTCCTGATAAATACGCCTGTCCTTCCAAGTTCGTCTCTTCTGAGTAGTATAGATTTTCTTTCCTCAACAATGTTCAATGAGACTCCTAAGAAATTCGCAACTTCTCTTTCAATTCCTATTATAGATCTTTCTACATGCCCCTCCTCTGTAGGGATTATTAGCATTAACCTCTTATCGACACCTGGAACTCTCTTATTATCATAAAGCTCAGACAGTGTTAGTTCGCCACTAAACTTATAGAACTCTCTCTCTAAACCACTTAGGGGAGTTAAGGGAAAGGTCACGATGGTTGTCTCATCAATATATATGTGAGCTTTGATAGCGTGTACAGGAGTCGCCTGTGATATCATCTTCTTAAATGGAGAAAAACCATAAGCTTCAAGGGCCATTTCAACCACATACGATGGTAGTTGATAAGGTATTACTACATCCACATCGCTACCATTATGAACATCTCCTCTAGCTACACTACCATGGACTATAGATTTTAAACCATGAGCCTCGAGAGCCTCTAGAACTTTAATTGCTCTATCCCTCAGAATCCTCAATAATTGCCAACGTTTCTCTGAATACTTTACTTTCTTTCCATCCACAAACCTAATAACCTTAACTCGTGTCATATGCCTCCAGTACTGCTTTATCTGGATATTTTTCTTATTCTCTCCACAGCCTCCAACATTGCTATAAGCACTCTCAACACATCATACATTTCGTCAAGATCTGTAGTCTCTTTCAAGACTCTATTTAACTCTCCCAACTTCATCGTTATGGTCTCTTCAATACTTTGAATGGTGAGCTTAGTTATTAAGCCCTTCTCCTCTAGCTCGTCCTTTACTATATAAACTCTTCTCTCGCACTTGGGACATATAATCTCTCCAGACTT
>Ga0164311_10000150_pt1 | contig 26555 bp, 29 predicted proteins | sample GuaBasSedimGuay2_FD_121796 | JGI IMG/M metagenome (GOLD analysis project Ga0164311, IMG submission 121796) | Subseafloor sediment microbial communities from Guaymas Basin, Gulf of California, Mexico - Guay2, Core 4569-9, 9-12 cm | ecosystem: Environmental > Aquatic > Marine > Hydrothermal vents... | reverse complement strand
GACATCTGCAATCCAGATATGGTAAGAACAGCGATGAAAGATACCGACTGCGTTTTTCACACCGCCGCAATGGTAAAGACCAAGGTGAAGGAGCCCTCGCTCTTTGAGAGGATAAATGAGGGTGGATTGAAAAATATCATTGATGCTTCAGACAGTTTAGGGGTTCAGCTAATATACACCTCATCATTTATTGCCCTCGGTCCAAGCGATGGTCTCCCAAGGAGGGAGGGTGATTCAATTACACCTAACACGGGCTTCAACGACTATGAGAGGACCAAGCGAAATGCCCTCGTTCTTGCCAGAAATGCTATGAGCGAGGGAAGGGAGATTGTAGTTCTTGAGCCGGGTGTAATCTATGGACCCGGGAGGTTAACCTCGGGCAACCTGATTGCAGGCATAATCATAGACAGAGCAAAAGGTAAAGACCCGCTTCTGCCCAGGTTCTCTGACAGGAGGTGGAGCTTCGCCTACATTGGCGATGTGGTTGATGGGCATATACGAGCATATGAGAGGGGCATAAAGACCGGCGAGTTCACATTAGGGGGTGACAACCGCTCGCTCGGCGAGTTCTTTGACATATTAAACGATGTATCGGGCATTGCGAAGCCCGGTATGGTAGTTCCCTTCTTTATAGCGAAGTTAAAGGCGCTCTTCTGGGACGAGGCGGTTAAATTCGGCTTACTAGGAAGGGAGCCAAAGATTACCCGAGGGGTGTTAAATATCTATAAGCACTCCTGGGAGTTAGAGTCAAAAAGAGCTAAAGAGACCCTTGGTTACACTATCACACCGCTTGAGGAGGGGTTGAAGAAAACGGTTGATTGGCTTAAGAATGAAGGATTGATATAGGCGGTCTAACCACCTATACCCGCCTGCTTTGATAATACCCGCCCCTCTATTATATCTCTCAACCTACTGAGACCCTGACCGTATTTCGCCGAGATGGGAACAGCATCAGGAAATGCACTCACTCTCGCCTCAATCTCCTCCCTCCCCATCAGGTCAATCTTGTTTATTACCCTTATAGTCGGTATCTCCTCCGCACCCAGTTCATAAAGCACTCCCTCCACAATGTCAAGCTGTTCAAATATACGCCTGTCGGTGATATCAAGGATGATGATTATTAGGTCTGCTTCCCTTACAATATCAAGTGTCGCCTTGAAAGCATCAACAAGTGTATGAGGTAGTTTGGATATGAAGCCCACTGTATCAGATACCACCACATCTCCCGCCCCCTCCACATAGAACCTCCTGGTGGTAGTATCAAGGGTGGAGAAATAACCCTCCTCCACAAACACCTCCGCACCTGTGAGCGCATTGAGAAGCGTTGACTTACCAGAGTTGGTGTAGCCGACCAGCGTTATGTGAAAAACCCCCCTTCTTCTCCTTCTCGAACTTGCATATCTCTTTCTCTTCTCCACCCTTTCTATCTGGTTCAACAACTTTGCTATACGATTCCTTATCCTTCGCCTGTCCACCTCTAATTTTGTCTCGCCCGGACCCCTTGTTCCTATACCACCGCCGAGGCGCGATAGAACCTTGCCCTTGCCCACCAGTCGTGGCAGAAGGTATGTCAACTGGGCGAGTTCAACCTGTATCTTTCCCTCCATCGTAGATGCATGGCGGGCGAATATGTCAAGAATTATCTGGGTTCTATCAAGCACCTTGCAGTCAAAGGCGTCCTCCATATTGACTACCTGCCTGGGCGATAGTTCCACATCAAAGGCGACAAAGTCAACTCCTTCTTCCTGGCAAAGCTCGGTAATCTCATTCACCTTACCACTTGATATGTAGGTAGCAGGGTAGGGCTTCTTCTGCCTGCACATAACCCGACCCATCACCACCGCTCCACAAGCCCTCACCAACCTCTCCAGTTCCTCAAGCGACTCCTCTGGACTTACTATATTCTCCTCATATGGAGAATCAATGCCGACAATTACTGCTGTCTCTCTTCCCTGTTCATCCATATAGAGATTTATACCTACTTTATTATAACACCATTAAATATGGCGAGTTTCTGTTCCAATTCCTGTCTGTAATGACTCTGTGGTGGCAACTTATCAAGCATCGCCTGGGCTTTTGTGATGTCTCCCATTCTCAGGTAGTTCAGGCAGTTCATATAGAAGATATGCTCCTTCTCAATAGGTCTTACTGCCTTTTTCAGGGCGATGGCAAATACTACAATGATTATTAACGCTATTCTGTCCCTTCTATCCATACCGTTTTACACGTATAATCACTATTTCAGGGTTTATCGTGGGTTACACAATCTGTGATATATCATATTCATCCATGAATGCCTTCAATGCTTCATACCACATCCGTGGTTCACAAAATAACCTCTCATACTTACCAGTATCGAGAACCGAGTATGGCGGTCTCTTCGCCTTTGACTCTATATCACCGGTTGATATCTCAATCAGATTAATACCCTTAAGAAGACCAGCGTATTCCAGGGTTCTCATTGCGAGGTCGTATCTTGAGGCAATACCTGAATTGACAAAGTGATAAATACCATCAGCCCTTTTCTCCATCAGCTTGATAACCGCTTCTGCTAGGTCCTTTGCGTAGGTGGGGGAGCCAAACTGGTCGTTCACTACCCTCAATTCACGCTCTTCTACAGCCCGCCTGTAAACCTTCACGGGAAATGCTATAGGCGATGGTCCAAATAGCCAGGCGCTCCTGACTATAAGCCACCTACCACTATACCCCCTCACCTCAATCTCACCAATATACTTCGTCCTCCCGTAAACATTTATGGGATTGGGTATGTCTTCCTCAACATATGGGTTTCCCTTCTCACCATCAAACACATAATCGGTAGAAATGTATATTATGTATGCCCCAACCTCACTTGCCGACTCTACCACATATCTGGTTCCATCTACATTCACCCTATGAGACCTCTCCGGGCAGTCCTCTGCTTCATCAACACCAGTAAAAGCACCCGTATGAATTATCACATCCGGCTTCTCAGCAAGAATAAAACCCTTGACCTCATCCTCAACTGTCAGGTCAAATTCATCAATGTCAGCACCAACTGTCTCATACCCATCATCTATCAGTTTCTTAACCACAAACCGCCCCAACATCCCGCCTGCTCCCGTAACCAACACCTTCACATCAGCACTCATAATCTATTCACCATATCCCGCTTTAGAAAGCCGTTCTCTGTATTGCTTCTCATAATACTCTCTAAACTCACCGCTCTTTATGGGTCGCCACCAATCCTCATTCTCTCTATACCAGTTTACCGTCAACTCCATCGCCTTACCAAATTCATACCTCTGCTCAAAGCCCAGTTCCTTAATCTTGCTTGAATCAAGAGCATAACGTCTGTCATGACCTTGTCTATCATCTACAAACACCATAAGGTCTTTAGAAGCCCCGGTGCGCTCTATTATCTCCTCTGTTATCTCCAGATTTGTTCTAATATTCCCCCCGCCAACATTGTATATCTCTCCAATCTCACCCTCGTGCATCACCAGGTCAATCGCCCTCACTGTATCCATAACATATATCCAGTCCCTCCGATATTGACCATCGCCATAAATTGGCAGAGGTCTGCCCTCAATGGCATTTGTTATGAAGAGCGGGACGAGATTTTCAGGGTATTGATTTGGACCAAAGTTGTTTGATGGTCTTACCATCTTGAACCTTATCCCGTATGTATTAGCATACGATAGTATAAGAAGGTCTCCAGACGCTTTTGAGGCAGAGTATGGATTTCCAGGTCTCAATGGGTAGTTTTCATCTGCGAAGCCCTCCTCAAGCGAGCCATAGACCTCATCTGTGGAGATATGTATGAGCACTTTATCTGTGCCTCTTATCGCCTCAAGCAGATTATAGACACCGAACACATCGGTTGATAGAAAATCGCTTGCATCCATAATCGCTCTATCCACAAATGTCTCGGCGGCAAAGTTTACTACTACATCCGCCTCACTTACTTGAGGCAATATGTCTTCTTTTACGCATATGTCTCCCCTTATAAACTTGTAATTTGTCTTGCCCTCAATCTCTTTAAGGTTCGCCAGATTGCCCCGATAGTTCAATTTATCAATCACCACAACCTGATAGTCGGTGTAGTTATTAACGACAAACTTTGTAAAGTGGGAGCCGATAAATCCCGCCCCACCTGTTATTAGGACATTCATCTCTCCACCACCTTCTGGGAATTTCCATACAATCTCATTGCTACATATATATCCACTAATTTAATAATATCAAATTACGAAGATTTATTTAGATATATCTTCAATCACATACCAAATAAAGATACTCACTATGAAAAAATATCTCTAATCCCAGAACTCCTTTAATATGTCTATAACATAAATAACCTCTTCATCGGTTAATTCAGGATAAATAGGGATTGACAGCGAGAGTTTCGTCAAGTCATCTGCCCTTGAACAATTAAGTGGAATGGTCTTAGCACCTTGAAACAAAGGTGTTCTATTCAGTGCCACAGGGTAATATATTGCGGTATCAACGCCTCTCTCCTTTAAGTGTTTTACCAGAGTATCTCTGCTCTTGCTCTTTATTGTGAACTGATGATAAACCGCTACCCTGTCCTCGTATTCCACTGGAACCTCCACTATGTCTCTGAGAGAGTTACTATATATGTCGGCAATCTCCCTTCTCCTTCTGTTCCAGCCATCTATATGTTTTAACTTTGCCCGTAAAATCCCTGCTTGAATTGCGTCCAGGCGCGACTTTATGCCCAGCATCTCTGGTATATACTTCTCCCTCTGACCATGAACCCTGATGAGGCGCATCTTCTCATAAAGTTTTTCACTATCTGTAATAATCATTCCACCATCACCATAGCAACCGAGGTTCTTGGTGGGGAAGAATGAGAAACAACCGATATCCCCTATTGTTCCAACCTTCTTACCCTTATATTCTGCACCCACCGCCTGCGCACAGTCCTCAATAACAAATAAATTATGCTCTTGCGCTATATTCATCACTTTATCCATATCGCAGGGCAGACCGAACAGATGAACCACAATTATGGCTTTTGTTCTATCTGAAACCGCCATCTCAATATAATTGGGGTCAATATTGAAATCATCACACACATCACAAAAGACCGGCTTTGCACCAACTCTCAGTATCACATCGGCGCTTGCGGTAAACGAATAGGCGGGGGTTATCACCTCATCGCCCTCGCCTATACCAAGAGCCATAAGGGCAACCAGCAGGGCATCGGTTCCAGAGCCCACCCCCACTGCATACTCCGAACCGTTGTAATGAGCAAATTCTCGCTCAAAGTTTTCCACCTCCTCACCAAGAATATATCTTCCAGATGAGATAACCCTGTTGACTGCACTGTCTATTTCATCCTTTATGCTCTTATACTGCCTAATTAGGTCAAGTGCTCTTACTCTCATCATTCCTCCAGACAATATATCTGCTCACCTCTTAATTCATACTCTCTCTCACACTTCTCACACCTATATCGGACACCATCAATAGTCCTCAATCTGCCTCCGCACTCACACATCCAGCCAATATGCTCTGCAGGGTTTCCCACCACCACCGAATAGGGTCTCACATCCTTCACCACCACAGCGCCTGCACCTACAAACGAATGCTTACCTATTCTCACACCACACACAATAGTAGCATTAGCACCTATGGAGGCACCTCTCTCAACATATGTCTCAATCCAACCCTCCTTGTCCTTCTTGGGATATGCGGAGCGTGGGGTGAGGTCATTGGTAAATACCATTGAAGGACCGAGAAAGACATCGTCCTCAACTATCACCCGGTCATAGATACTTACATTGTTCTGAACATGAACATTGTTGCCTATCACTGCCTCACCACCGACGAAGCAGTTCTGACCGAGAACGCATCTCTCGCCTATTCTTGCTTTAGGCATTATATGGCAGAAGTGCCATATCTTCGTGCCCTTGCCAATTATCGCACCCTCATCTACGACTGCGGTCTCATGAACGAAGTAATCAGCCATTTATAGCTTACCTCCTACCGATATATAAACAAATACATCATGTAATACATGTATTTCAGATTTTTTGCTTTCATACCCTAATCAACTGATGTGAAATCCTTAAACCTCCTGTCTATATCATCCCTAAGTTCCTCTCCAGCGCTTTGAAACACATCTAGTAACTCATCATAAATATCATCACTGGCAACAAAATTCCAGAATTCTTCACCCACTAATATCTCACCCTCTGATAAATCAAATAGCCCTTTTAATGTCCATCTCTCATATGGCTCCGGATGATAGGGATTATAAGGAATAGCGATTCTTGTAAATACTTTTGCATTCTTATTCTGACTAAGTCTGAGCCCTGTCCATCTCATAAGTTTTAGTTTCAATGCTACAAATTCTTTAATATTTGGCTTTGCACTTGTGATATCGAAATAATTCTCTATGTCTTCTATTTTCACAAATAGGTCAACAAGTGAATCAGGGTCCTTTTTATCCTCTCCTTCCTTAATATTATTTCTAATTTGTTCTATTTCAAACATCTTATTTGACTTAATTTCTCCCTTTCTTAATTGGTATTGTATACCTCTGATTAATTCCTCTGTTCCATCATCTATCTCTCCAAGCAATATATATTGTCTTTTAGCATAATTACCTGCACTTTTAGCCAAAATTACTGCAATTTGTTCCCACAAAGATATACCAAAGGTAGTATTCATAGATTGGATGAAAGAGAACATTTCATAACGGTCTTTACCCAATAGACGATGATGAAAAGGCATATAAACTGTTTCAGGTTTATAATTAATTAATTTCTCTCTCACTGTGTTAGTCAGAAGATTAAAAATATTATTTTTTGTTCCTGATGATAAAGACATTATTAAATTTTCCTAAAATAAAATATAGATTCAAAATACTTATTAGAATCCCTCTCGGTTCTCATTAGAACAGGTCTTTCAAAAACATCTATTAAACTAAATCCACATTCATCTCCTATATTGGGATATAGATTATACTTATCATTTGCAACTATAAATATTGGAGCTTTATCTCTTAAATGCTTTGAAACATTCTTAAACACTTCAACAATTCCTTTTACATACTCTTCTCTTGCAACTTCAGATTGTCCTTTACTTGCCCTTCCTATCTCTAAATTATCTAACCTTGGAAAATCAAATAATTCATAAGCATATCTATGTTGCTCATGGTAATCTATTATACCAACATATGGAGGAGAGGTAAAAATACCATCTATCATAAAATTAATTGGTAGTTCAAAAGTCCTTGAGTCACCATGATAGATTTTAATGAATGCTTCGGTCCTTATTTGTTCAAATTCTTTAATACGCTTTATTGTGTCATAACTATAACGATTTATAAACTTCAACGCTTCATCAATTGGTTTACAATATCTCTTGTGTTTTATACACCAGTATGTCTCTCTTACAGGTCTCTTGGGTCTAGCCAGGTCATAATGAGGAATCAACCTTGACGAGCGAGCAGACCTAGATAATATTGTCTTTAATACATCCTGATTCCTGTAATCACCTATAATACTCCTATAAAACAGAATCTCCTGTAATGCTCTATCGGAAAACCATTCATTTAGATATTCACTGTCAGTATCAAACCTTTCTACCTCTCCAAATAATGTATTCGTTCCTTTAGTAATCTTCCTACTGAATGCCTTCAACCTCTTTAGTGCATCCTTAACTTCCTTTTCAACTTCTACAATGTCATAACTATTTGTCTTCACTCTCTGTATCAATACATTAAAAGGCGATAATTCAATTCCTATAGAATTAATTCCCAATACATTTGCCTCAACCAAAGTTGTTCCTGAACCTGAGAAAGGGTCAAGAATAATGTCACCCTGCTTGAAATACTTTTTCAGAAATACCTCTACAAGCTGGGGAATGAATTTACCGAGATATGGATGCAAACGATGAACATGCTTGGTGCGGTCTTTTTCTCTTACACCAATAAATGTCAAATCATTACCTAATACATCAATATTTTTTTTTATATCTACTATCTCTTCTATTTGCTTCAGGTCAATTCCAAACTTCTCAGCAGCAATCCTAATATCTTCATTCATTCTACCCTTGTATCCTTATCCTTCCGAAATTATACCAAAAATCGCTAGATTAAAATATCTATACCTACATCATATGCCCTCTACCCTCACCCTCTTACCGCCTTTTCGTATTGATTTCATCGCCGCCTCTAAAACCAGCAACACCTCAAGCCCCTCCCTGCCATCAGTTATCATCGGGCTTTTCGTCTCAATCGCCTTGAGAAATGCCTCTATCTCCACTGTAAGTGGCGGGGTGTCATCAACCTCTATAGTTTGAACATCAAGTTCGGGTAATCTACACCTCCTCACCCAGTCATCTATAGTATCCACATCTTCAGGTGGTCTGAGAACCTTGAGCGGTTCGTCACCCGTGCATGAGTGCCAGATTACTCCCCTATCGGTGAATATAACCACCTCCTGCCTCTTCTCTACAGACAGCCATGTAATATGTGAATAGGATGGAATACCATCAAAATCCATATACAAGAATGCTATATCTTCAATCTGCTCCTGCAATAAACAATCACCCATACATGAGACACCATTAGGCATTCTGCCAAAAAGATAGAGAAGAATGGAAACATCGTGGACACCTAAACTGTATAGGGTGTTCTCAACATCCCTAACCACTCCAAGGTTTGTCCTCCTGGTGAAAACATATATCTGCCTGCCATAGTCCAAAAGCATCTCTTTCATCTTGATTACCGCCGGATGATATACCAGAAGATGCCCCACCCCTAATATAAGCGAGTTTTTTTCTGCTATCTCCACCAATTCCATTCCCTCATCTGAACTCAACGCAAGCGGCTTCTCCACCAGAACATTACACCCGGAGTTGAGTGCCTTTTTTGTATGCTCAAAGTGGTCAGACGCAGATGTGGCAATAATCACCCCTTCGGCATCCAGTATCTCATTAAAACTACCTGCGGATTCAACCCCATATTTTGCAATTATCTCAGAAAGACGCCCCTCATCGGTGTCATATACAACTACCTCTACATTACCTATGTCAAGTAGCGTTCTGAGATGGTTCTCACCCCACCTACCGACCCCTATCAGTCCTATCTTCATATCCTATGACCTTCTCGTTGAAGATTACATCTATTCCATAACCCAGAGAAAAAACCTCAACTATCTTGGATGCCTTTCTAACATCATCCCTCCTCACTACTATCCAGCCCTTTATACCATAAAGGTCCTCGCCCGTAACATACATATCAGGCGAAACCCAGTGCGGAGGATAGAGGTGTGATTCTATACCCTCGCCTTCAAGAATACTCAATAACATTGAGGTTTCAATCTCTCCCTTCACTGCGACAATGGGAATTAACTCTGCCCCCCCAATAACACCATCATATTCCTCATAACTACCATACTCCTCTATGCTCCCCTTCTCTGAATAGACATCTACACCATCTTCACTGGACTCCACCATACCTACCTCTGCACTTATGCTCCTACTTCCATCCCTTTTGAAAAGAAGGTAGATAATATAACCAAAAACCATACCACATAAAAGAGCCAGGACACTTTTATATGAGAGAAAACTATCCAATTCCACAACCATTTATAACTTCAACGAATTGTAAGCAAATCACCAATACATAAATGATATTGAAATATCAATTATCAGCAATATCAACCCTACCGCTCACCTCCAGAGAGAAATCTACCCATGTCGCATGGTGAACCAGTGCACCAATTGAGATATAATCAGCCCCGATGTCTGCATAACGGGAGATATTGTCAAGATTAACACCCCCTGAAAGTTCTACACCCGCTCTACCTCCAATTATCTCTACAGCTCTTGCTATCTCATCCTCAGTGAAGTTATCAAGCATAATCACATCTGCGTTAACAGACAGTGCCTCCTCCACCTGCTTGAGGTCGCAAACCTCTACCTCAATCTTTAAAAGATGATGAGAATTCTTCCTTGCCAGACCCACCGCCCTTGATACACTTCCTGCAATTTTAATGTGGTTGTCTTTTATAAGAACGCCATCGTATAGTCCCAACCGATGATTTGACCCTCCTCCAACCCTGACCGCATACTTCTCCGCTAACCGAAGAAGTGGGGTGGTCTTTCTGGTGTCAAGCACCCTCACCTTGCCTTTTGTGGCATCCACATACCTTCTGGTATTGGTGGCAATACCCGATAGATGACAGATGAAGTTTAATGCCACCCTCTCAGCAGTCAGTATTGTATCTGCCATCGCCCTAACCCTACATACATTGCTTCTACCCTCAATAAGGTCGCCATCCTCAAATTGCCATTCAAAGCCAGCATCAACATCAAGCAACTGAAATGCCCTCTCAAAGAACCTGCTTCCACACAACACCCCCCTATCCGACTTAAATATTAGTTCTGCTTCCCAGATGTCATCACCTGGCTCAAGTGCAATAGTGGTTATATCGCCTGAACCAATATCCTCATCAAGCGCTAAACTCACTACCCAGTCAATATATGATTCGCTTACCTTCATAACAATTTCACCTCTAACCCACCACCTCAAGCATCCTCTCCAGTGCCAGACGCGCTGGCTTCGCAAACTCCTCCTCAATCTCAATCTTATAGTCAAGGTTCTCAAGCGAGCGAATGATACTATGTATAGTGGTCATCTTCATATTGGGGCATATCAACTTCTCCGGTGAAGCAGAATAGAATCTTTTTTCCGGCATCGCCCTTCTCAATGTCGTTACCATCCCTATCTCAGTCCCAATGATGAACTCCTCAGCATCACTTCTCTTGCAAAACTCTGTCATCCCGCTGGTTGAGGCGACATGGTCTGCAATATCAATGACCGATGGTCTGCACTCAGGATGAACCACCACTAGCGCCTCAGGATGCTCCCTCTTTACCTTATTAACATCCTCAGGCAATAATCTGTAATGTGTGGGGCAGAAACCCCTCCATAGTATCATTTCCCTTCCAGTAATCCGCTCTGCGTATTGTCCAAGACCTATATCGGGGACGAAGATTACCTCTCTATTGCGAGGTATTGTCTCCACAATCTGTGGAGCATTGGACGAGGTACAGCATATATCGCTCAATGCCTTTGTCTCCACATAGGTGTTGACATAGGAGACCACACTGGCATTCTTATGTTCATCCTTCAATCTCCTTAACTCATCTATCTCTACCATATCCGCCATAGGGCAGGTGGCACCCTCCTCAGGCAACAAAACCGTCTTTTCGGGATTCAATAACTTTACGGTCTCAGCCATAAAACTTACACCGCATAAGACGATAACATCGGCGTCCACATTCGTTGCGTATTTAGCCAGACCATAGGAATCACCCATCATGTCCGCAACCTCCTGCACCTCCTCCAGCTGGTAGTTGTGGACCATTATTATGGCTCTTCTCTCTTCCTTCAATCTCTTCAGGTCTTCCTTGAGTTCGCTCCAGATATAGGGGTCATAATTATCCATAAGAACCACCACTCATATGTTGTTTCTGAAACCACCTCCTCCGACTTTTCCAATAGTCACTGCCTTCCCATCTCTATCAAAACTGCCCTTCCTGCCATTAAGGTTATAGGTGCCCTTACCCATCATACTTGCACTGCCTGAACCAATGAATTTGAGAGACACAACCTCGCCCTCAACCTTTAAGGTGAACTGCTGGCTCTTCTTAAACTCAATCTCACCCGAGAAATCAACGCCCTCCAAAAGTTCAGACAGGTTAGATATATTCATCTCTTCCGAGTAAGAAGGCGTGATAACTATATCCTTCGGCTGCTTTGTGAAGACCAGTTTCACATAACCGTTCACCTCAAGTGAGAGTTTTCCATAACCCTTAACGAAGAACTCACCTTCACCTATGAGCGTAAACACACTACCAGCAGAGAGTCCAGACCCAAACAAGAACAGGAGACACAAAACTGTGATAATACTACCCCTCATAACTATGCAGACCTCCAAATATTAAATTAGCAAATAATGTGAATATTGATAAGACAAAAATCAATATTGCCAGTATGGCTGACCTCCTTCCCCTCCATCCACTTACAAGGCGAGCATGTAGATAGGCAGTTGCGACAAGCCAGACGATGAACGAACTGGTCTCCTTGGGGTCCCAGTCCCACCACACCCCCCACGCCCTCTGAGCCCATATTGCACCTGCGACAAGAGCACCAATTGTGAACAACGGATAGCCAATTGCAATTGCCCTGTATGAAAGCAACTCATACATTCTGGCTCTCTCTTCATCTCCTGCCTTTATCAGATACATTATGGCTCCTATAAAACCAACCGCAAATGCTGCCTCGCCAAGAGACGCCAACACCACATGGATAGTCAACCAGTAGCTTTTCAGTGCAGGTATTAACTGGTCTGTAATATTAGTGGGAAATATTGAGCCGATTACAATCAATATTGCGGATATAGGCAGACCAATGGCACTGATGACGGGCATGTTGAACCTGCGGTGGAATATAAGGGCAAACAATACCACCGCCCAACTCATCAGGGAAAGATACTCAAACATGTTGGTCACTGGAAGATGCCACCCGATTAAAGACCTCAGAGTAAGCCCCCAGGTGAGAAATGCAAAGCCAGTTATTGCCAAGATGAACGAGGTTCTCTCAAGCCACTTTTTCTTAATAGGTAGATATACAAATAGCATCAGTGATGCAATCAGAAATAAAAAGAAGGCGACGGTGATTGAATTGAACAGGTTGTTCAACCTGTCAACGGTTAAGCGCCAGGCGGGCAATCTATCCGAATACTCAATAAGTCGCTTAAATAAGCAGTTAAATGCCTCCTTAAAACTACCATCGTCTCTATCCTGATAGGAGCTCTCAAGTTGAGCAAGAACCCCAATAAGTTCTTCATCACCCGAAGATGAGATTGAATCCCATTCTATTCCCCTCTCAGGTGGTATGAGCCACAAGGTGCCAAGTTCGGTGGTCTTCAATATGCTGGCTCTATAGGCGATAACCCTCGCCCTCTCCTCCGCAATACTCTTCTTAGCAGAGGTGGGCATCTTTGAGAGTTCATTCTGAATATCAAGCATTACACCACTCTCAAATTCATCAAGCGATACCCACCTGCCACTATCTATACCTAATTTTTCATCCCTTGCTATATACAGAAGACGGGCTTTATCTCTATATTCCTCATCCAGAGAGAGATGTAATAGAAATAGTGATGGGTCTTCACCTATGTCACTACTCTTAACCTCACCACCATCTCTCAGAACCTTTACTACATAGTCCGCAAAGTTCTCCCAGAGCTCAACCCTATCACCTTTTATTGGGATGCCCTTGAGTTTCTTCACATCCACATTCTCCTTCAGAAAAGAATAACCCTCCTGATAATCAGTGGTTGAAAAAGCAAAACTGAAGAAGACAAATAAAAGAAATACGATTATCCACCTTTTCATTTGCTATTCCCCTTCACCTGAACTCGTAATATCAAGAACCACATTTCTAAACTCCCTCTCAAACTCCTCACCTGCTCTCTTTGCCATTGCACCAATTAAAGCCCTTTTACTGGTTATAAGCACCTCTATATGCCGTGGGTTGATTGATACCATCAGCAATATCCCCAGGCACAGCATCACAGCACCGGAGACAAAAAATAAAAGACCGGGATCCTTCTCCACCCTCAAACCCGTATACTGCGCCCTTTTAGTGCCGACAAGAAGGGCATATAGATTATCGCCTATCTCAACCGGGCAACCATCAAACAATTCAAAAACCCTGTTAGATGCACCATCAATAACCAATCTTACTATCACTTCCCCCTCACCTGTCTTCACCATCTTCAGAGCGCCAACATTCCCATCTGCAAGCGGAAACGGGGTGTCAGATGCCAGGAGATGAACTCTCTCATCCTTCGGTTTAACGCCTATAAACCAAACACTATAGGGTGTTCCACCATAATTGTATGAAGGGTAATACATGAACGAATAACCCCGAAATATCCCTTTCTCCCTATCAATTATTGTATAGACAAGGCAGGGATTTGGTATGGAATTATCATTTCTGTCCTGCGACCCAATTCTTCTGTAATGGTCATAGAAGTCATCAAACACGATAGATATATTATCACCAATCACCACAGTATCACCCAGCCCGCCAGATATCTCACTCTTTACATCGTTCACCTTGACTACCACAAAAAACTCAAGCATCTGCTTTAGACCGGCTATATTATCCGCTCTCATAAAAGCAACTCCCAGACCGTTCAAACTGCCCATGGAGTCCTGATATATACTTATGCCACCATACTCAAGGGGACTGTTTACCTCTATCCTCTTTGAGACCACCTCCTCGCTACCTTTGAAAAGCGTAACATCAGTTATGTATGATATTATGGCACCGCTATTGGGGTCTTTCATCTTCTCTATATTGTCCGCCCTGATGATAAGCTCATCTCCACCCACACTGGATAAAACAGCACTCCCGCCCTCAAAAAGTATAAAACGATACGATTTTCTAGCACAACCACCGAATGTTCCCCCCACAAGTATCACCAAAATACCAATATGGGCAAGGATAAAGCCGATGTTATACCATATTCCCTTTCTGGCAGAGATATATGTCCTCCCCCCAGCACTTTTTGAATAAACCTTATACCCGTGGCTACCAAGAGCTCGCCTAACTACCTCCTCACCCACAATGTTCTTCAAGTCCCTATAATAACGCTTACCCTCTATATCACTTTCATCCGGAATAACCTTTGGATTCTGCAGGTTTCTCATAAGGAGCGGGAGTTGCTTTATGATGCAGACAATAATGCTTGCTGAGAGCAAAAGGATTAGAGCGACGAAATAGAACGACTTAAATATCCTATCAAACATTAAATGGTGGATTAACTCCCCCGCAGAAGAGCCATACTTCTCAACATAGAAACCCTCCGTCCTCTCCTGCGGTATGAAAGCACCGATAACACTCAGGGTTGCAACTATGATTATCAGGATTATTGCGACCCTCATGGATGAGAGTATGTCTAATATTCTCTTCATCTATAGACCAAGCACTAATCTAGATATTTCAAAGTAGGCAAAGATACTCACAACATCCATAAATGTTGCTATTAAGGGCATAGATATAACAGCAGGGTCAAGATGAATAGCTTTTATTATCAGTGGAATTAACGCCCCAAATGTTGTTGATGTAACGACTATTGCAACAATTGACAAACCTACTGCCACACCTATCATTGGATTACTGAGCCAGTAAATTGCTCTCGCATAGGCGAGAACCGAGAGAATAATACCAATTATAACGCCTATACTCATTTCTCTTAGCACCACAATAATCGTATCGCTCAATCTTAGCTCCCCCGTGGCAATGGCGCGAATTACCATTGTTGATGTCTGACTACCAGCATTACCTGCTGTCCCCGAAAGCATCGGGATGAAATAGGCAAGACCCATTACACTTGCGAGAACATAATCATAGGACTTAATTATGCTACCAGTAAATGTCCCCACAATTAGAAAGAATGCAAGCCAAACCAACCGCCTCCAGGCAGATTTGAATATATTTGTTTTAAGATACCCTCGCTCAATGGGAGCAATTGCTCCCAATTTGTGGATATCTTCTGTTGCTTCACTTGTCAATACATCCATTGCATCATCTACAGTTACCACACCCACCAGACATTTTCTATCATCTACTATGGGAAGAGCCAGAAAACCATACTTTTTAATGAGATTCGCAACTCTCTCCCTGTCTTCATCCACTCTGGCACTTATGACATTGTCTTCCATTATCGCCTTTATCTTCTGCTTCTTCTTTGCAAGAAATAAATCCTTCAGGGTCAGAACGCCCTTCAAATGTCCCCGCTTGTTCACCACATAGATATAATAGACGATAGCACTCTCAGAAGCCCTCTCTCTCACTATCTCCATCGCCTCCTCAACAGTGTTATCGGGATTGACAGAGATATACTCGGTGGACATTATGGTTCCCGCTGACTCCTCCGGATGAGACAACAGGGTCAGAACATCCTCTCTATCCTCCTTGGGCATCAAGGGCAGATACTGCTTCTTATCCTTCTCCGCCATTACCTCAAAGAGGTCTGCTCTCTCATCAGACGGCATTTCATCAAGTATCTCCCTTACCTGCGGTCGCTTGAGTAAAGATAGTATCTTTATCTCGCTCTCCTCATCCAGAAACTCAAAGACATCCTTAAGAGCCTCAGGTGATAAAACATCCACTATCAAACCCAGATGCTTGTCGTCTGTTAACTCAATCACCTCTGCTATATCAGCAGGGTGTAGCTCGTCAAAGACCTGAGATATCGCTTTGATATCACCTTTCTCAAGAATAATATCTATATCAGGTTTCAAGAAATACTGCCTGCCGGTGTTCACTATCCTATATTACCTTTTCTATACATCTCTATTGACCATCCAGAGACCTAACTTTGATAACAGCCCACTCGCCTCAATGGAAATATTGGCTTTCTCTATTTCTGATATAGCCCGGTTGCAATACTCTAACGCCTTCTCTCTTGTCTTTTCAATCACCCCGTTACTCTTTATAATCCCATATATATCTTCTAAATACTCCTCTCTTCGTGTGATTATAAAATTCATAACTAACTCACGATTATAGCCATTATCGTTACTAAACATATATATAAAGGGAAGTGTGATATTACCCTCCTTCAAATCCTTAAATCTCTCCTTCCCAAAACCATCATCAGCAGTTATATCCAGGACATCATCCATAATCTGGAAACCAAAACCGAGGTTCAACCCGAATTTGTAGAACATACCAACCATATCCATATCAACTCCCGATAGCTTCGCCGACGACGCAGTAGCACAGCCAAAAAACTGTGCGGTCTTGTTCTCCACAATCCTCATATAGGTATCCTCGGTTATGTCCACATCATTAATATGCTCAATCTCCTCTACCTCCCCCGTGCATAGCCTCCCACAGGATTCAACCACCCTTGCCGATATCCATTCATCCCCAATATTGGTAATAAGGCGGTGTATCATTCGTGTTAGAAGGTAATCACCAACAAGAATAGCCACCCTGTCTCCCCACCTCTTATTGACCGTCTCATCACCTCTTCTAACATTTGCTCTGTCTATCACATCATCGTGGATGAGAGTGGCATGGTGCATCATCTCCAACACACAGGCAAGTTCCACATGCCTTTTTGTAACACCACCAAGAATGAAGCCAGTAAGTAGTGTTATAATAGGTCTTATTCTCTTCCCACCTGAGGTCAGAATATATACCAGGGCATCCCTTATGGTTGTGGACGCTGACTCCGCCTCAAGGCGAAGCATCCTCTCCACCTCATCAAGATGACTTCCAATATATAATCTCACCTCATCAACAAGACTGCCTAACATTCCCTCAACCTCATTTAATCTGAAATACTAACAAAACATATATTACCCTGCAAGAGAATAAGATTACACTTGAAATATACAACTAAACAAATAATTTCATTCTTCTATATCAGTCGCCTCTTCTTCTACCACAACTATTTCCTCAACCTCCATCACCTTGATTGTGAAATCACCATCATTCGTCACCTGCGTATAGACAATTCTTTTTCCATCGGGGCTGAATGATGGTGCTATCTCATCTCCCTTATTGTCAGTCAACCTCTTCCGCCTTAAACCATCTGTTGATGACAGCCAGATGTCGTAGGTTCCCTCGCTATCACAGGCATATACAATCCTCGTCCCATCAGGGCTGAACGATGGAAATAACTCATTTGACTCATCGGCTGTAACCTGATACAGCCCTCGGGCATCAACACCCACAATCCATATATCAGGGCTCCCGCCTCTCTCACTCACAAATACTACTCTCCCCGAACTATCTGGCGCCAGAGACGGCTGAATATCATCAGCGGGGTGGGGAACCAGTGCCTTGAGGTCTCTTCCATACCTGTCGCATATCCATATATCAAAGTTGCCATAAAAGTCGCTCTGAAACACCAAAACACTTCCTTCCAAATCAACACTTGGGCATTCATCAAAACCAGCCCTATGAATAATCTGTATATATCCCCCCTCTCTGCTCTTCAACCATATCTCTTCTTCCCCTGAACGCGTGCCGAAAAAATAGATATCATTTCCTAATGGATATGGATAAAGGTCATAAAAATCATTATCTGTAATTTTGCATATCTTCCCGCTCTCAATGTTCACCCCATAAATATTATCCGCCCTATCACCACCCATAATGGCATTAAAGACAATATCCTTACCGCTACCAGCAAACCTTGCACAAGGTATCCACCCGCTCTTTATCTCTTCTACCACAACCTCATCTGAAATAACCCTTAATGGTATCTCCTCCCACTCACTACTCTCGCCCAAGATTGTGTCCACATCTTCCAGCAAAGGTGGTCGTGTATAGACATATCTACTCACCACCCTGCCCTCACTATTTACACCAATAAGGATGGGTAGAGGGTCGTTCATCACATAGGATTCCCTCACCCTCTCGCTCAACAGCGCTATATCAAAATCTATCTTAAGTGCGCTTTTCAACTTACTGATAATCGCCCTGTCATCTGCATCTACCAGAACCAGAACACTTGCTCTATCACCGACATCCTCTGAAAGAAACTGAAGATGCTGAAGGGAGTCCATAAGGTTCTCATCAAGTGGTGATAAGATATAGATTATCAGTGGGGCAAGTTTGAGCATATCTCCTATATCAATACTGCCCTCATCGGTGACCAATCTATATGGTTGTAGTTTACTGCCAATGGTTGCTTCCCTCGCTTTCGGAAATGGTGCCATCGCCGACACGAATACCTCCTCAATTGTAGAAGGCAATTTACCACCCGACCAGTATATTGCCTTGCCGTCGCCATCAAAGAGAACGAGAATATAACCACTGCTTATTATCATCGGAAGTGGGTCAACACTCGCTTGAACATAAAAGCAAGAACCATACGCCTCGCCAATCTTCTTCACCACCAACTCTGAACCTTCGCCACAGACCACCAGAACAGGTAAGAGGTCACCACCACAGAATTGAGCAAGCGAGACGAAGTCATCTATAATTTCATCCAGAACATCCATCCCAGAATACAGAGCAATAGTATATGATGAACCAAGATGTCGCCTATCTATATCAGGCAGAACCACCTCACCACCATCAATAGAAATGTTCACAGCAATTGTATTTATTGGTATAAGAGAGATAAGAACTATAGAGGCATATCTAAATAACATGAATAAATGTATCAATCCTTATAGATATAAAAGTCCCTTGAGAATATAACACTTACAATAGAGCCATCGTTATTACACCACAACTTGGGGTATTGACCTAACAGGTGATACACCGGTATTCTCTCACGCTCTCTCTGGTATCCCCTGTTATCCAGCATAAACAGTGTCGGGTCAGAATAGCGTTCCTCCTCGGAGTATTCCTCGCCGAAGTCCCTGACAATTCCACAGAACATTGACTCACCCTGATTGGTCATAGCAATATCGGTTACCACCAATGACTGGTCTCTTAACTCATGAACCCACTCCTCAACATAACTAACCGCATCAATATTGACAATCTTTTCCCTGTTCCAGATAGCAAGACAATCACCATCAGTTGAATATCTCATTCCCAATGGCTCGTCCACATTAACCCTATACTTATAGTCAAGATACTCACCCTCATAGAAGTAAACATAATCACCGTCAGTGAAAGCGAACCTCTGCCCGCTATCCATCAAAGCAACCATAGGGTATGACGGTAGATTCGCCACCTCATAGCCATCCTTGTCAATGATGTAGTAGCCATCCTCACCGCAATCAAAGAGAATGAAATTAGATAGGTTTACAATCACCCTCTCAAAGTTTTCATAGTTCATGGTCTTGGCTATCATACCGTTTGAGTCATATAAATGCACTTTGGTGGAGGCGTCATCAGACATTGTATAGCCAATGAGGTATGAGCCGTCGTCGGGCACGATGTAGGTCTCATCGGAGGCGAAGGATGTATAGACAGGCAGGTCATCTTCTATACTATAGAGGTCCAACCTGCCAGCAACCTCATTGAATACCACATAATATTTACCCAGCGGGGAGACATAGCATACATCATTCTCAAACAGTTCCCTCAATCTCTTCACCTCGCCATCAATATTCACCCTTAACAACCTATCGGTGAGGAGGACTGTGAACCAGTCTCCATAAGCCCTGCTGACACTTACTATATCCTTTTCGTAGTTATATTCCTGCGAGAGAAAGAGGGCGAACGGGGTTGAAAGGGCAGAAAGAGATATAACAATAGTAAATAATATTTTAACAGACCTCATCAGACACCTCCATTTTATAGAGATTATAACAAAAAGGGGCGGGTGGAGAGGGATAAAGTATGGAGGGGTTAAACAGAAATATATGAAAAGGAACCTTAAGAATTATAGAGATGGGGATAAATAGCCACTGGAGTAGAAACCATTTAGTTCAGAACCCAATAATAGGGATGATTAATACACCACAAAAATTCCAATTCATTGCTATGGGGTGGTTCAGTTCTCTTTGGTATTTCATTGCTTTCAAGGTTTATATTAGCATTTATTGAAGATGGCCTTATTGGCTCTCCATTGCGAGTAAATATAACTACTGCTATATATTCATCCTTTCTATAAAGCTCCCGGTCTATAATATTAAACAATTCATCTTCCACCTCTTCATATCTGTTGTAAATCATATCATCAGTTATATAGCTAGGAATCTCAATGTAGTATAACCCTGCCCAGGAAATACAAAAAGTCATTAAAACAGTTAATAAAATATAAATTGTCACTCTCATCTCTAACCTCCTTACAATTTATGGTTCATAATTCCAACTCCAACACTCATTATTTTTACCCCAACCAACTATCCATGCATCATAGTAATCAACTGAAAATACTGCATTAGCACCCATATCTGGTGGCTTCTCCATCCTCTCCCAATTGTTTCCATTCCAATGCCATATATAACCTCCGTATCCAAGAGGGTCTGATGGGTCTGGTCCACAACCTATCATCCAACCCTCATCTGAATGTGAGAAGTGTATATCTTCATAGTCATAATCCCACTCATACCAGTATGTATACTCACCATTTATCCACTTTCCCATCCTCTGTGAACCTACTATCCACGCCTTATTCGGCTCATAGTATGAAACAGCATTGTGCGGCTCAGGTCTTGATGTGTCCTTCCATATCTGCTCCCATTTCATACCATCCCAGTGATATACACTGTAATACAATCCAACTGCCAATCCCTCTGTCGGTGAACTGAATGCAAGGTCACGTATATCAGTTCCAACATAATATCTCTCATATTCATCCCCGTCCCAGTGATATAGAGAATCACCTGAATACTTTTCATAAACAACAAACCATACATCGTCAGATGATATGCAATATACATGATCCACACGCCATTCAAAATGACTTTTAAAAATATACCATTGATTACCATCATACCTTAATATGAACCCAAAATTTTCACTATGGTTAACTGCTAAATTTCCTACCGCCCACCCATTACTAGGTCCAGAGAATGATATGTCAGTAATTTTTATATTAATAAACTCCTCATCATCAAACCAGCCACCATAGGGGTATTCCTCCCACTCCACCCCATTCCAGTGTACTAATAATGGATATGACCTCTCCTCCTCAAAGTTATATGAATTTCCGCATGCCCACCCATTGTCGGATGAAGTAAAATAACAGGCATTAAGACGACTATCAGGTCCTCCAGGCGTGGGCACCTCAACCCACGGTCCCGTGTAGCCATTATTATCGTCCTCGTCGCAGTTTAAGGATAGAGATATAATCAGAGTGATTATGAGGAGTTGTAAGATAGAAGATATTATTGAATTGGATTTTGTATTAAACATCTCACTCCCTTATACAACATTTTCATTTGTAAATAATGCCCTGTCAATAAAAATATCGCCATTGTTTATAAATTGAAATATTGATAATATTGACATATCCTTAATATATGCCCAAGTTCGTAGTCCATGAGCATTATGCAAAGACACACCACTTTGACCTCCGCCTTGAGAGGGACGATGTGTTGTGGTGCTGGGCGGTTCCAAAGGGCATCCCCCTTGAGATGGGTGTGAGGCGCCTCGCCATCCGAACCGAGGACCACGACAAGAGTGCTCTCACCTTTGAGGGCGAGATTGAGGAGGGCAAGTATGGCGCTGGTAAGATTGTGATTTGGGATAGAGGCGAGTTCACATTTGATAGCATAGCAGACAACAAGATTGTGTTTCGTGTTAAGGGTGAGAAGATGCACGGTAAGTATGTTCTGGTGAGAATGCCAAAGGCGGGTGAGGACGCCTGGCTCATATTCAGGGGGAAAGACAACTGATGGGCAGACCATTTCTCATAGGGATTACTGGACCCATCTGCACCGGCAAGTCCACCATCGCAGACGCCTTCAGTGATAAAAGCATCCCAGTTGTAAGTGGAGACAATATTGGACATAGGATTCTCAACCAACAAGGTATCATAAACAGATTGTTGGAAGAGTTAGGTGATTCTATAAGAGATGATGGTGGCATTGATAGAAAGAAACTGTCAGAGATGGTTTTTGAAGACGAAACCAAGATGAACCTGCTGAATGAGATTGTCCACCCACCGCTTCTTGACGAGATGTGGAATGAAATTGATAGGTCGCACAGAGAAGGCAATGAGATAATAGTGGTTGATGCATCTCTCATCTACTTCTGGGGTATAGAAAAGAGGTTTAACATAATCATAACTGCATTAGCACCACCGAATAAGCGAATAGGGTGGATAGAGAAGAGATTTAACATAGACAGGGCAGGTGCGCTCAAGAGATTGAATTTTCACCTAAAGATTGAGACGCAGATACTCAATGCTAAGAGAAGACCCGATTTCGTGATAGCAAACGATAATGACCTATCTACTCTCAAAGAGAGAGCAGAACAGATTGTAAAGGAGGTGATGTTGATATATGGGTTATATAATAAGAGTTAATTCAAAGATATCATCAAGCCACTATCTGAGGGGCTATAGTGGTAAGTGCGACAGAGCCCACGGGCATAACTTCTTCGTAGAGATGGAGATTGAGGGTGGTGAACTGGATAAGATAGGCATCCTGATTGACTTCAGGGACGCCAAGAGAATCCTCAATGAGTTCTTGGATAAATTGGACCACACCGTTCTTAACGAGACCGAGTATTTCAAGGACTTAAATCCCACCGCTGAAAACATAGCAATGACTATCTATGAGAATACTGCCGACGAGGTATCAGATATATCGGGAGGGAAGGCGAAGGTCAGTGCTATCAAGGTCTGGGAGACGGATGAGAACTGTGCAGAATACAGACCATAGGTGCGTCGCATTACTCTCGGGTGGTCTTGATTCAGCCCTGGCGACGCTACTTGCGGTAGAAGAATATGAGCAGGTTCTCGCATTAACCTTTGACTACGGGCAAAAACCAGCGAGGATGGAGATTGAGGCGTCGGGAGAGATTGCAAGATATCTTAGCATTGAGAGACAGGTAATCAAACTGGATATATACCGTGATTTCGCCGAGATGGCACATCTCCCCCTCATAAGCGGGGTCACCTCCGATGAAGATATCTCATACTGGATGCCAAACAGAAACGGGGTGATGATTGAGGTTGCGTCTGCGATTGCTGAGGGGGTGGGTGCGTCCTATGTGGTGGTCGGCTTCAACGCAGATGAGGCACAATCGTTCCTCGACAACACCACCGAATACCTTGACGCTCTAAACCACGCCCTTGAATATTCAACACAGGGCAGGGTAAAGGTAATATCACCCACTGTGAATATGACTAAGTCGGAGATATTAGATATGCTTCATCAAAGTGGCTTCCCAATTAAACACATATACCCATGCTATACAGGTGAAGAACTGTTATGTGGAGAATGCCCATCGTGCAGAAAATTCATCTCCGCCCTGAAGAAGGTCGGGATATACGATAGATTTTCATGGAGGTTTGCCGATGCCACTTAGTATCTACTTTCACGACCGCAAACTGAAATACACTGGTGAACAGCTACGGTCACATTTCGCCCTTGATGAGTTCGGCATTGAGGGCGACAGCATTGTCGCCTTCACGGGTCCCTGCGACATCTCCGGCGACAACCTTGTAGATATGGAGGAAGCGGTCGCAGGCGAGAGAATATACTCACCAATGATGCTACACTTCATAACAGAGATATTTTATGCAGATATTCGCCTCTCTGCTCTCCTTCAACTTCTGATAACTGTAATAATCATGGAACAGATAGAAGCATTAAAGGGCGGAAGAGTAATGGGTCTTGCGAGAAGCGGTGATGACATATATGTGGATGATAAGAAATTAAGTATCTCAATCGCTACCATAAGCCCCATATCCTGCCTTATCCACCACGGTCTAAATATCAAAAAAGAGGGCGTTGAATTCCCTATAACCTGCCTTGAGGACATAGGCGTTGACGCAGTTGAGCTGGCTCAAAATGTCCTTCAAGCGGCGAAGGATGAGTTTGAAGACATAGATAGAGCAATGAGAAAGGTTAGATGGGTGAGATAGCCCGAATAAGAATTTCACTATGGGAAGGAAAGCATACATAACAGAGATATTTAACTCAATAGAGGGCGAGGGATTGAAGGTTGGCACTCTCTCGTTATTCATACGATTTGCCGGCTGTAATCTCAGATGCCCCCCCTGCGACACACAATATGCATGGGAGGACGAACCCGAGATGTGCACCATCTACCTGAGAAAGGGCGAAAAGAAGATAAAAAATCCAATAGACATAAGCACATTGATAGATATCATATTTGATTATAAGAGTGTGGAGCGGTTAGTTTTCACGGGCGGTGAACCACTGTTGAATGCGGGCTATATTGAGAAGTTAGCAGAACAACTGCAATATGATAGAGACATCTGCGTTGAGACCAACTCAACAATCCCTCAGGGTCTTGCGAGAGTAATCACATCCATAAGTGAGGTATCATGCGACATCAAACTGAAATCTGTTTGGGGTCTGGAGCAGGACACCCAAAGGTTGAAGCGGTTCTTAAAGATAGCCAAAAAACGCCTCGTCTGGGTCAAGTGTGTCGTAAAGCCAGATACACCACCGAAGGAGATTGAAGGGGTCAGTCAGGTGGTCGCCTCTGTCTCCCCCATAATTCCTCTCATCCTACATCCTATGGATAACTCGGGGGATTTCAATTTAGATACCATAGCCACTATGATTAGAGGTGGTTTAAAACACCTTAAAGAGGTGAGATTCCTGCCGCGAATACACCGAACCCTTGGATTGAGATGATAGATACCTGTTTAAGATTTATCGCCGTCGTATTCTCAAAGAGTATAGACATTGACAAGTGTATAGAAATTGTTATTGAAAATATCGGTGAGACAGTTGTCTGTTCAAAACCCTACGACTTCAACAGATACACCAGCTACTACACAGACGAGATGGGAGAAGGTCTCACGAAGATTATGATGCTCATTAAGGGCTACTTCAATCCACACCATCTTGCAAACCTGAAGAAAGAGACAATGAGTATTGAGAACCATTATAGAGTTGGCGGTGCCCGCAAGTTAAACATAGACCCTGGATACATTACACCATCAAAACTTGTGCTTGCAACTCACAAGGACTACGCAGGGGCAATTGCCCTTTTAGAAGGTATTAATGCTATAGTAGAATTAATATATCACGGCGGAACATATAGAGAACTATTATGGACTTACAGGGACTACTCTGATAATATTCCGTTCTTTAATGATGTCAGAAAGTATATGGAATTATGGCTATGACGAACATTGATGATTACATAGGCAGGGAGATAGAGACGGGTTCTGAGAATGAGACGAAAGCCCTGGGAAGGGAGATAGTCGGTATGCTTGGTGAAGGCAGTGTAGTTGCTCTGGTGGGTGAACTGGGTGCTGGAAAGACGGTCTTCATAAAGGGTATGGCAGAGGGTCTTGGCATAAAAGACCTTGTTTCAAGCCCCTCATTCATCATCGTAAACTTCTACCTCGGTCGCCTGCCTCTGGCACACCTTGACCTTTACCGCCTGAGTGAGATAGACGCCATATCGGACGGCATCTACGAATACCTCCTTGAAGATGGCATAACCGCTGTGGAGTGGGCTGACAGAGCACCATCTATAATACCAGATGAAGCAATAAAAATTGAGATAGAGGTAAAAGGTGTTAATAAAAGGTTGATAAGAATTAGTATATGGTAGAGGATAACAACCACCTGCTTATCCTTGCACTTGATTGTGCAACTCCACTGACCTCGGTGGCAATATCAGAAGGCGAAAAGATTATCGCATCCGAGGTTAAGAAACCCAAAGTGGGACACTCCGAGACATTGATGCCTATGATAGATGCTATGTTAAAGACAGAAGGTCTAAATATTAGCAGGTTCAATATTATCGCATCAACCGTTGGACCAGGAACATTCACAGGCATAAGGGTTGGTATAGCAACCGCACAGGGTCTCTCCATACCACACAACATCAAAACAATGGGTATTAGAACAACTCTCGCCATTATGCTTTCAGT
>Ga0164311_10000149_pt1 | contig 26578 bp, 50 predicted proteins | sample GuaBasSedimGuay2_FD_121796 | JGI IMG/M metagenome (GOLD analysis project Ga0164311, IMG submission 121796) | Subseafloor sediment microbial communities from Guaymas Basin, Gulf of California, Mexico - Guay2, Core 4569-9, 9-12 cm | ecosystem: Environmental > Aquatic > Marine > Hydrothermal vents... | reverse complement strand
ACCGTTTCAAAAAGCATGACAGACTACGTATTATAACACCGTCTGATCCTACATTGAAAACACCATTAACTATTGTTCTTACATTAAGAAAACATTTAGAAGATACGCCTCAAAACGAATTGTTAAAGGCGATTTTGACGAAAGATGAGTTCAAGAAGGAGGCTGAACGAAGTAGGAAAATTCGTTGATGTAAGTTTGCAAGGTGCTAAAAATGGAAGTTGAAGATTTAACGAAACATGCTCTGATTTGGCGGATTTGGCGAAATTGCAACGATAAAGATAATGACTGCATATACGTTGTGATGGAAGAAGGGGAACTCATCTTTCTAAAGGAAATTGAGGTTGAACAGGAATGAAGTTTGAGGAAGCATGGTTCTACCTTTCAAGTATCAACAGAGTGTTTGTTTATTGCAATGGCGGTAAAGGTGGAGTTAGGTATCCAAAAGGAAGTGTTGAGCAGAAATGAAGTGTGAGGAATGTGGAAAAGAACTTGAAGGAGAAGTAATAAAACTGAAAGACTTGTGGTGTGATACCGAGGACCACTTTTTCTGCAGTGAAGACTGTCTCAAAGAATTTCTTGTTAAAAGTGCAAACTGGGAATACATCGAGGTTGAGGGAAATGAGAGTTTGGGCGACTGAAGTCCACAATCCAAAAGCGAAGAGGGGATACAGGCATTATCTCAAACTTGTAATTCATGTTCCATTAGAGGAGATTGAGCAGAAATGAGAAAGTGTAGTAGATGTGGAACTCCGCTAAAACCCATCTTTCACGGCGACGCTTTAGCGGGATGGTATTGTCCAAAACGCAAGAAAGGAGTGAAATTCCAGAAATGAGCAAGAAAGTTGCTTGTCCTAAATGCGGTGGAACAGGGTTATGTGTAGTTATGTTGCCTCCATTAGGTTTAACACATGTGATATGCGGTGTGTGTGGCGGAAGTGGTTACATAGAGGTTGAGAGTTAAAAATGAGTTTAGAAAAATTTAAAATCGCTCATGATAAACAAAACAGTTTACTTTATTGGTTTCCGAAAATTTGCAACCTAGATATACCTGTTCCAAAAACAGAGTGGGTGCTTGTGAAAGAAGACTTACTTCAGTATCTCGGTTCAGAAAAGGAATTCCCAAAAGAACTAAGAAACAAGCTGATAGCTAGCGGGCGGAAAATTGGTTATCCATTATTTCTACGGACAGATATTTTATCGGGCAAACATGACTGGGAACGTACATGCTACGCGCAAACAGAAAACGATTTGATAGGACATGTTTATACTTTAATTGAAACTTCTGAATGTGCGGATATCTTAGGATTAGGTATTAATGCTTTTGTATTCAGAGAATTTCTTCAATTAGACTGGAAGTTTAAAGCTTTTGAAGGAATGCCAATTGCAAGAGAACGCAGATATTTCATAAAAAACGGGAAAGTCTTATGTCACCATCCATACTGGATTGAAGATGCTATAGCTAAAGGATGGCACAAATATCCGTTACCAAACAATTGGAAAGATATTTTGAAAGAACTTAACAAAGAAACAAAACAAGAAATCAAAATTTTAACAAGTTATGCTATGAAGGTTGCTGATATCATGGATGGCTTTTGGTCTGTAGATTTTGCCTACTCGAAATCTGGAAAATGGTATCTTATTGACATGGCAAGAGGGGAAGTATCTTGGCATCCTAATTGTAAATATGCAAAGGAGGTGGAAAGCTAAATGAGACATAGAAAAATGTTGATAACCGCCATAGTTTTAATTGCCGTCGGGTTTATCCTATGGCAAATTCTCTGTCCAATCGCGATGCTCTATGGAATAGGGTCATACAAAACAGGTTGGTGGATTTTCTCGGAAACACATTACTACACAACACCACTATATTGGGCGGGGTTAGCGTTAGGAATCGTAGGAATAATTCTCGTAGTAATAGGCATCGCGTTGATTCCGATAGTTGCCATCTTAGAGTATACTGAAAGAACAAAAGTGAATCGGAAGGAGGCGGAAAGTTGAGAATTTTCCATGTTCCTTTGTCGCTTTGGGGTGTCAGCGAGTACGTTGCAGAAGCCATCAGCCGATACGGAAGCATAGAGCCTGCTTACGACTTGGTTATAGCTCGGCTGGAAGACAATCGGGAAAATCGGCGGCGTTACGGAAAGCTTATTCCTGTTTGCAAGTGGACGGTTAGACAGTTGAACATGAAACAAAAGAGGAGAGAGTAAAAATGAGCAATCGAAATCATCTTCTATTGCATTTTCTGTTAAATGTAGTATATGTTTGGTGGTGGTTTACGACTTTGTTAAACCTAATATTAACTGTGATAGACCTATTAGGATACAATATTCCGATTGAGGCTTTGCTCTATAGCTTTTTAATTTCAATCTACAGTTTCACGGTTTATCAAATGTTAAAGGAGAGATATGATGAGTGAGTGTTTGCGTAGCACTGCAAAACGTGTTTTAGCATGGAAGATTCGATTGCACAGGGTGGAGTTGAAAATGTTGGCTGCAGAAGTTGCCAAGCTGCAGAACGAAGCAGAATGTTACAGACTAGCAAAACAAATCTACGAGGAAATTTTAAAGTTGGATGAGCTTTTGGAAGCGAAAGAGAAGGAGCTAAATAATGGATAATGTTGACAAGTTTAAAGTTTGGCTTTTCTCTTTTCTCTCTGGCTCAGACTTTTTCATAATGATTCATGCTATACGGATAAATAATGCTTTGCTTTCAGCTCTGTCTGGTATAGGTTTATGCTTAACAACATTCACTGTTTATGACATCTTTAAAAAGGTGGAAATGGAAAGTGAGTAGAAAAACGGAAGAGGAAAAAGGAAAAGTAGGCAGATTTTTTCTCTGGCTTTTCTGTCTATGGCCTTTTATAGCACTATTACTGTTTATCCATTTACTGTGCTCTCTAACTGCTGGTGAGGACTGTTGAAAGTTAGCGTGGTTATGCCTATTCACAACGAAGAGCAGTATCTGCCTTACAGTCTTGCTTCTCTGCTGCAGTGTCCGATAGACGAGTTGGTTGTTGTTTTGGACAGGTGCACGGACAGAAGCGAGGAAATCATAAAGAAAACAAAATTCCCATACAAAGTGAAAATTGTCCAGAAAGACTACCAGAAGTGGCGTTGCCCAACAGCGGAAGTTTTCGAGCTTGGCTTTCAACATTCAACTGGAGACTTGCTTTACACTATGGCAGCCGACATGTACGTTGACCCAGCACAGTTTAACCCTCGGCTTTTCGATGATGCGGACATCATAGCTTTCTTCTATTACAATTTTGACTTGCACCATTATAAAGTGCGGCAGTGGTACCTAAACTTTCTCAAGAAACACTTGAACATTGCACGGCTGTGGAAGGGAAGACTTGCAAAGCAGAGCGGGCACATGGCTTTCCGAAGGAAGGTTTGGGAGGCGCTGCATTTGCGGGATGTGCCAAGCGAGTATGATGACCTGCAGAAACGGGCGTTGCAGCATGGGTTTAGGTACAAGTTTGTGGAGAACGTGAAAAACCTTCATTTGCGTGTAGGCTTGCGGAAGGATAGGCAGATGCTGCAGGGCATGAGCCGGGCGCAGAGGGGTGTGCATCCGTTTATGGTGTTGGGGCATAGTTTGGTGCAGTTGAAGCCGTATGTTTGGGTTAGCTACTGGTATGAGCGGAAGTACAGGCTTTTCGAGAAGAGAAAATGGGGTAAGGAAGGGTATTGAGTTTGTACAAAAATTTAGAGTTTCCGTCGAATTTTTTGTATAATTAAATTTTTAAACTCTACATGTTTACAAGTGTAAGCGAGGAGACGAGTTTGAAAAACAACTTGAAAACCGTGGTTCTCTCAACACGAGTCCCAGAAGATTTAGCAAAAAAAGTCAACTATGTCAGCAAGACACGGGGGTACCTTAACATTTCTGATTTTATCCGTGATGCGATTCGCAAGCTTGTTGAATATCATGGAGGTGAAAATGTTGAGTGAAAAAGAAGACCTTGTTTTAGAAGCTTTCACCAACTTTCTAAATGCCGTGGATGCTGGAATACAAGCAGCGAGACAGATAATAAAAGCTGCAAAGGTTGGATGGAATCCAGACAAAATAAAGTGGGAACCCGCACAGGGAACCAAAGGCGAGTATGAACGCAGCAAAGACGTGGACAACCCTGAATTCAAAGCCATGCTTAAGGATTTGGAAGCACACGGTGGAAAACTAACTCGAGAAGGCTATTTCTACTGGGTTTTCACAAATGGTGATGCTGTAGGGAGGAAGAGGCGGTGAGGTGTTTGGAGATAATTACGTTAACGCAAGCCAAATTAGTTTTGAAAACCAATGCGAGGATGCGAGCCACTGAACTTGTGAAACCCACCTCACTTATGCGAGCCAATAAAAGGTTGAAATCCAACGTAGCCGTGCGAGCCATTAGACGCCTGAAACCCAGTTTGAATATGTGTTTGGGGGTGTGTTAAAAGATGGAGAGGCAAATCAGGTTTCTAGTTGAAAATTACTATGATATTCAGAAGTTGCGGGTGGAGACGTTTAATCGTATTGTTGCCTACGTAAAAAGCCATTCGACGGTTGAAACCCAAGCGGCTATTGCGAGCCACAAGATAAATGAACCCCAGAAAGAGTATGCGAGCCATGATGAAATTGAAACCCACCTAAAAAGTGCGAGCCAAACTACCTATGAAACCCACGATGTTTTTGCGTCTAAGCCGTCTGTTCTAGCCCACAAAATCGTAGCTGGAAAAACAAAACCGCCAAAAGAAATAAGCGACCTAGTATGGTTCCACAACACCCTACACGAAACAGAAAAACAACTCAAAAAACGCCTAGACGCATGGAGCAAACACCACAAAATCCGCCTAAACTACCTACGCCACATAAAAGGCATAGGCCCTATTCTGAGTAGTGCCTTAATAGCGTGGTTGCAGCCCATAAGCCGATTCCCAAACATAAGCAAACTCTGGGCCTACTGCGGCTTATCACCAACACAGAAACGCCAAAAAGGCAAACGCCTAAACTATAACCCTAGACTGAAAACGTTAATGTGGAAAATCGCCACTTCCTTCGAAAAGCAAAAGCCAGAGAAAAGCCAGTACAGACGGCTCTATGACAAGCAGAAAGCCTATTACTTGAACAGAGAAGATTTGAAAGCCAAAGTAAAAGCGAAAGAAAAAGGAATAAAAGGACACATTCGCAACATGACTCTACGCTACGTTGTCAAAAGGTTTCTAGCCGACCTTTGGATAACATGGCGAAAACTGGAAGGACTGCCAATCACACCGCCATACATCATAGGTAAAGGCGGGCACTCAAACTTCGAAATGCCTAAAACAGATGAAAATTAGAGGCGAACAGTTGAAAATGAGTAATAAGATGACACAGTACAGCTACATGAAAAACCCGAGCGGACATGTTCAATTTGAAAACGAACACGAACTTTACCATTTTCTAGAAGACAAAGTGTTTTCATGGTGGAAATTTTCAAAGCAAGTTGAGTTCGCCCCTAGCTGCCGTGTTGACTATCTGCTTTATCATGGCACCCGCCCCGTGCTTGTTGAAGTCAAAAACTGGTTTTTACGGATAAAAGACATGCAGCAAATACTGAAATATTACGTTCACGCTGTCGAACGGTATGGAGAAGACAATTTCACTTTAATAGTTATTGCTGGCGGGATAGAGGAGCCTCGAAGGAAAATTTTGGAGAAACTTGGAGTGAGAGTTGTTTTAACAAAAAATTTGGTGGAGCATTATGAACGTGAAAGATGAAGCCTTAAGATATTGGACGCTTGGCTGCGCTGTAGTGCCGTTCAAAGCAAAAGAAAAACGCCCTCTAGTTGAATGGAAACAGTGGGAAGAACAGCGTCAAACAAAAGAAGAATTCGACAGACTGCCATGGGAAAAGGCTGATGGCCTTGCTCTTGTTTGCGGAACAAAGCTCAACAACGGCTTATACCTTGCGGTAGTTGATTATGATGTTAAAAACTTGCCAGAAGAAATCGTGGAAAAAGGGAAACAGCTTGTCCGCGAGTTTCCCATCACCCAAATGGAGGAAACTCCGTCTGGCGGGTTGCATTTGATGTATTTTTGCCGTGAAAAACCGCGGACTGTGAGTGCTTACCATAATGTTTGCGCATTAGAGATTATTGGTGAAAAAAAGCTTGTTGTTGTATGTCCCAGTGTTGGTTATAAACGGTTAAACGATAACACCCCTACGGAGATAGGCTCCATAAACAGAATGTTTGAAGAAGTGCTAACAAAGAACGGAATTCAAATAAAGACAAAAGAAAACTTTTGGTTTGGCAGAGAGGATTTAGGAGAAGAAAAATATCGCGGTAAAGACCCGCCTTGTATTGAACGATTACGCCGCGGAACTATGGAAGGATTACGCAACGAGTATGGCATCCGATTGGCTAGTTACCTAGCGAATTTTCGGCAGATAAACCCGAAAAATGTTTTGAAATCTTTGAAAATTTGGAATAAACTCAACAAGCCTCCACTTGAAGAAAAAGAATTGGAGAATATTTTGAAGTCTGCCTTGCATGGAGGCTACATTTTCGGGTGCAGCGACCCAATTTTATGGAAAAACTGCAACCGCGAAAAATGTCCTATTGCACCAAAAGACAAGACCAAACTGTTGACTAAAGAACAGAAAGAACGGGCAGAGAAAATTTTAGAGAATGACATTTTGCGTTACGTGCTTGAGTATGGCAAACAAAGACTTATTGGAGAAGACAACGTTTTATTGATAAACTTTGTGGAAATATGCAGCGGGCAAACAAAGTATCCGATAAGCGCGATAATCGAAGGATATAGTGGAAGCGGAAAAAACGAAAGCTTACGCGCAATAAAACCTTTAATACCCGAGGAGTGGCTATTTGAGTTTACAACCAGCACACCTGAAGCTATAAAATATATTCCCGACGATTTCAGCGGGACTTTGCTGATTTATGAAGCTAGCGGAATGCAAAGCAAAACCAGCACATTAGGGTTAAGAGCCATTGGAGAAGGAGAATCCATCGAAACCATTTACCCCGTGCGAGATGAGGCTACAGGGAAAATGCGGTTGGAAAGATACAGAACAAACGCTCGGAACTTTATAACAACGGAAAGCGATTTGGACGTGCAAGCCGACCTTTTCCGCCGAACCTTGAAGGTAAGCATGAACCATGCGCTTGTGTTAACGAAAAGGGTGATAGCAAAGAAAATTCGGGACGCGCAACTTCCAGACAGTTTAAAAGCGTTGCTTTCGATACAGCAGCAATCTTTTAACGTAGAAGATTTCCAGAACGCTTTACGGCTTGTCGATTGGAAAGCTGAAGTGGTGCTGTTTGCCCCGTTCCATCTTCTTAAGCTTGTTGATATGGCTGTAACTGTTGAGCAGAAGGTGGCTGTGAGAACGCATATAGACAAAATCCTCAATTTTGCTCGTGTGCTTGCGCTTTTGTACCAGCGACAACGAGTCAACATACAGTATGGTGAAACCCACATTGTAATAGCAGCGCCAGAAGACGTTTTCAACGCTATACAAATTCTCGGAGAAGCAATTTTTTCCACAATAACGCGGATAGGGAAAAGGCAGCGTGAGGTTCTCGAGTTGTTCGGTGAGGATGTAGAGCTTGATAAACACATGGTGGCAACAAAAATAGGGGTTAGCGAGACTACAGCACGAAAAATTCTTAAGTCGCTGGCGCAGCTTGGGTTTTTACATGAAGAAAGACCAGAAAGAAAGAATCAACCGTATGTTTATCGGCTGGAAAAGAAGCCTTTGCCGTTGGGAATTTTGGAAAGTTCATCCTCTTATCGCCTCTTTTGGCAAAAGAGCGTTAAAACGCTGTTAAATCGCTGTTGTTCTGCTGTGCCTCAGGGGGGTATAAAAATTCTAAACGAACATCTTGCAGAACAACCAGTAATGTTAGAAGAGAAAAGTATACCCCTCAGCGGTACAACGGACACACAGCCTTTTGCAGTTGTTCAAAACTCCTTTTCGGAAAAGAACCCATTTAAGGATGGACTTTTGGAAATTCCCAACGAGAAAACCTTAAAAACTGAAAAAAGCTGTCCTTTGGAAATATCGAAAATAAAGTCGTTGGTGCGTTTAACCACACACATCGAAGATAAGTGCGTGTTATGCGGGAAAACTGGGAAAATGGATTTTCAGGTGGATTTGATAGATGGTTCGTGGGGTTTGCTGTGTGATGTTTGCGGAACGAAACTGTCGCAAAAGCTGAAGGATAACATCGGGTAAATTTTCTGGTTGCATTTTTCTTAATCTTTTTTGGTTATTGTTAGTGACAGGGCTACTATGGCTATGGCTGCTGCAAAAGCTGCTAGAACCAAGGCTAGGTTTGTTTCTGCTGTTGGCGTGTAAAGTTGAGGCTGCATCGTTGCTTGAGCGTGTGCGGTCTCCAAGAACTCGTGTAGTACTTGTGTGGCTTCTTTCGCCATGTTTGCTAGTGCGGAGGCTGCTGGTGTGGCGGTTTGGAAGAACAGTTTTTCCAGCATTATCAAATGTGCAGCGTTTGCCTGTGCAGTTTCTGTTTTAACGTATTCTTTAACTGTTAGGGTGGTTTCTTTTCCCAATATATAAGAGGCAAGCGTGTTGACAAGTTCTGTGGCCGTGTAGAATCCTTCTTTCAAAAGTGTGAACTGGCTGGATGCTACAGGCGAAGTCTGGAACTGCAGCAGTTTCTCCATGCCCCATGCCAATGTGGAAGTTGCGCTGCTTGTGGACGTGGCGGAAAACTGTTTTTCTTCTGTTACGACGTGTGTTGCGGTTGCCTGTGCAGTTTCTGTCAAAGTGAAAGTTTTTTCCTGTGCACCGCTTATTGGCCCTATGTACGCGTCGGCGACAACAACACAGTCGCCGTAAAAAGTTATTATTCTGTTCACGTTGTCGGTTAAACCGAAGGTTATGTAGCTGGGTTGGTCACCGCCAAAATCGATGCCCGTTGCATTCCAGATTTCGCTGTCGTCCACGTATAAGCGGTACTCCCCGTTTGTGGTGTCAACTTCCAGTTCTATGCAGTAGTAAGTGTCCAAGCTGAAACTGTACTGCTGATAGGTGTCAGTGTCCTGATATGAGTCGCCAACCTTTTTCCGATAATAAATCTGGAAAGCATGGTTGCCGCTACTGTCTTTTGAAAACCGCACACCAAAACGGACGTAAGTGCCGCCTCCTATAAACAGCCCACCGCATAACTTGCCGTATTCAACATAGCTTGTTCGAGCGTACGCTCTGAAAAACACTGTAGACTGTGCAGTAAAGTCTTTGCGTGCATAAGCATGTCCGTATCCGCTGTCGCTTGCAGTTGCCTTTAAAGCGTAAGTGCCGCTGTAAGCGTTTTCTGCCGCGGCAGAAAGTGTTGCGGGCGACAGTACATCGGTGCTTGTCCAATTGCTGAAGTCTCCGCTTTCAAAACCGTCACTAAAAATTTCGGTGGCGAAAACAGGCATGGTTAACAGTGTGAAAACTAAAAAGAAAGAGACAGCTAACCATTTCTTTTTCACTATAATCCTCCCCGTGTCAGTTGAAATCGTAAGTCACAACCCACACAATCGTGCAGTTCCAGTTATTCTCAAACTTTTCATATCCGCCGAGACTAGCCAAAGCCACCGCGTCCGCAGCCTCTGCCGTTCCACTCTCATGCAAAGCCGTAGCATTCACCCAAATCGTAGCAGTGGCAGTAAACTTCTTCGTGTAGTTAACCGCATGATCCCCATTATTAATCCACTTAACAACACTGGCTTCCGCCCTTCCAAACCCGCTTGCTGTCGCTTCAGTATCCAGCTTAGTCTTAGTCTGGCTTATAGTGCTGTTGCCAAGAGCAATCCACTTCGTAGCATTAATGTTAGTCACGTTGTCAAAACCGAAAATGTTGCAAACCATGTTCTCAAAAAAGTCTGTCATAACGTTGCCCTGAGCAACCAAGTCAACACCGCCCGGACGCTCACGAAACACATAAACATTCACGCTAACCCTTGGATTCTGGTGTGTCCACAGCCAAGCCTGGTGGCTAGCATAGCCTAGCGAGAAGCTTAACGCTGCAATCAACACAACTGTAACCGCGAACTTAAGTTTTCCTTCCATCCGCCTTTTTCACCTCCTTTAAAGTAATATTGCAGCAAGAACTATAATAGCGATTACCAAAGCCAAAATAACCATGAGAGGCATCCACTGCTTAACCAAATTGCCAAAATACTTCTTTCCCTTCAACATACCGCTTAAATCTGCCTTCGTCTCTAAAGCAGTGATAAGCATCTGATCCCAAGCGTGGGGCATCGTGGTTTTCAACGTTCGCGCGTCCACGGGGAAGAAGGTTGGGTTGAACTTGTCGCCGTATTCTAGCACCGCCAAAGTTTTAACGTTTGCAGCCACAGCTTTTCCAGCGTACCCTATCCACACTGGACAGCCGTCCATGAAAAACCGTTTCTGCAAAACCTCTTTAATCCGTGGCGTATCATCAGGCGAAGCGCGAGGCAGCGTGAACGTTAAGTCCCCCGTTTTTATGGCTCCTTCTGGCAGTATCTCGGTTGGCGAGTGAATTGTCATTCTCCCATCATCCCACCCTACAAATATTGGCGGCAGCTTCTTTTTTAACGCTTGCCGTAGGCTACGCACGTTTTTAGGTGTAAGCTTAAACCACCATATCATCCACCCGAAAACTATTGCTGGACACGCAACAATCAGAATCCAGAAGCCGAAGAAAACCAAGTATTCAAGCCACGGCGGCATAACCCACAAGGCTATCAACGCTAAATCCACCCCTTCTCCTTTCCCGTCTGCTCTGGCGTACGCACTTCAAAACTTTTAGCCATAACCTTCAACAGTTTAGCCTTCCGTCCATGCTTAGCGTCGCTCCAAGCCGTCTTGATAATCTGGCTTAAAGCATCCAGAAAGTTGTGGCCGCCCAGCTCGTAAGTGTCCTCGTCCATGCCGATAAGCTGCCGCAACACAAACCGTTCCGCCTCCAACTGCCCTATTTCCGCGTCTATCGGGTCAACATAGCTTGTGCGAATCAGCTTGCTTGTGGCAACGGTCATGGCAAGCATGTTAATGTCCACGTCGCCTGTCGGAACAACTTTCCCGTCTTCAGTCACCCGCACGTCGTAGCTCATGCCCGACAAAATATCTTTAACCGACTGGTCTTCAATCATGTGAATGTTAATGCCTAAAGCCTCAAGCATCTCCTGCTCCGTGAGTGGACGCTGGCTTTCGCCAACCGCCAACCCGTGAATAAGCGCCTGCTCTGCTTCTCCGTTTTTCTGTCCACGTTTAAAAAGTCTGTCGAGAAACTTCATTTTTTCACCTCAACTCGAAAACTTCACTTTCTTTTCCTGAAAGGTAAGACGTGATTGTAAGGGCGAAACCGTAAATCCAGAAGACTGCTCCAAAACCGAAATAAAGCCACACAAACGAGAGAAACGTGCTTGTAGCATAACCGTACAGGTGGCTTATAGCCAAAACCCACCATGACATGCCCGCAAGCATACTAAACAAAATACTTTTACGATTGACAGAGAATCCGCTCCAAACCACGCTTAAAGCGAACACGAGGAGATATGCAATTAACTCTGGGTCTGTCATCTACTTTTTCCCTCACACACACGAGACACGGAGGACTAAAAAAGGGGTGTATAGGGCGGTGTGGACTGGGAGACTGCTAGGTGGAGCTTCTCCATCGGAAGTAAAGCATGATAGCAGCGATTATCATTCCAGCAGCAGCAACAATTGGAAGAATCACCGACAAGTTATACGCTGAATAAATGTTGTTAAACAGCGTAGTCCTTGTCGAGTTTCCTTGAGAACCCAAGTCCATGTTGCTTACTGTAGTGTAGAGGCTGCCTGTAACCATTAAACCGACAGGCAGAACTACACCGAACAGAATCAGCATTATTACAAGCGCTATTACTGAACTGTCGCCCCTAACGTTTTTAAGTAGTTTGGCGAGCATTTCCATCAGTTTTACAAAGTTAAACGTTTCTTTTATAAAAGTATCGTAAAAAAATTTATGAAAGTCAATGCTGCAGCTTCTTCTTCAACTCTGCAATAAGCTTTTCAACCTCGTAACACCGCTTATCCCTAACAATCTTCTCCGCCAACCGATAATTCCGCATATACCGCCTCAAATACTCCCTACTATCACTCCTCGGCAACCCAGAATTCAAAATCCGCCTAATAACACGTTTAACCTCATCCTCACTAACCGCGTTCATCTCACCGCCTTGCTCCTCTTATCAGCTTAAAGAACAGTATTGCTAGGCCGAAGGCCATGAACAGCCATGCCAAATGCAAACCAGCCGCTGGAACCAGCATCGTAACAACTCCGCCAACACCGCCAAACAGCACCATCATAATGGCTATCGGCACGAAGCTTTCGTACCGTCTGTATAGTGTAGCTCCTACTACTAGAAGCAGCACACCGTAGAACAGGTTGCCTATTAGGTTGAAGTATGGAAACGTTATAAAGCCTATAAAGTCGCCTTGGCCTAAACGGTACATCATAAGCTCCCAAGCGTTCGGCTCATAATATTGAAACTGCACTCGGCTGTTATAGCTACTGCTACCCCAATAAAACGCGCTTAAAGTCTTTCCTTCAATAATCTGTCTAACCGTGTAATAATAGAAAGTCCATGTGGACTCTGGCAGCTTAACCAACGTCTGATTATACGTGACAAAAGTTGCACGTAGGCTCCAGTCTGTCTCGTCGGAGAACCGCTGGTACACTTTAACCATAACCGCGTCCACAATGTTCAAGTAGCCAGGGCACGTCCAGTTAGCAGACTGCAAGCCGCTACCATCTGAACTGCGGCTGACAACCGCAACAGGCGTGCCGCTTGTAAGTTCTTCAAGCTGGCCGTTTGGAAACACTATCCACACTCGAACTCCATAGTAGGTTGTGTAGGTTCCTGTTTTGGTCTTGCCATCATACGTGTGAGTAGCCGACTGCGTCTCACTCAACTTATAACCTGAAACCGTGTTAACCGTGTGAGTGTCGCTTCTCATGTACCACGTGCCAGTTTTAGCCGAATAGTCCCAGACGCTAGGCGTGACAGGCAAGTTTTCAAACGAAGCGAGAATGTTCATGCTGGAAGTAGCTTTCACCGCTGTCAACGTGGAGTTCTGGAAAACAGCATCAGGATCGCTTGTGCTTTGCCACTCACCATAGTCGGTGTAAAAATTGTCTTTAGTGTAGGTGGCTCCGCCAATCTGCACGTATTTAATGTCGGGCGTAGGCGAATGGAACATTACTGTGGCAGGCACGTCTGAAGTTGCAAGTTTAACTTTTTCGCTGTTCACGGTTGACAATGTCAAGCTAACGTCGGAGCTGGAAATGTTAAGAGCGGACAACGCGGAGCCAGTGCCCAACAAAATATTGTTGAAAGTTACGGTTCTTGTGGTTGGATAGTTCCATGTGAAATTGTCCATGTAAGCGTAGCCGCTGAAAACTATTTCAGTGTCGTAAGCGTTTAGGCTGAAGCGGACGTTGGGGCTCCAGTAGAACTGTGTCTGAGCTGTGGCTTGCACGTTAACAGCTAGGATGGTTAGGACTATGGTTACGGTTAGGAATAGGAGCTTAACACGTTTTCCCCGCATAACAGTTGCTCCTTTCGTTTACCCAAGCACTCTACAGTATATTAATTCGCCACCAGTTGATGGTTGAACCGCGTATCCTATAAGATACATTGGCAGAGTGCCATCGCTGCTGGTTTGTGCTTGACCGCTAACATCGCTGCTAATTAAAGCATCTCCCACGGAAACCGTGACTTCCGTTTTAACATAGACTTTAACTATCCCTGAAGTTGCAACAACACATGGCTTGTCGGTTTGTTGACCATAAACTACCACCATTGGAGTTGTTTGATTAACCGAAGTAGTGTTAGCTACAACCCCTCCAGCACTCCAATATACTACTGTTCCTTCATGCACCGTGTTCGCTGCCATAGCGATGATGCCTACAAAGCTGGGTTGAATCACAATACCTGCTAACCTTGAAGAATACTGTGTCGGAGAACCGTCCAAAAAGTATGGGTCGTCAAAATCTATGTTTTCTAATATTAGCTCTTGTAGTGTATTGTGATACCAGAGAAAAGCTGTATTGTGATTTTTGCTTTTAATATTTGAAACATGGACTTTTCTAGCGTAAGTAACATTAATTGCATAGTCGCATGTGCTTGCGAAATAGCTGTCATGAATGTTCACTACTTTAGCAGGATAACTGTTATCTGTTCCAGCGACATTAATGTCAACGTTACTATTTCCTTCAAAATATCCGCTTACATCAACTGCCCAGCAATCTCTTATCCAGACACCTGTTCCACAATTTTCTACAACAATTTTCTTTGCGCTAATAGAATTTCCACCTTTTAGATAAATGCCATATTGAGTTGCTGAGTCAACCTTTGCCCCGTCTATATAGACAGCGTTTGGCGAAGAAGTTGCTCCCTTTTCCGTTTTTATGCCGAAATTAACATTGACAATTTTGCAACGGTCAATGTAAACTATATTGGTGTCATAAATGTGGATGCCAATATCTGCCTTGTTTACATATAAATTTTCAACATAAGCGTTCCTTCCAACTTTCTCTATTTTTAATCCATGCCTCCCGGTAGTTTTTGACACACAGTCTATAGTGAAGCCTTCTAATTTGACATAGTAATGACCAACGGAAGTATCATCTGTAGTAACCGTTAGTGCATAGCCAGAACCTTCAAATTCAAGTGTCGAAGCTGTTTCTCCTTCTCCAACGATTTCCAAAGCAGTCACATATTTTGTCAATTTAAAAACTAAACCAGTTGAAAGCGTAATTTCGCCTTTAATGAAAATTCTTCCACCAGAAGACATCGAATTCCAAGACTGTTCAATCACTTGTGTTGCGTTTGTTCCGCTGAACCCTATCTCTCCCGTGCTCCCGTTTTTAGCGTAATACGTACCGCCGACTTCGAAAATCACGTAGCTTGCTGTTTCCGTATAGCTTGGCGGAATAATTGTCACGGTGGTTCCGTTGCTGGTTAACACGTATCCAACGCTGGCCAACAAAAGAACAGCCAGAACCAGCGTTGTCGCAACATACGTTTTCAGTTTAACCGTTTTAGGCAACTTAACATTCACCATTTTTCACCATCCATACTTTTCCTTTTCATGAATATTTAAAACTTTAATTTTCCTAGCCAACTTCGCGTCCTCCTAGAAACTCTGCGAAGAACACAAGCCACACAAGCCCCGTCAACACCTGCAACACTACAACCACGGGTGAAGGCACGTTCAGGTTTGACAGTAGGGTTGGAAAGCCTAGGATAAGCACTCGCACGATTGGAAAAGCTATGCCCGCCGCCGTTATTACGAGTATGGCTCCGCCGAGCAGTGCGTGTCCCATTAGGATTGCGATGACTCCGCCGATGGCTCCTGGCACCGCTATGCTGGCAACGTCCGTGTAGCTTAAGGCTTTGTCGAAGAAGCCGAGTTGGCTGGCTGTGCTTGCAGGCGGCACATTGTATCCCGGAAGCACGTTTACTGTGGCTAGGAAGCCTAGTGCAAGGTTTAGGCAAATGTAGAAGAGTAGAATGTCAAACGCTATTCCACGCATTTTAACATCCACTCCACGATTTCTTTTCGTTTATCTGGATTGTCATGAAGTAGAACCTTGGCAATTTCGTATTTTGCTTTAAATGGAAGCTTATTTTTCCACAATCGTTCCTTCACGCTCCTTTTTTTCTCTTCTTTCAATTTTTATAAGTTGATAACCTATAAAAGCGATAAAACCCGCAGCAAAAAAAGACAGTATTACAAGGCCCAACCCGCTTGACATTACGTTCTCCTCCTTGAAAGAGCGTAGAACACGGCTAGGCAAAGCGCTATGGACACGATTGTCCATGAAATGGCTAGCCAGCCAATGTACACTAGGAACGCTGCAACCACAATGCCTAGAAGCAAGCCTAAAGTAGAGTCTTTCACGCTGAAACATGCGAACACGCACATTACCAGTGCAAAGCCGATTATTTGGCTGCTGTCTATCGGCCATGTTCCGAGAAAGTCGAAGTCCCAAGGGTTAGAGCCGCCGCTAATCCTGTGACAGTTGAAAGTCCATGAGAGCGTGCCATAGTCAGCATGATTCACGATTATCTTTACAATGTAGTCCTTGTCTGCCTCTGCATCCTTCCATGTCAAGCTCAAAGTGTTAGTGCTTTGCTGTGTGGAATACTCTTTTATGAGCTTGTTTTTCGAGGCTACACGGTAGATGGTTACGTTAACGTAGTTGGTACGCTCAGCAGAGTCTTCATAAGCCACCACAATCTGAGTGTTGCTCGTACGGTTAGCTGTCAAAGTAATGTTCTCGTACACAGTGTAGCCACTTGGAAAACTAAACGGAGACAACGTCACGGTTATAGTCTGCTCAGTCAACGGTGTATGATGCCCTAAATCGTAGGTTCCCTGGTCACAGACAACACGAAAACCGTATTGCCAGCCCCAAGTGAAAACAAAAGGCAGCTTGTTGCCATGTATGATTTGCCTTCGCTCAATGGTGTAGGATGTGCCGTTCACTGTTATGTAGGTTTCAAAGTAGCCGTTGCTGACACCAACCAAGTCAATCAAATCTATCGAGTAATAATAGTACGGGTCTTCAGGGTGGAACACGTAGATTTCCTCATAGTCACTACGCGGAGCATAGAAACGGCTGAAATTGTATTCAGACAAGTTAAAACGGAAGTACAATGGTCGCTGAGTCTCGTTTAACGTGTAGGTTCCGTCTAACGTGAAATTGTACGGTGTTGCATCCACAGGGTAAACCCAAACCGTGATGTCGCCCTCTTTCGTGCCTGTTTTCTCGTTGAACGGGCCGTAGAAAACATATTGCACTCCTTCATATTCGTAGGTAACATAGAGCTTGGGAGCATAAGCTTGTCCTTGTTCGCAAGCGAGAAATGTAATATATTCATCGCCAGTTGGCATGTTGCCAGATATGTCTCGGCTTGAACGTAGGCAAAGCTTTGTTGTTCCTTCAAGGTTTATCCAGTCTAACCCTTCACTTGAGAACGTTATATTCCAGTATCCAGTGCCACTTATCTCAGACGTACTTCTGCAGCCGCCGTTACCAACATAGTATCCATAATAATAGTCTCCCGCTTCTAGTGGCATATGTGGATATGTAGGCTGCCCGTTTTGAATGGTAACGTTGAAGTCCGTTTCAGAATCGTCATAATTAACGTATATGCTTAAAGTTGCGGAAGTCACGTTCGCATTGTCTGGAATGAGGCTGGTGTCAAAGTAAAGGTAGGCTCTGTAAACATGGTAAAGATCGGAAAGAATCCTCTGCCCTAACGCTAAGTCTGTGCCTGTGGTACGTCTAGAGCCTGTTTGCTGTGTTCTAGCTGTATCATAGTCTGTGTTCTTTACATACGCGTCTCCATCGTAGGTTAGGCTTGTGAAAACTCGGGTGTCAGTGTTGGTGGTTGCGTGTGCTTCTGGCGTGTGCAGCAGCGTTAAGAAAGACACGGCTAACAAAACCGCTAGGAAAACCACTACAGCCTTACATTTTCGCATTTTTCTACCCTTCCTGATAGCTTACGTATTCACGTTTATGCGAGTTAACCAGCGCCCAGATAATCATTCCGAAAATGAAAATCAGCGGGTGCCATGCAATCACAGTTTTAACCAAGTCCACGGTTGTTGCTGCGGGGCCTGTGAACGTGTAAGCGTCTTCCACTGCTTGAATGGTCATCATGGCTGGCCAGCCTAGCACGAACCATACGATGCTGTAGAGTACGATGGCGAAGAAGCAGACTACCCAAACATAAATCAACCCGCTTCGGTTGCGTCTTAAACTTTTCATTTCCGTTTTCCTCCTATAACGGTTTCTAAAACTTTTTCTGGACCAGCGACGGGCCACTCCAAACGCACCCACCCAAACATTGGCACTGCAGTTTTTCGTTTGCGTTTTTTCTTGCGTCCGAGTTTGGGCGGCAGTTTAGGTTTAGGCGGAGGCGTGAAATGGAAGCCAACTGTTTTAGCAACGGTTTTTTGGAACGTTTGAGTCTTCTGCAAAGTCTCCGTTTTCTGGAGCAAGTCCGTCTTCTGAAGTGGACTTATCTTCGGCGATATGCCAGTCCTCTCAAGCGACTTAAACTTCTGAAGTCCAATTGCCTTTTGAAGTCTTTGAGGCTTAACAAGCGATGTTCCAATCGGTATCCATTCAACTTCCTCCTCAACCCTCACTCGTTTACGTGTCCCAGGATAGGGACGCCCAGTCCACTGTTGCATGATTGTAACTGGGGCGAAGCTAGGCATCGCAGATACGCGGGCAGTCTTGCCTACTACTTTTTCAACACTTTTCTGTATCGTAACAGTTTTAGTTATGCTTTTCTGGGCAGTTTTGCCTACGACTTCAGGGAAAACCTGTTCTGGCGTTAAGTCCCACGGGCTTCCTGGAAAATATGTTTGTGTTGGAGTTCCAATTTTGAACGTGTAACGGATTTTTCCAGCGGTGACTTTGGTGAACGCTTTTAGTTCCGTTGGAACTGAAGGAAATATTCCTGGAATAATTTTCGGCGCGGTTTTCTCTATTTGTGCTGGTAGAATGTATCGTGTGTAAAAGTAGGGTTCTGCCAACGGCGACTCGAAGAAGTGTGTTTTAGCTGTGGACGTGAGGTAAGTGTAAAGTTGTGTGCCTTTCTGTCTAAGTAGTGGCGGCGCGATGTATTTGCCGAACATGTAAGCTTCTTCGCCTATCACAGCTTTAACCGTGCCTTTTACGTATTCTTTTGTCATGGTTGTAAGCATAGGCTTCTGCAGAACATATTTGTAGTAATAGTAATGTTCAGGCGCCACCGTTTTCTCGGCGAAACCCACAGCTTTTGCCACACCTTTTTTAGCTAAGCCAGTTAATGAAATTCCAGTTGGCTCCCAAACCCAGCTAATTACTTTTCCAGTGGCATAGGAGCCTGCCGCTATTCCTGCTATCCGCTGAAATGTGAACGGTCTTGGAGGAGGAGGCGCGGGTGCGGGAAAAACCAGTTCCACAAGGCTTTCACCGCTTTCAATTACTCCGCCGTAAAACTCCCATGTTCCAGCTGGTCCAGCTCCAGTAAGCATCTGCATCCGCGGGTCTGAACGTGCCAAAGGCGGAAGCTTCTGCTGTGCGCGGCGCTGCTTTGCTGCTTGCTGGTAGAACACGTCGCTCAACCGCGGCACATAAGGCTTTTTAATCCATTGCCTGCCAGAAGAGGGAAAGCGACGCGGATAAACCTGTGTTTGCATATACTCCTCGAATTTTTCTTTCTGTTCCACATCCCACTGTTCATGTATAAAGTGAACGGTGTCACGTTTAAGAATCATTTTCTTCTGTTCTTCAAGCTGTTCTTCAAACTCCTCTTTCTGCGGCTTTGCAACTTGTTCTTCAAACTCTTCTTCCGACATGATGGCGGCTGACTCAACCACGCCCTTTACATTTTCATAAATAAACTCTTTTGTTTCTTTCCTTTTCAGTTCAGACGGAGAAGGAATAGTCTGCTCTTTCTGTTTCTGCTCGTATTCCAGGCGTGTAGTGGTGTACTGGCGTTCTGTTTCGCGGCCCAATGTCCGCTTCACTTCCTTCGCGGATACCGTCCGTATCCAACGTTTAAAGCGAAATTCGCCCGCTGTTTCAGAAGCCGAGTGACTTTGATTGTGCGTTTACCCGTTTTAGTCGGGTTCTGGATTTTCTTGCCTATGGGTGTTTTAACAATTTTCTGCACAAGCGTTTTAGGAATCCGCTCTTTAGTGGAAATTCCAAGCTGTTTGTGGAGCAGCCCGCGCTCGTTGGGCTTAACCACTTTTTGAATCCATTTTTCCTTTTTTGCCATTGATTTCCACTCTTCAACTATTAATTTTATATAAGACATATAAATATTTTACAATTAGAAACAGTTTCGGAGACTTTGCCGAATGAAAAGCACTTGGGAGCGTACAACCGAATTCTTACATCCATACGTCAGCTTTCTTGTAAGTGGAATTCAAACGTTGCGAGAGGACATAAGAAACAAGCAGTGGAGCAAAGCAGCAAGATACCTTTACTGGTTCATTCCATACCTTGACCCTGAAATAAAAGAGAAGTTAAGTGCTGAACGGGGAAAGCTTAAAGAAATGCTGGAAGGAACCGTTCCGTTTAGCCAAGACTTTTTCGAGAAAATCCTAGACAAGATTATGGATGAACTGCATAAGCAGGGATATTTTGCGGGTGCCAAACACAAAATTATTTATGTCGGCAAAGAGAAGGGAGAAGTAGTAGAAATTCCAGAGGTTTAGCCGTGCCACTTGTAACCGCCCATCTAATCAACAAAGCATACTACAGAGACGAGTTTAAACTTTTCATAGTGTACGGCCCATTAGGAATCGGAAAAAGCGCTTACGCCCTAAAAGTCGCAAAAGAAGTTTACGATGACTGGGACACGGTTAAAAACCACATTGTCTTCCATCCTGAAGACTTCGTTGCAAGATGCCTATCAATGAGTGAGAAGGGAAAACGTGACAAAGTGCTGGTTTGGGATGATGCAGGCCTATGGCTTTTCGCCATGGACTTCACAAACCCGTTTATCAAAGCCATCTTGAAATATATGAATGTGGCACGGACTAACTGGGGCGCCTTAATATTGACTACGCCTACGCCCACATGGGTTCTCTATAAAATGCGCACTTTCCCACAGACAATCAACATTAAAATAACCAAAATGGAAAGCGGAGACACTCCAGGACACACTACTCCGAGGCGTATGCGTATAGCAAGAGCATACCGAAGTTGGGTGGCTCCAGACTTTAAAAAGCAGGGAGTAAGAACAATCTACGAAGACCACTACGACGCTATGCTTCCCAACGATTTGTTCTGGAACTGGTATAAACCGCTCAGAGACTCCTATGCTAAGCAGGCTGCACAGCTCATGCAAAGCGAACTGAACAAAGTCAGCGAGAAGATAGCGAAAAAAGCTGAGAAGATTGTGGAAGCCATAATCGAAACCTAGCTTAAGTTAATTATAACTAAGAGAAATAACAGTATTTTGGAGACTTTTGTTCTTGAAGAATGTACCGTAAGACATTTATAGAAAATGTCTCATAGAAGTTGTGGAGAGTGAATAAGTTTGGGTAGGGGAAAGAAGCGTAGTGTTCAGGACGTACCCATATTCTTGGATGACAAGTTTTTCCGAGAACTGCAGGATATTGTGCAGCGTGTGCGTTGGGATTATAAGACTAACCGTGAACAGTTTTGGATGCGTGACCAAGCGTTGGTGTGCCTGTTTATTTTGTCGGGTTTGCGGGTTAGCGAAGCTATTAGAATAAAGAAGCGGCAGACCCGAGATTATCATGACCATATTTTGTTAGCGTATTTGGTGACAATGAAGCGAGGGTTAACCAGAAAGGTTGTCTTGCCGAAAAAGGGGCGGTTTGCATGGTTTACGGGCGTGTTTGAAAATTGGCTGCGGCTGGTTCCGTCGGAAGACAGTTACATTTTTCCATCGGGTTCACAGTTCGGGTTTAACTGGGAGAAGCCGTTAAGCCGTAAAAGAGTGTTCTGGATTATAAAGACTACGACTGGACTGTTTCCACACTGGTTCCGAGGAGTATGCGAAACAATTTATGGACGGCTAATTTTCCAGAGTGACGCTTGGAAGCTGAAGGAGTTTATGGGTTTGAAACGGTTGGATAGCACTTCGCCGTATGTGAGGGGTAGCTGGGAGGAGGATTTGCAGAGAATCTACGAAGTTTAAGTGCGTAAGTTTTATATACTTATAGGTGTTGTATAATATTGTAGTGGTAAAGGGGTGATGTGTATGCCAGCAGTAAACGTGTACCTAAGCGAAGAAGAATATGTACAGCTGGCCTATCTAGCTGAGGAAAAAAATGTTAAAGTCACCCAGTTGGCTAGGCGGGCCGTGCAAGAATTCTTGAAAAAGAGAGAGAAAGAGGTGAAGGGGTGATGAGTAAACTCTCTCCCGAAACAACTGGAGTTGGTCACCTGCGATACATGACTTCTCCCTTTTGGAACACGGAGATTCTCCCTGTTCGGGTTATGTATCGTGGGGCGAGAAAACGAAGGTTGCGGGAGAAGGAGGGTTGTTGATGCCTGAAGCTGTGGTTGAGAAAACAACAACCTTGTGGCGTGACAAACTCATTATAGGGTTACGCGGCCTCCAAATAATCACCATCGGCTTCGCTGTCACTGGCGTAATCTGGTCTACCAGCGATTTGCTGATTTCAACGGTGCTGGTCGGTGTTCCCGTTACTCCGTTAAGCGTGCTGTTCACTTTATACGGCACTGCTGGAACTTTCATAATTGAGGGTGTTATCAGAGTGTTGGAAAGGAAGCTTGGAAAGGCAAATTTTTTAGGGGAGAGGGAAGGCGATGGTTGAGTTTAGCGTTGATTCTCAGCTTAGTGTTTGCGTTGGTGGTTTTCGTGCCTGTGATAATGGTTGTCGGGGTTACCGAGCCGTTGCAGGATTTGATTTCGGCAAGTCCAACAGCCGCAGCGATGAACACGACGGCATGGAACACTATTGGCTCGGTGTTTTCCGGTTTTTCTCTGATTACTATGATGTTGATAGTGGGTGCGGGGGTTCTGTTGTTGATTATGGTGGCAACTTCAAAAGCTTTCAAGGAGTGAAGGGTGATGCCTGAGGTTTCTGAGGTTGAAGCTGTTTTAACTAACGTGCCTGAAAACGAGCAGGTGCGGTTGGCGTTAGTTTACATTGGCAAGTATTTGGAGTTGATTCACAAGGACTTGGTTGAGATGAACTCGTTGATGAATGATTTGATTTCAACATTTGAAGGGGAGGACGTTTCGCAATGACTAAACTTAGTTTTGGTTTAAAATTTCGGATAAAATGCTACCATCCAGAAGAAGAGAAAAGCTACGAGTGTGAACCTATTAAAGGGGATTCAGAGGACTATCAGGGTTTTCGTTGTCCTAAGTGTAACCATGAGATTGGTTTGATTATTGAACAGTACTACTTTGAGGAGGACGTTGAACAATGACAGAAGAAATTTCAGAAGCACCTTATATGTTTATATGGGACACTGCAACTATAGATGGAAAAAAAGTTAAGTTTTATTATCTTGGCAGAGACGGAAAAGAGAAACTTCTGAACTCTGTTGCCATGTCTGAGTTTAATAGAGAGATCAGATTTCTTCACGAGAAAATTGATACCCTAATAGAGATGATTGGTGGTAAGGATAAACTGGTTGAGTATTTTAAAGATAAAATTCTGCAAAGCGTGAAGACTACTGGAAAGCGGGAAAGCGATCTTGTGACGGAACCTTTCTGGTTTGAGAAACATGAAGCTTTGAGACAGCTTTTCGCGGAAGGCAAAGTTGCCAATGTACGCGGATGGATTAGACTAAAGGAGAATGTTGAACAGTGAAAGAGGATTCACCAAAAAACTATCGCACATTTCTCACAAGTCATAAAATCTTTGAAACACCGTTCAAGTACGGTTATGGTTTTCTTGCGGAACTCGAGTGCGGGCATGTTATAGAGTTTGCCGATACAACGAAGAAAGAAAAAGAGTTGAAGAAAATCTTTTGTGCGCAATGTCAAGCTTTCAGAGAGGTTGTTCGGTATAGGCGAGTTAAAATTGGAAAGGAGGATGCTGAACAATGAAGGATTTTGTTATTAAAGATTTCGACCGTTTCCTTGAAATCGCGGACACTATTAACACACCATTCAAGTTTGTGGAATTAAAAGACAGTGATGTTGGTAAAAACTTTGTGCTTTTACAAGCGAAAGTTTGGATGCGAACAGCTTACCTAACCTATGAAAAGGACGTTCCCAAAAACAAATTGTCTGAAAATGTTCAAGTTCTGAAAAGGCATGGTTTCACGGAAGCAGAAATCCGAGAAACCGCTTTCCCAGTAAGATAAAAAGGTGTGAAAGCTGAAAATGAAGTTTATAATTGAAACTAAAGATGACAGGGTTCTAATTGAAGCACAAGATAAAGACCACGCTTTCGCAAAATACTTCAAAGACATAAGCGAACACAAAATTCCTTTGGAAAAAATTGGTAATGTTATAATTCTCAGTGATGGAAAAGATGAGTATCCAATGCGCACTGTGCCTTTGCTGTGGAAGATGGGTGTTTTAGGAACAAAACTTGCAGTTGACAATTTGGTTAGGGTGCTTGGGGTTTCACGTTTTGAAGCTGAAAGATTATTGAAAAAATATGGAGACGTTGATGCTCGATTGATACCACTGATGGATGAGGTGTGAAAGGATGCCACTTGAAACTCTCTTGTCTTCTCCCTCTTTTGGGGTTGCTGGAAGCTTGAGTTTTTCTAACACCCCATGGTGGCATCCCACAAAACCATGCTAAAAGAAAAAGGGGTGAATCTATAAATGCCATTAGATGAACATGATGTTTCCGTAATCTTCTTGTTATTATTCGACTATGTAATTATACCGTTTTGGTTGTGGATGGGAACACACAATATTTTCGTTTCTTTAATCCCACCTATCGCGCTGACTAGTATGTTTCTTGTTGATTTCTTAATGGAGAGAAAAGAAATGTTTAGCTGGGTTTACCATGGCAAAAACCGCAGGCAATGCTATTACAGGCCGAACTGTTTGGTGTGTTATGTCAAGCTGGTTTTGAAACTGGTTTCACGGAGGAGATGAAAAATGAGGATTTTAGATGCAACTTGTGGTAAACGGATGATGTGGTTTAACAAATTCTATGAAGATTGCGTTTACATGGATATAAGACGAGAGGTTGGTCCTGATCTTGTAGCGGATTTTCGTATGCTGCCTTTTCCAGATGAGACTTTTGATTTAGTTGTGTTTGATCCGCCACATGATGTTTACCGGTCCGGGCATGGTATTTTTAGACGGAAATTTGGCGGATTGCAATCAGGCACTGTTCACATTGATTTGTATCGTGCTGCCAGAGAATTGTTCCGTGTTTTGAAACCTAACGGTTTTTTATCTTTAAATGGAACACGCATAGTTACAAGCTTAAGTCAATTCTACCGTTATTCCCCAAACTTCCACTTTTTGGACAGCGAACAGCGTTCAGAACCAAACATAGCAGCTCCACTTACTGGTTTGTTTTTATCAAATAAAGAGGAGATTTTGGGAGAGAACTAAAAAATGTTGTGGTTTCTACGTGACCCCTACTCGGTTGAAGGATTAAGACACCGAGCATCCAAGCTGCCAGACTGCCCCTACAAGCTCTTTTTAGAGTTAACAGCAACACAACTAGAAAAAAAGACTATCACCCGAGAAGAAGCGAAAAAGGCGGTTGAGTATTTCCGCACTGGAAAACAGGAGCTTATCAGCGTAGCGTTGAAGATATTTTTGAATCTTAGCAGGGAGCAAATGAACGAGGTTCTGAGGAGGTTGGAAAGTGGTTAGTCCAAATTTTGAGTTGTTCCTGTGAGGAGGATGCGAGATGGTTAGGTGTGTTGACTGTGCAAACTTCAACCCCAAAACCCGCCATTGCCGATGGTACAACTCCTTCATCGCAGAAAAAGAAACCCAGAAGAACATTCCGTGTCCAGGGTTCAAACGTGCACGCAAGCATCATCGCCTTCCAGACTTCAAATTGGTAAGGTGTTAGGAAATGAGCGGGAAAAATAGGTTTGAACATTGGTTGAGTCAGGAAAAAGCAAGAGAATTAGCTGAGGAGCATTGGAAATGGGTGGAAACATGGTTGCACATTGTTTACGTTGACGCTTTCGTTCACGGATACAAACACGGTGTAGAAGATACAAGGGGTGAGCGGAAATGAGTGAAGAGAAAGTGCTCGTTTGCAAGTATTGTGGACAAAGAGCAGAAAAGCTGATTCTACTAGCACTTATGATGAAATGTGGTACTTCAGTACATCCATCCCCAGATTACTGTTCAAAATCTCCAAACAATGAACATGAGTTTACCTACAGGAGAGTGAAGTAGAAATGAATATACAAAATTTCCTTTCCTTTCCAAAAGAAATTTCCGTAGCATTTTTAATAGCTTTAATTGTTGCGTTTTTCGCTTATTTATGGTTAAAGCGAAGTATGAGGGATAAAAGAAAATGAAAGCCAAAAAAGTTTTTGATGGCTGGGAACTAATTCCAGAAAATAGAAAAGATAAACAGATGATACGTGAACTATGGAATCATACACATCCAAAACTTCAAATTAAAAGATTAAACTTTAAAGGGTTATGTACACCTAGAATTGTTCTGTCTTTAGTTAAAGAAGGACAAATTAGAGTTTTCGTTTATTCTGGTGATTAAATGAAGTGTCCTCAATGCGGTAAAGATTTAGGAAAACCAGATGGTATGTGCTGTAATTCTGGAAGAGATTCAGGATACCAATATTATTGTGATATTTGCAAAATTTGGATTGTAGAAACATTTGACGGAAGAATACTTGTTGACGGATACTTAACGCTTGTAGTTCAACCTAAAAAGGAGACGAAAAAATGAATGAAGAGGAATTAAAGCAGATTTTGGAGAAATACGGGTATAAGCTGGAGAAAGTCCACCGTTTCAAAAAGCATGACAGACTACGTATTATAACACCGTCTGATCCTACATTGAAAACACCATTAACTATTGTTCTTACATTAAGAAAACATTTAGAAGATACGCCTCAAAACGAATTGT
>Ga0164311_10000148_pt1 | contig 26595 bp, 25 predicted proteins | sample GuaBasSedimGuay2_FD_121796 | JGI IMG/M metagenome (GOLD analysis project Ga0164311, IMG submission 121796) | Subseafloor sediment microbial communities from Guaymas Basin, Gulf of California, Mexico - Guay2, Core 4569-9, 9-12 cm | ecosystem: Environmental > Aquatic > Marine > Hydrothermal vents... | reverse complement strand
TGCTCCACCTAAACTTCCTAAGTTGCTCTTTAGGTAGCTTTAGAACATCTATTTCCTTGCCATTATCCCTAAATATTACCCTACCACTCTTGATATAACCGTTGGGATCCACTATATTTAGAATAGCGTGCGCCAATACGGATTTCCCACAGCCGCTCTCTCCACCTAAACCTAAGACCTCTCCTTTATACACGTCGAGGTCAACGTTATCCACTGCTCTTAAAACTCCCCTAGGGATTCTGAACTCGACAACGAGTCCTCTAACGCTCAATAGAGCTTCTTTTTTGCTCCCCACGAGGCGCACCCCTAACTATAAGTTTTATCTTCCCTTAAAAACTTTAGTAAGCTATATAACCAGTTAGCTCGACTATACTAAACATGCACCCAATGGTTGGTAGAGTAGCGTTTACCATGGCAATTCTCTTCACATTTCTCTCCTTATTATCATTACCTTACCTAATTACACAACCAGAAAGCCCTTCATTCGTAGTAAATGTGTTAGCCTTATGCTTTTCGTTGATATTTCTACTCCTTGTCGTATGGGAGATCAGAAGAGAGGTTAAGAAGGAGCTCTATGGTGAGGTTAAGGGTTAATTAATCGCGTATGAGCATTCCCTCCACTCTAGGAAAACACTTCTGTTTCTGAGGACTATCTAATCCCGTTGAGCAGACGTCACTAAAAATCGCTCCTCGGCTTCAGCCTAGAATCGCACAAAGCTATTTATACACAAAGTACTATTGCTTTTACATAAATATGTCGAGCTCGAGAGAAAAACGTGTTGGCTTCAGAAATGTTATAGCTCTAGGGTTTGTGAGCTTTTTTACTGACGTATCTACCGAGATGGTTTTGAGCCTGATACCTGTCTTTATAGTGTACGAGCTGGGGGCCAGTAGGGGAATTTTGGGAATAATTGAAGGATTGGCTGAATCTTTGAGCTATGCCCTCAGGCTAGTTTCAGGCGTAATTTCAGACAAGTTGCGAAGGAGGAAAGCTATAATTTTCTTAGGCTACGCTATCTCAAGCATCGCTAAGCCCTTATTCTTCCTGGCACATACGTGGATAGATGCGCTCGTGATCAGAGTTATGGACCGCATAGGAAAGGGCATTAGAACTTCGCCCAGAGATGCCCTTCTAAGCGAGTCCGTTAAGGATAGGGAGCTTGGAAAGGCATTTGGTTTACATAGATCCCTCGATCAGGCTGGGGCCATATTGGGCCCCTTTCTCTCCCTAGTCCTCCTACCGTTAATTGGCATGAGGAGAATATTTCTTCTATCATTCATACCTGCAGCGCTTGCATTAGTGATCCTCTGGGCCTTCGTCGTAGAAGCGGTCTGGAGACCTAAAGCCTCAGTGAAAGTGCTAAGGGGGGCTAGGAGCCTCCTTAGAGGAAAATTCCTAGTCCTACTGGGAGCTGTAACGATATTCTACATGGGTGCTTTTAACTACTCCTTCATACTCGTCAGGGCCGCTGAATTGGGCATACCCGTAGCGTTAATCCCCCTAGTGTACATGGTGATCAACATAATGCACACGGCAATCGGATTGCCAGCGGGCTTTCTCGCAGATAGAGTAGGCAGAGAGGTAATGCTAGCCCTAGGATATGCTTTCTTCTCCGCAACATCGCTCTCCCTCATATTGATACGGGAAACCCCCCTCTACGCATTCATAGCGGCCTTAATGTTCGGGATCTATGCGGGAATCGTAGACACCATTCAAAGAGCTCTTCTGCCAAAATATGTTCCAAGTGACATGCGAGGAACGGCCTACGGGATTTATTATATAACTATAGGTTTTGCCTCGCTTGTAGGCAATAGTGTAGTAGGGTACCTTTGGGATGTTTTGAGCTATCGCGTGGCATTCGCTTACAGCTTACTACTCTCAGTCATTGCAATTGGCGCAGTCCTCACCTCTCTAAAATCCTAGCTTAACGGCTTTTAAAACACATTTACAATGCTCGATTGAGATGCAATAGTAGTTGAGGCATCTTGCTATAACAATTTAAACTAGCTACTTAGGTGAACGTTGCTAAGGTTTTTATGCGTACTCTTCCCACAATTAGTACTGAAAAGCCATGAGTAAGAAACTCGTTTTAACGTTCTACTACGCGTGGTACGGTACTCCTTGGGGACCAGCCGGGAAATGGTTAGGCTGGAATTCCAATAATTACAACCCTGATATAATCGTGAAAGGTGAAAGACAGATAGCCACCACTAATTACCCCCTCGATGGGGTTTACGATTCATGCGATCCCTTTACCCTGAGACGGCACATATCTCAGGCACAAGAATCAAGCATTGACGGATTCATGGTTTCATGGTGGGGCTTTGAAAGCTATTCACATAAATCCCTAGAAGAGCTACTGAAACTGAGCCCAAAGAACTTCGTTACAATATATTATGAAACCCTCATGACAGCAAATCTTAAAGAGAGAAATCGAATGAACGCTGTTAAGAAGATATTCTCGGATCTAAAACGGATCCTGGAGAAGTATTCAAGAAACCCTTCTTGGATTAGGGTCGATGGCAAGCCGCTCTTAGTCATTTACGCTACAGAGGAGTATAAAGTTGAGGAGTGGAAGTACATTAAGGGTAAGCTTCAAGAAGAAGGTCTTGATCCCTTCATACTCGGCGATACTTACAACGTAAGCTATCTAGACGTATTTGATGGGCTTCACACGTATAATCCCATATGGATTACGAAAAGGGGTTTAGGATTCTCCAACGTATACCGGACGAAGGCCAGAGAAGCCAAGAGAAAGGGCAAGCTGTTCGCCGCCACAGTTACGCCAGGATACGACGATCGGAAGATTAGAAGGCCTGGCACATATATTCCAAGAGAAGGAGGCAGGTATTACCGCAAAGTGTGGGAGGCAGCTATAGGCTCGGGTGCCGACTGGATTTTGATCACAAGCTGGAACGAATGGTTTGAAGGAACTGAAATAGAGCCAAGCGTAGAGTACGGATACGACTTCTTATATCTGACTTCAATGTATTCTGGAATATTTAAATCAACGAAGTAATCGCAGAAGCCGATACGCATAATCCTAAGAGGAGACCAAATAGAGGGCTAAGAACAGGAAGACTGTAGTAATGCTATCGGTTAGCGTACTGTCCAGAGGCGTTACGAAATTATCTGGGTCCCATCCCCTCCTGTAGGTCGATATAGCGATCAGGTAGACCATTAGGACTATAAGCGGTACGGTAATAAGATTCGTGAAGGCTAGTACTTTTACAGTACTAAGAACGGCTTCCAGTCTTCCCACTAGAGCACATGAAATTAGGGAGTATGATAGGAACATGAGAAATGAAGAAGACCAGGAACCGAGTATTTCCGCAGAATTTTTCGTTATCGACCTTAAAGTAGGTCTGAGAACACCCAATGCGAGCTTAGTGGTAGTCACCGAGCCTACGATGGCACCTACATCTCCTATGGTATCTATCAGAGCTGGATATACGGTGTAGATCTCCGGCCTAAACCCTATGTACTGACTAATCTTCTTGAGGAAGGATCCTGAGACTAAAACTATGATGGATACCAGGATGAGTGTTAGCGACCCCTCTCTTATGATCTTCAAGTATTCCCTTTCCTCGAGGTTCACGGTCACTAGGTAGGCTACCGTTATGAGGAAGGCTAAATCGAGTGCTAGGAGGGGAGGCTTATCAAGGAGAAGAAAGGTGTTAATTATTACCATGTAGCATAGAGTGACGAGAATATCTCCCACGGTCGACATTACAGGGTAGACTACAAAATCCGGATCTAGGCCAAGCTTATACGATGAGACCGAAACCATTAGGGTCAAAGGGGAGATAACTGCAAGGGAAAAGCCCATGGTTGCGATGGCCACGGTCAATACCTCAAGTAGGTCTATGATCGCTAGCGGTGTGAAGAGCGTGCTCGCTAAGAATGCTGCTAACCCTGTTAGAACGCCGCTGAGAAGCGTCAACGATGTTATGGCACAGTATAACACTTTGAAGTACCTCGTATTCCTACGAATACTTGGAGTTATAGTTCCCATATGGAGACCTGTGCTAAGCTGTCCGCTAAAAATGCCGTTTATGACGCCTCTCATGCTTAGAATTCCAGGGTATAGTACGAGCGCCCAGGGAGTTAGCGTTAAAACTTCCAGTTGAAGGGACATTATAAATCCGGCTAATAGGCCTCCCATATCGAAGATAAGGGATAAAAGCGACTGCCTAAAGGCTTTAAGGAAATCCCTTAAAGCCCTGGGCGTCCTAAGAAGATTCTTTGCCCCAAACCTTGTTCACCCGTAAAGCAGAAAGCAAAAGGCTCGCTCTCTAATAAATATTGCTCAAATATTTGCTCTATCTATCCTCCGCTGGGACCATTGAATGTTTCACGGATAAACTCTAGATCAACTTCTTAAGGCTGTCAGATCAACTTCTATTACTACTCTTGAAGGTGTTTGGCTCACGCCCTTAAGCGGCTTTACTAGCCCTTCTATTATGCTCGCATAAAGCCGCCTCATAAAGGGGTTTAACGGTACAGTAACCCCATCCACTTTGATCCTCACAGCCCTTTCGTTTAGGGAAACGCACTCATCTATGGAGGCATCGCCCCTAGCTATAGCCTCCGCCAACGATGTGCAGTTCCCGTACTTGCACTTCCCGCAATTAAGCCCAGCAGGGAGGTGAAAAGATTTCTTTAATATTATATCTGTAATTTTATCGATTTCATTTAAGCCGAGAATGGGCGCTTTTAAAACACTAGATAGTTCCTTAGATTCCTCCACAGTAAAAGGGCCTACATATGCCATATTAAGGGGACTCTGAAATTTCAGGGCCTCATCAATAGTTTTAACGACAGCTATGCGGGGCCCATAAAAGTTCTTGAAACCCTCGATGAGCACGAAGTCGTAAGAGTTCAGTTTAGATAGAACTTGTGAGAGCTCCTCTGAACCGCTTTTATAGACTATGGTCATGCTTTCATGAATCCCTATAACCTCAGCTACGCCTGCTCGATAGATCCTTGTGAGGTCCTTATCCTCTGGGAGAGAAGGAGAGTGTGCCATGTGCTTTATGGCCGCTACTCTGTAGCCCTTCTCTATAAGTTTCCTCAAGACTCCTGTTAGAACCCAGGTTTTGCCCGCACTTTTATAGCCTATAAAGGCAACAGCCCTCATTCGCTCAACCTCTTAGCATACACAACACTATTCTAAAAGGTTTTATATAGATACGGTGCATAGAGGAAAGATTTAAGAGAACATCGGGTTTGAGTTAGGAGGAAGGCTAGCAGAATGGATTCAGAGATAACTTCAGTAGGGCTTGCTTTGCTCTCAGCAGTTTTTATTGGGAGCTCAACAGTAATACTGAAGTTTAGTACATCTCGAGTAAAACCATTGCTCGTAAACTTCTTAAAATCTCTAACTGGAATTACGGGTCTCCTTATGATAATTATTGCCACAAACCCTCACCAACTGTATACTCTGAAGGCCTGCCACGTCATTACGTGCTTCTATATTGCCTTTACAGGACCCTTTTTAGCATGGTACCTCTACATCCGTGCCTTAAAGGAGGGAGAAGTAAGTCTCGTCCATCCAATAGCTAATATCTATCCCATTATAGCCATGGTCATCGGGTTCGTAGCTCTAGGCTCCAGGCTAACAGCTCTCCATATTATAGGTGCAATACTTGTCATCTACGGCATTAGGAATATCCTGTATACGTCAAAGCGTAGTGAAAGAGCGAGCAAAGAAGTTAAACTTAATCCTGTTTTGGGTGCACTCTCAGCAGCGGGATTGTGGGGCATAAACGCTGTTCTCTTTAAGTATTTACTGGCTATAACGAACCCCCTACTTTTAGCGTTTTTAAGGTCCCTTTTCTCAACCCTAATAATGTTGCCTCTGATAATGATCTTTAGAAAGGAATGTTTCTCAAATCCAAGTCCGAAGCATATGAGCGCAGCAGTTTTGGCGGGCTTTACGTCGGACATTGTAGGCATCATGATATGGCTCACATCCCTCCAATTGGGGGAAATAGCGTCCGTAACAACGATAGCTTCAACAGCCCCCCTCTTCTCGGCGTTCCTATCACAGAAAATTTTCGGAGAAAAGCCCTCACCTAGGAGGTGGTGGGGCGTCACTCTCTCAGTAATCGGCATCATGCTCGTTACTGCGGCGTAAATAGTTATTAACGTGTTGTGCTTCATCTAATACTCATGAAAGAGTTTGATCCTAAGAGAGCTGTAGAAATTCTCAAGAAATTGAGCTTTCCAAGGCTCGCTGGAACCGAAGGCGAAGAGAAAGCGAGAGAACTGATCGTCAAGGAACTGGAATCTTACGGCTACAAACCAATACTTGAAGAGTTCGAGCTAATGACTTTTAGAATAAAGGAAGCCAAGTTTGAGGTACTTGAGCCCTGGAAGGAAGAGATACCTTGCACGGGTGTCGGGTTCTCGGGATCGACTCCTCCTGAAGGTGTTGAAGGCCCTATAAAGTATGTTGAAGTAGGCGATCCACTCCTTCTTCCTGGAGAAGAAGGCTATCTGCTCCTCATGTCTCAGAGACCTCGCTTTGAAGAATACAAGAAGCTCATGAAGAGAAAGCCTGCAGGGATTATAGTATCCGAGAGCAATCCATATAAGAAGCTATCACACCTTGACATGATCTACGAGTGGAGGAAATACGGCTTAGCTCCCATGGTACATATCTCCTTTAAAGACGCTTACAAAATGCTTGAGTACGGTGCTAGAAAGGGCAGGCTCATCCTTCTACAGGATGAATGGAAAGCGAGAAGCTATAACATAGTAGTCGAAAAGGAGGGCTATAAGTATCCTGAAGAAATCGTGATCGTATGTGCCCACTACGATAGCGTGTACGATGTTCCAGGATCTACCGATAACGCTGGCGGCACGGCCTTCGTGCTAGAGCTCGCAAGAATATTCTCTAATGTGAAGCCCAAGAGGACTTTGAGGTTCGTTCTGTTCTCGGGAGAAGAGCTTGGACTAAGAGGCTCTTTAGCTTACGTAAAAAAGCACGAGAAGGAGCTGGAGAAGATAAAAATGGTTATAAACTTCGACGTTCACGGAGGAGCTTTAGGCTCAAACTCCGTAATAGTCACTGGACCAACTCAGATAAAGCCCTATCTCGAAGTTGTGGGCAAGGAGGTAGGCATTCGCTTAAGTATAAGCGAAGACGTGTTCTCCTCCGACAGTTCTTCATTCGCTAAAGTCGGCATACCAGCGGTAAGCTTCTACCGCTCCAGCGGAGTATCTACGGCAATGCATAGCCAGGATGACGATACGAAATTTATAGGGCCACAGGCGTACGCGACCCTAGGTCCGCTTGCAGTTAGGTTTCTGAATACCTTAGTAAACGCTGAGGAATTCCCGTTTTCACGAGAGATCCCCGAGAACATAGCCAAGAAAGTTAAAGAGTACTTTGAGAAAAGGTTAGGCCTCGAAGAGAAGAAGGAAAAGGAGAAGAAGGAAGGCTAGCTCGAAATAGTCGTAGGCAGAAAGTGTAATTTATATAGCCTTGCATAAAGTCCTCCTTTTTTCAATAGCTCCTCATGGGAGCCCTTCTCTACAATTCTCCCTCCATCAAGCACAATTATTCTATTAGCCAGTTTGACTGTGGATAGCCTATGAGCAATTATTATACAAGTCCTTCCTTCAACCAGCTTTCTGAGAGCACGTTGTAGCCTGGCCTCAGTGAAGGGATCCAGACTGCTCATGGCTTCATCCATAACAAGGATCTTGGGCTGTATGAGCATAGCCCTTACAAATGATATTAGCTGTCTCTGACCTACTGAGAGGTTTTTACCGCCCTCTAAAATAGGGGTATTTAGTCCTTCGGGCAGGCTGTCCATTATCTCTTTAAGTCCAAGCATTTCGATTACTCTCCGAACTTCCTCAGTGCTCGCATTAGGCTTAGCTATTCGAATATTGTCCAGCACGGTTCCCGAGAAGAGATACGGCTCCTGTAGCACTAGGCCTATATGTCTTCTCAGCGAAGATAGCTTTACTTTCTTAATATCTACTCCATCAACGAGTATGCGACCACTCCAAGGCTCGTAAAACCTCAACAAAAGGTTTATTAAGGTAGTTTTTCCGGCCCCGGTAGGACCAACGATCGCCACTACTTCTCCAGGCTTTATGCTCAGGGAAACGCCCTTTAAGACTGGACTTCCGGGCTCGTATCCGAACACTACGTTTTCATATACTATTTCACCTCTGACATCGCTTAGCTCTACCGTGCCCTCCCCTTCCCTCTCCTCGCTGAGGAACTCGAAAATTCTCTCCGCTGCCGCCAGCGCTGATTGAATGGCTCCGTAGAACATTGTAAGCATCATTAACGGCTTAAAGAACATGTCCATGTAACCGTAAAAGGCGACAAGCGTTCCAACGGTCACTTCCCCATTTTTCACGAGAAGACCTCCAAACCATAGTAATAAAGCATATCCTAACGCTCTGACAAAATTTAATGCAGGGCTCATTGAGGCTAAAGTCTTCGTAGCCTCAAGGTTCACTTGAAGGTTCTCCCTATTCAATCTCTCAAACTCTGAGATGTTCAGCTTCTTGCGATAAGCGAAAGTCTGTACAACAGCTGCTCCAGCAATGTCCTGTTCTATCCTACTCGTAACCTCGGCGATCTTCTTTCTCGTTAACCTATATGCCTGCCTAGCCCTTAAAGCAAAGAGGTATGATATAAGTGCTATTAACGGTATTAAGGAGAAGGCTACTAGACTGAGCTTGGGACTTAGAGTGAACATTACCATCATAGCGCCAGTGAACGTGACAATATCGCTAACTATGTCTATAGTGCCCGTCGTTATGATATTTCCAAGCGAGTCCACGTCATTCGTCAGCCTAGATACAACGTTGCCTACAGGTTCCTTTGAAAAGTAAGATAGCCTGAGCTTTTGAAGTTGAGAGAACATTAGGTTTCGAATATCGTACATGACGCGATGTCCAACCCATGAGGTTAGGTAAACGCGTCCCATTCCGATGAGCCAGTTCGTAGCGGCAACTGCTAAGAAGTAAAGGGAGAAACGTGTGAGGCTCTGAAAGTCCACTTTTAGAATTGCGTCCACCATAAACTTCACTAAATAGGGCATTAGCAAGGACGTCACGACCCTTATTAAAGCAAGGGTGAGCAACAGTAGTAAGTAGTATCTATAAGGATATAGAATCGCCATCAGTCTCTTAACTATCTCCTTCTCCGACATTTTCTTGGGCTTCTCCTCTCCTGCCCCCAGAAAACGCCTATAATGGAATCCCATGCATCCTCACCTCATTCTCGTGAGAAAACGAGTCGGTATAGCTTCGCATAGAGACCTCCCTTTTTAAGTAGCTCCTCATGAGAACCCTCCTCAACGACTTTACCTTTATCTAGAACGATGATCCTATCCACAAGCCTCAAAGTCGATAGGCGCTGGGTTATCACTATCACTGTCTTTCCTCTAAAGTGCCTTGTAAGCGCATCGTATATGGCCTTTTCGGTCTCATAATCCACATTGGACGTCGGATCGTCGAGGATTATTATTCTAGGATTAGTTATGAGGGCCCTAGCAATGGCCAGCCTCTGCCTCTGACCTCCAGAAAGCGTCACGCCTCTCTCCCCAATCCTAGTCTCATACCCCTGAGGAAGGGATGATATGAAGTCGTGTATGTACGCTAACTTTGCTGCCTCCATAACTTCTTCCATGGTAGCCTCGGGCTTTCCGTAAGCTATGTTGTTCCTAATGGTATCCGAGAAGAGGAAGATGTCTTGATGCACTATCCCTATCTGCCTCCTAAGAGAATCTATTTTAAAGCTCCTTACATCTACGCCATCTATCAGGATCCTGCCTTTCTGCGGGTCGTAAAACCTCATGATCAGATGGGCAAGCGTTGTCTTCCCGCTACCTGTTGGACCCACAATGGCTACTACTTCGCCAGGTCTTACCTCGAGATTCAGTCCTCGTAATATCCAGTGCTTGCCGTCATAGCTAAACCACACGTTCTCAAATACCACATGACCCCTTTCTATTCGAATATCCCTAGCATTAGGGCTTTCCTTAACCTCCGGCTCAACATCCATTATTTCAAACACTCTTGACGCTGCTACACATGCCCTCTGATACGATATTACAATGAACCCTATCCACATTAGGGGCCATATAAGCATATTTATATAAAGTGAAAAGGCAACTATGTCACCTATAGTTATCTGCCCGCCGAGAGCCTTCAAACCACCATACCAGTACACTAGAAGGGTTATTAGAGACGTTACAAGGGTTAGTGTAGGCCAGAATATAGCCCTGTACCTTGCCACCCCAAGCATTGAATCCAGATAGCGCTCGTTAAGCGTGAGGAACTTCTCCTCAAAAGCTCTCTCTACAGTAAGGGCTTTGATCAACTTAATTCCTGTGGTGGCTTCCTGGATTAACGAAGTTATATCGCCGTATGTCTCCCTCGCCCTAATGAAGAAGCTTCTGAGCCGGGGCACTAGAAATTTTACAAACGAGTATACTATGGGCGCAATGATCATGGATATTAGCGTTAGCTCAACGTTTAAGCTGAGCATCATGGCAAACGCGCTTACAAACGTTATGAGAGACCCTAGAAAGCCCGACACCAGCTGTATTATGAAACGTCTAACTTGATTGACGTCTGACGTCACTCTTGCCACGAGCTGTCCTGTATTTATCCTGTGGAAGAAGCCGTACGAGAGATTTTGGATCCTCCTGTAAACGTCGTTTCTAATCTCGTATATTACGCTTTGAGCCAGGAACTCGGAATAGTATCTGCTCACAAAGTTTATCAGCCCATGACCTACGGTGAAACTTACTATCACTATCGCATAGAACCAGAGGCTAGAAACATCCCCGTACACTATATCGTTTATTGCTAAGCGAGAGACGTAAGGCACGTATACGCTAAGAATCGCCCCAATAACGTTTAAAGAAGCTACAGCTATCAATAGCTTCCACTTTCTCAAAATATACTTGAATATACGCCTACCAACTCCACGAACTTTCTCCAACGCCTAGACCTCCAGCGGAACTGCTTTTGATCCCTCTTCAAGAATCCTTCTAAACTCGGGGTTACGGTATGCTAAAGTCATTACGAGGAACTCTAGGAAGAGGATTATACCGCGTTCTTGGGGAAGGGGGCTCACCTTTTTGGATAGTACAGCTTCCAGCGTAGTTTGCCTTATACGTAGAAAGTCCTTAATAAGCCCCTTCAACCTCTCCCTTCTCTCTCCTCGAAGCGTTATGCCAAAGGCTTCAAAGCCTTTTAGAGCACCTTCAATAAGCCTCTCAAAAACCTTGGACACCTCTTCACTCTCTGGCGCCTGGGCCTCAGCGAGCGAGTAGGATACTATAAAACGCTTAGCCGTTGAAGTGTAATATCTCTTGACGAGATTTCCCTTAACCTCAGTTCGCGTAGCCTTCACCAATCCACCTCTCTCCAACAGTTTTAAGTGGTACTCTACGGCAGCTGTATTCTTGTCAAGCATTTTAGCTAGCTCATATGCCGAAAATTCGCCCATTGTAAGTATGCGGAGTATTCTTCTCCTAGTATTGTCAGCTAATAGCTTCGCGACAGCTGGATCCTTGATGATTTTGATATCCTCCATAAATATTTCACGGTAAAGATTTATTTACCGATATATTTAAATTTACCGAGAGAACGACACACCGGCTCTTTTGTTCCTCAGACACCAATTCATTAAAATACCTTTGCGAAGAATTAGTCTTGTTGAAAGGGGATGAGCTATATAAGAATACTCTACGACGGAAATATTCTGCGCACGTACTACTTTGAGATAAGGAACTTTAAGGAGGATTTGGCGTTATTCACGAAGTTCCTTGAAGAAGCTCATAAACATGAAGAGGAAGTGATATCCGTAATACCCTGTTTTGGACAGGCCTTGACGGGAACTTTTGGTCTTGTAGGGCTTGCAGCCATTACGAGAATAAAGGAGAAGAAAACAACCTGGCTTCAACAGTTTATGGTCACAGAGAAAAAGCCTCCAGCTGCATCTTTAGAGGAGATGAGGAGAAGGCTCATAGACTACTACCTTAAGGTTTACGGTCCTCTGGGAAAGGAGCTTTTAGAACGCGAGATAATTAAAATAGTAGAGGAACAGGCAGTTACCGTTGATGAGGCTATAAGAAGGCTGTATTACCGGCTAATAGAGGTTTAGAGCGCATTGTCTACGAGTTTGAAGTGCTTGAGAAGATATTTAACTTCGACTACTTAAGATAATATGTGGTTTTCTAAAATGGATGAGGGCTATACCTGTTCTAGGTGCGGTGCCCCCCTTAACGTTACCCCTGAGACAATAGTTTCAGTGTGTGAATACTGTGGGTATCCCTCCATTATAAGTGGTATCGTATCGCCAGAAGATATTTACATCTTATCTTCCCTTCCTCGAAGTAGCGTTGAAAAAGCATTTTGGGAAGTCGTGGAGTCGGACTTCGATCTGAGGAGAATAAGAAAGGACATCGTTATACATGATATCTATGGCGTGTACATTCCCGTTTGGATCAGCAAAGTACATCTCCGCGGACGGGTGTCGTATTACTACTACAGGCATGAGAATAAGAGTAGGAGGAGGATATACAAGGTTGTTAGCGTTAGTAGAAGGATCCTTGTGCCCCTCCTAGCGCGAAAACAGGTCACGTTGTTGGGCGCCAAGGAAGCTCTCAATAAGATACATGAGAAGATCCTTAAGAAGTACTCAAAAAAGCTCGTGGAAGTGAGTCGAGAGAATTGGAGGAAGATCAAGCTGGAAGTCCTAAATACGGAGTACGATAAGAAGATTGCTTCTGAAAGGATTAGGGAAGATGCATTAGACATCCTTCGGGAAAGGTTTAAATCAAAAGGAACAATTGACGGTTTTGACGTCAAAGTCATCGGCGCGGATGACCCTAAGCTGTACCTCATACCTCTCTGGCAAGTATATTACAGGTATAAGGATGCAATCTACAGCATGTTTTTCGCGGGATGGGATCTAGGCCTGCTTGTAAAGACAGAACCCGTGATAACTCTGAGGAGAGTTCTATACCTCATAGGAGCCCTTGCGGCTATAGCCACAGCTCCCGCGTTAACGCTGCTCATATTTAAGTCAGAAGAAGTCGAGCTAGGATACTTCTTCCTACCTCTCATGGCTGTGGGAGCTGCATATACCCTTTCAGAGCTCATAATAAGGGACATGCGAGTTGAGAGGTGAAAACATGGAGACGAGGTGTCCCGCATGTGGAGCTGTTATCGAAGTACCAGAAACTGTTTCTACAACCGAATGCCCCTACTGTGGAACGGTCTTCCATGTCAAAACCGGAGAAAAGAGCGAAGTAGATCATTTCTACTTCCCCTTGGAGCGAGAAGACCCATACGACAGGTTAATGAGGTTTGTGGAGCGCCAGTACGGTGCTCCAGTAGATATTAAACAGCGTTCAACCTTCACAAAAAGGATATTACACCTGGTGCCTGTCTACTTCTACCATTTACATGGGCTTATCACAGTGCAGGCTAAGTCTAGGAAGCTCGGAGAGTTTGTAACGAAAGTCGAGGAAGTAGATGATATAGGGATTCCCGCTGTAAATGGCGAACTATCAACCCTTTTAAAGGACTATCCCTTCCCTCTCCGCGGCAAGAAGTTCTTCGAGGAGAAGGTGAAGCATATGGGTCGCTACTACGAACCGACACTTGAACGGAGAGTTGCGGATAAGGTCGCGGAGGATATCCTCAAGGATAGGTTAATGAGTGAAATTAGGGATACGGCAGCGGAAGTTAAGAGAATGATCTATGAGAAATTCGACGTAACGTTCAAGGGATTAGTGCACTACCCAGTATGGGAATTGGAATACAGCTACAGAGAGAAAAGGTATACCGGTTACGTTGATGGTGCTACGGGCGCCGTAATATTAACTGAGCATCCTCTATCCTTCAGAGGAAGGATATTACAGCTCCTCTACGGCACAGTATTTTTCATAGCAGGTCTTGGTCTAGCGGTTACTGTAGCGAAAATTACACAAGTATCCTTCGCCGGTATTCTAGCCTCCTTATTCGCCTTCCTTGCCGGAGCAGCAGCAGCTGTCCCCATGTTTACGAGATCCATTAAACAAAAACTGTCAGCGTCCGAAATAAGGGTGCCGGAAAAGAGGATTCTAACCGCCGAGAAAATAGCTAAAAAGTTCATGGAGAGTCCGTTTGTAATAAGGTTTGGCGTTTCGTGATTTCTCTTCTTCTGGCACTAATCCCAACGGTAGCCGATGGGTCGGTGCTTAAGCTCAAGAATAAGTCAGCCGAAAAAGTTATAAGGAGAGGGAAGCTCATCAAACTCAGATGATGAACCATTGCAGCGCAGATTAATGAAGATAAGGTTTCCGAACTGAACGTTTAAAATCCCTTTATGAGTTTTATGAGCTAAAACTTACTCCGAAACAATATATTCTCTTCGTCTAAAACCTGACTTTTAGCCTCATTTTGGCTTTACTTGTGGGAACTTCTATGGTCGCGTCAATTCGCGGATCATGAGGATCCATGCTAGATCCCTCAGGCTAGCAAGAGCCCAGAAGTTATTCCAATAGCAATAGTCCAGCGGGCCTGTATCCTCGGCGCTGAAGCTGGGAGTCATTAACCCATAATGGAGCGGCTTATCTCCTTCCCTAATGCTAAACCTCTCTCGAATATCTCTAAGTTCTTTTGAGGGTACTTTAATAGCTCCCTGATGACCGCTTTAATCGTTTCAGGTCTAAGCACTCCAGTAATACCAACAGCTACGCCTAAGACATGCATATTAACGCCCTTAGGGAAGTTCAATTTAACGCACTCCTCGTAGGAGTTCACTGCAAGCACCTTCTTGGACCGGTTCTTAATGCGACCTATGACTTCCTCTATTGAGGAATATGCTTCGAGTCCTAGGAGAGTCGTTATTGTGTGTATTGGCCTTGTATTAAGTACTACTAATGTATGCTTCCCGATGTACTTTAAAGCTCTTAAAGTCTCAACTGGCTCTAGTCCTAGGACAATATCCGCCTCTCCCGGCGAAAACAGGGGAGAATAAGCCCTTTCTCCAAGCCTTATGTACACGTGTACGCTTCCTCCTCTTTGCGACATACCTAAAGTCTCACCAACAATTACCCTCTTTCCCTCCTTAAGCGCAGCAGAGGCTATGACACGCGAAAGAGTCAGTCCGCCTTGCCCTCCTACAGAAGCTATAAGCAAGTTCGTCATCTAACTCACCACCCTGAGGGCTTTATGAGGACAGAAGTATGTACACAAGCCGCAACCGTTACAGAGATCCTCCTGTATCACTACCCTGTTATCGCTGTACGCAAAAGCTGGACAGCCGGTAGCGCGAATACACGTCAGACAGTTTGTACAAAGGCTGTAGTCTACTTGTACCTCTCCTCTAAACTCCTTTGCGAGTATCACGCACTTATGTCTTGAAATCACTACTCTCAGACCCTTTTGCTTGAGAGCTTCTCTGAAGACTCTCACCGCTTCTTCAAAATTGTAGGGATCTACGACTTTAACCCATTTGATCTTAAGGCCCTCAATGAGCCCCTCTATCGGAATGGGTGTGGTTCTCCTTCCCGTCAGCGTCATAGCATATGCTGGCGTCTCTTGATGTCCAGTCATGGCTACGGTCTCATTATCGAGCACTACTACTAGCATGTCGACGTTTTTGTGTGCCGCTTCGATGAGGGACGTTATCCCCGAATGATATAGTGTAGAATCCCCTATGGTTGCTATTACGGGCTTTTCAATACCAGCCGCCTTCAGTCCCATAGCTATCGAGATGCTTGCTCCCATGCTGTGTTCATTCCATATGGCCTCAAGCGGGGGTTGAACGCTTAGAGCATAGCAGCCGATATCGCCTACTATAGGAACATCCTCTTTCCTGTAGCGTTCGAGTCGTAGGGCTTGAAGCAACGCTAAGTACGTCGCTCTGTGAGGACAGCCTGGACACATTGGTGGAGGCCTTCTCGGAGCTTGAACAGTCTCCTCAAAGCTCTTACCCTTTCCGAGGAGAACTCTTTCAATTACTTCGGGAGAGTATTCCCCCTCAAGTGGGAAGAATCCATTTAGCTTACCTATTACGGGTAGGCTTATTGATAAGTCTCCTAGCAGGATTTTTATCTCCTTTTCGATATAGGGATCGAGCTCCTCGACTACTATCACTTCCCTAAACTTCTTCCTACTTAGGAGGCTCTTTAAAGGGCGTTTAGGAAAGGGGTATATTAGCCCGAGTTTAACTAGCGTGAAGGAAGAACCCCAGTCTCGAAAATTGTTTTCAAGAACTTGCTTGACGTGTAAGTAGCATACTCCAGCTGTGACTATGAGCTTCTCACCCCTTCCTTCAATCGAAAACAGCCTCTCATCGTGATCAAGGTCCTCCTCGACCTTTGCTAGGACTTCATTTAGCCACTTGTGTCTCCTTCGATTCCATTCCATTGAGGCTCGAATGAATCTCTCAGGCTCTCTAACGTACTTGATACTGTAGTGTCTCTTGCGTATAGGTCCTAATACCACGTTAGCTGACGAGTGATTAACCCTCGTAGTAGTCCTAAGAATGAATGGCAAAGAATACTTCTCCGATAGCTCGAAAGCCATAACTGTGAAGTCTTTGGCCTCCTGGGGGCTTGAAGGCTCTATTATTGGGAGCTTTATAAGTGGCCCATACCATCTACTATCCTGCTCCGTTTGAGTAGTATGCGGTCCCGGATCATCTGCCACAAGAACTACGAGTCCTCCATTAACGCCCGAGTACGCGGAGGAGAAAATAGGATCTGTCGCAACGTTCAATCCGGGAGCCTTCATGGTAGCCATTGCTCTGACTCCAGCCAGTGCTGCTCCAAAAGCTATTTCAAAGGCCACGCGCTCGTTTACAGCCCATTCAACGTATATGCCTAGCCTAGATGCTAGAGACATAAGCGTCATTATAACTTCGCTCGAAGGCGTTCCTGGGTATCCTGTAATGATTCGCGCGTCAGCTTCTAGAACTCCTCTGGCAATGGCCTCATTGCCCATTAAAACCCGTTCTTCGCCCTCACTACCTAGAATTGTCATGTTCCCAGTAATTTTTAATTAAAAGTAAATTAAAGTGCTAGCACTAGCATTCCAATAAATATGTAAAATAATGAAAAAACAGTTGAAAGTTCAAGTTTTAATTTCAGTGTATTACCATTGCTACTTTCTTTATTGCTTTAGCTATTAGTTCAGCATCCTCAGTTGAGAGAACGGGTACTAGGCCTATGCTAACGCCTCTACTTAAGAGATCTAGAGCTTTCTCGCAGGATTCCTTATGTACTATCATCTTCTTGCCTAAGAGAACCTTCCAATTCACCCAGATATGGCCCTCGTAAGGGTTCTCTGGATTGCAAATGACTCCTGCGGGTACGCCTTCTGCTGAGAGAGCTTTTGCGAATTTCAGGGCCTTCTCTGAACTCTTGAGGAAGAACGTTATAGTACATGCCGTATCGCCTTCCTCGTCAGGTATCTTCCTAAGCTCTAAGCCGGGGGATTGCTCAACAGCCTCTTTCACTATCTTCTTAAGCTCCTTCATCCTAGCGATATTCCGATCAAGCTTGTCTAGCTGTTCTATTAGTACGGCTGCTGACAATTCGTTAAGCCTGAAGTTTGGACTAGGCATTGGTGGTACGTATTTCGGATTCCTGTAGTACGCTGCTACGTCGTGAGCCGCCACTGCACGCTTATATATTTCCTCATTACTGGTAGTAACTGCTCCACCCTCTCCTGCGGTCATGTTCTTATTTAGTTGAAAGCTGAAGATTCCCGCATCTCCTATGGCTCCGAGCTTCTTCCCCTTAAAGCTACCACCACAGGCTTGAGCTACATCCTCTACTACCTTTAAGTCATGATCCCTTGCAACTTTCATTACCCCCTCCATGTTCGCAGGTACTCCTCTCATGTGTACGGGTATTACCACCTTTACTTTCTCGCTTACGGCGTATTCTATAGCAGTGGGATCTATGTTTAAAGACTCATCTACTCCCACCACTACTACCTCGCCACCGTTTAGGACAACAGATACAGGCGTCGATATCCAGGCATAGGCTGGCACTATGACTTGGTCTCCTTCCTTCACTCCCAGAGACCTCACGGCGACTATGAGCGCAGCAGTTCCAGAAGTGACGGCGAGAGTGTACTTACAGCCTATATACTTTGCAAATTTCTCCTCAAATTCCTTGACTTTAAAGAGAGGGTTGGGTCCGTAATATCGGAATAGGGATTTACTCCTAATAACTTCTAAAACTGCTCTTTCCTCACGTTCATCAATGGTTAAGGCTCCGGGGTAGCCCAGAATCAATTTCTTCTTTATTACGGGCTCTCCCCCATCTATAGCTAGCTTATCCTCAGACATATATGTTCACTCAGTAACTTCGATGTTCGTAGATTATTTAAACGTTTGTTAAAGTCCAATGGGGAGCAAAGGCCTTACTCTGAGACATTTTATAATTCGCCAAATGCTTTTTAATGCCCCTATTTAATAACTACCGGGCTGATCGCTTGAGGAACGCTCTAACTTCCAACGAGCTTAACAGGTACGATAGACAGATCATGATTTTCAACAAGAAAGGTCAGCTAAAGCTGAAGAGAACGAGAATACTAATCGCTGGAGTAGGGGGGCTTGGATCAGCTTCGGCTCTTTATTCTGCGGCAGTGGGTTTCGGCAAAATATTTCTTGTAGACCATGAAGTTGTTGAGCTCAGCAACTTGAATAGGCAGATATTATACTGGGCTGAGGATATCGGGAAGAAAAAGGTAAGGGTCGCTGCAGAGAAGCTAAGAAAGCTAAACCCTGAAATCACCGTAGAGTACGTTGAGGAGACCATTACAGAGGAAAACGTCTCAGACCTAGTATCCGGCGTTGATATAGTTCTTGACGGTATGGACAATTGGAGGGCAAGGTTCTTGCTAAATGAAGCCTGTGTTAAGCGTAAGATACCCTTCATACACGGTGCTGTTGAGGGCTTGGTAGGACAGATGCTAACTATAATTCCATATAGGGGCCCATGTCTACAATGCATTTTCTCTAAAGCCCCTCCTCCGAAGCCCGTTTTCCCGATCTTAGGGACAACACCAGGAGTCATAGCTCTACTCCAAGTGACTGAAGCCGTGAAAATAATAACAGGTTACGGAGAGCCCGCCATAGGGAAAATGATAGTTTACGATGGATATGACATGTCCTTTAGAGAGGTTAAAGTCCTGAGAAGAATAGAGTGCCCTGTTTGCGGAGGAAGCTCATAAGTAGTGTAGTAATTCCCTTAAACTTCTAATGGTCTCAACATTTTCCCTAGCTGATACTCCCTCTCGAATGAGAAGCAGTGCCTTCAACCCGACGCTTCTGGGAACTTCATAATCGTACACCTCGTGATCTCCTACATGGATTATTTCGGAGGGTTTTACGCCCAACGTCCTACATACAGCCCTATAAAATCTAGCATCCTTTCTGGTAATGTAAAAGTCGCTGACGCACGAGAAAAATCTTTGAAAACGCCTGCTGTACGGCTCTAACTCCTCCACCACCATTTTGATAAACTCCCTAGCAGCATTAGACGATATTATTAACGAATATTCATCCGGTACTGCTCGGAGGAGGTCAAAAACGTCCTTGCATATCCTGCTTCTTACGTGAGACCTCAAGTCCTCAAATAGTTCCTCAAGATACCCTTCTAGACCAAACCTCCTCGCCCAGTAATCGGGCAAGTACCACCTTATATCCTCCATGCCTACTTTATCGTACTCCCTGAGGACGATCTCCTTTGCCTCTCTTAGTTCAAGACCCTTCAGAGCAGCATACCTCTGAGGTATAAGCTCCAGCCAGAAATAGTCCATAACGCGTTTGTCCACTATTGTTCCATCGAGGTCAAGTGAAATAACTTTAATGCCCCTCAAAGTGCTTAGTCCCCCCGAAGCAGTACTAATAGACATCCCAGAATTATTAACCCACCGAATATTACCTGTCTAGCTGTAAGCATTTCGCCTAGGAGAAGGTATGAGAAGATAGCTGTGAGTAGTGGCGTTAATAGGCCTAGGGTTGAGGGTAATGCAACTCCTAGCTCTCTTATTGCTATGTAGTTCATCCAGTTCCCCAGGCCGACTGAAAGCGCTCCTGAGAAGAACAGTATTGCAATCACTTCTGGTGGTGCATAGAAGATCTCCTTTAATCCATTGGAGTACATTGCAAGAGGGAAAAAGAGTATGGACGACTCCGTGAAGACTATGGAGGAGAGGGATAGAGGATCGTTTTTCGCTAGAAGCTTCTTAATGGAAACAAGATAGAGCGCCCAGAATAGTGTGCCTAGGAGAACTAAGCTCGCTCCCATATCGATTGTGAAGCCGTAGTCTTCGCACGAACTTCCACCAAGGGTCACCCCTACTACTCCTAGGAGCGATAGAGTGAATCCTAAGAGGTAGTATTTAGACGCAATTAGCCTCCTCTCCTCTCTGAAGAGCACATAAGCGAAAAGGTTTACGAGCACGACATTGAGCCTCAGGATAAGCGCCGCCGTTATCGTGGACGTAAGGTAGATGCCAGTGACTACTGCGTTTTGAAATAGGAAGACAAGAAATGCTGGTAATAAGAGCCTACATAAGAGCTCCCTTTTAAAGAGCCCACCACCTTTCCCCGTGCTATTTGCCAGGAGAAGAAGCGTTAAAGCAGCAGACGAGTACCTGTAAAAGTTTTGTGAGAAGACCTGAAAGTAGCATGCTAGGTATTTGATTAACACCAGTCCTAAAGCCCATACGGTAATGGCAGAATACGCCGCTAGCAGCCCTTTTACCCTGAAAGCCACTTACTTGACCTCCAGCAACGTTTTCAGAATTTCAAATGAAAGTTATAAATACATTGGAAAGCTTTACATAATTAAATGTAGTGTTTAAAAGGGATATTCGCACAGCGGTGGTTGAATGAAGGCGAGGCCTCGAACATTCTTCGATCTAGGCAGCGTTGTTCATCTGCCAGGTCGAAGACCTCTCGGGCTGATGATAGTTCTAGGACCTGAAGCTCTCTATGCTGTGGGAATTCTCAAGAAAATCGTCGACATAATCTCTGACGCTGCATTACCAATAGTTCACCTATCCTTCTCCGCTCCCCGTATAGGCGAGCCCATTGCTGGAATAATAGTTGTGGATGCCACAAGTGCTGAAGAGAGAGTTCGTATGGTTGCTGAGAAAATAAGGGAGATAGAGACGGTTAGAGAAGTTAAATTAGTGGAGCCTCTGCTAGCAGATACGCTCGTAATGACGCCATTTGATGAGTATACCATTGAGGGCAAACGCGCTGTAATACTGCGTAAGAACTTTTATGAAGGACTGATCAAGTGGACTTGGAACATGTTTGGAACGGGTGGAGGAGCAATGCTATACTACATCGGAACGGCCATTGGGAAAAGGGTCTTTGAGGATCACTTTAGAAGAGCTTCAGGAGATATAGGGAAGCTTAGGGCCATTAACGAAGCCCTATTCAAAGCCATGGGGTTTGGAACCTTAAGGATAGTGTCCCTCGATCTCAGAAATAAGTATGCCACGCTTAGGATAGAGAACAACTTTGAGTGTGAACTTTTTATGGGCAGAGGAGAAAGTTCAAGCAATCTTGTTAGGGGTATGCTTAATGGCTGGTTTAGCTCGCTTTTCAAGACGGATGTTAGGATAATTGAAACTAGGTGTATCGCTAGAGGAGACCCGTATTGTGAATTTGTTGTTACAGTAGCTTAAGTTATATAACATGTATTTTTGAAAAGGATCGAAATACTTTATGGTAAAATTAATTAGCTTACCGTTGCTATTAATCCATTAAAATGGTGTTGCAATGACCAGTAAGGAGTTCAGAGAAATGCTAGCAGACTTCGTCGAGGAGTTCGATCCAATATTGCAGAAGTTTGAAGAATTTCTTAAAAAGAAGGACCTAGACATTGCTAGGGAAATATCGTCGCTGCTCATAAGGCTGGGCATAAGCTTTCAAAGATCCTTTAAGGAGCACAGCCACAGTGTTTTAACTGCGTCAATGTATGAAGCTGGTCTTCGGATAAGCGAGAGAACAAACCTAATGAAAATTCGAGGAATACGGGGAGAGGACATAGAGTATTTTGAAGACATATATAACATATTCAAGCACATAGCTGATACTATTAAGGCCGGGGAGTACGAAGAGAGTTTCCACAAAATGGCTAAAAGGAGGTCTAGAGATAGGAGGAAAAGGGAGCAGTAAGCCTAGCATCTTTTTGCTCTTTGAGAAAATTGGATCTCCGAGCCCTAAATAATGATTTAAAGCCTTTATGGACTTTAAAGAGATTGTGGAAATAGGGGGATAAGATAGTATCAATAAACCCAGATATACAGGTCTGCGTACTAGATTACTTTCCAGTTTTTAGGAGACGGGATCTAAAGAGACTCAGCGTTAGGGAAATGTTGAAGGTGAAAAGACTTCTTAACTCGTCCAGTTTAAAGTACGTTATAGTGCAGACTTCAATAGGACATATAGGGCCTTAGCAATTCTGCCCCCTTGAATTCGGTGCAGAGCCTACATTTTATATAATCTGGATACCAGTAAATCAACGGAGATAAAAGGTGGTTTAATGGATTCTCGAGAGAGGATCTATTCCCTTCTACACTTAGAAGAGGCAGATAGAGTCGGTTACGTCGACTTCTTTTGGTCGGAGACGAGAAGTCGGTGGGAACAGGAGGGTTTGCCTAAGGACGTTTTCCTCTGCAAGTACTTCGGCATGGACATCTACATAATGGGCGTAGATGTTTCACCTAAGTTCGACACGGTAACTTTAGAGGAGGGAAAGGAATGGGTCGTCGTTAGGGATGCTTTCGGGGTCCTCATAAAGAGATGGCGCGCTAAGAGCGGTACGCCGTTTCCGTTGGCACCTGCTGTTAGAACCCTTGAGGAGTTCAAGGAGTACTTTGAGCCTCTGCTCGACCCAGAGCTACCCATGAGGGTATCCAGCTCCAAGTATCCATTTAAGGGGGATTTGGAGAAAGCATTGAAGAAAATGCAAGAAGAGTTCTTCGTCGTAGTGGGAGTTCTAGGCCCCTTTGAATACGTTCGACATATTCTGGGCTCGCGAGTAGATAATATCCTTAGGTATTTCTACAAGGATCCCAAGATGCTTGAACACATATTCGATGTCGTTGGGCGGTTCCTTTCCAAACTAACGAAGGCATTTCTAGATATAGGCGTAGATGGAGTATGGGTTTGGGACGATGTTGGATATAACAGGGGCCCTTTCATATCGCCGAAGATGTATAAGAAATTCGTCCAGCCTCAGCACCGCAGAATAGTTGAACAGTTCCGCAATAAAAATCTTCCAGCGATCCTGCATACCGACGGTAATGTTAACATCCTGATAGATCACTTTATCGACGCGGGCTTCACGGCTTTGCAGCCCCTTGAAGCTAAAGCCGGAATGGACGTGAGGGTACTGAAAGAGAAGTACGGTGATAGACTTGCCTTCATAGGTAATATTGATGTTAGAGCTCTTTCAAGCGGGCCTGAAGCAATAAAGAAGGAAGTTCTATCTAAACTCCCTATAGCCGCTACCGGTGGAGGCTATATCGGCGGCTCAGATCATTCCGTGCCTCCAACAGTTTCTCTAGAGAACTATAGGCTTTTTACCAGAATTTTGAAGAAATATGGTAGGTATCCCCTAAGGAGGGTGAGTGAATGAAGGTTTTGAGAGGTATTGTAAGGAAAATAGAGAAAACGGGGGAAAGTACAGTTGACGAGGAAGGCACCACGTGGGAGAAGTGCATCTTTCACATAGAGCTAACAAGCTTTAGTAAGCGCACAAAGGAGGAGATGCCTGAAAACCTCAAGGGGAAAATTGTGAAGGTTATTAGATGGTGCGCGTTCGACTGGCATTATAGAACCAATGTACCCGCGACTTTAACGCCAGAGGAGACAGAAAGAGTCCTTAAGGGGTCTTTTGACCTAACGGTGTAAAATTTTCCAATGGTAAATTAGTATATATTGCTGTTGTTAGGGATTAAATAAAAAGAAATATATACTTTGAGACGTTCATTTTACCGGTGCCTCGATTGAGTTTAAGAAACCTGTACCCCAAGGATCTTTTAGTTTACTTTCATGCCCCTGGAAGGAAACTCGTTGAGCTAGCAATAAGGGCAAAAGTAGCTCCTGAACCGGGAATACTTGCGAGCATTGCTAAAATGCTTGCTGAAAGTAATGTAAGAATTTTAGGTGTAAATTTCACCGTAAGGGAGGACGAGCGGTACATCCTGATTTTCGCCGATATCACCTCGGCAACTCTTCCTTTAGATGAAATTCTAAAGCGGATATCCTCACAGGACTTCGTCCTTGAGATAAGGCATCAGGAGGGTGTCATTGAGGGCTATATCTTCGATGCTTTTGGATATCCCCCTACTATAGGGAGAGGAAAGGTTCGAACCCTAGTCTTCCCATTAGAAGCATTTGCTGGAATGATGGCCAGGCTTATGGAAAAGTTGGGAAGCGGTGGAGCCGCAATACTTTACCATGAGGGGTACCTATTGGGACTCCAGATAGGGAAGATGTTGGCAGGTGACATTAGGAGAGAATCTCTTTTGACTGAAGTGTGTATACGCTTGTATCAAGCCCTCGGTTGGGGTTTAATGAATATCTCTAAGATAGATGCCCTAGCCGGGGAAGTCGTGTTAAGAATCGAGGACAACTTTGAGGTCATACATCGTGAGGGGAAAGCCGACGAACCCGTATGCCATTTCACAAGAGGAGTTCTTGTCGGATTCTTTGAGGGCTTATGGGGGAAGAAAGTGGAAGTCATTGAAGCTAAGTGTAAAGCTACAGGTGATCCCTACTGTGAATTCATTATATCGTTCCCCCCTGGCTAGATAATCCTACCTCTTTCAGCCGCTAAAAGCCCATACGAAGGGAAAAACTTTTCAAGAACTAGACTAATTATTGAAGCTTCAATACTACTTTATAAAGGACCGGTTATACACTTTTTCGGGAGATTATGGAAACTAGAGATATAGCCTTAACATCCATCTTTACGGCACTTGTGGCAGCCACAACACTCATGGTACAAGTGTACATTCCGGAGACAAAGGGGTATTTCAATTTCGGCGAACTAATGGTATACCTTACAGCGCTTGCTCTAGGACCTAAAATAGGCGCTGTAGCCGGAGGTCTAGGGTCAGCCCTCGCCGACATCATTTCCGGATACCACATATATGCACCAGCAACTCTCGTTATAAAGGGACTAGAGGGTCTCATAGTTGGGAAGGCTTCAAGGACTCTGACTGCGAAAACGAAGCACTTTAAAGTAGTTTTAGCACTCGCTTCGATTTTAGTATTTGTCTCGATATCCACAGTTGGAAGCCTGTTCTATACGGGAACGCTAGAGTGGACCCTCGGTAGCCCGATCTTCGAATACTTTCTAAGCGTTAAGTTGGAGAGCTACATTTGGATAGCCATCGGAGTGATAGCCATGATAGCGGTATTGTACCTTGGTCTTAGGCGAAGCGAAATAGCGTTGAATGTCTTCGCCATGCTATGTGGAGGAATCGAGATGGTGCTAGGGTACTTTGCATACGAGGCAATGATATTTGGTGTAGCAGCAGCCGCAGTAGAGATGCCATTTAACTTAGGTCAGGTTACTGTGGGCATTATTGGAGCAACCCTACTATACGAACCCCTAAATAGAGTGCTGAGAGGTCTAAGACATGGAGGAGTGGGAAGGTAAGCTTCCGCCTCATCTTTTAGAAGAATTTATATTGGAAACCGTTAGGAGACCCGATCCCAGAGTTTTAGTGGGACCTTCGATTGGGGAGGATGCAGCGATAATAGATTTTGGAGAAAAAGTTCTGGTTGTGCATTCAGACCCCATAACTGGTGCTGTGGAGAACATCGGGTGGTATGCAGTTCACATAGCCTGTAACGACGTGGCGACACGTGGAGCGAGGCCGCGCTGGCTCCTTCCAGTAATGCTTATTCCAAAGGGCGGAATTGAGCTAGCAAGAAAAATAGCCGTAGACATGAGGAAAGCTGCTGAAGAGGTTGACGCCACGATCGTTGGCGGACATACGGAGTTTACACTCGGGCTAAATAGACCAATAATCTCCATGACAGCAATAGGAGAGGCTGATAAGGATAAGTACGTCTGTACATCAAAGTGCAAACCGGGAGACTTAGTAATTCTAACTAAGGGGGTTGCAATAGAGGGGACGGCGATAATAGCCTCAGAGCTCGAAAACGTCCTTGAAAAGAGAATTCCAAGGGAGATCATTGAGCGAGCTAAGGGCTTTCTGAGAAAGATAAGTGTTGTTAAGGACGCTTTAACAGCCATGACTGTAGGGGGAGTTCATGCAATGCACGATCCCACTGAGGGAGGAATAGCTGGCGGATTACAGGAACTGGCTTTGGCTTCTGGGCTCGGGATAATAGCTTATGAAAAGGACATGTTAATTGCTGAGGAGACCGAGAGGATTTTATTGGCTGTGAAGGCTGACCCTCTAAGAACAATAAGTTCAGGAAGCCTGTTGATCGTAGCCGAGCCTTCATACGCCTTCAGAATTATTGAGGAACTGAAGCGTAACGGCATACCAGCAGGTATCATAGGTAGGATGCTACCTAGCCCTGAGGAAAGGCT
>Ga0164311_10000147_pt1 | contig 26785 bp, 32 predicted proteins | sample GuaBasSedimGuay2_FD_121796 | JGI IMG/M metagenome (GOLD analysis project Ga0164311, IMG submission 121796) | Subseafloor sediment microbial communities from Guaymas Basin, Gulf of California, Mexico - Guay2, Core 4569-9, 9-12 cm | ecosystem: Environmental > Aquatic > Marine > Hydrothermal vents... | reverse complement strand
TGAGGTTCTAGCGAAGGAGGGCTGGGTTAAGGACGTGAAGCTGACGGATGGTAAACATCTAAGCATATACGTAGAGAAGGGGGAGGGGAAAGTCCCTAAAGTGGTTAAGTTGGCGGAGCAGATGGCTATTGAGGTTGAGGCGGTGAGTTTACGTAGACCTACGCTCGAAGACGTGTTCATACATTTGACGGGTAAGGTTCCTTTGGAAGAGAGAGCTGAAAGGCAAGGGAAGCCGTGGAGGCATTGAGGATTGAACTTACAAGCCGTCTACGTGTTGTGGCTTAGGGAAATTAAGCGGCTGATAAGAGCACGAAGTAGGCTTGTAGCCAACCTTATGCAGCCACTACTTTTCTTAGTGATCTTAGGTTTCGGATTAAGCGCTGCTAGGTTTCCCGGTTTTAGGGAGGGAATCCGTTACCTAGATTTCCTGGCGCCCGGAATGATTGTCGTAGCGGTCGCCTTTTCATCCATGTTTTCAGGAGTTTTGATAATCTGGGATCGACAATTCGGGTTCTTGAAGGAAGTCTTAGTTGCACCTGTAAGCAGGCTTTCCATAGTGGTGGGGAAAACGCTTGGAGGATCTACAGTAGCGATGTTTCAAGGCTTGGCTATATTAACCGTAAGCGCCCTCATGGGGGTTAAGATTAATGCCTTAGGGCTGACGCTTGGCCTCCTATTCATGCTGTTGACCTCCTTCTTCGCCGTAGGAATAGGGTTAATAATAGCATCTAGACTAAGCGACTTTGAAGGATTTAGTTTGATAATGAACCTGTTGATCATGCCCATGATCCTCCTCTCCACCGCCTTCTTCCCCTTAGAGAGCGCGCCTACATGGATGAAGTGGATAATTTATCTCGATCCTTTAACTTATGCTGTAGACGGATTGAGAGGAGCACTTATTGGTCAAGGGGCGCTTCCATTAATCGTAAACCTCATCGTGTTAACCGTGCTATGTACCTTCACCCTGCTTTTAGGCGCCTACTTGTTCAGGAGGTGTGAAGCTTAACTTGACCACAAATGCTGGGGCTAAGGCAGGTTTCATAGCCATCCTTCCATGCATATTCATCCTCACCTCAGCTACACTTTTTGTCCTAGTCCATAGCCCGGAGAGGCTCTATGAGGCTCTAAGCTCCGTAGGCCTCGAAGCCATTGAACCGACTCTCCACTCTTGGGTTTTGATAGTGTCATCCATCGTTATCTTCCTGCCCTTAACCTTAATAGTGGTTGGTGTCCTGCTAGGAGCCCTCTACAACAAGCTTTTCGGAGCTAAGGAAAACAAAGCTAAGGCAGTGGCCATGGGGTTAGCGCTACTAGCGTTCCTCATCCTCTTCATACATATCCCCATCGAGCCTCCCTTATCGTACAGCCTCTACGCCGCCTCTGCGTTCTCATACTCAGCTATGCTATATCCTTTACATAGAGCTATGTTCAACGTGAAGCCCCTCCTACATGCCCTCAGCCACGAAGAGCTGGAACTTCTAAAAATTCTAAGGCAGAGAGAGCTCAAGTTAAGAGAAATAGCCCAGATGAAAGGAAAGAGCGTGGAAGAACTCTCAAATACGCTCTCCGCGCTTGAAGATAGAGGATTAGTGGAGCTTACTCTTGATAAAAGCTATAGGTTAACCGACCTCGGCAAGGTATTAATACTCAGAACTAAGTTTTCTTGAGCTTCACAGCAGTGCCGTAAATTATGATCTCAGCGGCCCCGGACATAACCATCGACGTGGTCATCCTAATGTTTATAACCGCATCAGCTCCAAGCTGTCTAGCATGCTCCAACATGCGGCTAAGCGCTGTCCGCCTTGCATCCTCCATCATCTCGGCGTAATCCGTAAGTTCGCCGCCCACGATGTGTTTTAAAGCCATCTTAATGTCCTTGCCTACGTGCCTAGCCTTTATGGAGGACCCCCATACCAGCCCGATAACCTTTTCTACTTCGAAGCCGGGGACCTTCTCTGTAGTTGTCACCATAATATCATATTGAGACAACCTTAACACCCTACGATTTAGTCTAAAGGAGTTTAATTAATCTTATAGTACCTATAAGAAAAAGATGGGTTGGTTGTGGTTCACCGTCTACTTCTTCCTCATCCTTATCTCTATGGTTGACACTCTGCGGCCGCCAGTAACTTCCTCAGAGCCTACTTTCACATCGTAGACTTCAAAGTCCTTTAACACCACTCTTAGGGCAAGTTGGCTGACGTCTACTGCCTTGCTAATGTTCCTGCCTCTAGCCTTCAACACTACTTCACTGATTCCTCTAGCGGCCGCGGTTAGGATCGCCTGTATGTAGCTTGCTGCAGGCTTCCTACCTATCAGGATCTCGCCGGCCTCTGCCGACACCGCTACGCACCTTCCCCCTCAGCCATCCACGCGGCGTTGAAGCCTCTCTAAGGCAAAAGGGAAGCGTGGCATTCTACTTATATCTTTTACTTGTTCATGGGTACGTGAATAGCAAAAAGCTTAAACCGACGGTTAATATCCCCATGCCTCGTCAAACTTGGTGTCAGGATTGAAGAAACTGGCACTACCTGCTCTCTTCGCGAGGCTCACATTGTTGCTTGGGCTCGTGCTCTTAGCCCCTAGTCTTGTAGCTGTAATCTATGAGGAGTGGATGGTTCTTGAAGAGCTGCTTTCAGTAGCTCTCCCCCTCATGATTGTAGGCGGTTTCTTTAGCGCGAAGCTACCCATCCCTGACGAGATCAATCCAGCTCAGGCCTTGTTCTTCTCAGCAATGGGTTGGCTCCTGATAACAGGTATTGGCTCTCTTCCATACCTACATGACATGGCACCCCTGGACGCTTTCTTTGAAGCCATGTCTGGGTTTACGGCTACTGGCATGACCTTACTGAGCAATCTTGAAGATGTCCCTCATAGCTTACTCTTCTGGAGGGCCTTAACTCAATGGCTTGGAGGGCTTGGAATCGTATTGTTCTTCATCCTCTTTATGACTCCACGTGGAATTGGAGTTTGGAGGCTTTACGTAGCTGAAGCTAGAGAGGAGAAACTTACGATTAGGGCATGGGACACGGTTAAGGATCTTTGGCTAATATACACGCTTTACACCTTCCTGTGCGCTATTTTGCTGACTTACCTAGGCCTCTCGGGCTTCGACGCTCTATGCCACTCCTTTACCACGTTGGCCACTGGAGGATTTTCAACAAAGACACTTAATATAGAGGGGTTTCATAACCCCTGGGTAGAGAGCGTACTAGTGGTGTTCATGATTATAGGGGCCACCAACTTCCACGTCCACCTCTATCTACTTAAAGGGAGGATCGATGAGGTTTGGAGGAACCTGGAGCTTAAGGTAATGTTAATGATAATAGCCGTAGCTTCGATCATAGTCTCCCTCGATATAGCTCTTCACCTAAACGTTAGTACACTACATGCATTTAGGCTAGGTGTATTTCAGACAGTTTCCATAGCTACGACAACCGGTTTCACCAGCATGGATGTTAATTCTCTTCCCGAGGCGTCTAAGTGGATATTGATGATATTGATGGTCGTAGGTGGATCGCTATGCTCCACCGCTGGAGCTATCAAGGTGGCGAGGATGATAGTGCTCTTCAAGCTAGCGTCGCATGAAGTACATAAAACCATGCTTCCTCCAAAGTCCATTAAACCTCTCAAAGTCGGAGGAAGGATCATGAACGTTGAAGACGCGTTAAGAGTAGCTAGCTTCTTCTTCATCTACTTGGCCGTAGCTTTTGTCTCTACACTTATCATAACAGCCCAAGGCATACCCTTCACATCAGCTCTATCAGCCACTTTATCAGCGGAGGGCGGTGTCGGACCAGCGTACTTGGATCTTTTCAGCCTTAACGCTACTTCGAAGCTGGCCTTGGTCTGGTGTATGTGGGTTGGACGCTTAGAACTGCTACCTATCCTAGCTCTATTCACCTCGGAGCTTTGGGAAAGGCTATGACATACCATGCTTGAGGCACGCCTTTAAGACCCATCTATAACGTAGGGAAAGTACGTTACCTTGACTTCTAGGTTTCCAAGAGGCGCTTAATTCTACCAGACCTGTCGTAAGCTATGTGGGAGACCTTCAACGCCTCTATTAGGCTGCCTCTTCTACGCTCAACTTCGCTTAAAGTGAAGACAAACACTGATACGCCTGCACACTCGCCTTCCTTAATTGAGGCTAGAATCTCTGAGGCTATATCCTCCTCTTCGATAGGAAGTTCTTCAAGGAAGATGTATATTTCAGCGTAGGGTTTACCGTCAAGACAGCAGTCGCTAAGGTAGACAGCAACTCCTTCGAGAAGGGCCCCATAACGATTTAGAGACTTCTCCGCTGCCTTCGCCCCTAAAATCTTAGCTTCTACGTCCACAATAGGCTTTAAGAAGCTAGCAGTATAAAAGGCTCCTGTATGGAGCTGGACTCAGATTACTTGGTTAAAACCCTTCAGGAACTAGTTAAGATTCCAAGCCCTCCTAGAGGAGAAGAAAAAGTTGCGAAGCTAGTAGTTTCTAAGCTACAGGAGATGGGGCTGAGAGCCGAGGTAGATGGCTACTTCAACGTCATAGCCGATCTAGGTAGCGGAAAACGCAGGGTCTTACTAAACGCTCACCTTGACACGGTCCCGCCGGGAAACGGATGGACCATAGATCCCTACTCAGGTATGCTTAGAGAAGGTAAGGTGTACGGTAGAGGGGCCTCAGACAATAAGGCAGGAGTGGCGGCGATGTTGACCATAGCCAAGGCGCTCGTTACTCAGCACCTCCCCGGGAGGCTTGTGCTTCTCTTCACATCGAGGGAAGAGGGAGGAGGTAAGGTGAGGGCGAGGAGAGGGTTGAAGGACAAGGTGGACGTCGACGCTGGCATATGCCTAGACCATTATATAGATGCTGAAGACAGACGATGTGAAGTAGTGATAGGATGTAGAGGTATAGCTAACGTGGAGGTGATAGTGGAAGGTAAGGCTTATCATTCCTCAGAGCCTGAGCTTGGAGTCAACGCCATCTATAGGGCCTACGACCTTATCAGCGAGCTACGATCCCCAAGAATTTTACAGCGGATGGAAAGACCTCTACCGGTCGTCGAGAACGTTACCGTCACAGTCATTAAGGGAGGTGAGTGGCCCACCATGGTACCTGACTCATGTTACATGAACGTGAACTTTAGGCTCCTACCTACCTTAAGCCCTAAAGATGCCGTAAGGCGCGTGCTAGAGGTGGCAAATAGAGCACTTAAACATGGTTTTAAGGTCAGGCTAAAGGGCGGGCTGAAAGGCTACGTGATTGAGCCGTCAAGCCCCATAGCGAAGGCTGCCTTGGAAGCAGCTAAAGACGAAGGCTTTAAGGCTTGGCCAACCGTGGCTAAAGGTTGGATAGATGCAGCTCAACTTCACAGGCTGTTCAATGTGCCTATAGTGTCTATAGGTACCATGACCAGGGGGCAGGCGCACGTTAAAGACGAGTACGTTAAAGTCGCAGACGTCTTGAACGGTGCAAGAATAGCTGCAAAGACCATTTTAAACTTCTTCAAGTTAAGCGGCGGGTCTTAGCCACATCTCCCCAAAGTTTCAGGACGACCATCTTATGTTGTTCGCTGTCACCATAATAGACACAGCGCTACATTTCTCAACAGCAATAGTACTTAAGTCGTCGTAGTTTTCACTCGCCCTACGCTACCTTGAAAAAACAGCAAAAAATTTATTCATAAGTTGCCATCACAGGGGGAAGATAGTCCTAACTATAGGGAAATGAGAGTTCCGGGGTGGCCTCTCAACGATCCTAAATGTACATGAAATATTAAGTAATAGAATTATGAAATGGGTGATCTTTGGCCTCCTTTCAGGACTTCTCGGTGGAATCGCAGGCATAGCCTTTACTGTTTCCTTGAAGTTCTCCATAGAGTTCTTCTTAGATCTCGTCAATCAAGCTCGTAGTCAAGGCTTATTGTTTATGGTAGCCCTCATACCTTTTGCAGGCGGTTTAGCCGTAGGCTTACTTAATTACCTTCTAGACAAAGATGCATTCTACATTCCATGCTCCACCGATGGCATGATAGAGCTCGTCCACCTACATCATGGGTATACAAACCCGGGCAAAGGGGTATTGAAAATCTTGACCGCCTCCCTAACCATAGGTACAGGTGGCAGCGCTGGCAGAGAATGTCCTATGGCATATTCAGGCAGCGCCGTCGCCGCAGCCATCAACCTCTTCTTTAAGAAAACATGGCTTGGGAGGTTCATGAAGTTTACGCGTAGAGACGCTAAGATAGTGGCTATCTGTGGAGCTGCAGGGGCTTTAGGAGGAATCTTCAGTGCCCCCCTCGGTGGGGGGATCTTTGCTAGCGAGGTCCTATACTCTGAAGACGTCGAGGTGGAAGCTTTACCGTCAGCCCTGATATCTTCGGTAGTAGGTTTTCTGCTGTTCAACTCCCTTTTAGGCTCAGAGCCTCTCGTAACTTTTCCAAAGTTCCATGACATGTTAATACTGAACCCCAACGTAGCTTACAGCTTATTTCACGTCGCAGGCATGGCGTTGCTGGGGCTTGTATCGGTTATTGCAGCTGCTCTATGGACTAAAATATTCTATGCCTTCCATTACCCGATTAGAGACTCTAAAATACCTAGACCTTTAAGGCCAGCTATTGGAGGACTGCTCGACGGCCTCGTCGTGTTGTTAGGGCTTTTAATGCTAGGGGAGCTCTATTTATGGGGAATGGGCTACTGGGTAATACAGGAAACCATAGATTTCACGGAGCTCTTGAATAGCTTTGGCCACCTTCTGATATGGGTTTTCCTCCTTTTATACTTCGGAAAAATCTTGGCTAGCACTTTTTCCATAGCTAGCGCTGGAGCTGGAGGTGTAATAGTACCTTCGCTTTTCTGCGGAGCGATGATAGGTGGAGCTTACGCATTAGCTCTCGATGCGCTATTTCCTGAATTCATAGTTAGGTCAGGGGCGCATGTTGCCTACATAGTCGCTGGGATGGCTGCGCTCTACGCCGCTGCCGGTAGAGTACCCATGTCTACTATCCTACTCCTATGTGAAACATGCAGTAACTTCAGCTTATTCGCACCTATGCTGATAGCATCCATGATCTCCTTCTTAGTGGCCAAGAGGCTAAACATAACTATTTATCCGTCACAGCTGACCAGAAGGCCTGGGTTAACGAGGCGTAAAAGGTTCTTAGATCTTCTCCTATGGTTCATCGTCATCCTCATAGGCACAGCTCTTTACTTCTCGACAGGTATAGTGCTTTAAAGCTCAGGTATATAGAAGAGCTTCTTACGCCTTTTTATGATGAATATTCTGTCACCATCTTTAAGCTTAAGCCCTGGATTGGGCAGGAAGACTTCGCCGCCCCTCACCACCATAATTGGGTAGGCGTCATTATGCTTAATTTTTAACTCCCCTGTTTTACCGTGGTAATCTATGCGCTCTATGTCCAACCCCTCCTCCTCTATTAATGAGGTTAGTTCGATCAGCTTATTGTGATACAATATGGCCTCCAACATCATAGAGGCTGATTCAACGAAGCTGACGACCTCCACCCCATTAGCCTCACATACGCGAGCATAGCTCGAGTCTTCTATTCTAGCTATTATTCTTGGAACTCCGTATCGCTTAGCTATGAGCGAGGAGATAGTGTTAATGGAGTCATCGCCCGTTAAAGCTAGGAAAGCCGAAGCCTCCTCAATTCTCGCCTCTTCCAGCGTTAATGGGTCACTGACATCTCCTTCAACAAAGTCCACATCTAGCCTTTTAGCAAGCTTCTCACAAGTTTTCCTACTTCGATCTACTATGGTGACGTGTACGCCTTGAATTTTTAAGATCCTGGCGACCGACTCCCCGAGATCTCCTCCTCCAGCTATCACGACGCGCACATCAAACTCCTCCGCTTTATGAGAACTACCTCATCCCCTGCCTTGAGCTTGAGGTTAGGCTCAGGAAGCATGATCTTACTGTTCCTTATCACGAGGATAGGGTGGCATTCTTGACCTACCATATGGGCAATCTTAGTTACGAGGGCCTGTAGATACTGTTCATCCTCTGCCTTTACGCTCTCTACGTCGATGTAACCCTTGTAGTACATCTCCGCCAACGTGGTTAGCTTGACACCTCTAACCATCTCGGACACCACTACGGCCACCGATTTAGCTGGGTTCACGACCTCCTTCAAGCCGAGCATGCTACACACTTCAAGGTAGCGGTCGTTGTCCACCCTCACTACAACCCTCCCAGCCTTACAGCCACAGACAGTGGCAGCCAACGCTATCATAACGTTGATGTTGCCCTGGCCAACTAGGGCGAAGAGGGCGTCACAGTGTTCGACGCCAGCGCGCTGGAGGACGTTCATGTTGGTAGCATCGCCCTCTACCACCTCGACGCCCAGCTCCTCTCGAAGCATAGAGCACGTCGAGGGGTCCTTGTCCACTACGACGACCCTCTCCCCTCTCTCAATAAGCCTCTTAGCCAGAGCTTTACCAACACCACCGCCGCCAGCTATGACCACGAACAAGCCTATCTATAGTTTCTTTTACTAGCCGACCTATTTCCTTTACGGCGATACCCTTTTACGTATCTAAGAGTTTAAGGTCGGCGGTGAGGTAGGGAGTGAAGGTAGTGATAGCCGGAGGAGGCGACATCGGGAGGGCGCTGGCGACCTACTTGAAGGGGCTTGGCTATCACGTCGTGGTGATCGAGCGCGATGAGGCTGCTTGCAGGGAGCTTGAGGCAAGGGGGGTTGAGGTGGTGAAGGGTGACGTAACAGACCCCCACGTCATGGAACAGGTGAGGGTTGAGGAAGCTGACACCTTCTTAGCGTTGACGGGGAGCGACGATGTAAACTTAGTCTCAGCTCTACTGGCTAAGCATCAGGGAGCTAGGAGGGTGTTGGTGAGGGTCGAGAACCCGGTGTACGTGGAGGCCTGTAGGATGGTCGGCCTCACCGAGATCTGTAGCCCAGCCGAGGCCACAGCGTTTAGGATCGATGCATCTGTCCATGGCTTTAAGCTGGCCGACGTAGTCTCTATAGGTGAGCACTTCGTCGACGTCGAGCACGTCGAGATAGGGGAGGGCTCGGAGCTAGCGTGGAGGAAGATCAAGGAGCTCGGTGAGGAGGTTCTGAAGAACTCCTACCCAGCCTTCGTGTTGTCAGAGGGGGAGGTGAAGTTCCCCGACCCCGACTTGACGCTGGAGCCGGGCGATGTCCTCGTGTTAATCAGACACAAGGAGGGGGCTAGTGGTTGTTTATCATAGTGGCCGGCTTAGGCGACGTTGGAGAGGCCACGGTGAGGAGGATGGTGCTCCACGGCTACAAAGTAGCGGCCATCGACACTAGCCCAGAGGTCACCGAGAGGCTAGCCAAGTCTCTCGAGGCTGAGGTTAACGTCTTCACCGGAAGTGCCACTGACCCACGCGTGTTAATCGAGGCGGGCGTGGGGAGGGCTGACGTCTTCGCCGCCCTGACAGGGAGCGACCCAGTGAACCTCATTGCTTCCCTCCTAGCCAAGAACCTAGGAGCTAGAAGGGTGCTTGTTCGAATAAAGCACGCCTCCTACGCTGAGGTCTGTAGGTCGCTGGGCTTTCACGAGCTGGTCAACCACGTAGATTCCTCGGTGTTAAGGATCTACGCTAAGATTAGGAGAATAAGCCTCTTCGAGCTACTTGAGATGGTGCGCAAGGACATAGAGGTCGAGGAGGTGTCCGTGGACGAAGGCTCTAGGCTAAAGGGGCTTAGGCCGCTGGACATACGCAGGAAGCTCAAAGACACCTACCCCCTCCTCATACTCAGAGGGGGGGCCGCCTTACTACCTAACGAAGTACCTCAGCTGGAGCAGGGAGACGCAGTCATCCTATTAAGGAGAAGGCATAGGCTACACTTCCTCGGCCTCTGATTGGAGGCCTTGTGAATTGCTAGCCTCACTGCCTCTACAGGCGGCTATTGTTACAGCTGTAGCCACCTCAGCCTCAGCGGTAGTGAAGCGTGGAGCTAAGCTTACTAGCTACGTAGCTGTAGTAGGCTCCCTAGCCTGCCTAGCAGCTTCGTTTCTAGCAGCCCCCCTTGTCGAGGATACCCCAGCCGTGCTCTCTAGGTCTCCAAGCCTTCTCTTCCTGGACGCCTATGGAGCACTGCTCCTCGAGAAGTTCACCATGGCTGGAGCTGCCGCCATGCTCTTAGCAGCTACTTACTTAAAGAAGCTAAACGATCCTGCTTACTATGCTTCCCTCACCTTATCCCTGCTGGGGATCGTGAGCCTTATTTACTGTGGCGACCTCCTTAGCTTTCTCCTCTTCTACCTATTGATGAACTTGGCCTCCTACTACTTCATGGCCCCCCGCCTACCCGACGAGGTCGGCATAGATACAGGGCCTAGGGAGAGCTTAGCGCTCTACTTAGCCTTCGACGCGGCCTCCACCATCCTCCTCGTGCTCGGCTTCGCGGTACTAGCTCTTCAGGCAGGGTCGACCATGATACCTGAGGTGGCTTCCACTATTCCGCCTCAGGCTCTATGGCTGACTCTACCCCTCGTGCTGGGAGGTTTTTGGGTGAAGTTAGCGGTGTTCCCAGCCCATATATGGTTCCCGGGGGTTAACCCATGGGCTCCAAGCCCCTCGAGCGCGTTCATGGCTGCTGCGGTGAGAGTCGTCGGCTTCTATGGAGCGACCCGCATGTTATTCACCGTGTACCGTCCCCTCTTACCAGCCTTGAAGGGCTTCTTCCTCGCGGCCGCTGTCGTAAACATGGCTGCCGGCTACCTACTTGCGCTCGGCCAGGACGACCTTAAGCGCCTCGTAACCTGTACCTCAGTGGGGGAGGGGGGTGTGTTGATGATGGCTTGGGGCATAGCTAACCATACGGCCCTTCAAGGAGTCTTCTTCCACGTGCTCAACCTCGTGTTAATTAAGAGCCTCTTCTTCGCCAGCATAGCGCTCTTCATACAGTCCTCTCAGGGAAGGAGAATCTATGCCTTAAAGGGTGCCTATAAACACGTGCTACTAGGCACCACTGGCTTCCTTATAGCCTCGCTCAGTAGCTGCGCTGTGCCCCCACTCAACGGCTTCCACAGCAAGTTCTTAGTGTTCCTATCGATGGTTGAGGAGGGTCTCCTATGGGTAGCGGCGGCCTTCATCGTGCTCGACCTAGTTATGCTGGCATCTTTCATGAGGGCTCTCTACTCCATGTACAGCAGGGCCGGGGAGGGGCCATCCACGCAGCGTGGAGCTAGCTGGGGCCTCCGAGCCCTAATAATCTCGCTGATCATAAGTTGCTTCCTCATAGGCCTCGCTCCTTCACCGTTCCTTGAGTCAGCTCACAAGGCGGCCGTAGCCTGCTTGGAGGAGAGTTGGATGATGGAGGTCTAGGTCGATGGGTACCCTCTACTCTCTCATGGTTCTCTCCGCCACTGGTGTGCTTCTAACCATAGCGGTGAGCGATAGGCTTGAGGAACACGCAGGTCTCGCAGCTTCACTTGGTTTGGCTATGTCTCTCGCCTTCCTCTTCATCCCCGACCCCATTGACCTACCCTTCTTCAACGACCTACTCTCCCAGGCTTTCATAGTCCTCGTGCTCACCATATCGCTCCTCGCCAGCGTCTACTCTCACAGCTACGTGGAGACTGATAGGTCCAGGTTCTTCGGCCTGCTATGCCTCTTCGCCCTCGGCATGGCTGGCTCAGTGACCTCAAGAAACTTCGTGCTCTTCTACGTGTTCTGGGAGTTCATGTTGATACCTTCCTACCTCCTTATAGCCCACTGGGCTGAGTGTCCCAAGGAGAAAGCGCTGTCGATAGCTACTAAGTACTTCATTTTCACTCACCTAGGCGGCGCGTTGATGGTAGTGTCCATAGTCACCTTCTACATGACCACCCATACCTTCGACCTCGCTCAGCTACGCTTCTTAGCAGCCCACGAGGCTACGTGGGGCTTGAAGCTGGCCTGCGCCTTAATGGTCGCTGGGCTAGCCTTCAAGGTGGCCATCTACCCACTTCACGTATGGCTCCCTGATGCTCACTCAGAAGCACCCGCACCCGTCAGCGCCATGCTATCAGGATTGATGGTACACGTCGGGGTCTACATGCTGATTAGGACCATGGACTTAAGCGTGGAAATAGCTGAGGGGCTGGCCCCCCTACTACTCCTCGGGGGGGTAGTCACCCTGCTTTATGGAGGGGCAGCAGCCCTAGTCGAGCTCGACGTGAAGAGGGTGTTGGCCTTCTCTTCCATAAGCCAGCTAGGGTACATGGTGGCCTCCCTCGGCCTAGCTTCCACGCTGGGCTTAGTGGCAGCAGGCCTACACGCCTTCAGCCATGCCCTCTTCAAGTCCCTCCTCTTCCTAGCCGCCGGCGTGTTAAGCCACGCTGCTGGGTCTAGGGACTTAAGGGTGCTTAGGGGGGTGGGGACCGACCTAAGGCTTCATGGAGCTGCCTTCGCTATAGGTGCCCTAGCCCTCGCAGCCATCCCTCCTCTCAACGCCTTCTTCACCAAGGACCTGATAATAGACACAGCCCTCGAGGAGGGGAAGCTCTGGGTGGCTGGGTTAATGATGCTGGGCTCTGCCCTCACCGTGGCCTACGTGGCTAGGCTACTCGGCTTCATCTACGGCTCCTCCTACAGGCTCGTCGAGGCCTCGCCGCCGTCCACCACCCTGCCTCCCATGCTAGCGCTTGCCTCAGCTTGCCTCCTAGGCCTTCCTCTAGGCGTGCTGCTCATTACCCCTGCTAGGTGGATGGTCACGCTCGGAATCGTGGAATCCCTCGAAGTAAGGCTCAGCCCCTTCCTGATGGCCTCTACCCTACTATGCGCACTGGCCGGCCTGGCCCTATGGTGGGCCTATTATCAAATAGGCAACTGCACGGCCCCGAGGAGGCTCACATCGTTGCTGACCTCTGGGCTCGGCGTGGACTACGCGTATTCCTGGCTGGCCTCGTCGTTTCTAAGGATGTCGAGGCTCCTAAGCCAAGGCTCCGAAGCTAAGCTTAGAGCTGGCTTCTTAGATGATTTGCCCGACGCGGCCATGCTGACCGCCAAGGAGGTAGCCAGGACCCACGAGTCAGCCTTCTTCTCTAAGGCCTCCAGCCTCCCACTAGGCCAAGCGCTTAGAAGGAGACACCCCGCAGAGCTATTGAGGAGGATGGTCGATGTAAGCCTAGCCCTCTCAGCCCTCCTCACCGCTCTCCTTGCTGCATCGCTTAATCAAGCCTGGCTCCTCGCCTTCACCGCCTCGCTGCTCGCGACACTAGCTTGGAGGCTGGTTAAACATGTTTGAGGCTGCCTTAATTCTATTAATCCCCCTTGCCGTGGGCTGCTTCAATACGCTCTGCTCGCGTAAGCTTCCACCAACAGCGGCCTGGGCCGCTGCGCTCACCGCGTTGATTGCCGCGCTTACCTTATCGACCAAGCTCTACCTCCAAGGGGGAGCGTGCTTCGAGGCTTCCTGGGGCCACGGAGGCTCGCTGGCCTTTAGCTGGCTGCTGTGCTTCGACGAGCTTAATGCGGCCTTCGTGGTACTAGCCTCCTTCATCAGCCTCGCCTGCCTAACCTACAGCACTAAGTATGTGGAGCACGGCTCTCAGCTCTACAGCGGCCTCCTCCTGCTCTTCACCTCAGGCATGATTGGATGCTTGATGTCAGTGGACATGATAGCCTTCTACCTCTTCTGGGAGCTCATGGTCTGGTCTTCTTACGCCCTCATTCACCTTTACGGGGAGGGCGCTGAGGCACCTAGGGCAGCGATGCTATACTTACTCATCTCCCACGTGGCCTCAACAACCCTCCTCTTCGGCCTGCTATCGCTCTACGCCTTAAAGGGGACCTTTAACCTCCTGGCCGTGAAGGAACTTGGCCTAGACAGCCCCCTTGAAGTCTTCGCAGCGGCCTCCGTGTCCATAGGCTTACTGATTAAGATGGGCGTGATCCCCCTGCTTCACGTATGGCTCCCTGATGCTCACTCAGAAGCACCCGCACCCGTCAGCGCCATGCTATCAGGGTTGATGATAGAGGTCGCGGCCTACGGCTTCCTAAGGATATTGTATGGCTGCTGGAGCCTAGAGTCATTGAGGTCAGTTAGCTGGCTAGTGTGGGGATGTGGGCTTGCGATGCTTAGCTACACAGCCATTCTATCCTTCTCTCAGCTTGACATCAAGCGCTTCATGGCTTACTCAAGCATCAACGAGATGGGCTTAGTGGTCTTCGCCCTAGGCCTCTTCGCTCACGGAGCGGCTGTAGCAGCAGTGGCTCACACCTTGAACCATGAGATAGTGAAGAGCCTCCTCTTCCTCTACGCTGGTTGCATAGTCCATGAGGTGAAGGTCAGGAACATTAGGACGCTGGGCGACATGCTATGGTTCATGCCTGAGGCTAGCGCAGCGGGACTTATAGGTTCCTTATCCATCATCGGCATCCCTGGCCTGAACATATTCGTGAGCGAGCTCCTCATTTACATGGCCGGGGTCGACGTGGGGCTACTGGCGCCCACCGTGGCCGCAGCGGTGATGATGGCGGTGTTCTCAGCTGCTTGGCTCCGCTTTATCAACCGAGTCATGTTGACCCGCAGGAGGCTGGGGAGGGTTAGAGTATCGTTCGCCATGCTAATACCCATGTTCACCCTGGCCTTGATCTGCCTCGCCCTAGGCCTACACCCAGACCCGTTGATCGAGGCAGCGGAGCGGGCTGCTAGCGTCGTGTCTTAAACCTCCTAACCTTAATCCTCGCCTCGCTGAGCATTCGCTTGGCTAAGTCGTCCTCGTAGTCGTCATCGTACACTACCTCCCCGATCTCGGCATTAATAATCATCTTGGCGCATATCACGCAGGGATAGGTCGTAGTGTACAGCGTAGCGCCCCTAGTGCTTACGCCGAACACCGCTGCCTGAATAATGGCGTTCTGCTCCGCATGTAGCCCTCTACAGAGCTCATGTCGCTGACCTGGAGGCACCTTTAAAGCCTCCCTCATACAGCCAACCTCCGCGCAGTGGGGTAACCCTTTAGGGGCTCCATTATAGCCAGTAGCAATTATACGGTTATCCTTCACGAGCACAGCGCCCGTATGCCTCCTTAAACAGGTACTACGCTTACTGACCAGCTTGGCCATCTCCATAAAGTACTCGTCCCAACTCATCCGCTTCTCCAAAACACCGCGCCTCCAACCGTCAAAACTTGTTACGTAGAAGGCTCTTTAAAAAGTGTCCCGGGACCAAAACGCCCTGCTGGTTACATCAAAGAGTTATCGAAAACCAAAAGACTCTAGGAGAGCTATGACACGTCCCTCTCCCTTCATCCGCTTTAGGATCTTAAGGTCTTCCTCCTCATCTATATCCAGCGCCAGGCTTGAAGACTCGTAGATCTTTACGTTGACCCCTCTTAAAGACGCCTCCTCTAAATGGTTCTGGAAACTTTGAGGGCCAAAACGAAGAGCTATGACGTTCGGGGGAGCCAGGAGCAAAGCATTGGTACCTTCCCTATTTTTTGAGGGGGAAATAACCATGGAAGGAGGGGGCTCCAAGAAGCTCATCAACTTTTCTATGTCTGAGGCCTTAATGAGAGGGACATCGCACGGCACGATAAGCAATGCCTCAGCGCCCCGTCTTAAGGCCTCATCGACCGCCAACCTTAAAGCCTCATTGATCCCTCTAGGCTCCCCTTCATCGATCCCTACGGCTCCTCGCCTTGAAGCCTCCTCTAATACTTCAGGGTCTGAGGAAATCACCATCACTCCACTCAGGGAGCTCGATGACATTAAAGCATCCAATACGTCTCTCAACATAGCTAAGACAAAGACCTCCTTGAAGTCGGGGGATAGTAGCTTAGATAGCCTAGTCTTGGCTGAAGATAGCTCCTTAACCGGGACAGCAGCAAAAACCTTCAACATGGAGCCCAGCTAACAGGTAGGCTACTTTTAACTTTATTCTTTTACTCATGCTTCAAGCAAGGCGGATTTCCAAGTAAAGAGAGCATCAATACTGGACATGCCCTTCATAGAACATAACGGTTAGAGGTGCTACCCAACCAAGGCTGGAAGAGCATTATTCAAGAAGTTTAAGGAGTACCTAGTTTCCATTCTGGAGGGGCTTTCACGTTAATGCTTAAGCCCTTCCTTAAGGACTAACCTGGCTAGCCTAATTTTATCTTCGAGGCTCTTCATTAAGGTCGAGGTGGCCGCAACCTTAATGCCCAGCGTCTCTATCCTCGGTCTAAGCTTAACGTCCGCCTCGTCTATTAACATGATATCCAGAAAATCCCTGTACATTTCAGCCACTCCGTAAGCTGATACCTCTACTCCTAATGCTCTCATCAATTTGTCAGCTGGCCCCTTTACAGGCCTGCCGCCTATAATTGGAGATACCGCCACTATCCTAGCCTGAGCACGTCGCAGAGCATCACGTACACCTCGGATAGATAGTATAGGACCTATGCTGACCACAGGGTTGCTTGGACATATCACGATAACCTTAGCCTCCTCCAACGCTTCAACCACTCCTGGAGCAGGTTTAGCATCCTCGACCCCTGCGTAGAACACATCTCGTACTTCAGGGACCATGCTATGCTTGACCAAGTACTCCTCAAAAGTCATCACGCCACGGTCCGTCTTGACCATAGAGGTGACCCTATCGTTACTCATCGGCAGTATCTTAGAGCGCACTCCTAACGCTTTAGAGATCATAGCAGTGGCTTGAGACAGCGTTAAGCCAGCCTTCATCAACAAGGTCCTATGGATGTGGGTGGCTAAGTCGCGGTCGCCAAGCTTAAACCACGTATCGTAACCATAAAGCTTCAGCGTTTCAAGACAGTGGAAGGTATCATCCTTGAAACCCCAACCCTTCTCCTCATCCACCAAGCCGGCTAAGGTGTATGTGACTATATCCACGTCAGGTGAGATATAGAGGCCGAAGAGATCTATATCATCCCCGGTATTCACTATCACCGTGAGCTCTCTGGGATCCACCACCTCCACCAAGCCTCTAAGGAGCTTTGAGGCTCCTACACCACCTGCCAACGCCGTTATCAAGGCTTAACACCCCACCTATTGATGAACAACACCTCATTTAACTGCCTCCTAGGCGGGGGGAGGGGGGATTCGGCTGGACGCCCTACAATTACCAAGGCCTGCGGCTCTACGTCGCTTGGGATCCCGAGAACTCCTCTAACAGCTTCCTGGCAAAATAGCGGGGCACAAAGCCAGCATGCACCCAGACCTTCAGCATGTAGCGCTAAAAGCAGGTTCTGCGCGGCTGCCGCAACGCTTTGAACCGCCATTAAATATTCAGCCCTCCTCCTACGCTCATCAGGATATTTCTGCATATCTTCCATGGTTAAACAGACAACTATAGCAACTGGGCTACTGACAATCATCCTCACCGACCTATAAGCTGCCTTCTCAGCGGCTTCTTTCTCTACGCCGTCGGCTATGAGGTCCTTGACCCAAGCTTCAGCCATAGCTTCAGCCAAGCTTCTTTTAACTTGAGGATCTAAAATTAGAAGAAACCTCCATGGCTGAGCATTATGAGCGCTAGGAGCCCATCTAGCCGCTTCCAAAGGTTTAAGGAGGCTGCTGAAGCTTAACTCCCCTGTAAGCTTACGGATACTCCTCCTCGTTTTTATAGCCTCCCAGAGGTCCAAGATAAACCACCAGTATCTCGCTCATAGTAAAAGACAGCTCATGTTTAAGGGCTACGCAGAGGAAAAGGATTAGTGAAGCCCATATATTATGTATTTGAGCAGGACATTGACGGAGAGAGCTTTGAAAATTTGGACCATAGGCTATGGCTCACGTAGCCGCGAGCGAGTCTTAAGCATGTTGAAAGCCAGTGGAATAGAGCTAGTCGTAGACATCAGGAGGTGGCCCAAGTCCAAGCAGGGTGACTTCGCGCGAGAGAACATGGAAAGGTGGCTTAAGGAAGCTGGGATAAGCTATGTATGGATGGGAGATAGGCTTGGAGGCTACCGTCGCGGAGGCTTTGAACGCTACATGGATACGAAGAGCTTTAAGGACGGAATAAAAGAGCTGTTAAAGTTAGCGAGCCAAAAACGTACCTGTCTCCTCTGTCTGGAGGAGAACCCTAGAGGTTGTCATAGACGCTTCATAGCGAGGTATCTTCAGAAGCTTGGAGTTGAAGTGGCGCACATTTTAAGGTAGGTATGGTCAGGGCCAAATCTGAGGCTTTCTCAGCGTCCAAATCTCCGTTGCCTAGACTGATATACCCTTATTGCTCTAAGGAGGTCTATCTTCCTAAACTCCGGCCAATAGACATCGAGAAAACATAGTTCACTGTACGCTGACTGCCATAGGAGAAAGCCGCTAAGCCGCTCCTCACCCGATGTCCTTATGATAAGGTCTGGGTGAGGGTTGGGCAGATGTGCCGTGTATAGGTGGCGTTCTATGAGCTCCTCGTCCACCTCCTCAGGCGCAATCTCTCCTCGCGCCACTGCCTCAGCTATACGTTTGACAGCGTCAGCTATCTCAGCTCTCCCTCCATAGGCTACAGCTATGTTGAGGAAGTGTTGGTCAAAGTTTTCGGTTTTACGTTCAACTTCCTCGAAAAGCCTCCTAAGGTTAGGTGGTAGGAGGTCGCGCCTCCCAAGCAGTTTAACCTTTACTTTATGTCTATAGATCCTAGGATCATCCGTCAGTTTAAGCAGCTTCTCCTCTATCACCTTGAAGATAGCCTCCACCTCATTAGGAGGCCTCTCGAAGTTCTCGGTTGAAAAAGCGTAGAGCGTTAATGTCTTCACACCCAGCTTCAAACACCAGTCTAAGAGCTCCTCTGCCTTATCGGCACCGTAAAAGTGGCCTAGCCACGGCTTGTATAGCCTGTTCTGAGCCCACCTACGGTTGCCATCCAGGATAACTCCTATGTGTTGAGGTATAGGTTTACCTTTAACCTGATGCCATAGCCACTTCTCATACAGTGGGTAAATCCGTAGTAGTTTGAGTAGGGCCTTTAACAAGCTTGTGACCCTTCGATAGAATGAAGTTCTAAATTAATAAGCTTTAACGTCCTCCTAGAAGCCAGTTAAATCCCCACTCACCATTAACTCGACGACCTCATTGTACAAAACCTCCTCCGGCTTGAAGCTTAAGTTCATGGCGATCCCTCTTCAAGGTTTCCAGACCGCTCAATAGACTATAACACTCTAAGGAAAAAGGCAGAATAGTTTACACCGGGGGGATTATGGTTCCATAATTACATGAAAAATTATACATAGAAACTTATATTCTAGTATAAATTCTGAAGGAACGTTTCAATACTAGGGAAGAATAAATGCCATTCACGTTTTTGGCCATAACCGGGTAGGTTATTAGAGAGCTAGACCTTATATGGTCGGCTGGTGGAAAGGCTGTCTTGAAAACGATCTGAACAGGTCGTTTAGAGCGGTCTAACCAATCGCTAAGGAGAATGTTTTTCTCCTTAATGGGTTATGGGCCTGGTTTCCTTTTTCGCTTTCCTATGCGGTTGCGTTACATGTATCTTTCAATCCATCAATTCATCGATACGTCAGTCACCCTTAACGGATACGTGTACGTATCTTTGGGACCCTTGCAGCTTTATGCGAGAACAGCGTACTTTTAACCTCTTCCTAGGCAAGCTAGAAAGCTTTAGCCTTCACCACTACTAAGGCTTAAATTGAGCGTAGTCTAGGTGGGTTGTGAGCGTCGATGAAACGGAGGCTTGGCATTCTCCATAGAGAGGAGCTGCTTCAACATAGTTTCGGGGAGCTACATCCCTTTAAGGGTAGGGAGCGCCATGAAGTGTACATGAAACTCCTTAGGGAGAACAGAATACTTGAGCGACCAAACGTGAGGGTGGTGGAGACTAGCTTAGTAGCGACGGAGGAGGACCTTCTAGCTGTTCATGATAGGTCGTTGCTGGATGCCATAAAGTTCCTTAGCGTTAGAGGTGGATGGCTTGATGGAGATACTCCCGTGCCTCCAGGAACCTACGAGAGGGCTTTGATACAGACAGGCGGGGTAATGCAGGGGTGCGAGATGGTGTTGAAGGGCGAGCTTAACGTAGCAGTCCAGTGCGCGATGTTTGGTGGCCACCACGCTACGAGAAGCCACGTAGGTAAATCCTTCGGATTTTGTTATTTTAATCAGGAGGCTGTAGCTATAAGGTATGTTCAACGTAAAGGCTTGGCCTCAAAGGTATTCGTCCTCGACTGCGATGCTCATCACGGCAACGGCATCCATGAGATCTTCTATGAAGACCCTTCTGTGCTCTACATGTCGCTTCACCAAGACCCAAGAACCCTCTATCCAGGCACGGGCAGAGCTGAGGAGATAGGTGAAGGCGAGGGTAGAGGCTTCACGGTAAACATACCTTTACCTCCAGGGACCTCTAACCAAGCATACTTGAAAGCCCTCAAAGAGCTCTTCCTACCCTTATTTAAGGCGTTTAAACCTGACATGTTGTTTCTCCTTCTAGGCGCAGATACCTACTACAGCGATCCCTTGACCTCCCTCGACCTAACCATGAGCTGTTACATCGAAGTAGCAAGATTAATAGCTTCAGCGAGCGATGAAATATGTGAGGGCCGCGTAATGATAGAGCTCGCTGGCGGATATGACGTTGAAGCAGCGGCTAGGGCATTTTACTTGGCCACCGCCGTGCTGGCAGGAGTAGAAGAGGTGAGCGTGAAGGACGACGTTATACTTGAGGATAAATGGGTGCTAAACCGCGTAGACGATACCATCAACACGGTGAAGCGGCTGCTATCGCCTTACTGGCCTGGAGTTTGGAGGTAAAAAGATGCTCAGGGGTGTGAAAGCTGCTTGGATAACGGTGTTTCTTCAACCCATAGGCAAGATAAACAAGGAAGTCCTCGATTACCTAAGTAGAGGAGTGGAAGTAAGGATACCGAGCTCCGCCTGCGTGGTGGCTGAGGAAGTTCTCGACCTACCTGCATGGGCTTTCGATGAGTGGAGACACCAATACCTATCACCGGCGATAATGAAAGCGTTAAAGGAGCTTCACGGCCCTAAGCCGCCGGACGTAAAGGTGCTAGGAGTAGCTGATGTAGATGCCTACGTCCCTGGCTTAAACTTTGTCTTCGGTGAGGCCGAGGTAAGGGGAAACTACGCCGTCATATACCTAGCTAGGCTCAAAGCAAGCCTGTATGGAGGAGTTGATGAGGAGTTATTTATGGAGAGAGCCTTGAAGGAAGCTGTACACGAGCTTGGACATACGCTGGGGCTAAACCATTGCCATAACCCAACCTGCGTGATGAGGTTCAGTAACACCATAGCTGACACCGATTATAAGACCTCGGAGTTCTGCGAGGTCTGCAAAGCTAAGTTGCTTAGAGCTATAGCAGACATCGCAGGGGTAGAGAGTTGAAGGTGGAGGAGCTTTACGGGAAGCTTAGAACCACAGTGATAGGGAGCTTTCCTCTACCTCACTCCTACGAAAACATGGCTCGAGCCTTGAGAGATCAGGTAGAGGCAGGGATAGATTATCCATGTTACGGCCAACTCCTCGACATGAACCTTATGTTCCTCGAGCCACTAGCTGAGCAGGGTTGTGGAGTAGAGATAAGGGAAGGTGAAGTTTGGCTTGTAGGAGAACCTAAAACTCCAGCTAAGCCTATTGGCTTAGAGTACCTCGACTTAGCGATGGAGCACCTCTCCAAGAGCGGGATGATGGGGAAAGTGATAGGCCTAAAAGTTCCGGTTACAGGCCCAGTTACGTTAGCGTCAGTGATTAAGGTCACGAAGGAACATAGAGCTGTGGAGTACCCAGACGTGGTATTGGCTTTAGCAGACGTCGTTGCCTCTATAGTTAAGGGATATGATGAAGGGGGGGCCAGGATTATAACCATAGACGAGCCTGTCCTGCCTTATGCTCTCTACGCTGGCTTGAAGGAGGACGTCATATTAGAGGCGTTGGATAAAGTGGTGAAAGCCTTCTCAAGAGCCATTCCGTCCCTTCACTGCTGTGGCGACGCCCAGCCTGTGGCCGACCTACTGTTAAGGTCAGGTTTCCCAGTACTTAGCCATGCGTTTAAGGCAACTCCGCAAAACCTCGAAGCTTATGATAGGAAAAAACTGGAGGGTTATGATAAGATCTTAGGGCTAGGATGCGTAGATTCAAATCCAGACCCTCAGTTAATGTTGGACGTAGCTGCCGGACGTAAAGCCTGGAGCGAGGCGGTTGAGAGCGTAGATGAAGTGGAAGCCTTCATCGATAAGGCTGGAGAAATATACGGATACGACCGGCTTCTCATACACCCTGACTGTGGGTTTGGGGGGCTTAAGTCATACTTCAAAGACGATGTAGGCCACCTCATAGCCATAGCCAAGCTGAAAGTAATGGTTGAAGCTACCAAAAGAGTGAAGAAGAAAGTTAAGACAAAGGCGCTTTAAAGCCAGCAGCAGCATCACTATCAACCTTAAAAGCCTTATCCCCCTATTCATTAAAAAGAGGAGAGGTGAAAAGACTTGCAGCTAAGTACAGGCTTCATAATTGCAGGGGCTTACGCCAACAAGATCAAGAAAACCCTCTTTGCCCAGCTACGAGAAGCAGTCGCTAAGGGAGAGGTGGACTCTAAAGAAATAGCTAGGGCTGCTGCTGAGCTTAATCAAGTACTTTACAGGATCATCGTAGACAAGCTGGAGTCGGATAAAGGTGATGTAGTGAGGGCCAGGGTGGATTACGAGGTCGTGGATGGCAAGATCAGGTTCAAGCTGAACACCTTGAAAATAGAATACTTCAAACGTGTACCAGATGAAGAAGTAGCGAAACACGTAGAGAAAACCCTAGCAGAAGTGGAGGAGGCTTTAGCCAAGCGCCTCGCCTATAAAGTAGAGAAGGTAGCTACTACCGCCATAGGGGACCACGTGTTTAGAGTTAAATTAGAAGATAAAGTGGTAGGTATGATAGCTGCCACACCGCTAGAAGACGTAATAGCGGTGAGAGGAGCTGTCCTCGAACCTAGACCAGTGGCGATTAAAGGCAAGATACCTTCCGCCGACACCGTAGAGGAAGCTGTAGCTGGAGGGTTGCCGGGCCTCGTTGGAGCTGGGAGAGGAGTAAATGTCGAGGAGGCTGAAAAAGCCATAAAGGACTTGGAAGCCTTAGCAAGTAGTGAGCAGTGAATATTTAACTAGTTTTTATTTAAGTTCGTGTAGAACTACGTGGTTGACCTTTAGCTCTGGCAGCTCTAACAACGCTATGGTCCCCTTTCCAGTTAAATAGCCGCAAGCCTCGCCTGGATTAACGACAAGTGTTACACCAAGTTTTTCACAGCGGGCTCTATGGGTGTGGCCATGTACCACCACGTCGTATTCTCCACATTTAGCTAAAGCATTCACAAGCTCCATAGGTGAGCCATGTATTAGGGCCACCTTAATTCCTGACAGGTCAAGCACAGCCATAAACCCCTTGATCTCAGCCCCGATGTTAATATAGCGCTCCTTCAACAGCTCCCGATCTCCATCGACATTACCATACACGCCTATGAGCCTACACTTCAATTCCTTGAAAAATTCAGCAGTAAAGGGGGCTACGTAGTCCCCTGCATGGAGGACAAGGTCGACGCCTTCGCTATTGAAGAAGGATACGGCCGCCTTGATCGCGTGAATATTGTCATGTGTATCTGATATCAACCCTATTAACACGGCCACCACCTGTTAACCGGTAAAGCTAAGTGGCACTCTAATATAGTGTTGACCCGGCTCCCTGGGGCGGATGATGTGAAGCTCTACCATCATCGCTTCGATAGGGCGCTTGGAGAGGCCATAAAGCTTCTAGAGGACGGCAGGGTGGATGAAGCAAAAAACAAGCTTGAAGAGACTTTAAAGAGCTACATTTACAGGTCGAAGATATACCCTGATGGAGAGCGCTTTGAAAGGTTCTTATATAACAGGTTTAAACGTGGAGGCGTGGTCTTTAAGAGCCAACATAGCTTTGGAGGCGTCGATATCCTAGTCTTCAACAAGGCGCCTCAGGTTAAGCTATTAGAATGTAAGGTATCTAGGAGAGACGTCTTCCACGTTCGACCTGAAGACTACGCTAAGCTTCACGCAAAGTATCATCAACTTCAGACGAGGGGATTTACAGCCATACCTATAGTGGTAGTCAGGTTCCCCCACCGAAAAAAGGTCAGACACATATTAATGAAAGACGAGTGGATGGACAGGGAGGTTACGCTCAGAGTAGAGTATAGAGAGAAGTCTAGGAGGATATTCGTAACTATAGCTAGGAGTCGGCGAAAGAAGTATGAGAGGAGAGCTAAGTTTGAGAGGCTACAAGCAGAGAGGCTTAAGCTCATCGAAAGTGTTAATGTAGATAAAGAAGAGGCGTTGGAGGTTTAAGCCTCCTGTCTCCAGAGAGACTAGTGGAGGACTTGTTTTGAGCGAAGACACCTTCGAGAAGCTCCTAGAACGCTACCGTAAAGCCATAGAGGAGAAAGGTGGAGAAGCCAGCTTCGAAGAACTCGTTGAATGGGCTCAGCGCGAAGACATGGGATCGATGCTTGTAGTAGCGGTAATATTGAACGAGATGGTTTCAAGAGGGGTGGCTGAAGCCCCGCAAGGATACCGTGTAGTCGAGGGATTAGATGGATTAGCAGCTCCCAGCGTGGTTAAGCTGTTAAAAACTGAAACTTCACCCCCTGAACCAATGCCGAGCATAACCGTAGCGAAGACAGTTACACCAGCCACACTTACGCTCGAAGAGGTGAAAGAGGACTTAGAGGTTGCAGTAGCTTACCTTAACGATTACTGGAGCGTAGGTGAGCTGAGGTTCCTTGACGACCTTAAAGCTCTAGGCGTAAAAGACCCCGGCAAGGTGTTAAAGAAGCTGTTAGAGCTAGGCTACGTCGAAAGAACCCCTAGCGGGGTAATTAACGCCACGGAGAAGTTGCCTAAAGTTAGGAGAGGATTATCGCTCGCAGAGTTTACCTAGCCAATCCTTACTGAGTGCTTCGTGGTAAAACTTCAGCGACTACTAAATGAAGTCGCGGTGTCATTTTCCCCTCCCTTAAACTTGGAGTTTAAAAGAAAACCTAAAGTGAAGGCTCCTCCACCGATAGATAACAAGGTTAGCATCTTGATAATGAAGGGGATGGCAGCGAGGGATAGGAAGGCTACACTAATCCCTTCTAGGAATCCCGTGATGATCCTTAATTTATTGGTGCTGCTCCTTAAACCGTAGGTCTGCGTCAGCCAGTCGACCATTGCAGGCATCGCCAGAAGGAGACATACAGTGAGTTGTAGATACGGTGATAAAGCTCTGAAAAACTCGAAATTGACATGTAAAGTGAGAAAGAGGAGTGAGAAAAAGCCTACTATACAGCCTGTACACCGGGCACAAACCCGTATGCTCTTACTGCCAACCTTCACCGTTACCCAGTGGCGGTGAGCAATGAGCTTCTCTAAGTTTAAAGCAGCCATATGTATCACTTAAGCTTGCTTCCACAATAAGGACACGCTTCATAGTCTTTCAGAACAGATCTACCACATGAAGGGCAACTGAGCGTTAAGGCCGAGGGCACCTTAACGTCAGATTGTGCCCTAAACGCGTATATACGCTGCCTAGCTGTTGGGCTATACTTCACCCTAACCGATGTACCGCCCCCTTCAACCTTGGTCAACTCAAACGTGATCTCACCCTCTCTTTCATCAAATACGCTATGAAGCCTTGGAGGGATGGATTGTAAAACCCGAAAACGTCCTACCACTTTTTTGTCGCTGGTTGAGGCCGTAGATTGTTCTCGCCATCTATCAACTTCTTTACATACTTCATTGAACGCGTCATTGATGTTCTTAGGGGTAAACCATGAATCGACCTCTAAAGCTGTTGTGGCTTGAGCTTGACTAGCTGAGCCTCCGCGTAGAAAGGTTGAAGCTAAGCAACAAATCAATAGAGGCAGTAGCAAGAAGAAGAGGCTTCCAACACCTGTAGGCTCGAATGTTTCATTAAGCAGATCGAGCAAAATTACACCAAACCTTTAGACCTATACCCATTTAAAAATCCCGCGATCCCCAATTAAACCAGAATAGTTAATTCCTTCAAAAATAACCACGCAGCCTTCACGTTTAAGTGTATTCTTAGCTGCTTGCAGCGGAGACTGGAGCATAGATTATTGTCCTAGAACTCTTAGATACTGGTTTTATGATGCCTCGAGCCGCAACGTCTCTTAAGAGAAGCTTAGCTACGCTTATCCTCACATTAAGCCGTGAAGCCACGGTGTAGGGAGTTACGTAACCGTTCGATAACGCCTCCTGCTCTATGATTTTAACCTGTTCATCAGAGGCTATTAACATGCGTACGCTTCTATCTCTCTCCGCCTTCTCCTCCCTCTTACGCTTCTCCCTTTCCGCCTTTTCCCTTTCCCTCTTCTCCTTAAGCTGTTGCTGCTTCTCCAATTGGCTTAGGCTCTTCTTCTTGGTTCCTCCCATATAGGTCGACCCAGGGATAGAGTTACGTGGTGGTTTATTAAGCCAACTCTACATCATGAAGAGGATGGCGGAGGCTACTATGGAGAGGAGCAGGATTAGCATTATCATTAAGCCTGCTATCCGAGAAAACCTCTTCTTAGCCATGTCCTAACACCTACTTAGGATAAGCTACTACGCTCAAATGTATAAGGTTTAATGTCCTTTATTACCTTGACGATGCATGAGGGGGGCACATATTTCGCCAAGTAGACTCTATGGCTGGCTCTGAAGACCTTAACACCTCTACTCCTAAGCTTATCAGCATCCACCACTATGATTGATGGTGTTCGCCTCCACCTTAAAGCGTTGATTAACGCATCCTCTAAGGTAGGAGATAGGTGTACCATCCTTCTCCTCATGGGCTTGAGGCCTTCACGTAGGATAG
>Ga0164311_10000146_pt1 | contig 26841 bp, 23 predicted proteins | sample GuaBasSedimGuay2_FD_121796 | JGI IMG/M metagenome (GOLD analysis project Ga0164311, IMG submission 121796) | Subseafloor sediment microbial communities from Guaymas Basin, Gulf of California, Mexico - Guay2, Core 4569-9, 9-12 cm | ecosystem: Environmental > Aquatic > Marine > Hydrothermal vents... | reverse complement strand
GCAATAATCTTATCAGCAACCCCGTACCACATTCAAAATTAGACTCGGGTGAGTTAATACCGGCAATATAAGGCTCTACTACCAACTCCAGATCCTCACTCATCAGCCTCCTTAAACCTCCTTCCATTTCTATATTCTGGAATAAAGACTCGGTATTAAAACCTAAACGCAAACCTACAGGAAATACCTCATAATCATCCTTCTCCTCCAATCTTGCACATCCTCTACCTGTAAAAAACCCTATCTCCTTCATCTTTATCTTCTTCTCGGAAGTAAAACCTTCTTGTGAGCAAAGAAGCACAAGCAGAAAAACTATCCCATAAGTCTTTAAAATCTTCTTTCTCATTTCTTCCTCCCAAAAAAACCAAAAACAGAACCCGAGAAAAGTAAAATTTCAGAAAACCTCTATTAAAATCTTAGAGTAAACCCGACTCCATACTCGGTAGAGTTGTTCTCTGGTTCTATCCAGGTAATCCCCAGAGGATCTGTGGTGCTCTGAGAATCCTCTATACTCCAATATCTGATAAAGCACCTCAACCTATACTCCACCTCCTCTGCTTTTCTATAAAACTCTATATTCCCCCGACATCCATACCCCTTATCCTGTTCATTCTCAATATCATAATAACCGGGCACATCTGCTAAGTGACTCTGCACATTCCCTTTCCAAAAATAGTCATACTCCAGACACATCTGCACCCCTGTCTCTTCATCTATCTTGCTACTTACCTTTATACCAACAGGAGTATAGGTATAACTTATCTCCCTCTCATAACCCCATGCTCCTGTAGAGGTGGTTCTGCCCGACATATCATCGTTCAGATACCTGTAGCCTAATCCTATATAAGGTAGAATATTAACTTGCTGAGAAATAAAGATTTGATACCCTCCCCATCCTCTAACCTCCCAGATGTAATCATCGATGTCCTTCATACTTCCTGAAGAAGAGGAGGAGTAGTCCATTTTACCATAAGCATACCTTCCTTCTCCTCCGAATACAAAGTTGCTATAATCATAATAAGTATAGGAACCGACAACAGCAGTCATTATCCCTTTCTGCTCCATTACCCCCGGTTCTTCATAGTGGATATAGGAAACCTCTGGTGCTATATCCCATATCTCTCTTTTTCTTTCTTGAGCAAAGAGAGGTGGGCTTAAAAGGATAAATAAAAGCATAAAAAAATAGATAAGCAAAGTCTGTTGTCTTGAAAGAAGCAAAACTTCCTTTTTCCTTCCTCTGCTCTTCACCTTTTCCTCCTTCAGTCTTTGTGAGCAGAAATAAATCCTTCTCCTGTTCTAAATTAACTACTTCTTTAGATTCTGTAAACTGCGCCTGCAAAACTTGAGAGCAAAGCGATGGGCTTCATCGCGCACATACTGCAGGATTGGCTTGGAAGCGCTGAGCAGTTCTTTAATCTCTCTGTTTACTCCCTTAAAGATTATCTCGTCCCTATTCTCCTTGCCTTTTACTATTCCTAAAACAGGAGTAGAAACCCCTGCTTGTATCAGGAGATTATAAACCGCCTCCACCTGAGCCTTGCCTCCATCGATCAGAAACAGGTCTGGATATCTCCATTCCTTATGCTTTAGTCTTCTCTCTATTACCTCCTTTAACGCTCCTACATCATCCTGCGCTTTACTCTCTTTTATTTTGAAAATTCTATATTCTTCTTTGATTGGCTGATTGTCTTGAAAAACAACCATTGAACCATATCTTCCCCTACCGGCAAAATGTGAGATGTCATACCCCTCTATCTTCAGCCCTGCAGAAGTTATCTCTTCCTGCAACTCTTCGCGGGTAATCAAGGAACTATCCTCTATCTCCTGCAAAACCTTGAGTTTCTCAGGGCTCTCCTTCTCTAAATTCCTTACCACTTTTTCTCTTTCCCCTCGCAAGAACAAAAGCAGGTTATGAATAATCCTTTGGTAATCCGTTGCAGAAATCTTGCCTATACACGCTCCTTTACAGAGTCCTATTTGGTAGTAGAAGCAAGGACGATTAGCGTTGGGAGAACTGCAGTAGGGGAATATCTTGCGTAGAAGGAAAAGAACCTTTTTTGCCACAGAGTAACTTTGATAAGGACCGAAAAGATGAAAATTGGAAGGGGGATATTTCTCTATTTGCTTGCCTCTTATCAGAATAGGAAAAGGAAACTCTTTCACCTTAAAATCGGGAATAGCAATATACACAAATGAGCGATCATCCTTCTGTCTAACATTGTATATTGGCCAATACCTCTTGATAAGATTTGCCTCCAGTATCAAAGCCTCCAGCACGGTCTCTGTAGGAATATATTCCAGTTTCTTGCTTTCCTCAAGAAGTTTAATCACCTTTTTACTTCTGCTACTGAAATAACTCTTTATCCGCTTTCTTAATGAACCCGCCTTCCCTACATAGAGCACTTTCTCTTTATCCTTAAACAGATATACTCCTGGAGCATCGGGAAATCTCTGCGCATATTTTAGCACCTCTTCCTTCATTTTTTCTCCAATACCCTCCTTAGAAACCTTCCAGTATAGGAAGTCTTGCTTTTGACTATCTCATAAGGAGAACCGCAAGCAACTATTCTCCCTCCTTTATCTCCACCTTCCGGACCAAGGTCTATAACCCAATCTGCACTCTTGATAACATGGAGATTGTGTTCAATTACCACCACTGTATTCCCTTTATCCACCAACCTCTGAAGCACTTGCAGAAGAGACTTTACATCCTCATAGTGGAGCCCTACCGTGGGCTCATCTAACAAATACAGGGTTTTATAAGCAAAAGGCTTGTTCAACTCCCGGGCTAACTTTATCCTTTGCGCTTCCCCTCCTGAAAGAGTGGTAGCACTCTGCCCTAATTCAATATAACCTAAACCTACTTCCTGAAGCAATTTTAGTTTCTCGGCAATGGGTGGAATATCTTCAAATAATCTGTAGGCTTCATCTACTGTAAGATTGAGCAAATCATAGATATTCTTTCCTTTATACCTCACCTCCAGAGTCTGACTATTAAACCTCTTTCCTCCACACACCTCACACTCAATAGAAAGAGAAGGGAGAAAATGCATCTCTACTACCTTGTAGCCTGCACCTTGACAAGCCTCACATCTTCCGCCTTTTACATTAAAAGAGAAACGGGAAGGGGTATACCCTCTTTCTCTTGCCTCCTCTAAAGACGCAAACAACTCTCGAATAGGGGTAAAAACTCCGGTATAGGTCGCTGGATTAGAACGAGGGGTCCTGCCTATAGGAGATTGACTAATCTCCACTACCTGTGTTAAATGCTCTGCTCCCTCAATACGCGAGACATCCCTTAAAGGCATATTTGTCTTATATAAAACCTTGGGTAGATTATCAGCAATAATCTCAAAGAGGCTTGATTTCCCGCTTCCTGAAACTCCGCTAACACAAACAAATCTCCTCAACGGAATCTCCACTCTTATACCCTTTAGATTATTCTTTCTGCAATTAAACAAAATAAGTCTGTCCTTTGCTTCTCCCCTATGCAAAGGAACCTCTATCTTTCTCTCCCCGCGCAGATACTCCAAGGTCAAAGAAGAACAGTTTGATTCCAGAAGTTTTTTTGTTTCTCCTTCTGCCACTACCCTTCCTCCTTGTTTTCCTGCGCCCGGACCTAAATCTATAAGGTAATCGCTCTCCTTTATTGTGCGTTCATCGTGCTCGGTGAGGATTATTGTATTTCCTAAATCTCTTAAACTCTTCAATATCCGCAATAACTTCTCTGTATCCCTCTCATGCAAACCTACTGTTGGTTCGTCCAAGACATATAATGTGCCTGAAAGTTTTGTTCCCAACTGAGAAGATAGCCTAATCCTTTGAGCCTCTCCTCCTGAAAGAGTCCCTGCTTCACGGTTAAGGGTAAGATAGTCCAGATCTACTTGCTTGAGAAACTCCAGGCGGGAGATAATTTCGGCTATCAACTCAAAAGCAATCTCATACTCTACAGGGCTCAACTTCTCCAGAAGGGCATTAAAGAAACTGAGAGCATCATTGATAGAAAGAGCGCATATCTGATAAATATTCTTTCCGCTTACCTTTATTGAAAGTGCCTCCGGCCGCAGCCTCTGCCCTTTACACTGTGGACAAACCTTATCCGAAAATACATCCTCTTTCCCCAATCCGTGACAGTATTCACATGCACCGTAAGGAGAATTAAAAGAAAACAAACGCGGTTCAACCTCAGGAAAGGAAAAACCATCTCTCGGGCAAGTATGTAGGGCAGAAAGGAGGACTTCCTCGCTTTTTCTCCCGGAAGAAAACAGAATATTAACCAAGCCTCTGCTCATATGCAAAGCAACCTCCACTGCTTCAAACAACCTATTTCTATCCATCCTCTTCAGTCTATCGGTGACAATCTCAATGGTATGTGTGCGATAACGAGAGAGTTCTATCTTATTATGCAGGGAGCAAAACTTCTTATCTACCCTTGCTTCATCAAAACCTTTGCGGAGATATTCGGAAAACAAATGCGAATATTCTCCTTTTCTCCCCCATACCACTGGCGAAAGGATAATCACCTCCTCACTCTGCAGACTTCTGTATTTCTCTTCGGCTATCTTCACCATCTCCTCTAAAGAGAGTTTCTTTATTTCCCTCTGGCAATGCGGACAGTATAGTTTGCCAATGCGCGCAAATAACACTCGCAGATAGTCATATATCTCTGTAAGCGTGGCTACAGTGGAACGCGGGTTAGTAGAGAGCACCTTTTGAGGGATGGCAATCGCAGGCGAAAGCCCTTCAATCTCCTCTACATCGGGTTTTTTCAACTCCCCTAAAAACTGCCGTGCATAAGGAGAAAGTGATTCTATATACCTCCTTTGTCCCTCTGCAAAGATGGTATCAAAGGCTAAAGAAGATTTCCCGCTCCCTGACACACCACTGAAAACAATCATCTTGTTGCGCGGAATGTTAAGGGAGATGCTCTTCAGGTTGTGCTCACGGGCATTCTTTATTCTTATAAACTCCTTCTGCATCTCAGTCTTCCATTTCTTCTCTTTCTATCAATTCTCTCACCTCTTTCCTTACTGTCTGAGGCTGCTTATGATATCTTCTATTATACTCCAGTTGAATCCTTCTTCTCCTTCTTACCTCCTCTATTGCCTTTCTTAAAGAAGTGGTAAGGTTATCTGCATAAAGGATTATCTCCCCCCGCACATTGCGCGCGGCTCTACCCATTGTCTGAATAAAAGCAGTCTCACTGCGTAGAAATCCCTCTCGGTCTGCATCCAGAATGGCTACCAGAGAAACCTCGGGTAAATCCAGTCCTTCACGCAGAAGATTTACCCCTACCAGAATACTGAACTCTCCTTTACGAAAGGCGGTAAGAATCTCTGCTCTCTCTAATGTTTTTGTCTCTGAATGCATATAGCGAGCAGGGAAGCCTTTGGAGTTTAAGAACTCTGTTAACTCCTCGGCTATCCTTTTGGTAAGGGTATTTACTAAAATCCTCTCCTTTCTCTCTATTATTCGCTCTACCTCCTTTAAAAGGTCGTCTATCTGTGAAACCTCTTTTTTCTTATCGTATACTGGTTTTACTCTAACCTCAGGGTCAAGAAGGTAGGTAGGGCGAATAATCTGCTCTACTATCATCTCAGAATTTGCTTTCTCAAACTCTCCCGGAGTAGCAGAGGTAAAGATAACCTGGTCAACCCTCTTTAGAAACTCGTCAAACCTCAAGGGTCTATTATCCAGAGCAGAAGGCAAACGCCAACCGTATTCTATCAACATCTCCTTCCTTTTTCTATCTCCTTCATACATTGCCTTAATTTGGGGAAGGGTGATATGAGATTCATCGATTATAGTCAAAAAATCTGGTTTGCCTCCTTTACCTTGCGGAAAATAGGAAAGAAGGGTCTCGGGTGGCTCGCCAGGCAATTTTCCTAACAGATGGCGTGAGTAGTTCTCTATTCCATGGCAGTAGCCCAAAGCCCTTATCATTGCCATATCCGTCTTTGTCCTCCTCTGTAAGCGCTCAGCCTCTAAAAACCTTCCCTCTTTATGAAAATATCTTATCCTTTCTCTTAATTCATCTTCTATATCCCTCATTGCTCTCTCCAGTTCATTCTCCCAAACAATAAAGTGCTTTGCCGGGAAGATGATCAGTTGTTCAACATCCTCTATTTTCTCGCGCCTCAGTCTATCTATCACACTCAAAGACCTTACTCTCTGGTCGGTTAGGTCGATGCGATAGATTACATCCTCGGAGGGTGGCATAACCTCTATTACCTCTCCTCGCGCCCTAAATCTTCCTTTTTTTAACTCCAGATCATTTCGTTCATATTGTATTCTTACCAGATGCTTCACCAAGTCTCCGCGAGTGATAACCTTGTTTTTCTCCAAATAGATGGCTCGTTCAAAGTAATTAGTAGGTAAGCCCAGATTATAGATACAGGAAACAGAAGCAATTACTATTGTATCTCTTCTTTCCATCAAACTGGATGTAGCCAGATGTCTCAGCGCTTCTATCTCTTCGTTTATCACCGCCTCCTTTGCAATATAGGTATCTGTGCTTGGAAGGTATGCCTCGGGTTGATAATAGTCATAATAGGAAACAAAATAGCAAACTTTATTGTGGGGAAAAAAAGACTTATACTCTCTATAAAGCTGTGCAGCCAATATCTTATTTGGGGAAATTACCAGAACAGGTTTATTAACCTTCTCTATCACATTAGCAATGGTAAAGGTCTTCCCGCTCCCTGTTACCCCCAACAGGGTCATAAACCGAGCGCCTTTCTTATAACCTTTTATAAGTTCTCTTATTGCCTTTGGCTGATCTCCTGCAGGAGAAAAGTCGGCTACCAACTTGAAATCCATCTTAACTCCTTTCTTACAACAAATAATATTTTAACCTGAATTTCTCTCAGGAGCAAGCCCTATTTGCCACCTTTACAATTCTCCTCTTTTAGATTATAATAAGAAATTTGGAGGTAGAGATGCGTACCTATTTAGATTGCTTTCCTTGCTTTCTAAAACAAGCGCTTGAAGCAGGAAGGATTGCCGGGATAAAGAGAGAGGATGAACAGAAAAGACTTTTGTGTACCATAGTTAGAGAAATAGAGAAGTTCTCTCTAAAAGCAAGCCCTCCGGAGATAGGGAGGATTGTGCACTTCTGGGTAAGGAAGTCCTCTAAAAACCCTGATCCCTTCAAGGAGATCAAGAAGCAAAGTAATCACCTTGCCCTTAAACTCTATCCGGAATTAAAAAAAGAGATAGAAAACTCTGCACATAAACTCTTAAAAGCGGTGAAACTATCTATTGCGGGGAATGTTATTGACTATGGAGCAAACCATCTCTCTCCTTCCCTTGACAAATCCCTGGACTCCCTATCTGCTCATCTTAAAAAAACACTTAAAGAGATAGAAAACCAATCACTCTCCTGCTTTGAAAAGTTTGCCAAGGCTTTAAAACGGGCTTCTATTATCCTCTATCTTGCCGATAATGCAGGTGAAGTAGTATTTGATAGATTGCTCTTGGAGGAATTAGTTTCTTTAAAAAAGCAGGTTATCTTTGCTGTCAGAGGTGCACCGATAATCAATGATGCTCTGATAGAGGACGCTTACTTCTGTCAGATTGATAGGTATGCTCAGATTCTCTCTAACGGGTCAGATGCTCCGGGAACGGTGCTAAATCTCTGTTCGCCAGACTTCATAGAGGCATACCAAAAAGCAGATTTGGTGATCAGTAAAGGACAGGGGAACTTTGAAAGCCTTTCCGAGGAGAAGAAACAAATATACTTCTTGCTCAAAGTAAAATGCTCTGTCCTTGCTCAGAATATAGGAGCAAAAATAGGTTCGGCAGTACTTATAGGAAGAGATGGAGATTGAAGAAAGGAAAAAGATAGCCATAGAAGCGGTCAGAAGAATAGGTAAACTGTTAAGGGAAAATTTTGGAAAATTTCTAAATATAGAAGGGAAAGGAGATAGAACTCTGGTAACAAATATTGATCTTGAAGCAGAGAAGATTATTGTCCAGCGAATCAGAAAAACCTATCCTCAAGACGATATTCTCTCCGAAGAAAACATCTATCATATCCCTAACTCAGATTATAAATGGATAATTGATCCCCTTGATGGAACACATAATTATATCCACCAGATAGAGATATTTGGTGTCTCTGTTGCTCTTGCCTTTAGAGGAGAGGTGGTATTGGGAATCATCTACATTCCTCTCTCTGAGGAGTTATATATCGCCCAGAGAGGCAAAGGAGCATATCTTAATGGAAAAAGGATAAGGGTTTCTCAAAGAAAGGTAAAAGAAGCCACTCTTATCTTCGACAGCAGTATTCGCCAGCAAAAAGAGCCGATGTTGAACTGCCTAAAGGAAGTGGCGGATAATGTATTTAACATTCGTATGTTTGGCTCAACTGCACGCAGTCTCTCCTACATCGCCGAGGGGAAAGCGGATCTGGAGATAGAATACAACGATAAAGTCTGGGACTTTGCTGCTGGATTGCTTCTTGTGGAAGAAGCGGGAGGAAAAGCAACAACCCTTGAAGGGGGAAGATGGTCACTCAACACTGAAGGCTATATAGCCTCTAATGGACTAATCCATAACTCTGTACTCAAGATGATAAACAATGTTAGGTAAGCGAGAAAAATACTGGCAGGATTATTGGGAGAAGATAGGGTTATTTGAGCCTGATCTAAAACATCCAAAAAGGAAATACTATTGTCTGATGATGTTTCCTTACCCCTCAGCGGCTCTGCATATTGGGCATATGCGCAATTATATCCTTGGAGATACCCTTGCTCGCTATAAGATAATGCAGGGCTTTGATCTCTTTACTCCTATGGGCTGGGATGCCTTCGGCTTGCCAGCAGAGAATGCGGCGATAAAAAACAATATCCATCCTGCTCAATCCATTGCTAATAATATTCGCAGAATGAAAAAGCAGTTGAGAAACTGGGGAGTAGGTTATGCCTGGAGCAAGGAAATAAACTCCTCTTCTCCTGAATACTATAAATGGACACAATGGCTATTCCTTCAGTTATACAAAAAAGGCTTGGCTTACCGTAAAAAAGCAAAGGTCAACTTCTGCCCCTCCTGCCAAACTGTCCTTGCCAATGAGCAAGTGGTAGAAGGTAAATGCGAACGCTGTTCCGCTGAGGTAGAACAAAAAGAACTGGAACAGTGGTTCCTCAGAATCACCGCTTATGCCCAGAGATTACTGGACGATCTAAGCCTACTCCCTCATTGGCCAGAGAGGGTAAAAACAATGCAGAGGAATTGGATCGGAAGAAGCGAAGGCGCAATTATCCGATTTCCTCTTTCCAATCTCTCTAATTATATTGAAGTCTTCACTACCCGTGCAGATACTCTCTTTGGATGCACCTATCTCGCTCTTTCCCCAGAGCACCCGATAATTCCTGAGATGAAAGCAAATATTAAAAACTTCACCCAGGTGGAAAAGTATATTGAGCAGACAAGAAAGCGATCTCTCTCTGCCCGAGACAATCTAAACAAAGAAAAGAAAGGAATAGAAATAAAAGGAATAAGAGCAATAAATCCGGTAAACAATCAAGAGATTCCTATCTGGATTGCTGATTATGTGCTTATGGAATACGGCTCGGGAGCAATAATGGCTGTCCCTGCCCATGATCAGAGAGATTACGAGTTTGCTCAAAGATACAACCTGCCTATCAAAGAGGTAATAAAAGGAGAAAGTCAGGAAAAAGGAAAGGCTTATGAAGGTGATGGGGTGTTGATAAACTCAGAGAGGTTTAGTGGACTAAATAGTAAAGAGGGAAGGAAGGAAATTATTGCTTATCTGGAGAAAAATGGACAGGCAAAGAGAAAGGTTCTTTACCGTCTGCGCGATTGGCTCATCTCTCGCCAAAGATACTGGGGCACACCCATTCCCATCATCTACTGCTCAAAGTGCGGAATTGTGCCTGTGCCAGAGAAAGACCTGCCCGTGCTTCTCCCTCAGAATGTGGACTTTAAACCAAAAGGTGAGTCTCCCTTGAAGAGAAACAAAGAATTTATGCACACTATCTGCCCCCAATGCCATTCTCCTGCCCAAAGAGAAGCGGATACAATGGACACATTTATCGATTCCTCCTGGTATTATCTAAGATACCTCTCTCCGCATAACCAGAAACAGGCTTTTGAAAAAGAGATGGTTGACCAATGGCTACCTGTGGATCAGTATATTGGAGGGGTAGAGCATGCCATTCTTCACCTGCTTTATTCTCGCTTCATTACTAAGTTCCTCTATGATTGCAAATTGATCAACTTTCAAGAGCCATTCAGTTCCCTGTTTACCCAGGGAATGGTGGTGAAAGATGGGCTGAAGATGTCTAAATCAAAAGGAAATGTTGTCTATCCTGACCCTCTTATAGAAAAATATGGAGCAGATGCAGTAAGGATGCACATCCTTTTTCTTGCCCCGCCTGAGAAGGATATAGAGTGGGATAGTAGAGGAATAGAAGGAATGAGTAGGTTTCTGAAGCGGGTAGAGAGATTAATATCCACCTGCACACAAAAAGAGGAAATAGAAGAAGAGGTGCGCAGGAGGACGCACCAGACAATCAAAAAGGTCAACAAAGATATAGAGAACTTCCATTTCAATACCGCTATCAGCGCCATTATGGAACTGCTTAACTACCTTCTGCATTGTTCTTCTCTGGATAAGTCCACAATAGAGACAATCGTCCTTCTTCTCGCTCCCTTTGCTCCCCATCTCTGCGAAGAACTCTGGCAGAAGGTTTTGGGACATACAGAAAGTGTGTTCAAACAGTCCTATCCTACCTCCAATCCTCAATTCCTTCAAGAAGAAAAGATACTTATTATTATACAGGTAAATGGAAAGTTAAGAGGAAAGATAGAGGTAGAGAAGGATATAGAAGAAGAGAGGTTAAAAGAACTGGTTCTTTCCTCTCCGCAGATAAAGAAATGGATAAATAAGCCGATAAAGAAACTAATAATCGTGCCCAACCGTGTGGTAAATATAGTTCTCTCCTGAAGAAAGTCTTAAAAGAAATCTTAAGGGGAAGAAATGGACTACCAAGAGATTCTCAAAAAGAATATTGCTGAGATAGAGGCACAAATCAAAGAACTAAAACATCTCTGTACGGACAAAGAACTCTCCTCTCTGGCTAAGGAGGAAATAAAAAGATTGGAAGAGGAAAAGGAAATCCTGAAAAAGAATCTGGAGACAAGTAAAAGAATAGGAAAAAAAGAAGAAACCCCCTCTGCAGAATCCTTTCTGCACAGAAGTGTAATTATGGAGATCCGTGCAGGGACAGGAGGGGAAGAAGCGGCTTTATTTGCTGCTGATCTATTCAGGATGTATGCTCGCTTTGCAGAAAAAAAGGGATGGAAATTAGAAACATTGGATACCCATATTAGTGAACAGGGAGGATTTAAACAGGTAGTTTTCTCTATCAAGGGCAAAGATGTATATCAAAATCTGCAGTATGAGAGCGGGGTGCACAGGGTGCAAAGGGTGCCCAAGACGGAGTCGCGTGGGCGTATCCATACCTCTGCTGTCTCTGTCTATGTGATGCCTGAAGCAGAGGATGTAGAAATAGAGATAAAACCTGAGGACCTGCGCATAGATGTATTTCGCTCTTCCGGCCCAGGAGGACAGAGTGTAAATACTACAGATTCAGCAGTGCGCATAACTCATTTACCCACAGGAACAGTAGTAACCTGCCAAGATGAACGCTCGCAATACAAGAACAAACTAAAAGCGATGCGAGTGCTGAAAACTCGGCTTTTGGATAAGTTGCGTAAAGAAAAACAGGGAGAAATCTCTCGGGAACGCCGGGAGAAGATCGGACGAGGAGATAGAAGCGAAAAGATTAGAACCTACAACTTTCCTCAACAGAGGGTAACCGACCATCGCATCAACTTTAAAACAAACCTGAAAAATATCCTTGAGGGAGATCTGGATTTGCTTGTTAGAAACCTTTGTGCTCATTACCAATCTCAGGAAAAGGCTGTATGCTAAAATTGGATGGAGAAAAGAAGAAAAAGAAAAAAATCTAATCAGCAGAGCGAAGAAAGGGTTCTGGTTAAAACCATTCACTCCTTAATTGCCAGATTAGAAGAAAAAGACCCTTACACTGCTGGACATTCCCAGAGGGTATGCAAATACTCATTATTACTTGCAGAGATACTAAAAGTTCCCCCGCTAATCAAAGAGACAATTAAACAGGGGGCACTTTTGCACGATCTGGGCAAGATTAACCTTTCTAAACGCATCTTACACAAAAAAGGGCGACTCAAACCCGAAGAGTTTGAGGAAATAAAAAAACATCCTTTAGAGGGAGCAAAGATTCTGGAGTCGATTGCTTTACTTAAAAAATACATTCCCATCCTTCTTTATCACCATGAGCGTGAGGATGGAAAAGGATATCAAGGAAAGAAAGGCAATGAGATTCCTCTGGAAGCAAAGATAGTGGCTATTGCTGATGCTTTTGACGCAATGACCAGCGGACGAGACTATAGAAAGCCAATGTCTATAGAAGAGGCGCTGGAGGAACTTCAGAAGAATGCGGGCAATCAATTCAAAAAAGATTATGTAGAAAAGTTTGTGCAGGTAGTAAACAAAAAGAAAAAACTGATACAGAAAATGTTAAAAAAAACAGGTGTGTATAAACAGCATACCAGCACCCCTAATCGACGCAAAAATAAATCCTGAAGGAAAATTTTCTCAAAAAAGATGCTCATTCGCCCCTCTGAACTATTTAATCTCGCCCAGAAACTCCTCGGTGATACTGAGCGTCCCGAGCAAGAGGCTAAACTTCTCCTCTCCTATTTTTTTAACTCTTCCATAGGAGAACTATATACGAAGCAATATCTAAGTGTAGATAGAGAGGCACTCGCCCATTTTGCACAAAAGCGTTTGGCAAAGGAGCCTTGGGCGTATATCTTTGGCTGGAAGGAGTTCAGAGATATACAACTTAAGGTCCCGCGTGGTCTCTTCATTCCTCGTCAAGAAACAGAACTGCTAACAGAGAGAGCAATAAAGACAATCTCTCTCCTCCTTCCCCATTCCCCCCTCTCTGTCTTAGATCTGGGAACAGGTGTGGGAAACATCGCCATCTCTCTCTCAAAAGCCTTTCCTCACCTCTCCCTTCTATCAACAGACATCTGTCCCCTCGCTCTCCAAACTGCTATCTCCAACGCCCAGAGATACAACCTAACAAACATCTCCTTCCTCCTCTCAGACCTGTTCAAAAACATCCCTCCCAACAAAAAATTCCATCTTATCGTCTCCAATCCTCCCTACATCCCCGAAGACAAATTAGACGATCTCCCCGAAGAGGTAAAAAAAGAGCCCAAAAGAGCGTTAAACGGGGGAGAAAAAGGCGTCTCCATCCTGAGAGAGATTATAGAGACTGCTCCCCACTTTCTTACCCCAGGAGGCTATCTTCTTTTAGAGATCGGTCTCTCCCAAGAAAAACTCCTGAAAAAACCCATTCTCAAAAGCAAACTAATCCTGAAAGATATCGTCAAAGACTATGCAGGAATCCCTCGGATAATGATACTTAGAAAAAATGGAAAAGATAATTATTGAAGGAAACCATCCTCTAAAAGGAGAGGTGAGTATCAGTGGAGCAAAAAACTCTGCCCTTCCCATCCTCTCTGCCGCCCTTCTTGCAGAAACCCCTTCCCGGATAAAAAACATTCCTTGCGTAAAAGATGTAGAGACAATGCTCAAGATCATCTCCTCTCTGGGAGCAAAAGTGGAGAGAAAAGGCGATATGGTGCAAATCAACCCTACCACCCTCTCCAACCCCTTTGCCTCCTACGAATTCGTAAGCACAATGCGTGCCTCCATCTGTCTCTTAGGTCCCCTGCTAACAAAGAAAGGAAGAGCCAAAATCTCCCTTCCCGGCGGATGTGCTATCGGTCCCCGCCCTATAGATCTCCATCTAAAAGGTTTAAAAAAACTGGGGGCAAAGATAGAAATAGAAAAAGGCTACATCATCGCTTACGGAAAACTCAAAGGAGACAATGTAGACCTAAAAGGTCCCTTTGGCTCCTCAGTCCTGGCAACAGCAAACATAATGATGGCTGCCTGCTTAGCCGAAGGGAAAACCACCATCTTCCATTCCGCCCAAGAGCCAGAAATCGTAGACTTAGCCAACTTCTTAAACAAAATGGGCGGGAAAATAAAAGGTGCTGGAGAGCGAAAGATAGAGATAAAAGGGGTAAAAGCCCTCAAAGGCACAGAATATACAATCATTCCCGACCGCATCGAAGCAATAACCTACGCCATCGCAGCAATAATCACAAAAGGAGAGATAGAGATAAAAAACATAATCCCAGAACACCTAACCTTTCCCTTAAAGAAACTAAAGCAAACTGGAGCAACACTCCACCTCTTCCCAGAAAAGACAAGGGTAGGGGCTCAGGAGCGCCCCCGCCCACTCCATCTGACCACGGCTCCCTACCCCGGCCTTCCCACAGACATCCAGCCAATGCTAACTGCCCTCCTCTGTCTGTGTGAAGGAAAGAGTGTGGTAAAAGAGGCAATCTATCCCCATCGCTTTCTCTACACTGGCGAACTACAAAGAATGGGAGCAAACATCATCCCTCGCAAAGCCTCAATCATCATCAATGGGGTAAAACAACTAAAAGGAGCAAAACTAATGGCTTCAGACATTCGCGCAGGCGCATCTTTAGTCCTTGCAGGCTTATCCGCAAAAGGAGAAACAACCATCTCCCGCATCTACCACATAGACAGAGGCTACGAACGCCTAACCGAAAAACTCTCTACCTTAGGAGCAAAAATAAAAAGAGAACCCGAGAAAACCCCTCCCCCTGTTTCCACAGAGAATTCACAAGACCTAAAGCATTATGTTAAGGCAATATTGACAAGAAAGTAGGAAATGGTATAATGACACAGATGTGGATAACCTGTGGATAAGTAGAAAAAATGGATGAAAATTTGTGGACAAAAATCTTAACGGTAGTTAAAGAGAAGGTAGAACCTCATATCTTTAACACCTGGATTCAACCTATCAAATATATAAAGCAGGAGAATTCTATTCTTATCTTGGAAGTGCCTAACAAGATATATAAAGAGCACTTATCTAAACATTACCTTACTCTATTTAAGGAGATTATTAAACAAATAACACAAAAAGACATAGAGATAAAGTTTCTCCTCTCCCCTTCTCCTTTAAAATCTACTTCAAGGATAAAAAAAGAGAGGATAAAATCTTCTATATCAAAGACTTCCCTTAATCCAAAATACTCCTTTGATAACTTTGTAGTAGGTCCGGGTAATCGCTTTGCCCATGCTGCGGCTCTGGCTGTTGCTGAATCTCCTGCACGGGCTTATAATCCTTTATTCATCTATGGAAGGGTGGGGTTAGGAAAAACCCATCTTCTTCAAGCCATTGCCTATTATCAACTTAAACATAATTCAAACCTCAATTTTGTATATATTTCCAGTGAGCAGTTTACCAATCAGTTTATAAATGCTATCCAAAATAATACACTCCCAAGATTTCGTCAAAAATACCGTAATGTAGATATCTTACTTATTGATGATATTCATTTTATCGCTAATAAAGAAAGTACCCAAGAAGAATTCTTTCATACATTTAACACTCTCTATGATGCGCATAAACAGATCATCCTTTCCAGTGACCGCCATCCTAAAGAGATTAAAGATCTGGAAGAACGTTTGGTCTCTCGCTTTAACTGGGGACTGGTAGTAGATATTCAACCTCCAGATTTAGAGACCCGTATTGCTATATTAAAAAAGAGATTAGAAAAAGAATTAATAGATGTTCCAGATGAGGTTATCTTATTTATTGCTCAAAAAATCAAAAATAATATCAGGGAATTAGAAGGGGCTCTGATAAGAGTAATTGCTTGCTCCTCTTTAACACATAAAAAGATAGATCTATCAATGGCTGAAGAAACCTTAAAAGAAACTATTGAAGAAGAAAAAAGAAATATCACTCCAGATATGGTGCAAAAAGTAGTGGCTAATTATTTTAAGATTTCTCTTGATAAACTAAAATCCAGAGATAGAAGTAAAAATATAGTCTATCCTCGTCAGGTTGCTATGTTTCTAATGCGCGAACTAACAAATCTTTCTTTTAAGGAAATAGGGAGTTATTTTACAATAAAAGATCATACCACTATTATCCACGCTTATAACAAGATAATAGAGGAAGTAAAAAGAAATAAAAATACTAAATTTTTAATGGATAATCTAATTGAAGAGATAAAAAAATAAGGTTAAACTTGTATATTTTATAGTTATTCACATTTTATGCTTTTTTGAAACTTTTTATTTATCTTATTTTATAACCTTTATCCTCTTCTTTCACATATTTTATTATTATTGTTAATTATTTTTTATAATGAATAAAATAATTAGTATTTGTAATCAAAAAGGTGGAGTAGGAAAGACTACCACGGTAATAAATTTAGCCACTTATCTCGCCTTAAAGAATCATAAAACACTTTTAGTAGACATAGATCCTCAATCTAACACTACTAATGGAATTGGGATAAACAGTAGAGAGATAAGAAAAAGTATTTATGATTTTCTGATTTCTTCCGACAAGAACTTGCAAGAGGTTATTATTAATACGCAAGTCAAAAACCTTTTTCTTATCCCTTCTAATATCCAACTTAGTGGAGCAGAAATAGAACTTATAAATCTCTCAGATAGAGAGTTTTATCTAAAAAGAGGATTAGAGAAAATAAAAGATGATTTTGAGTATATATTTATTGATTGTCCTCCTTCTTTGAGTTTACTTACCATAAATGCTTTAACTGCCTGCGACTCAGTAATTATTCCTATTCAATGTGAATATTATGCCCTTGAAGGATTAACCCAACTATTAGATACAATTAAGCAATTAAAAGATAATCTTAACCCGAGATTGACCATTGAAGGAATGCTCTTAACAATGGCTGATTTTCGCACCAATCTTACAAAGCAAGTAATTAAAGAAGTGCGGGAGTTTTTTAAGAAAGAGGTGTATAAGACTATTATTCCTCGTTGTATTCGTTTAAGCGAAGCCCCGAGTTTTGGAAAACCTATTGCTTTATTCAGTAAAAGAAGTCAAGGAGCAAAGAGTTATCTAAATTTAACAAATGAATTTTTAAAGAGGAATAAATGAAAAAGACTTATCAAAGCGGGTTAGGAAAAGGACTAAGTGCTCTTATTCCTAAAAAAGAAGATATAAACTTAAAATCTGACCAGATCCATCACTTAGAGATTGAGCAGATTAAGGTAAGTAGGTATCAACCACGAGAGGATTTTAACCCGGAGAGATTAAGAGAGTTGGTAGATTCGATAAGAGAACAAGGGGTAATTGAACCAATAATAGTAGTAAAAAAAGAAGATGGTTATCATCTTATCTGTGGAGAAAGAAGATTGCGCGCATGTAAAACATTGGGATGGAAAACTATTCCTGCTATTGTAAAAAAAGATGTAAGCGATAAAGAGATTTTGCAAATCTCTTTGATAGAGAACCTTCAACGCGAGGATCTAAATGTAATTGAGCAGGCAAAAGGACTTAAGAGATTAATAGAGGAGTTTAATCTCTCTCATCAGGAGGTAGGAAGGTTGATCGGAAAAGATCGCTCCTCGGTTACACACCTGTTAAGGGTCTTAAATCTTCCTGGGGAGATTCAAGAAGAGTTAAAGAAGGCAAGAATCTCGTTTGGGCATGCTAAGGTTCTTTTAGAGATAGAAGATAAAGATAGTCAAAAAGATATCTGTCAGCGAGTAATTCGCTACAATCTATCGGTAAGAGAAACAGAAAGATTGGTAAAGAAGGCTCTGCGTTTTAGACCATCTACTCGAGTAAAGAAAAAGAAGGAGGAAGAAGAGCAGATAAAAGAGATTGAGAGGTATCTCGAGGAGTTTTTAGGAACAAAGGTGAGTATCCTGTTAAGCAAGAAAGGAGGAAGGATAGAGATAGAGTTTTATTCTCTTAAAGACCTTCAGAGAATTTTAGAGTTGATTCAGTCAGATACTGATTAAAATAAATGGAAAAGAAGGGAAGAAAAAGCGGTTCGTGGATATATACCCTTTCTTTTATATTTTTTATCTATGTTTTTTTAGTAAGTATCCGTTTAATGGGCTCTGCATTTAAACTTTTTGGTAAGGATTTTGCCCACACCCTTATCACCGGCACGGCTAATCCTTTTGTAGGGTTATTTGTAGGGATACTGGCTACCTCTATAGTCCAGAGTTCTTCCTGCACTACTTCTATTGTGGTAGGGCTTATTGCCAGCGGAAGTTTACCTATTCTTAACGCTGTGCCTATCATTATGGGAGCAAATATCGGTACCACTGTAACCAATACTTTAGTTTCGTTGGGGCATATCCACCGACGGAATGAGTTTCAAAGGGCGTTTGCAGGAGCAACCTGTCATGATTTCTTTAACATCCTTTCTGTGTTGGTAATCTTTCCTTTACAGATAAAATTTCATATTCTTAACAGAGTAGCCGAGTTCTTTACCAACCTTTTTGTGCAGACTGGAGGGATTAAGATTATAAATCCTTTGAAGTTGACTACGCAGATAGCGGTAAAGGTTTTGAAGGGTATTTGTTTCCATCGGCCGTTAATAATGCTTCTCCTTGCTCTTCTTTTGCTTTTTATCTCCCTAAGGTTTATCACCCGGATAATGCGCAGTTTAGTAGCCACAAAGGCAGAAAAAAGGATTAATCAGTATGTGTTCAATGATCCCAAAAAGGCTTTTGTTACCGGACTCTCTTTTACCGCTATCATCCAAAGTAGTTCTGTAGCCACCTCTTTGATGGTGCCTTTGGTAGGTGCAGGAGTGGTTTCTGTAGAGAAGAATTTCCCTTATACATTAGGAACAAATGTAGGCACTACAGTAACAGCAATTCTTGCTTCTTTAGCCACAGCCAATCCTTTAGCGGTAAGTATTGCTCTTTGCCATCTTATATTTAACATCTTAGGAATATGTATATTCTATCCCTTACGCTGGATTCCTATCGGCTTAGCAAAGGAATTGAGCAAGAAGATCGCTAAAAGGAGAGGTTATGTGCTTCTTTATATTCTCTTTACCTTCTATTTCATTCCTCTAATCCTGATATTTTTGGGGAGGTGACCAATGCTCAGAAATCTCTTTTTATGGTGGAAGGAAGATATCCTGTTGAGGCAGGCGTTAGAGGAAACTATGCAGGCTTTAGATAAAGTAAATAGAATGTTCTGCTTTGCAATGGAGGTTTTGCTAAAAGGCAAGGGCGAGGGAAGGAGTATTTATGATATGGACAAAGAAGTCAATAGATTACAGATTGATATTCGTAAAAAGATACTGGAGCATCTGGCTATTAATCCTAAACAGGATATTACCGCTTCCTTAGTTCTTATAACCATAATTATAGATATAGAACGAATAGGAGATTTTACCAAGAATATCGTGGAGTTGCAGGAGATGTGCTCAGGAGAAAGGTTAGAGAAAGGAAAGTATATTTTGGAAGTGGAAGAGATAAGAGGGAAATTGGAGAGATTGTTAGAGGAAACAAAAAAGGTTTTTATGGATGCAGATGTTCAGAAGGCAAAGCCTTTAATGAGCGAGTATACCTGGATAGCGCATAAGTGCGATAGTTTACTCAATCTTCTTACCGGAGAGGAAGGGCTGAAGGCGAGAGAGGTGCTGGTTTATGGTCTTTTATTTAGGTATCTTAAAAGAATAGATATCCACGCTCGAAATATCTGTTCCAGTGTAGTAAATCCTTTTCACAAATTAGGGTATAAACCGGAGTAAAATGTTCTCTTCTCCTGCAGAAAAACAATTTACAGAGAAACAGGTTAAGGAGAGATTAAAGAAGATAGAAAAAATCAGAGCAATGGGTATCGAGCCTTATGGAGGGAGATTCTTGTGCACCCATAGCCTTTCTCAGGCAAAAGAGCAGTTTGCAGAGGGGCTATTGGTTAAGGTAGCGGGGAGAATAATGGCTTTTCGTGAGCACGGCAAAGCCATTTTTTTAGATATACAGGATAGCACTGAGAAGATTCAGTTGTATATAAAAAAAGACAATGTAGAAGAAAAGGAGTTTTTGCTATGCGAGAATCTGGATATAGGAGATATTATTGGCACAGAAGGTGAACTTTTTCTTACGCGCAAGGGAGAGAAGACGGTAAAGGTAAGGAGGTTGTTTCTTTTAAGTAAGAGTTTAAGGCCCCTGCCAGAGAAATGGCATGGTTTAAAGGATGTGGAGATTCGCTATCGTCGGCGCTGTTTAGATTTGATTGCCAATCCAGAAACAAAAAAAACCTTTTTTACTCGCGCAAGGATAATCAGGGAGATCAGGAGGTTTTTAGAAGAGAGGGGTTTTTTGGAGGTAGAAACTCCTATGCTCCAGCATCTCGCGGGTGGAGCAAGAGCGAGGCCATTTATTACCTACTACAATGCCTTGAATTGTAATGTTTATCTGCGCATTGCTCCCGAACTTTATCTGAAAAGGTTGTTAGTAGGAGGTCTGGAGAAGATTTATGAGTTAAATAGAAATTTTCGTAATGAGGGGATTTCCACAGTGCATAACCCAGAGTTTACAATGCTTGAGGTGTATCAGGCTTATGCGGATTATACAGATATGATGAACCTGCTTAAAGAGATGATTATACATTTGGTCAGGAGTATTCATAGTAAAGAGACGATCTATTGGGCAGGGAAGGAGATAGATTTTGGCGGAGAGTGGAAGAAGGCATCCTTTTATACCCTCCTTCGAGAAAAGACAGGGGTTGACTTTCAAGATAGAAACTTAGACCTTGAGAAGGTGCTGAAGGGTTTAGGAATAGCCTCAGAGGAAAAGGAGAAAGGGGAGATGTTAAACAAGGTCTTTGACAAACTTGTTCGTCCTGAACTCATCTCTCCCACCTTTGTTCTTGATTACCCTGCTTTTCTTTGTCCTCTTGCTAAAAGAAAAAAGGGAGATACAGAGGTGAGCGAGCGATTTGAACTCTTTATTGGCGGACAAGAGTTAGCAAATGCCTATTCAGAGTTAAATGACCCATTAGAACAACGCCAGAGGTTTATGAAGCAAGGAGGAGAGATTGATGAGGACTTCCTTTTCTCTTTAGAGCAAGGAATGCCTCCAGCAGGAGGCTTGGGTTTGGGCGTGGATCGGCTGGTAATGCTCCTTAGCGGACATACTTCTATTCGAGAGGTGGTCTTTTTTCCACAGTTAAAACCGCGTGATGATTCTTCTAAGGGAAAGGGAAATCTTTAGCAAAGAATGTTTTGTTCCTTTTCTATTGCCTTAAGATATCTGTTTAGCAAGCAGAAGGAAAGGTTTATTTCCTTTTCCTCGCTTGTCTCTATACTGGGGATTGCGGTAGGGGTTTCTACACTGATTGTGGTATTGGGGGTAATGGAAGGTTTTGATAAAGAACTTCAGGCAAAGATGTTGGGAGCCAATCCTCCTGTTGTAGTCAATCTCCCTCCCGATATAGATAGCACGCAGATAATGAAAGAATTAAAGGCTATAGAGGATATATCTGCTTTTTCGCCTTTTATCTATGGACAAGCATTGATAAAGAACGGGGATAGAGTGCAGGGGATTATCTTGCGCGGGATTGATATAAAGAAAGAGGAAAAGGTGAGCAGACTCAAGGATTACCTAACCCCCGCTCATCTTTCTTTACTTTCTCAGGGTGGGATAATCTTGGGTAAAGAGTTAAAAAAAAATATAGATGCGCACACAGGCGGAGATGTTTTGCTTATTTCTCCTGCAGGCAGAGAAAGGTATAGGTTTAAGGTAGAGGGGGTGTTTGATTCAGGGATGTATGAGTATGATGCCAATTTTGCTTTTATTGGAATAGAGGAGGCAAAACAGTTTTTTAGACTCTCTCAGCCTACCGGAATAGGAATAAAACCAAAAACAGGGAGGGATATTTGGAGGCTAAAGGAAAGAATAAGAAAAAGATTAGCAGGTCTTGCTTCGGTGTATACATGGATGGATTTGAATAAAAACTTTCTGAGTGCATTGAAGTTAGAGAAGACAGTGATGTTTATAATCCTGAGTTTGATTATCGTTGTTGCTTGCTTCAATATCACCAGCAGTTTGACAATGAATGTGCTTCAGAAGACGCGTGATATAGGAATTCTGAAAGCCATCGGGATGAACGATAGAGGAATAAAAAGTATCTTTGTCTGGCAAGGGATGATAATGGGTGTTCTGGGGGGGTGTTTAGGGTTAGGTTTAGGGTTAGGTTTAGGATATCTGTTAAAAAACTATCAGTTTATTCAACTTCCTCAGGATGTGTATTATTTGGATAAAATCCCCGTGCATATTCAGAGTGTGGATGTATATCTAATCTTGTCCTCTGCTTTGCTGATCAGTTTTGTTTTTACCCTTTATCCAGCCAGTAAAGCCGGTAGATTAGAACCTGTGGAGGCATTGCGTTGGGAATAGCCTATCTTCTTGAGGCAGTAAACCTTGCTAAGAGATACTGGAATGGGAAGATGGAGATTTGGGCTTTAAAGGATCTCAATCTCAAGGTGAAGAGAGGAGAGTTCCTGGCAATTGTTGGTCCTTCAGGAGCAGGAAAATCCACTCTTTTACATCTTTTGGGGTTGTTAGATTCTCCTACAGAAGGAGAGTTGTTCTGGAAAGGAGAAAGGGTAGAGAGTCTTTCTCTTCCCCAGAGAGCACACATTAGGAATAGGGCTATCGGTTTTATCTTTCAGTTCTATCACCTTCTCCCTGAGTTTAGCGCTCTTGAGAATGTAATGCTCCCCGCAAGGATCGGAGGAGAGAAGAAGGAAGAAAGCAGGAAGAGGGCAGAGGAACTATTGAAGGAGTTAGGTTTGGGGCAAAGATTGACTCATCGTCCCGCAGAGTTGTCCGGGGGAGAACAGCAAAGGGTTGCCATCGCTCGCGCCCTGATAAACAATCCGGAGGTGCTCCTGTGTGATGAGCCCACAGGAAATTTAGATTCTCGCACAGGAAGAGAGATTATCTCTATTTTGAAGAAGTTAAATAGAGTAGAAGGAAAGACATTGGTAATTGTTAGCCATCAAGAGGAGATAGTGAAAGAAGCAGACAGAATCCTTCAGATGAGAGACGGGAGGATAGTGCGATGAGGGTTTATATTAACGGAAGGTTTTTCCCAAAGGAGGAGGCGAAAATCTCCGTGTTTGATCATGGTTTACTTTATGGAGATGGAGTATTTGAAGGGATCAGATGTTATAAAGGAGTGGTATTCAAGTTAAGGGAGCATATCGACCGTCTATTTGAATCTGCCCATAGTTTAGTTCTTTCCATACCTTTAAGCAAAGAGAAGATGATAGAGGCAGTGCTTGAGACAGTGAAGGTAAATAGGTTAAAGGATGCCTATATTCGAGTGGTGGTGACGCGGGGAGAAGGAGATCTCGGACTTGATCCTTATAAGTGCAAGCATCCCACAGTAATAATCATTGTAGATAAAATTGCCCTTTATCCCCCGCAGATGTATAAGCAGGGGCTGGAGATAATTACCGTGCCCACAATTCGCAATCTTCCCGAGGCACTCAATCCTCAGATCAAGTCCTTGAACTACTTGAATAACATTTTAGCAAAGATAGAGGCGATAAATGCGGGTTATCAAGAAGCGATAATGCTGGACTCAATGGGCTACATTGCCGAGTGCACAGGGGATAATATTTTCCTGGTTAAGAAAAAAGAACTATATACTCCTCCTCAATGTATGGGAACTCTGCGCGGAATTACGCGTGATACAGTGCTGGAGTTAGCCTCGCAATTGGGCATTCCTGTGCATGAGCATGTTCTTACACGCCATGAGATGTATATCTCTGATGAAGTATTTCTTACCGGAACAGCCGCAGAGATAGTGCCCGTGGTAAAGGTAGATGGACGGGTTATCGGGACAGGTAAACCAGGAGAGATTACCTTAAGGCTAATAGAGGAGTTCAGGAAACTTGTCACCAGAGAGGGTATAAAGGTAGACTATGATTGAAGAGAGAAAAGGGATCTTGGAAAGAGGAATAAAGATAGTTTTGAGTGTAGGTGAGGATGAAATAGAAAGTTTAAGGTTTTCTGCGCTCAAGAAAGCAGATATTCTGGAGATACGTATAGACCATTTTAAGGAGCCGGAAGAGGAAAGGATAATAGGTTTTATTAAGCGGATAAAGAAGAGGAGAAATATTCCTGTTATTGCTACTATCAGGATGAAAAGTGAGGGAGGGAAGAGATATATTGCTCCTTCTGTGCGTCTGAGGTTGTTCAAGGCGGTAATGGTATATGTGGAAGCAGTAGATATAGAGATGCACTCCAGAATTTTAAATCCGGTGATAGAACTGGCAAAGCAGAGAGATAAGATAACTATTCTCTCTTACCATAATCTTAATTCTACTCCTCCCGTAGAAAGGTTAGAGGAGATTATCAGGAGCGGATTTAAGAGAGGAGGGGATATAGTTAAACTGGCTGCCTTTGCTCGTAGAAAAGCAGATGTATTGAGACTTTTAAATGTTCTATTCAAGCATAGAGATAAGAATATAGTTGTTCTTTCGTTAGGAGAGATAGGAAAAATATCGCGTTTTTTCTTTCCCTTCTTTGGTTCGCTTTTCACCTATACTTGCCTCAAGAGACCCTTTGCTCCCGCGCAGATAAACCTCTCTCAGATGTATGAGGTTCTGAATAAGTTAGACTTGAAACAAATTGATAAATGCTAATCATTCCTGCTATCGACCTCTGGCAAGGAAAGGTAGTTCGGCTTTGGAAAGGGATGTTTGAAAAACCTACTTTCTGGGCAGACAATCCCTTGGAGGTGGCAAAGCGCTGGAAAGAAGAAGGGGCTCAGCGTCTACATATTATAGACTTGGATGGAGCAAAAACAGGTTCTTCTGTTCACCTGAGGATTGTAGAGAAGGTGTGCAGGTTGGGCTTGAGTGTTCAGTTTGGAGGAGGGATTAGAAACAAGGAGGTTTTCAGGGAAGCAATAGACGCAGGGGTTTCTTATCTAATATTAGGAAGCGGAATAGCGAATAGAGAATTCTTTGAGTGGGCGCGAGAGAACTATTTAGATAGACTTATTGTAAGTATTGATGCCCGAGAGAGAGAAGTCTACTTTCACGGATGGAGGAGAAGAAGCGGTTGGGATATAGAGAGCATAGGGATATTTCTTCAACAGAAAGGGATAAAGAGGGTTATCTATACAGATATTCAAAGAGATGGGACATTAGAAGGAGTGAATATCTCCATTTTAAGGAGATTATTGGAGAATATCAGAGTTTCAGTGATAGTTGCAGGAGGGGTAGGGGATTTGAAGGATATAAGAGAGATAAGGAAACTCGAACTGCCGCACCTTGAGGGAGTAATCGTAGGACGAGCCTTATATGAGAACAAGTTTACTCTTGCCCAAGCGATAGAGGCAAGCAGGGGGTAAGAAGCAATGAGAGATAAAGAGATACTGGACTTTGAAAAACATAGACTGATACCGGTAATAGTGCAGGATATAGAAAGTAATGAAGTATTGATGTTGGGATATATGAACAGAGAGGCTTTGGAGAAGACCCTCTCTACAGGAAAGATGCATTTTTTTAGTCGCTCTCGTCAGAGGATATGGCTTAAGGGAGAGGAGTCAGGTCATTGCCAGTTTCTGAAGGAGTTGTATGTGGATTGTGATAGAGACAGTTTGTTGGCAAAGGTAGAGCAGATAAAAGCCGCTTGCCATAAAGGCTATCGCTCCTGTTTTTATCAGCGTTTAGAAGGAAAGAACTGGAAGGTGGTGGGCAAGAAGATATTTGAGCCGGAGCAGGTATATAAGAAAGAAAAGGAGGAAAGATGGGGAGAAAGCAGAGAATAGCAGGGGTAATAATCGGTCTAATCTTTTTGTTGATTATAGGATTTTCTACCCATTCTTTTGCTAAACAGAAGAGTTGGTGGGCAGAAAAGCAGGGTGCAGCAGATCTGCAGGAGAAAGAAAAAGGAGAAGATGACTTTTACCAGCAGATTCCCATATTTACAGAGGCAATTACGCTTATACGCCAGGTGTATGTAAGAAAAGTGAGTGCAAAGGATTTGATCTATGGAGCGCTAAGAGGTATGCTTTCCTCTTTAGACCCGCATAGCCAATTTATGACTCCTCGCGAGTGGAAAGAGATGCAGGTAGAGACAAAAGGAGAGTTTGGAGGAGTGGGGATTGTGATTACTATAAAGGATGATTTGCTAACGGTTATCTCTCCTATTGAAGATACTCCAGCGTTTAAGGCAGGGATAAAAGCGGGAGATGTAATTGTAAAGATAGATTCTAAGTCCACAAAAGGAATTACTCTCTATGATGCGGTAGATAAGATAAGAGGAAAACCGGGCACAGAGGTTACCCTGACCATTATGCGCGAGGGGAGTAAAAAGTTGCTGGATTTTGTTATTAAGCGAGATATTATCGAGGTAAAAGGGGTAAAGAAAGCCGAAGTGCTCACAGACCATATTGGATATATTAAACTTATTGTCTTTAATGAAAAGACAAGCAAAGAGTTGGAGGAGGCTTTGAATGACTTGGAGCAGAAAGGGGTAGACAGTTTGATTCTTGATTTGAGAAATAATCCGGGAGGGCTTTTAGATTCTGCAGTGGAAGTGGCTAGCAAGTTCCTCAAGAAAGGAAAGTTGATAGTGTATACTCAAGGACGAGCAGAAGGGCAGACAATGCGATTTTACTCCGAAGGTAGAAAAAAAAGTGATAGCGTGTTCTTTCATTGCCCTTTGGTTGTGATAGTGAATGGAGGAAGTGCAAGTGCTTCCGAGATTGTTGCGGGAGCAATACAAGATCATCATCGAGGAATCTTGTTAGGAGAAAAGACCTTCGGGAAGGGCTCGGTGCAAACAGTCCTACCTCTTTCCGATGGTTCAGGATTGCGTCTGACCACTGCCAG
>Ga0164311_10000145_pt1 | contig 26881 bp, 43 predicted proteins | sample GuaBasSedimGuay2_FD_121796 | JGI IMG/M metagenome (GOLD analysis project Ga0164311, IMG submission 121796) | Subseafloor sediment microbial communities from Guaymas Basin, Gulf of California, Mexico - Guay2, Core 4569-9, 9-12 cm | ecosystem: Environmental > Aquatic > Marine > Hydrothermal vents... | reverse complement strand
GCCCGTTCCTTATCCTTCAGCGTGTCAGGCATATACCTGTAAATCGTACGCTCACTAATTCCCGTTATTTCACTAATCTGCTTCACAGTATAACCAAAACCGATTAGCATGCCAATGTCCTCTCGCATTTCTTCAGCCGTGTAATGTCTTCTGCAAAAGTTGACAGTCATCCGCGCTAGCGCTCGGTCTACAGGCGTTTTAATGTGATCCAGCTTCACTGTCCACGCGTTTGGGTTTATTTTTTTTCTGTGGAAGCCGTCGAAAATTTTTCCTTCTGCGTCAGCTAGGCATGGCACTAGCTGTTGTAGTGGGCTGTGGAGGCTGCGGGCTAAACTGTAGTCTTGTGTTTCGTTCTTTTTGTTTTCCATTTCTAAAAGCTGCGGTTTAACTCCTTCTTCTGATGCAGCGGCTATGCCCTGCGGTTTTGCTGTGGGTTTGGGTACTATAAATTTGCGCGGCGGGTTGGGATCGTAGGCTCCGCCGTGGTCACGGGCTAAGTCGAGAATGGCTCTGTATGTTGAATATTCCAAATGTGTTCTGAGTTTGAGTATCCATTCTGTGCCGTTGTCTTCTATTGCTAATCGTTCTTCTGCTTCTTGCCTTGTTAGACCAGCATATTCCTGTAGAAGCTGGTAAATATCCTTCATCATTCTCCCTTCTTCGGCAAGAACAGAAGATGCAGAAACAACTTCCCTTCATTGTCCGTGTTTACTGTTAAATCGTCGCAAAACTCGGAAATTTTCTTTAAATCCTCAAATTCCAAGCATTCCTCTTTACCTAAAGTTATGAAAAGAGATAAATCATCTTCTTCAACATAGTTTCTATCAGTTGTAATGGTGAATTCTCCGAGTTTTTCGTCGAGAAACTTTAAAAGTTCAAGCAAATCCTTCATTCCTGTTTATCCTCTCCTATAATTTCGTAGGTTTTATAGAAAATCTCCTTCTTAATCGGATAAATTTCTCCTTCTACACCGCGAATAATGAAATCTGTTTCTGGAAAAGCATAAATCATACCTTCTCTTGTCCAAATTTTTTCCACTTCACCTTTCACTTTTCTGAACTCTACGATTACAGGTTTCTTTCTTGCTTTGCGCCAAACAACTTTCTCGCTCATTCTTGTTTAGCCTCGTAGCCTTGCGCATGCAAAATTATAAAATCGTTGTCTATGGGGATGCTTATTGTGTAGTTGGTTATGCCACCACGTTTCAACTCCAAATCTAAATATTCTACGAGCGTATCCAGTATTTGTTTCAGCGACTTCTGTTTCAATTCAAACTCTATCATGAGTTCATGCATTTTTAACTTCCACCCACAAATTGTCCAGCTTATCTCCTAGAGAGTCAACGAACCTGTCAAAGTCTTTTTTATCGAAAAATTCTACGGCGGTTTTGTAGCCTTTTACGCGTACACGGAAAACCTTCACGGTTCAACAATCCTCCTTCTTTTCAACCTCGAAAATCATCAACCCTTCTCGAAAGTCAAACTCTATTTCAACATTAGGAAAATCAGCTAAAACCTCGTCTATTGCCTGAATCTGCCAGTGTCTTAAGTTTTGAACTATTTTAATGTCAAACTCTGGTTCGTCAGTTTCGCAGTGAACTACCTCTTCTGACTCTGTTATCCGAACCTCAGTTACTTCACACTTCGTTAGAAGCTCCTTCAAAATTTTCAACGTCTGCTTTAACAACATCACCCTTTCACCTGCATCATTTTTCTTTCAGCTCCCGTAACACCTTACGCATACCATCCAAAATCGCCGCCGTCCTATCCCCATACTTACCTTCTATGGCTTTGTCAAACTCTTCTAGAAGCTGCCGTGGACAGTTAAAAGCAATACGAACCTTCTCACTCATTTCCATTCACTCTTCTGTAATCCACTTTCCTACTATTTTATACATCCACTGTCTTTCTTGCGGGGTTAATTGTTCGAGAAGATTTTGAAAGTCATGTGCTTTATCATCCCCAGGGTAGTAGTAAGTTGCTTTCGCCAGTTCTTTCATGGGAAACTTCGGATTTTTAGGATTTCCCTCCGACAGCGTTATTATTATTACTGGCGCTTCTTTTCCAGTTGGCAACCCATCCCAATGAGTGAACGTGATTTCTAACCATCTTCCTTTTTCACTAGGTTTAGGACTCATTAGCTGTAACTCCATATAATATACAATAGTTCAGCCTGTTCAAACGGGTTTTCCTGAACGCTTGCCGCTTTGATAAGCCATTTCCGTGCAGCTTTACTCAAACGTTTTCTCACCATCCTGTCCACCCGCATTCTGGACACCGCAGCCAATGATGACTCCGCTTATCCGTCAACAACCTCGCCCCACACCTTGGACACTTGTTGTAAGGCGGGGGATTACGGGATTTCTCCCACTCTCTAGGATCTATTGACTGCATTTATCGCAACCCCATACCCAACTGTTGTAAAACAAACCGTCTTCGTGGAGCACCATTATGGCGCCATCCTCACGGATGTACCCTTCAGCTTCTGCTCCACATTTTCTACATTTTACCTTTTTTAAGTTCATTACACCACCTCGTATGCTTACTATATGCGTGTTAAGTATATAAAGTTTATTAAAAGAAAATTTTTAACCGTAAATCTTTTAAATGTCACGACATCATATACTATCTGTCAGCTGGTCCACCATTCCTGTTCCACCTTTGAGTGGAGTTAGGTTTTATGCCCAATAAAAGAAGTTTGTCATCCTTGCAAAAAAGAGCTGCAAAACGTTTTCTCTTGAACACAGCCTTCAACGACCCGTTCCGCGCAGAAAAAGTCTGCACGGTCAACCGCGACACGCTTATACGTTTTCTACAGGAACAGTTTAACTCCGTCAGCATGGACGCTGTAAATTTCCTGAGAGGAGAAGTTCTGGTTGACAGCAGAGGCACTGGTTCACTCCAAACAACTTTAAGGAGGTGAAAATGAACCATGAGGAAACTCGCTTGGTTCCTAATCATACTAGCCGTCTTAACCCCTACCATTTACGCCCTATGCCTACAATACCCCGACACAGTCGGAGCCACACTACACCAAATATTCCTAGTAACAATACCCACAGCCATTTCTTCAACCTTAACAGGGTTAATGGCTTGGGGAGCCGCAAGCGGGTGGCAAGCAGCCGCCGTAGTCCTAGCCGTCTTCGTAATCGGCAACATTTTCTGGATAGGCTTCCGACGACTCATCTGGAAACGCACACCCGCCGTCACCAAAACAGTAACACAACGCATATACCAGCACGCACCCACACCAACACTTCCACAAGTAGCAGTAGAACCTACACCGCCACCAGCCCCACAGCCAACTCCTGAACCGCAACCAGAACAGAAACAGGAGGCTCCCGCACAATGAGCTTTCTAAACAAATTGCGCACCAAAATCTTTCAAAAGCCAGCGCAGCCCATAATGCCCACCCAACTGTACACGTATAAAACACGTTTCGCCATGCTAGGGCCTACGGGCAGCGGTAAAACAACTGTTAGCGCGATGCTGGTGCTTGCAGCGCAGGTGCTTAGCAGCGACATGCCCACGTTCAGATGCCGCGTGTTGGAAGGAACAAGCAGCATTCTAGACGCGGTCAGCCATCTAAGACAAGGCCATTTTCCACCGAAAACAACAGCGCACATGCGATACGCGGCAGAAGCAGGCTTGTTAATGCGGCAGAAAACCAGTTTTGGAGAACGCAAAATTCAAGTGCCCATAGTTGACATTGCAGGAGAAGACATTGACATTCTTGTAGCCCAGTACAGCCGCACCGCCCAGAACATCGCACCAGTAGCCTACAGTTTAGCGCAGAACCTTGTTAACTATGTCCGAGAATGCGACGGGTATATCCTCTGCGTCGACAGCAGCCGAGCCTTAGGAATTAAAGGCTACAGTATGCCCAGCGACGAAGTGCAGGAAGACCCAGACGTGTATCTCACCCGGGTTTTGAACAGCATTTTCACGTATAAAGAGCAGAGCCACGGTAAACCCATCAAGGGCATTGCTGTGGTGATCACAAAGTGGGATACTATTGAAAGCTACGCGCCTAACTGGGGTATGGACATTTACGATCCTACTGGGCGGGGTTTAGACGAGTTTATGCACACATGTTTTCCGCAGACCAGCATGACCTTGAAGGATCACGGCTTCGGCTTCGGAGCTAACATCCGCGTTTTTCCCAGCTACATTCACGTGGAACGCAACAGTGATGGCACGCCTAAAACGTGGAAAGACGGAACGCCGCGGATAATTATTAAGCACAGGCGGATTCCTGATTGTGACTTGCAAAGTTATGTTGACTTGATTGATTTTCTGCTTGGTTTTGCCACATGAAATGTGAACAGTTCATAAGTCTGCTTTCACGCTTGGTTGCAGCATCACCGAACCTTGAGAAAATCCTGTCTCTGGAAGAGCTTGAGTTCCTCATCCACCTAGGCAGCATGGCGGACAAACCCCGATGCCTACGCACAATAATCAACGACCAGTATGGCGCGGTAAGCTACATTGTCCCTGTAAACGACGAGTACAACCGTAAAGGCGTGTACAACCACACCATAATCGTCAACCTGAAAGACTATTTCAACAACACCAACCCCACACGCATGTTCTGGCAGTATTTCCGCAGGGACACTGAGAACCTGCCGCGTAGACTGTCAAGTTTAAACTGTGAACCATCATGTACAAACCACAAAAAAAGGGAATAAGCACAGGCCAAGCCGTACTTATCGGTGTAATTCTAGGTTTGGCAGCTTACACGCTGTGGCTGTACAAAGTTCAGCCCGTTTACACAATAGTTAACCCTGTTGTAGCTGCAGTGAAAATAGGCCAGCAAACCTTCCTGCCCGCCGTATCCGATTATGTACAGAAAAACCCGTTGACAGTGTTAACCGCGGCTGTAAGCATAGGCGGAGTTGTAGGCGGCAAACTGTTGCAGTTGCATTATGAAAAGCAGAAAGCACAAATAGCGGCTGAAGCGCAGCGGGCTATTGAGGATAACATGAAACTTTCCCAGGCCTACGCGCAGTTGCAACAGCAAAACCAAACTCTGCAACAGCAAGTTCAACAGTTGCAAAGTCAAGACTACCAAAAACTCTTAGCAGAATCGCAAGGCATTATCGCGCAAAAGGCTGAGGAAATTAAAAAGTTGCAAGCGCAAGTTCAGGCATTAGAACGAATGCTGTTGTTGAAGGACACGCAGGTTGTGGAAAAAACCGTGGTGAAATAAAATGGGTGCTCAGGATGAGCGGGAAACATGGGTTGAACTGCCCTTCTGGCGACTAATAAAATATTACGCATGCTTCTTGGGAGTAGGATTCTTTTTAGGCATCTTTTTCGTGCTTTCTGGCCTTCACTTACTTGTTGCAGCGTTTTACATGCATCACTGGTGGACTATCCCCTCCACCCTAAGCGTAATCGCTGTAATCGCGTATTTGGCGAGACCAAAAAAGAAAAAGCGAACAGTTGGAGGTGAACACCATTAAAAAATTTCTTGTAACAGTCGCCCTAATCGCCACAGTAGCCCTTGCAACCATAGTCATAGCCGACACGCTGTACCGCCTATACTTTCCCAACACGGGCACAATAATCACACCAGAGCTCCAAGCATACCTCGACGGCACACCATTAGCCAACGGAACCACAATAGACTGGGAAGACTGCGAACCTGGCTCCACATATTATTTTGAAAATTTTACCGTAGTTAACACGGGCGACACCACGCTAAATGTCACTCTTGAGGTCGTCGGTTTGCCTAGCGGATGGCAACTACAGTGGCAAGGCAACGGAACCACCTTGGCGCCTTCAGAACAGGTTGGCGGATGGCTAAACCTTACTATTCCCTCGGACGCTACTTCGTGGCCTAGCTGGGGCTTCTACATTAAAGGTGAAGGTGCGTAAACGCCTGTTAGAATCTTCTAGAACGCATATTTTTCTTCTTCTTTCTCTCTAACCACCTCATGGCGGCGCAAAACCTTTGGACACCACAACCCAAATCATCTGCATAACCATCGTATCCGCAGCCGCACTTGCCGTAGAGTACGCCCTGTATAAATGGCTTGAAAAAACGGTGGAAACACATGAAGAAAATCTGTGAACACAAAAACTGGACAATCTACCAGCACAACGTAAAAACCACGAAAGGCTTACCAATCTACGTGGCAGTGAAAAACCGTGACCACGTAATGGAAGGCATAGACGTTCCCGACTTGATTGCGGATATAGATGAGGCGGAGTTTCCGCGGGAAAAACGCGTTAAACTTTCAGAAGCAAGCCCCCATTTCAGGTGAAATGTCCCAAAATGACTCTCTCCAAACAAACACTTAAAAGACTACCTAAAATCAAATCAGGGCTACTGTTAGGCTTATCCCATGAAAAAATTGGAGAAAGCTGCGGCGTATCAAAAAAAACCATAGACCGCGACATTAACGCATGGGTTAAATCCGGCGAATTTGAAGCTTGGCTTCGCGAAGAATGGCTACGTCTCCACAGCCGAATCATAAGCAAGGATCTTGTAGAAGCATATAGGCAAGTGTCAAAGCTGCTTGGCAAACTATTAGATAAAAAACCGTTAATGGCTGAAGAATTACATGAAATAATTTTAAAGTGGGAGTCCGATGAGTCTCACATTAACCATTCCATACAAGCCGCATCCCGGACAAAAACTGTTTCACAAAAGTAAAGCCCGGTTCCGCATTCTAGCCTGCGGCAGACGCTGGGGCAAAACCATCTGCGGAGCCAACGAAGCCATAAGACAAGCCACCAAATCTCCGCCGGGCAGCGTAGGCTTCTGCGTAGCGCCAACATACTGGCATACTCAGAAAATGTGGCGTGAGTTCCTGCGGTTCTGCCCTCGCGTGCTTATCGTGGAAATCAACCGTGCAGACCATCACATCCGCTTGGTAGGAGACCGTCACGTTTGGTTTAAAAGCGCGGACAATCCTGACAGCCTCAGAAGCGAAGGGTTGGATTGGCTTTGGATGGATGAAGGCGGTCAAATCAAAGAGGAAGCGTGGGATCTTGCGTTGAGACCTGCGCTTATGGACCGGAAGGGCGTAGCATGGTTTACAGGCACCCCGAAAGGCAAAAACTGGTACTTCCGACTTTGGACTCGCGGACAAGACCCTGCTCAGAAAGACTATGAAAGCTGGACGTTTCCATCTCACAGCAACCCATACCTTGACCCTAAAGAAATTGAAGATTTCGCCCGGGACATGCCTGAGCTTGCGCTACGCCAGGAAATTTACGCGCAGTTTATTGAGGATGTTGGAAGTGTTTTTCGCGGGGTTGAAGAATGTGTTAAAGGAAGTTTGGAACCGCCTGTCTTGCATAAAACGTATGTTATGGGAGCTGATCTTGCGAAACATCAGGACTTCACCGTACTCTGTGTTTTGGACAACGACGGTCACCTTTGCGCCTTCGACCGTTTCAGTGAGTTGGACTGGGTGTTCCAGCGGCGGCGTATCGTCAATTTGGCTCAACGGTACAAGGCTAGACTGCTTATCGACAGCACAGGAGTTGGAGATCCAGTACTGGACGAACTAAGACGGAACAATGTGAAAGTTGAAGGGTACAAGTTTACGAGTGCAAGCAAAAAAGACTTGATAGAAAACCTCAGCATTCTTATCGACAACCGCAAGATAAGTTTTCCAGATATTCCTGAGTTGGTGAACGAGCTTAAACTTTACGGGTACACGACAACGCCGTCGGGCACGATTCGTTATGGGGCGCCTGAAGGCTACCATGACGACTGTGTTATTGCGTTGGCGTTGGCTGCGTGGCAGGTTAGCAGGCCTAGGGGGTATTTCGTTTGAAGTTAAAGTTGAAGTTTTGGGAAAAATTTAAAGGATTCTTCATAAGCGGAGCGTCCACTCGAAGGAAGCGTAAGTTTTGGGCGGGAGAGAAAAGCTGGCTTAAACGCTGCAGATACTATGACACTATTTACGAGCGTCATCCGCTGGCTAAAGCGCAAATCCTAACCATCGCGGGGCAACTGTGCGCACAGGGCATTTACATTGAACCCGCCTCAGTTGGCAAAGTGCATGAGGCACGTGCTAAAGAGGCTGCTGAGAGAATCCGCCAGTTGGCAGACGAAGTGGGCATGATTATCATGTTGTATGAGACTGCGGTGGGCATGGCTAAGTACGGCAGCTTTTTCTGGGAGAAAACTTGGACGCCGAAATTTGACATACGTATTATTCCCTCGCAGGAGTATATTGAGCCTGCAGCGCAGGATGAAATCGGGAATATTACGAAATGGCGGCAACTGTGGTACGGACATGAAACCACGGTTTGGAACGCTGACGAGATAATACCGTTTCACTGGAACGTGACAAGTAAAAGCTGGCCTTACGGTACAAGCCTGCTGGTAGGCCTTGAAACAGAGTTTGAAATTCTTGAACAGTTGGAAACTGACTTAAAAGAGTACATGCATAAACAAGCGTTTCCGAAGCACTTGTGGAAGATTGGAGACGAAAACTACACGCCGACAGACTCGGAGATTCAAACGATTAAAAGCAAGATTAAGAATTGGGCGCCTGGCGACGAGTTTGTCACGAGTTATCCGATTGGCCATGAGGTTGGCAGCACAGGCGGCACGCCGGTGCAGGAAATTGCGAAGGTGCTGGAGTTTCTGAAAGACCAGTGTATTGACGGGCTGCTGGTTCCGCCGATTAGTAAGCAGTGGAGCAGCACCATGGCTAGCGCCAGAGAGATGATGCCTTGGGCTCGTGCGAACCTGATTGAGCCTATGCAGCGGATTATCAGCCATGTGGTTGAGAATCAAGTGTTTAAGCCGTATTTGGAAGATTTGGGTTACAGTGTTAAGGTGTGTCCGAAGTTGAAGTGGGAGCCGCCTGAAGCTCATTTGGATGAGCGTGTGGAAATGTACGCTACGCTTGTTCAGTCGGGCATTATTACGCCTGAAGTTGCTGCTATGGAGTTGGGCTACGGCGACCTTATTGAGGAGATGCGGAAGCAGCGTGAAGAACGGGCGCAGCTTCGGAAGGTGATGTTTCAGCAGAAAAAGATGGAAGAACCGAAGGAAGAGAGTGAAGAGTAATGCCTTACAAGGATCCAGCGAAACAAAGACAGGCTATGCGTAAGATTATGCGGGCATATCGCGCCCGCTACAAAAATGATCCGATTTTTATTCAGAAACAAATCAGCCGTCTTCAAAAGAAGTATTCCGAGACAATTACACGAATGCTTATTTTTGATGTGCCAGTGACCTGCTGATGTCTAACCCTTACGACCCGCATGTATGGTGGATTTTCGACGCCCGCGTAACCAGCCCGCGAACATGCCCCGTCTGCTTGGCTTTGGACGGCACTAAATATCGTGGAGACGAACTGGCAAACGCTTTTCCCTACCATGTTGTGTTGAACGTGAACACTGTTAAGCCTATGGTGCATCCGCATTGTCGTTGTCGTCTGCGTTGGGCTGGACGCAGCAAAGACGTGCTTGTTTCGCCCTACGGTATACGCAAGCCTAAAGCGGGTGGGCAGTTGGAAAAACAGCGGTTAAGCCCTAGCCAACGTTTCAAATGGATAAACATTACACGTTGGGCGAGGGAATGCTACAAAAGGAAGGTGAAGACGTGAGTGCTGAAACTTTGAAACGTATACTTGAACAGCTTGAACGTAAACCAGCACGTACCGTGCTTCAAGTTTCAGAGAAGAACATTGAACATTTGCTTAAAGAGTATGAAGAGCGGCTGGCAAAGGCTATTGAGAAAACGCGGATTTTGCCTGTTGGCCTGATTGACACGGATATTCTGGGGGAGACGATTCGAGAGGTTGTGGAGGGCTACCGCACGCTTATCACTGAACTGTACAGGTATGCTGCTGAGCGGCGTGGCTGGCAGGCTGAAGAGCTTAAGCTGTTGGCGGAGCAGGCTAACACTGAGATTATGCAGTTGCTTAGGCAGGTTCTTGCTTTGCTTGAGCGTTTGGGTGCGAATGCTGATTTGGAGCGTGAAGTGTTGGAGAAGTTGAAAAGCGAGTTGAACCGCAGCTAGTGAACCGAAATGGCAACTTTTGGGTATGAGACAATAGGCAGTTTAGGTAGCACTTTATCCAATTATAAAGATGCAAGCCAATATACTTGCCCAGAAGATGGAACTGCACAAAGCATAACTGCTGCTCTTAAAGCATCAAGTGGAACTTGGGAAGGACATGTGAAATGTGCTATTTATAAAGCTTCAGACTTAAGTTCTCCTATTACGAATGGAGAAACGGAAGAAAAAACATTAACACTTAACACCACAGCCGCATGGTTCACTTTTAATTTTCCAACTCCCCCTACTCTTGAAGCAAATACCGATTATGTATTATGTGCCTGGGCGGACACGGGTTCAGGCAGCACCGCACGAATGCTCCGAGACGATGATGCTTCCGTAAACCGTTGGTATGTTAGCGCAACATATAGCGATACTTGGGGAGACTTACCTGCAAGCGACCGCACAGGAAAATTTAGCATTTACTGCACTTACACGCCAAGCGGAGGCGGCTTAAGCATTCCAGTTGCCATGCGTCATTACCGTAACTTACGAACCGCCATCGCTTCCACACGAAAACTTACATTTCCAAAAATCGCACCGTTGAGGATTTAAAATGTTATATCTAAAACAGTCAACCGCCGTTACCGTTAAAATAGGCCCGTTCCTAGATGACACAGACGGCAAAACAGCGGAAACAGGCTTAACTATCGCTCAAGCAGACGTGCGGTTATCCAAGAACGGGGGAGACATCGCACAGAAAAACGACTCAACAAGCTGCACTCACGACGAACTTGGCATTTACGACTGTCCGTTAAACGCAACTGACACCGACACACTGGGCAGACTACAACTGTACGTGCACAAGTCAGGCGCCCTGCCAGTCTGGCATGAGTACATGGTTATCCCCGCAAACGTTTACGACAGCCTCTTCAGCACCGACAAGCTGCAGGTAGACATCACCCAAGTAGCAGGCAACTCAGTGTCTGGAGTGAACGATTTCAAAGCTGACGTAAGCAACTTGGATGTGGCGGTGAGCACGCGGTCAAGCCACAGTGCTGCAGACGTTTGGTCTGTTGCAACACGCGCCCTCACAGACAAAAGCGGTTTCAGCCTTGCAGCCGACCAGTCAAGCGTGACAATCGGCACAGTTAACAATGTAAGCGACAAAACAGGCTACAGTTTAAGCAGTGCAGGCGTAGACGCCATACTTGACGAAGTGATAGAAGGAAGCATGACCCTGCGCGAAGCCCTACGCATATATCTCTCTGCATTGGCAGGAAAATCCAGCGGCGGAGGCACAAACACCATAACGTTCCGAGACTTGGCTGACAGCAAAAACCGTATATCCGCAACCGTGGACGCAAACGGCAACCGCACAGCAGTCACATTGGATGGAAGCTAAACATGGCGTTACTGAACGCAGGCTACTGGCCTACAACCTACTGGCCCAGCCGATACTGGGAGCCCAACTACTGGCCTAAATACGGTGTGCCTGCAGTGCAGCCCAGCACAGGCTTTCCGCTACGGCATCCGCCCACACGCCTTAAACCGCGGCCGCCGCTAAACCGTGAAGTGCTCATTCTTTTCAAACAGTATTTAGAGCTGAAGCTCGGTGAACAAAATGACTAAACAAGTTATAACTGAAAAGTTCAGTTGGCTAGCCCGCGAAGCCTTCCAAGACATCGCTGATGTTGGCAAGAACACGGTCGCCATCAAAGGCATCGCAGCATGCGCGGGAACAAGCCGAAACCTCAGACAATACGTAGACGAAGAACTGAAAAGGGCAGCCCGCACGTGGCGACGTAAACCCCTCACCATCAACCATGACCCTAAACGCATCGTTGGCCACGTGGAATGGATGGAATACGAGAACGGCTGCCTCGAATATTTGGCGGTTGTCAAAAAACAGCCATACGTGGACATGCTTCGCAACAAAGACCCGCGAATCCGCGGCGTATCAATCGAAGCGGAATACCTTTACAACCGCTGCCCCAAATGCGGAGAAAAATTCTACACGGAAGAACAGTTCCGCAACCACATGCGAGAAGTACACCTAATTAAAAACGGCATCACACAGCCCCACGGCATCGTGGGCACATACCTAAGCCTTGTAGTAGCCCCCGAAGTTCCAGGAGTGGAAGGAACAACAGTTGACTTTGCCAGCGAACTTATGGAGACACTAGGCTACAAGGACTTTTCACAGTTACTGGAAACAGTAACACATGATGTTAAAGAAAAAATTGAATGGAGAGAAAAAATGAAAAAGGCAAAAGCACCTACAATATCGAAGCAGCAGAGCATCACAGTAGACCAAGCCAGAAAGCTAGCGGAACAGCAAAAATGTCCTGAAGGAGAAAAATGGGACGAAGAACAAGGCAAATGCGTTCCTGTATCCGAAGAACAGGAAGACATTAAACCAGGAAGCCACTACTGCGAAGAACATCCCGACGACCCGCGTTGCATAGCTCATAAGAAAGCTATTCACGGCGAAGAAATTTTAGAGGCAGACTATCCTTGGGATCAATGTGTCCGCGACCGCATGAGCGACGGGTACACTGAAGAGCAGGCGAAGAAAATCTGTGCTGCAATTAAAAACCGCACCATTAAGCATACTATGGAGTTCTACGGCTACAAAACCGTTCAAGAAGCAATCCGACACGTGGCTAAAAAAATTGAGGAAGACAAGCTTTTCGCGTACAATCTTGAACGCGCTGCAGAACAGCTACAGCAAGGCCCACCGCCAGAACCCACCGTAAAGCCGCCAGCACCATGCCCCGAAGGTTTCGTGTTAAAAGACGGAGAATGCGTGCCTAAAGAATGGCCTGAAATATCTCCGACAGCGAAAACTCCTGCCCCGCAGATGACGCCTGAACCAACAATAGGCGAACAGGACGAAGGCAAACTACCGCCCGCCCCGTTCCCCGAACCTCCGCCAGCACCCGAAGAACATCACTGTCCAGAAGGCAGCCACTACGACGCGGAAGCAGGCACGTGTGTACCGGACGAAACAATTCCCACCGAAGTGTCAGATCTTGTCCGAGAGATTAAGCTTCTGCCGAAACTAGCTGAGCCCGGGGACGTGCCGCATGCAGACTGGAGTAAAGCCGGGTACACAAGCTTCGACGACTGCGTATCCAAAAACCAAGATAAGGGCGATCCGGAAGCGTACTGCGCTGACATTCGACGCAAACTCATAGGTGAGTCTTTGAAGGAAACGTTTAACCCTGAAAAAACTTACATCCGCCTTTCGCGGGTGGAAGAGAAACTGGGCAAGCTCATAGAAACACGTAACAGTGATGTCGACGCTGTTGCCAAACTGACACAGATTGTGGCTAGACTGCCCGCCGCCCTTCACAGCCAAAGGATTGTTGAAAGCAGAATCCGCAGCGACGCAGACCGCAAGCTAACACGGTATGTCAGGGAAACATTGTCAACGATGAATAGAAACACGAAGAAATATTTGAGCTCGTTAGCTACAACCATGAACAAACAGTGCAGCAGCCTAAGCGAAATCCGAGAAAACCTTGGGGCGTTAGAGAAAGCCTATGAGGAACTGGCTAAATGGCGGAAAGACTTTGACAACGTTTTGAAGGGATTGGACAGTAAAGTAGTTGCAGAACTGAAAACGTTAGGCGAGCAGGTTAAGGAAAAAGACGCGAAAATCGCTGAGCTAGAGGCCAAACTTAAGGAAAAAGTAGAAAAAACTGTTAAAGAAACCGCGGAAATCAGAACAGAATTGGATAACTTTAAAAGCAAGCTTAAAGGCAACTTCAAAGGCCACAATCCAATAGTTGTTAAAGAAACGGCTGACGTGACAATAGGCGACCCTGCTAAAGAGATGCGTGAAACTGCCCGTAAAAAACGGAGGTAAACGGCGATGCTGAGTTTTCAAGAGATGGTTGACAAGCTTAAGCCGCAGCTAGACCTCATCGAAGCCACCATGGACAGTTGGGGCAAGTTCCACCCGAACATGGAGACACCAGAGCATACACGATGCAGTGTTTTCGCAGTGGAAGACGAAGCCTTACGCTACGAACTGCAAGAAACTTTCAAACGCACGCCATTGAAAGAGTTCCTTGCTAAAAGCGGAAGCACAGGCATAGCTGGAGCTGCATATCTGATTCCAGACGCGTTGCACACGAAGCTGATTACGGCAAGCCATGAAACCGACAAAGTTCCCTTGTTTGCCGCGCAAGTGGTTGACGGGTGGAACGGCGGCGACCTACTAGTCGACATCGTTGTAAGGCAGACGTTGACAACCACCAACACGGCTGACGGCGGCAAATGGACAATGCGGCCTAAACGGTTCACAAGCGGAGCACGTATGCCCGTGCAGACGTGGAAGACAACGCAGGCGACATTGAGCCCGAAAAGCTTCAGCGTAAACCTTCAGATAGGTCAAGACTTGATTGAAGACGCGCAGGCCTTCGACCTAGTGGAGTTTTATACGCGGCAGGCAGCGCATCAGCTTGGACAGTACGCTACAGACCTTGCCCTTGCAGACTTGAAAGCCGCGTCAGACGGAGACGGAACACAAGCGGCAGTCACGGCGGGCGCAGACACTACGACAACAGCAAACCTGTTGGAGGGCATACGGGAGGTTGGAGCAGAGTTCTGGCATCCCAACACGCTGATAGTTACGTACGAGGCTTGGGCAGACGCCATAGTGTCAACGGCCACAGCGGCCAACCTGAATGTTGGAGCGCCAGCAGCAGGCTACGACTTGAAATTCGACGTTTTAGACGTAGTGTTCAACAACAGCAGCGAACTCCACTCTGGAACAAGCTCGGGCAAAATGACAGACTGCGTCACGTTGGTGTTAGATAGAAACGCAGCGTTGCTGTGCGGCCGTAAACGTTGGATGCAAATCGAAAACTATGCACATCCAGTGAAAGACTTGTCTGGGGCGGTGATAAGCTGCAGGCAGGACTGTGTAACGTTGTATAAGGATGCTTGCTGCAAGATAAGTGAATCATAAATTCTTTCACGGTGACAAACGGGTAAACCCAGTCACTCAGCCGAGAGGCTGAAACCACAAGTATAGGAGGAGAAACAGACATGGCGACAGATTATTGGCCAGACGAAGACAGCAACCCGATAGTTGCAGGTTTAGACATAGGCTTCTTCCAAGCAAGCGGAACCGTTACGGAAGGCAGGCCTGTCAAGCTTGGAACAGGCGTGGCTGGCGCAATTAAATGCCAGAACGGCAGTGCAGTAGGTGACAGTATAGGTGTAGCTTTGAAAAGCGGTACTACGGGCGACTACATTCCAGTAGCAATTACAGGAGTGTTGAAACTTACTGCTGACGGCAGCGGAACAAATATTACGACAGGCGACATGGTTATGAGCAATGCAAGCGGCAAAGTGATCGGCGGCACTTTTACAACAGCGAGCATGAAAACGTTCGGAGGCAACAGCTACGTGTTAGGCATAGCCTTGCAGCCGAGCACGGCGGACGGCGACGAAATCCTTGTTCTCCTCGGTAAAACACTTTAAGAGGCGAACCGACAATGATGGGAATCCAAGAAATGGTTCAGAAAGACGAACTGCAGCCGCTCATAAAAGAAGTTAAACAGAGACTGGACGACGGATACTTCGACTGGGACGAGTTCGGCATAGTTAAACACTACGCCCCAGGCAACCCTGAAAAACGCAAGGCCCTCATGGAAAACCTCCGGCGCATCCCACTGCGTGAGTTCCTTGCTAAGTCAGGAACCACTGGAATTGCAGGCGCAGCCTACCTTATCCCCGACAAAATCTACCAAGTCATGTTTGACAGTGCAGTTGAAGCCGACATCGTTGCAGACATCAGCATAGCCATGATTCCTGCTGACCAGATACCTGGCAGCACGCTTAAAGTGGATATTGCCGTGGACGAAAGCTACAAGCCTAAAAAGTACAGCAGCGGCGCATCCATGCCCACGGAGACAATTAAGACCGTGCAGGCAACCTTGGACTTCACCACAAGCTGGGGCATCAACTTTCAGATAGCCAACGACCTTATAGAAGACAGCCAGTTCGACGTTATAGAAATGCACTTGCGCAACGCAGGCCGTGAGATGGGTGAGTTTGCAAGCAACGAAGCATTGACAGTGTTGAAAACAGCGACAGACGGAGATGGCACAGTGAACAGCGCCAACACTGGGGACGCGGATGAAACCAAGTTCCGCGGCGGCACAACCAGCGACATCAAAACTGCGATTAAAGGAGTGGTGGATGACGGTTACACTCCTGATACAATGGTTGTCACACATGAGGCTATGCTTCACAGCATCATCGAGACGGCAGGCGCCCAATACGCTGAAGTCACGCTGATGGATTCTTTCGTGAAGGAAGGGTGGCCGTCAACCCTTGCAGGCATGAACGTGGTTTACAGTGACGTTGACACTTTGACAAACAGCAAAGCCTTCACAGACTGTGTTACAATTGTGTTCGACAAGGACTATGCGCTGTTGAGCGGCCGTAAAAGATGGCTTCGCATAGAGAAGTACAGTGATCCAATCCGCGACTTGGCGGGAGCCACTGTCACGGCCCGTCAGGACAGCGTAACCGTCTACAACGACAGCATATACGTGTTGACGGAAAGCTAGGCAGGGTAAAAGCGCCTAGCTTTTCTCCCCTTTTTTAGTCTGGGTTTGGTTATGCCGCGAAAATATGCGCGAATCCGTAAATGCGATTTGTGCGGTCAGGCTTATGCGGTGTTGCCTGGTCAGTTTAGGTTTGACAGTTACACGAAACGCTATTGTCCGACGTGTACGAAAATTATTTTAGATGTTATTCGTAAACTTAAGACAGCTATGGAGCTGGCAAGATAATGCCTACACATCAAAAGCGTAGAAAAGAGAAAATCGCAGAGCTGAAACGGTTAGCCTCTGAACATGTCACGTTAACTTCCGCGTTGGAACTTGCTGAAAAAATCAGGGAACTGTAAATAATGTTTGAAATGAAAGTTAAATGCCCCCGATGCGGAGCAATCCACACAATCCGCCAGGGCAGTCCAGGCGTACTGTGCAACTGCCATCTTGTATGCCCGTACGGAGACAAGCCCAGCGACTGCAACGTTACAGAAGTAAACTTTAAGGGAGACTTGGCGTGGCCCACTGGGTTGCATGTGGATGCGGAGCAGGAGGGCGACGACGTAATGCACATAACTTACTACTGCAGTGTCCACGACGTTTACTATTATAAGACGCCTGTGTGGATTGAAGCTGACTGGGAAAAGTGGTTCAGCAGGCGTGCACCCGAATGGGCTCGTATGAGCCATAAAAAATATTAAAGGTGATGAAAATGGGAAAAAAGAAGGCTAAAAAGAAAAAAGCTCTTGAAAAAATTGTGGACATGACTGGCAAGCCGCGGATGCCTGAAGTGTTAACAGTGACTGAAAGCGTCGGCTCCCTTAAAGAACAGCTACGCGCTTTAATCAACGAGTTTCCAGAGCTACCCCTAACCATTACACAGCGCGAGTACGGCGAAAAATACTATCCTGAACAAAAAGAGTGGCTGGCTAAACTGAAGAAGCTGGCTGGAATGCAATGAAGCTTCTCAGCAAGCTTTTCGGCAAAAAAGAAAAGGTGGAGAAAAGCTGTTTCACATGCAAATGGTTCAAGCGACGCGTTAACGCTCCACGAATCCGCGTATGCACCTATCCTGGAAGGTTGAAACGTGAGGATGTGCGGCAGGGCTACTGCAGTCACTGGGAGTTGGAGCCTGACCCTCAGAAACGTAAAAGGACGTTTATCTAGCTTTGGATTTAAGTTTACCTTGTAAAAAACTGTGTAAGAAACCGTTGCACAGGCCTCATCTTACCTGTCTCACATGTTTGGACAGACGTTACTATTACGGTAAAGTTGACAGGGAGCTGTATGTTCACTTGGAGGAAAAAAGGGAAATAATGTTTGTTGCTCCGCATAGTCCGATGACGTTGCCGAAGAACGTGCGGCTTTACTATTTGCTTATCAACTGTAATGGTGGCACGTTGAAGCAGAAGGTTAAAGGGCGGTTGCTTAAGCCGTTGCTTAGTTTGGCGGAGTTAATTGCTAACTGGTGAAAGTATATGCCTCTTCCCAGCGGTTTCAAATCAAAAGAAGAATACGCTAAGTATTTCCGTGAGTATCGCAAGCGGAAGGGTTCTCTCTATTTCCAATACAAAATTATGCGTGAAATTTTGCGCAAGTTGGTGTGTGAAGAATGCCGCAAAAAACATAGGGAGAGATACATTAAATGGCTACAATCACAGCTCAAGACATCCTAGACGAGAACAACTACACTGAGTCAGACATTAGCAAAGCTAAAGTGGAAGCGTTGATTGACAACGCGATAAACTACATTAACCTTGAAACAGGCCTGAGCATCAGTAACATGAGCGGGTCGGAGGGCAGCAAATCCGTAACTGTAACAAGCAGTCAGGCTCCAGTCGTGAAGGCGCTGGCCAGCTTGTACGTGCGGGCTTACGTTGATCACGGGCCTGAGGCTGCGGTGGGCGGGATGAGCAGCAATGTGGTTAATGAGGATCCGCAGCTTGCGTTGTTGCGGGGGGTTGTGGAGCGTGGGGTTATGCTTTTGCGTAGTAGAAGTTTTGTGAGGACGTGATTTGAATGCCAGTGTTTAGTGATGGACAGAAAATAAGTGCAGCTTTAGCTTGGGATAGAATGATTCAGAGTGTTCCAGCGAGCTATGTGGTTTGGAAGGACGGAAGCACATACCGTGCAGAATGTCTTTTGAAAGATGGTACAGACTACAGTGGAACAGATGCAGCAACAGTAATCCAGTCAGCGATAGATAAAGTTTGTAACGAAAAAAGAGGCAGGATCTTTATCAGAGCAGGCGATTATGTGTTAGATTCGCAGTTGACTATTTCAGACATACCATCTGGAAAAGTATTTATAATAGTAGATGGAGAAGGAGCTCGTCTAATGCGTAACTTTGGTGGAACAGGTTTTCTTTTGGAAATGAAAAATAATAGTTACGACGGATATGTTTTTTTCAGAAACTTAGATTTTTACGGACTTTACGATAGTTTGCAACGTCCTCTTATTAACATCGAAGGGGAAGGTGGAGGTTACGTATTTGAGAATATTATAGCAAGATATGGATTGCCTACACTTAGGTTGCAAGGACATATTTGGGAGAGCTACTTTGACTTTAAAAAGATATATCTATCTCAAGGCTATGGATATTCGTATACAGGGACGAACTCAATTATTCTTGTAGATGGTGCGGGCAGTTACAGCGACAGACCAAAGATTAACGAGTTTAGAATAAAAATAGGAATCTATCCAGATTCAAGTAACCCGTTTGATTATGCTTTGTATCTTGACGGCGGATATAACATCATCCGCAAATTACAAGTTGACGGGGGTTATTGGAACAAGTCAGTTATCAAAATTTTAGGATGGACAAACATTTTATATAACTACAGGGGACAAGACCTTCTCTCTACTGCAAACACAGATGGCAACATCCATCTTTCATCCGCTGATTGCTACGGTAACTACTTGGAAGGGCAAATCTCAGACTGTGTTAAGTCGATTAAAATTGATGACGGTGCATTTAGAAATTTTATACGGGTGATTCCATTTGGCACGTCTTTAGACGTTGATGCAACAGGGGCGGGAATAGATAACATGATTGAAATATTAACACCACACTTGCCATCTGGCACTTCTTTCACTATATCACATATGGGTGCAGACGTGAAATATTCTGGATATAAAACAGAAAACAGCGGAACCGCAACCATATCCTCATCCACCTACGTAGATGTGACACACGGCTTAGCTGGAACACCAACAACCATAAACGTTACACCCGCCACAAGCGGAACAGGAAACTGGTATCTAAGCAATATAGGCGACACAACATTCCGCATAAACGTGGCAAACAGCGGAACCTACACTTTTTACTGGACAGCGGAGTACAAACCATAATGAATAAAGCAGTTTTAGGCTACTGTCATCTCGGCTACTTCCGTCTAGGCGTCTACAGAGACGACTGGGACAAACTAGCCAAAAAATTCTCTTCTTTCACATCACTCAACGTAACACATAGACGATTAATGCTCGGCAGCCGCGACTCCACCACAGGCTGGTACACTAAAAGCTACGAAGAAACAACCATTGAAATGATAATTGTCTCACGCGCAGCATCACATATGCCTCTGCCGCCTGGCGTTTACGTGCGCTTGGATGCTGTAGGATTAACAGCAGACCCCGTGTATGAAGGCGACGAAATTAAAACCGCGTCCGATCAGTATTATCAGGTTGAAACGGTGCGCGAACATTATTTTGGAGACAGCTTCTTTTTCCGAGAATGCGACCTTACACTGTTGCCTTTCAAAAATTTAAGCGGCGGAACATACTCGGCTAGCAGTGTGGAAGACGCTCGTTACCGCACCAAAGTCTACCTTGAAACTTACCTCAGCGACACTGCACTGCCAAACTATATAGTAGCGTACGGCAAACCCGACTATCCCATGACCAAAGTTTTCAAAACCAAAGGCGTAGACCTCGTTTTCAGCATAGGCGAGCCCGAATCTACACCGCTTATGAATCCTGACTACACGCCCTACGGCTACGAGGAACACGTGCCGATCACTACTTTCTGCATTGACAGGGATAATATTGAAGGCACTAAGTTGAAGTGGCAGGCTGAAACTGAGCTTCGACGGGTTTTGGAGGAGCATCCGTTGGGCAGCGTGCGTACTCTTGACCGTAGACGCGATAACGATACTCGATTGGGCAGCATAATCCTGTACAGCACTGAATACATTCTTAATTATAGGAGGGGTACTGCATAGTTTCCGTAACGTATGGGCATGCACATTTGGATGATTGCACAGATGACACAGTGAGCACTTGGGTGGAATCGGAAGATGGCAATGTCGGCTCATTTACCTGTGAACACGATGACTATTTCAAGATTAACATTACAAGCTCCTCGGGAAACAAAACATATTATATTGAAGACAACATTGGCTATGTAAGCCCATCCGTCTACACAACATTTCTGTACAGGTACAAGACGTCGGACACGAATATTAAAGCCAAAATTGTTGCGGTTTTCGCGTCGGGTAACCAGACAATTTTAAGTGAAACTTCGTCAACAACATGGGTGAAAGGCTCAGCGACACTGGACACTGACAAAGGTTCCCTAACACGGATACGGCTGTACGCGAATCAAGCCACAGGCCAAGTTTACTACGACTTCGTCCTCGTATGCAAAGGAATCTTCACTTTTCCAAACTGCGGCTACGGCTTAGAGTTCACTCCGCCCGCCCGCTACGCCATGCTTGAAATCCCAGCCAGAGTAGGCGACATCACCCAGAACTTGGGCAGTCCAAGCGCTACAGTAACCATCGGATGCGACCTTGACGTGGGCGACTGGAAACGCAGCGGCGACTATGTTGACGGCGAAGTTTTCCTCGACATCGCACATAACAGTTACACGGAGCCGTGGCAGTGGCTTGACACGGGCACAGAACAGTTTAAAGCCACGTTGGACACGCCTGTTTTCAGACGGGAGGCAGACGGCAACAGTGCACGCAGAATTTTAGAGTTAACTTTCAGAGAGTATAGGCGCAGTAGCGCGAGCAACGAGTCGTATGTGGAAAGGTTCGGGCTGAACCTATGAGCGTAAGGTTTAACTCGCTTCGAGAAATTGTTCAGGCGGATATTGCGCGGATACCTGACAAAATGCGGGAAGGCGCCTTGGAAGCGCTTAACGACGCAACTGACTTTATGATAATGTTGGCTCGAGGCTACTGTCCTGTGGATACGGGTACGCTTCAGAGAAGCATACGTAAGGAGCGGAGTGAAAGTTATGTGCGTGTGCTGGCGGGTGGGAGACAGTTTATTAACCCGAAGACGCATAGGCCATGCACTTACGCGGTGTATGTTGAATCTAAAACTCCTTTTATGAAGCCTGCTTTCGAGGCTATCCGCCGTTTCATAAAAGAGAAAATTCGTGAAAGGGTGTTGCAGAAGATTGAGCAGTGAAGAGACAGTTACTTTCAACCTTGAACTTAACGTTGAACAGGCTATAAGTGAAATACGCAGACTTGAAACTCTTCTCTTCCGCAGCATCGCCTTAGCCCGACGGTTGGGATTGCCTGAAGACATAGCCTCGGCTGTGTACAAGATTCAACGGCTGATAATGGTTGTTCGGCTGGCGCATTCCGCGTTGATTGCTTTTAAAGCTGCTTCAGGTCCGATTGGCTGGGCGTTAGCTATAGTGGGCGGTTTAACCGCGGTGGCTTCTGCAAGCGATTTTATGGTGAGTCTTGGCGAATGATACCGAAATGCAAGGTTGAAACTTACACTGGTGCAACCCTTGACCACACGATTACAGATGACTTGACAAATGTTCACGTGCGGATGGTGCTTAACGGCGTCGGCACTTTCACGTTTGCCGTGCCCGTCTTCAAGGGAACAACAGGGCAGGGCTACAATTACACTGACATCGTGTTAAACGACACAGTTAAAATCTACTTCTGGTACGACGATGTTGAAAACGCTCCAACAACACCTAACTTTGCTGGAAAAATATGTAAAATCTCAGGAATCATGGCGCAAGGCAAGTTTTACAGGGTTTTTGAAGGAAAATGCCTCGGCGAAGTTTTGGAGCGACGGTTGAAACGTAACAAGGGATGGCAGAACACTGCAGCATCCACGATTGTAACGGAGCTGGCGAACGATCTGGGTCTCGGTACGTCAGACATAGAGACTGACACCAGCCAAGTTTCCCTTAGTGTCGCACAAACATATCTTGATGTTTTAAAGGACATCAGCGACTACTGGGTTGACGCTACCACACAGATTAAAAAAGACTTTTACGTAGATGTGGACAACGACCTTGTCTGGAAAAGCAGGCCCATCCGCAGTACTGGCGTAGAAACACTTTCCATAGGCGAAAACATTCAATCCTACGATGTAATCCGCAGCATACTACCTGTTAAAAATAAGATTTACGTGTACGGCGACTATGCGTTTCAAGACTATTATTGGACTGACAGCTTGACCCACTGGACTGCCGTGCAGGGTACTATGTCACAGGAAGGCATCAGCATTAAAATGGACAGCGACGCGGAAGGAGACACAGAGTTTTACCGTACAACCAACCCGTACCCTTTTATAGGCGGCTACAAACCTGTTAACCCTGCAAGCGCAAACACACTAAGCTTTCAGTATCAAATGAGCCCAGGCGTAACCAACCAAAGCTTTACGGTGCGTCTTGAAGCTCCAGACAGTAGCAACTATTTCTACCAGACGTTTACGGGGTTTAGTCTTAACGATTGGCATGCGGAAAGCCTGACATTGGGGCCGAGTGGAAACTGGAGCAGCAGCGGGTCGCCGAGCTGGACTGCAATATATAAGCTGCGGTTTATCACTTACGCGGAGTCGGCAAGCTACTCTTTTTATTTGAAAGAGTTGAAGGTGACGCCTCTGCGGCTGTATGGGGCTGCGGAAAATTCTGCAAGCCAAAACAGCTACGGTGTGCGTGAACTGCAGGTGACGGACAGTTTGCTGCAGAGCGACTCTCTATGTGAAAAGCGGGCTGAAACACTATTATATCAGCTTAAAGACCCGCCTGTCCGTGTGGATTTAACGATTAACGGGAATACTAACGTGAAAATCGGCGACCGTTTGAGCCTCACGATTCCAGCGGAGAACATTTCCGCACAGAACTTTGACGTGCTTGCTGTGGAGCATAATTTTGTTAATGATAAGTTCACTACTAAAGCGAGTTTGGTGAGTGCAGGGGATATTCGACAGTTGCCCAGTGGTTCTCCGTTGGAGACTGTTGCGAGTCATTTGCAGACTCAGAAGAAGGTTGCGCGGGGTATTCAGTTGGTGAAGTAGGTGTGGTTTGAACTTTTCATTTGTCTGGATGTGCTTCTGGTTTTTTGGATAGGTTACCGTTATTGGCAGCGGCGGCAGAAACGTAGGAACCGTTAACCCTTTTTTCTACATGTTTTCCCGTGTTAGCGGAGGCTATCTTTCTGGGAATGTAACGGGGACATTTAACTGCAAACTCTCGAATCACAAGAGTGCCGCGTATGTCTCCGTTTACTGGGCAGTTGGGAAAGTACTGGCAAATTCTGCACTTGCTTTGCTCCCATGGTATCATGTCCTTTTTCTTAGCGAGACCCCATTCCATCCGTTTTTTACGTTTTCGAACCATTTTTTAGCTCTCTCCCAAAATCTCCTTCAAAATTCTATCAGTTCTATCCCAAACGTAAACAAGTTTAATTTGTGGACTAATCTTTTTTACCACGTATATTTTAGTAAGCTTGAAAGGTTTGGGTAGCAGAAAAATAAGGTTACCCAGAATGAAAATCACTCGTTTTCTGCAAACACGTATTATTTCTTTCATTAATTGCTCCCATTTATCCCAAATTTGTGGCCCCACCCACGGCGGATCAGCGATGACTGTGTCAAATTCTAAATCAGCAAAAGGCAATTTACCTTCGCTTAGGTCTATCTTGTGCGTAGCTACTGAACTGTCAATGTCAACACGAACATCGCCCAACATACTGCGACCGCTAAAAAGATGTAATGTTTTACCTATACACAATTTAGCGTAAAGTCGCTCTTCCTTCTTACTCCATAACCATGCTTCACGAAACATAGTGACTGGTTGTTTTCTACTCATTTCTGTTCATCTCCTCCGACAAATCAGTTTCAAAATTAGCTTGGCATAGCAGACGAGACAGTTCGGCCTGTAATAGCATTGCTTGCGGTTTTTGCCATGGTAAAGCCAGCCTAGCGAACGCGCCACGCCATCGCCCTCCTACCCGTAACACCGCACTTCCGCTTTTGACTCAACACCACCAAACCCGATTGCCGCAACTCATAAACTCTCGGCGTTACACGGTTTATACTCCACTTTAATGCTTGTGCGATTTCCATGTTTGTCATGTCAAAACCCACGCGCGTAGCATTCTTTAGCAGTCTGTAGACTTCTTTCTGCTTCTCGCCGAGCCTTGGCTTTACTTCCAAGTACGCTTCAAGACTGGTTTCCTGAATCATTTTTTCCGTCTCCACATACACAACGTCGTATCATTCCGCTTAACATACCTATGCTCCAGCAGTCCCTTCTTTTTCTCCTGCGTGAGATACCGTGCTATCACTTGAACGGGCATTCCAGCCCACAGGGCTATTTCGCGGGTTAGCGTCCACCTGCCGTCTAGTTTTTGTACGGCTTTTAATGCTTGTTCGCGTTTTGACTTTCGTCCCCGCTTCACTGTTTTCTCCCTCTTTTTCCAAACCATTCTTCAAACCATTCGTCTTTTTGTTTCCAACTGACTGAAATGGAAAATCCGTATGGATATTCTTTTTTTGCGGTTGAAATAACTGATTTTATGAATTCTTTAAGTTCGTTTATTGATTCTGCTATTGCAATTGAGTCGACGGGAAGTGTTATTGTAAAGTATTTGTTGCAATGTGGGCATTTCGTGTGGATTTCTTGAACGAATTTTTCTTTGACAAAATTGTCTATAAGTTTTTCGATTTTTCCTTCCATTTTTCAGCCGCCTCTAACACTTGTTTAAGCACATTCAACCGAATCCACGGACAATTAATCAGTCCCAGCCAATTCCCGTCGACAATAGCGAATTTGTGCTTGTGGCCTGCTGGATTCTGTATAAGCTGTCGATATTTTTCCGCGGTTATTTCTTCAACGATTTTACCGTCGTACTTCAACCAGAAAAATCTAGTCATGCATTCACTCACCCTTTCTCGTCACTCCAAAACCGTCTCAATAAGAACAAGCAGCTTTTCCACAGTTGCAGAGCCAAAAGACTCTACACCCAACAATTCTCTCTGTTGCTGTTCTATCTTTTTTCTTTCGTTGTCGTCTGCTTCTAACCATTTTTCTTCAAGGTTGGCCCATTGCATGTAAAGCTCACGCAGCTTCTTGTTTTTTATTTTCCTTGTCATTATACCGCCTCCCGCCGTTCGAGTTTTCTTTTTCCTTTAATAATCGTGCCTGTCGTTACATTTATTGGTTCTTTTAATTCGAATTCGCCATTTAACTCTATTTGCCCTGCATGGTCTATCGCCCATTGTATTGCTTCTGAAGCGTCATCACTTTCAAACAAAACTTTCCCGTCATCTTCAACCCAGTAACGCGGCTTTCTCTTAACGTTAGAACCCACTTTCATTGTATCGCCTCCCGAATTTCTTGAATAATCCTCTCCGCTTCCTGTACACTGTGTCTTTCATAAGATATTGAAACTACTGTTATACCATACAAACGCGCCAGTAATTCACGCTGGTTCTCATCACGGTCTTCTCTGCCCTTATGCACAGGCCCATCAAGGTAAACTGCCACGTTCTTCGTTGGAAAATAAAAGTCAGGTATAGTGCGCTGCAAACAGAAAGGCACATCCGTTTCTACAGGAACGCCCAGCGCATTCAACTTTTCCAGCACAGCTAGCTCCATTTGGCTGTGTTGCGGCTGCATCTGCGCCTTGCGATGTTGCCAAGTGTCTTTGGACTTGGTCACTTTAACCCGTCTCTCTCTCTGCGGCGGCTGCGGTTTTTCTCCTCTGCACAGCGGACATAAAAGTTTGCCCTTCACGATTTTTAATCGTGTGCGGTGTACGCGTCTTCCGCAGCCTTCACATTCTGTTAGTTGCTGGGCGATTTGCTGCTGTATGTGAAGGAAGTCGGTTTTGTCGAATTGCACTGTTGTTTCTTGAGTCTTGGGATATGAACTGACAGCTGTCAGTTCCTTTCTTACGACTTCAGATTTGCTTTTCATCGCTTCACTAATCTTCTCCGCCCGTTCCTTATCCTTCAGCGTGTCAGGCATATACCTGTAAATCGTACGCTCACTAATTCCCGTTATTTCACTAATCTGCTTCACAGTATAACCAAAACCGATTAGCATGCCAATGTCCTCT
>Ga0164311_10000143_pt1 | contig 26989 bp, 30 predicted proteins | sample GuaBasSedimGuay2_FD_121796 | JGI IMG/M metagenome (GOLD analysis project Ga0164311, IMG submission 121796) | Subseafloor sediment microbial communities from Guaymas Basin, Gulf of California, Mexico - Guay2, Core 4569-9, 9-12 cm | ecosystem: Environmental > Aquatic > Marine > Hydrothermal vents... | reverse complement strand
TTTGTATTGTTTAAGAAAAATTGATGTCTTTAAATTAATTATTTAAATTTCTTTAGATAAAATTTAAATAATTAGTAGGATATAAAGATTAAGTTAAAGGCGTTCTCCATGAAGGCGCTAATCGAGGCTATTAAGGAGAAACTGGAAAAAAGGGGTTTTGAAGTAGTTTTAAACGATACACTCGAAGGTATCAGCGGCATACAGCATCGATTTGATCTTTTAGCACGTAAAGAGGAGATAGTGATTTGTGTTGATATTCCGAACCCCTCTTTCATGCTTCCCGCTGTGTATGGAAAAGCGATAGACCTGCCCTGGGTTAAGATTTTAGTCCCGGTTAAAGAGGAAAACCCCTGCAGTTACGACCATACTATAGATAATTTATCCATGATCACATATAAAGACGTAGAAGACTTGACTAGGAAATTTGAGCGAAAACTTAAAGAGTTTCTTTATAGTTAGCGGTCATAAGCTTACCCTCTCATCATAGCTCAGTGTGCCATCAGCTAATCATTCCAAATAGATATTTTAGGCTTGATTTAATAAATTATCCTGAAGTTTTTTCCTTTAACCGGCTTAGATATTCCTTTACGTAGTCTCCAAAAAAGAACCACGCGGCAAAAACCGCTATAGATAATCCAATTCCTGTAGAGAGACCTGAAACTAAGGAGGTTTTGACTTCGGGGGATAGGGCTGATATGTCTATGAGCAGAGCGGTGAGTATTAGGAATGATATGAAGAATAGATAGCTTCGGAGTTTTGTCTCTATCTTCATTCTGGTTATGAGGAAGTTGAACAGGGAGAGTATTATCAAGGCTATTAGCAGTATGCTGGCCATTTTCCCCAGCATTACTAGGGCCTCCATGAAGGCGTTCATGGACTCCTGAGGCAGTAATAGACGGACCGCTATCAACACCCCTAGGAAAGCCAGTCCGACATCTACTGCTCCTATGATTATCTTTGAGATTGAAACTGGAGGTGCTTTGCCCACTATTTTTTCAAAGCCTTCATCTATATCGGCGAACTCTAGAAGCTTAGTCAAGTAGGTGTGTAGAATTTTCCCTATTAAGGCTATGATTGTTATCGCCGTGATGGCGAAGAAGATCCTAGGAGCTACTTGGGTTATCTCCGCTGTGATCTCGCCTAAAATCTGCTCGATTACCTCTTCTACTGAAGGCATGCTATACACCTACAAGTATGACCGCCAAGCGATATATCACGTATAAGATTAGGAGACTGAACGTTAAAACGATTATCCTCAAAGTCATTAAGACCGCTTCCCAAGATATTTCAAGGGTTAATCTATAGCCGGACACGCTTACCTGAAATAACGTGCTCGCGTATCCTCTAGCCATGTGCCCGGGGACTATAGCTACCTCCGGTATCGCGAGGTAGGCTACTACCAGAGCGGAGAATTTAAACAGTATCACGCTAAGGGCTAAAAGTACATAATCTTCTTTTACGAAACTCCCCAAGAGAGCTGCTAGTAATTGTCCTAGCCCGCTCAGAGATATTAATAGAAAGGCTGCACGAGAAGGACCTAAATTCCCTAGATATCTAGCATAGAGAAAGCCTCCTAAGAAGCCGGATCCCGTGCTGAATAGAGAGTTATAGGAAGATAAGCCCAAGTGTATAAATGGATTTCCAATAATGAAGACCAGTATAGGAGTTATAGAGTCAAGAGCCAGTGATATTTTATAATATTTAAACGACAGTCTGCCCCAGAGAAGAGAAGAAATTATGCTGGTAGCCGTCCCTACGAGACTTACTGTTGCGGCCCAGTAAGCTGGCAGACCCAGCTTCGAGACCAGTACGTAAACCCAAAGCACGCTCAATAAATTTGCCGACGCTATGTAAAAGATTTGATACAGTGATACCGTGTATATTTTTTCCACTTCTCTTATACGCGTTGGTTCTGTTCTGCCCTTTATCTTAAGCTCGGGAAAGGCCATAAGAGCTGTAGAGGCTAGGCCTATTAGAGACCCGTAAATAAAGGAATAGGTAAATCCTTTATCTCCCATTGATAGAAAAGTTGTGGCTAAGAAGTATCCTAATATGCTTGATGCCGAGGCCGCTGAGCTTCTTTTAGCGGTTACATCTCTCACATCTTCCTCTCCGAAGCTACCGTAGATCAATTGATTTAACTGTAGGGATATTAGAGAAGAAAAGAAATTTTTGAGGGTATAGAGCAAGAGTAGATGTTCTAGGTTTCTTAAAAAAGGCGCTAGAAGCCATAATAGCCTTTCTCCGGCGTGAACTGTTATAAAGCGTTTTTTAATGTTTTCTTTCTTAAAGAGGTTAGGGCGTTTGTAAGATATCAGCCCTATCAACACGGCTGGAAGCGAGGAAGCCGCGATTATGTGAGACATGGATTTGATATCGTAGCCTAGTGACGCTACGTAAACTAGGAATATTCCATTGGTGAGAGGCAGGTATATATTGGCTAGTAGAGCCTCGCCTATCAGAGCTGCCTTAAGAGTTTTTGACAAATTGCTCCCTCCAGGGGGAGCTATTTCAGCGGTTTTTTAGGTATGAAAGGCTTCCACCCAAGCTTTTTACGGAACTCGTTTATAGCCTTTATAGATTTCTCTTTATCCTCGACTGACATCTTCCTAGTCTTTAAGACGGCCATATAGAGTACATATGTCCTATTGTGTATAGTTCGCCTAGGAACTCCCATTTCTAAATCTTCCTCTAATTCTCTAAGTATGGCTTTTACTTCTTCGAAGCTACTAAGCCCTTTTTCTCCTATATCTCGGACTTCTCTGCCCAAGTACAAGTTTCCCTTTTTGACTACTACGAACTTGCCGTTCTCAAACGTTACCCTCCCCTTAACTATACGGTCGTAGAACTCCCAGTTCTCCGCCCATTCCGGGTTTTTCTCTCGCAGCGATTTTAACACCATCCTCCTTATCTGTGTTGTCTTCGTGCCGTCTTTTACCTGTTTTTCAACTTTATCCGCTATTTCCCTGGCGACTTCTTCTGGTGCTCCCGCATTGACGCAGCTCTTTACGATTTTCTCTTTATCGAACTCTTCTACTGAACCATCGACTTTGACTATTTTGACCATTTTATCGCCGAGAATATTAACTATCTCTTCCATAAAAATTTTAAACTTGAGAATAGTGCTACCTATTTCAAACTATAACGCGGTTAAACGTATATAGGCATATCCTGAAATATTTACCGATCCTTATGGTCGCGGTAGAGGTCCCTGAGTACAAAATATCTGAGGAAAAAATTGTCTTAAATCCTAAGACTACCGCATTGATAATAGTCGATATGCAAAATGACTTCGCGCATCCCGATGGTAAGCTTTTCGTTCCTGAAGCTAGAGAAATAATTCCTGCCATTAGAAAACTCTTGGAGAGAGCTAGGAAGGCGGGCGTTTTAGTAATTTATACTCAGGATTGGCACCGGAAGGAGGATATTGAGTTCGGCATTTGGGGCGAACACGCCGTAGGCGGGACCTGGGGCGCTGAAATAGTAGAAGAACTAAAACCTGAAGAAAACGAGATAACCATACATAAATTAAGATACGACGCTTTCTTCGGAACCCCTCTAGACCATTTACTGAGGATATATAAAGTAGATACATTGGTGATTACGGGTACGGTCGCTAATATTTGTGTTCTTCATACCGCTGGCACGGCTGCTTTATTAGGTTATAAGATAGTTGTACCTGTCGACTGCATCTCTGCGCTAACTGATTTTGATAGATATGCCGCTTATAGACAGATACACTTCTTGTATAAAGGGGTTCTAACCGAGTCTGAGAACATAGAATTTGGGTAAAAGTATGAGAATAACATTAGAGGACTTAAAACTCGACTACGGATACGTGGAGAAGAGGATAATCGAATTTATAAGAGATTATTTTGAAAAAACGGGCGTAAATAGGGCAGTCGTGGGGATTAGCGGAGGAGTAGACTCGACGGTAACAGCTTTTCTAACTGTTAGGGCATTAGGCAGCGGTAAAGTCACCGCATTGATTATGCCCGATAGTAAGGTTACACCTTCACGGGATTTAGAAGATGCTTTAAAAGTTGTCGAAATTTTGGGAATTAAGAAATATCAAGTAGATATTGCCAATATCTTGGAAAGTTATAGAAAAAATGTTCCATTCTTTGACGCTAATAATAAAATTGCACTAGGTAATTTAAGAGCGCGTATCAGAATGACGCTATTGTACTACTACGCGAATCTGAATAATGCACTAGTAGTTGGAACTGGGGATAAAAGCGAGCTTCTTATAGGATATTTTACAAAATACGGAGATGGTGGTGTCGATATACTGCCTATAGGAGATTTATATAAGACTCAGGTTAGACAGTTAGCTATACACTTAGGCATTCCAAAGGATATAGCTGAAAAACCGAGTAGCCCGGCTTTATGGCCCGGTCAAACAGCTGAAGGAGAACTGGGCATGAGCTATAGCGAAGTAGATTTAGTATTATACTCGTTTTTTGACAGGAAGATCGAGATGAGTAGAATTCCTCAAGTTACTGGAGTAGACGAATGGAAGGTTAAAGCTATCTTAGAAAGAGTGTCTAAGACTTCGCATAAAAGAAATATGCCGCCTATACCTAAAATTTCGGGCCGTACGTTAGGAGCGGATTTAATAATGCCGCAGTATTTTTCTATAGAAGAAATCGGTGAGTTTTAGCGGATTGGCAATTTAATTTTTAGTTTCTTAGCCAATTCTTTATATCTATTCCTCACAGTTACTTCTGTCACTTGAGCAGCTCTAGCCACTTCTTTCTGAGTTCTAACTTCTCCAGATAGTAGAGCTGCTATGTAGATTGCGGCCGCGGCAAGTCCTGCTGGATCTTTTCCGGCAGTCAATCCCATTTCTTGAGCTTTTCTCAGAATCTCTATGGCTTTTTTAATAGTCTGAGTACTTAGTTTGAGCAGTTCTCCTATACGAGGAGCAAAATCTATCGGGCTCGGCAGAGGAACCTTAACCTGAGTCTCTCTAACCAGTAGTCTGTAACATCTGGCTACATCTTTTCTACCAGCTCTAGTGTACTTGGCTATTTCATCTAGAGTTCTAGGTATTTTCTTTTCTCTACAAGCGGCGTAAACAGCCGCAGCCATCACCGATTCTATAGATCTCCCTCTCACTAGTCCAGTTTCGAGAGCTTTTTTATAGATCTCTAGCGCCCGATCCATAGCATATTGTGGTAGTCCAAGCTGAGAGCCAAGCCTTTCCAGTTCTATAGATGCCTGGCTTAGATTTCTCTCGATTGAGGATTGTACTCTAGCTCTTATATGCCATTTTCGGAGTCTTAGCATTTCAATCTTCTTTTTCAAACCTATTTCTCTTCCAGCGGCGTCTTTGCTACGCCAATCTATATCAGTTGAAAGGCTGTCAGGCGTTAAGCGTGTTATGGGTGCTCCCACTCTACTCCTTTTCTCTCTTTCCTCGGGCGTGAACGCTCTCCATTCTGGTCCTCTATCTATCTCTCTTTCCCTAATTACGTAGCCGCATTCCGCGCAGATGATTTCTCCTCTAGTCGGGTCGTAAATTAGCTTAGTGCCCCCGCAGATTGGGCATTTATGATATATTTCCTCGAATTCTTCCAAGATCCCACCTCGATGAAAAGGTTTTTATATTTAACGGTCGGGAAATATTTTTAAATGTTATATATAAGTTTTTCGATTAGCCGCTTGTCGATTCAAAAGTTCATAATGCACTAATTTACTTTATTCCCATGTAAAGAATAGAAAAAACAAATTTAGAAGCTTAAATTATGACTACTTCACAGATTTTTGAAACTTGTTCCTTGAAGTATTCGGCGTCTTTTAGACTTCCTACAATAGAGCCGTAGTGCATGGGTATAGCCACCTTAGGCTTTATAGCTTCAGCCGCTTTGACTGCTTCTTTCCAATCCATTACGTACGTGCCGCTTACTGGGAGTAGGGCTATGTCTATGTTTTCAAGTTTTTCCATTTCAGGTATGAAATCTGTATCTCCGGCATGATAGATCCTTACTCCTCCAATTGTTAAAATTACTCCTATTCCTTGATAGTTTTTCGGATGGAATCTCTTGCCTATATTATAAGCTGGTACTGCTTCTATTAAAACTCCACGTATTTTAACCTTTTCCCCTGGGGCTAGAAACCTTTTTTCAAACGGCGTTCCAGCCAACTTGCTCCTACAATTAATGGATGCTACTACCACAGTACCTTCTTTCACAAGCTTCTTTATGTCTTCTAAGCTGCAGTGGTCATAATGGTCGTGAGTACATATGATTATATCGGCGTCTAAGCGCTTTTCTCTAATCTCAAAAGGATCTAGATATACTACTAGCTTTCCGTCAGTAATTCTAAATGCGGCATGTGATATATGTTCTACAATCACTCCTTTATACTCAAACTTAGGTGCCATAATGCCACTCACCACATAATATCAGTAAATAATCAATATTATAGCTTTAGCCTTTAAACTTCAGCTAGAAGTTTACAATCACTATTATTATACTGGAAAAGCCTCACTTTTCCATTTTTTAAGTATATAAAAGTGTTGTTTAGTATTTTTTGCCGTTTTTCGCTTATCCAAGAACCCGTGTTAGCTATAATTAATCCATTGCTCTTAGCAATGCCTGGAATATGGGTATGCCCGAAAATTACCCCATTTACCTCTCCAATTATATCCTTGTTGGCTTCTAGCCAATCTACTATATTCTTTCTTTTAATTAATTCCTGAGGATGCCGGTATCTAGTCTTATAAAGATTTAGGCTTTGTGAAAGTGGTAATAAAAATAGATACCATAATTCATCTTGCACTTTTCTAATAGTCATGATGAGTAAAGGAAGCATAAGTAGAGGGGGCGCCATATATATAAAGGGTTTAATAAACGCAGGTAATCTTTTGAGGACCTCACCATAAACTAGTAGCAATAAGCCTGAAAGAGCAGAAAGTCCAGCCATGTACCACTCGGTTTTTCCTGGTAGTGACATAAATCCCTCCGCTAATGAATATATATAGGATTCTAACTTCCATAATCCTCCTAGCTTAACGAATAAGCTATCGAATTGGTGTCCGTGAATTAAAACAAATTTTTTATCTCCACTTTCTATAATAGCCATTTCTGGAGTTATTATGAAATCTTCTTTACCCTCTATATCCCTTAATAACAATCTGCCAATTATACGATCATGATTTCCGGCTATGTACAGCTTAGTCGAATTCAATGTAAGCAAGATTTTCGCTATAATATAAAAATCTGAAAGTATAGTGTCTATTCCACCCTGCCAAAAGTCTAATATGTCGCCTAGAAGGACAAGAAGAGAAGGTGGATCTATTTTCTCGCCACTTTTTAATTTATTTTCTTTCAAATCTTTCAGAAACGAATAAAGTTGATTTAAATTGCAGCTTATAGTATTTCTAGATACCCCTATATGGACATCAGATATAACAACAATAGATTCATCCTCCTCTAATCTTATTTGAGGGAACCCAAAAGGACTGAAGTAGAGCTTCATTAATCATTCCTCACAACATTCAACAAATAAATAAAATTAGCTAAGTTCTCTTATCTTCATTAACCTTATGTACTCTCCTAAAACTTCTTCTTCAAGTTTTTCCTCTATATACCTGATCGCTTCTTTGAAAGCTGGTATCAGTTTTTTCTCAAGGCTGTTAACTACTCTATTAATATAAGATAATTGAGCCGTTAGTTTCTCTACGGTAACTTCTATATTTGCAACATCTATCAGTTCTCTCGTAGCTTCCCAAAGTTCTTTAAAAGCCTTATAGTATTCAGGGTCTTTAATTAATGATAAATCAGGCTCCTTTTTTATTCTAGCCTGCGGGACAGGTACTCCTTGCACACTGATAAGAAGAACTTCTATTTCGGGAGGTTTTACTAGTTCAAGCATGGAGCGGAATTCTTGCTCTCCTCTATAAATTCTTAAGATAGCAAGAGAGTCCAGAGCTTTTACGAATTTTTTCTCGATGTCAGCTCTTTTTTTAAGTTTATCTATTAGGAGAAAGATTTCTCTTACTAGCTGGTCTCTTCTCATTTCTAATATATTCTTGCCTCGCCGAATTAATTCTAACTTCCGTCTTAACATTAATAATGTTCCTCGAGAAGCTGGTAGGTAGCCTAGCAGTTGTGAAGACATAATCGGCTACCTGTAATTTGGATGATATTTTTCTATTATTTCTCTGGGTATCCTGACTAATTCCTCCTCCGGTAGCACAGATAGCACTTCCCAACCAAGATCTAGTGTTTCTTCGATGCTTCTATTCTCGTAGGGATCTTGGGAGAGGAATTTGTTCTCAAATTCCTCGGCGAATTTTAAGTAGCTCCTCATTCTTGCGCTAAGCCCGGCTTCACCTACTATTCTAGCTAAATCTCTGGCACGTACACCTCTAGAGTATGCGTCGTAAAGCTGGTCTGACACATACTTATGGTCTTCTCTAGTTAAGCCTGGCCCTATTCCGGCTTTCATAAGCCTGCTTAGACTTGGTAATACGTTTATTGGTGGATATATGCCTTTAGCGTAAAGCTCTGCACCGAGAATGATTTGCCCCTCGGTGATATAACCAGTGAGGTCGGGTATGGGATGTCTCAAATCGCCACCTGGCATTGTAAGTATGCCTAAGAGAGTTATACTGCCTTTTTTACCTTTTACTATGCCAGCTCTCTCGTATATCGTCGCAAGATCGGAGTACATGTATCCAGGGTATCCCATCCTGCCTGGAATTTCCCTGCGAGCCGCGCTTATCTCTCGAAGAGCTTCGCAGTAATTGGTCATGTTAGTAAGAATTACTAATACATGCATCTCTAAGTCGAAGGCTAGGTATTCTGCTATCGTCATGGCTATTCGAGGCGTCATGAGACGTTCAACAGCTGGATCATCTGCGAGGTTTAAGATTACAACCGATCTTTCAATAGCACCCGATTCTCTAAACTCTCTGATAAAATATTCGGCATCGGCACTTCTTAGCCCAATACCAGCGAAAACCACGGCGAATTCCTCTTCTTTACCTCTGACCGTGGCTTGACGAGCTATTTGCGCAGCGATCATATTGTGAGGTAATCCGGAAATGCTGAAGATGGGTAGCTTTTGGCCACGTACCAGGCTTAGCATTCCATCTATTGCCGATATTCCAGTTTGTATAAAATCGTGAGGATATTCTCTGGCTACAGGGTTCATTGGCTCGCCTGTAATTTCTCTTCTCTCTCCGGTCATTACTGGGGGTAAGCCATCTATGGGCTCAAAGTGACCGTTAAACATCCTGCCAAGCAGATCTTCAGATACCGGAATCTTAAAGACTGTTCCCGTAAACTGTACCAGACAATCCATTTGAAGTCCTTCCTTCTCGCCTAAGATTTGGACAACTGCTCTTCCCTCAGCGGCTTCAAGAACTCTACCGTATCTTAATTTGCCATCGCTACCTATTATACGTACAACTTCATCATAGGCAGCGTCTTTTACACCTTCAACGATCATTATATTGCCGTGGATTTCCCTGGCTCCTCTGTATATCTTGCCTTGAAAACCTCTTTTTAAAAGAATATTAACTAAATTTTCGCTACTCAATTTCAACTCCCTCCTCTAGGCTTATCCCATATTTCTCGGCAATTTCCCTTAACTTAGATATTACACGTTCATGAAGCTCCTTCACGGCCTCTATACCCCTCTCGTCTTCTTTTACTCTCATCATTTCAAACACTTCAGGTAATGCAGCTATCTCTTCTATAGAGACGTTACCACGTATTAATTTATAAGCATGGTCAAAAAAGTTTATCATCATTTTAAGCATTAGGTACTGTTTCTCTGGTGGACAAAATACATCTTCTCCTGCGAGAGCGACTTGTCTCAGAAAACCCTCTTTTAGAATTTCAGAGGCTAACAGAATAAGCCTTTGGTCGTCCGGAAGTGCTCCTTCGCCTACTATCGAAGCTATGGCTTCGATCTCACTAGCTACGGCGAGTAGCCGTAGTGCTCTCCTCCTATACTCCGGGTAATCAGGAGCTACGTATTTGATCCACCATCTCTCCACTATGTCTGCGTATTGACTGAAGCTTCTGAGCCAATTTATCGCTGGAAAATGTCTACGATAAGCTAGATCCGTGTCTAAAGCCCACATTGTACCAACGAACCTTAACGTGTGCGTCGTGACTGGCTCTGTAAAATCTCCGCCTGGCGGAGATACTGCGCCTAATGCAGTAACAGAGCCTTGACGTTCAGGTCTTCCAAGGCAGAGAACTCGGCCAGCTCTTTCATAGAACTCGGCGAGTCTATCTGGCAAATATGCAGGAAAACCTCTCTCCGATGGTATTTCGCCGAGCCGGCCTGAAATCTCTCTTATAGCCTCCGCCCATCGCGAAGTAGAATCAGCTATTAGAGTAACATCATAGCCCATATCTCGGTAATATTCGGCTAGTGTAATGCCCATGTAGATACTGGCTTCTCGCGCGGAGACTGGCATATTTGAAGTATTAGCTATGACTATACTCCTCTCCATTATTGGATACCCCGTCTTAGGGTCTTTCAGTGCTGGAAATTCTTTAAGTAATTCGGCTATTTCGTTACCTCTCTCTCCACATCCAATATATATCACAATGTCAGTTTTACTATGCATTGAAATCTTATGAAGAGTTACCGTCTTACCAGTGCCAAAGCCTCCAGGAATACAGGCAGCACCGCCTTTCGCCACTGGGAAAAAAGTATCTATTACTCGCTGCCCCGTTATGAGGGGGACTTCGCTAGTAAGCCTCTCTTTATAAGGTCTGGGAATTCTCACTGGCCATTCTTGAGCCAGTTTTAACTCTCTTTTTCCTCCTTCTGGAGTTCTTATTACTGCTATAACATCATCAACTGTAAAATCCCCTTCATAAATTTCCTCAAGAATTCCTCTAACGCCCGGAGGCACCATGACTTTATGCTCGATCAAACGCGTTTCTCGAACCGTACCGAGGATATCGCCTTCTTCTACTTTTTCACTCGCTTTAACTTTAGGTTCAAAATTCCACTTTCTATCTCTGGATAAGGCATTAACTCTTGCTCCTCTCCGAATAAAAGGCCCTGTAATCTTAAGCACTTCATCTAAGGGTCTTTGAATACCGTCGTATATATTACCCATGAGCCCGGGCCCTAGCTCGGCCACGAGAAGCTTTCCAGTAGTATATACAGGCTCCCCCGGTTTTAAACCGCTTGTCGATTCGTAAACCTGCACTGTAAAGTAGTCACCTGAAACTCTAACTACTTCACCCACTAAACCTTCTTCTCCTACGTAGACTACTTCTCCTATTCTGACCGCGCCTGATCCTTTAGCGATGATTACAGGACCGCCAATAGCCTTAATTTCGGAAATTAAACTAACAGCGTGCAATTTTCATCGCCCAGCTATATGACGTTTCGAAAATAATAAATATTACGACAAATCCCTCTAGAAGGGGTTTAAAGACTTTGCAATTGAAAGGAATCATAGCAAAATTAAAGTATATGGGGGGCCTGAATGGAAACTTATCTTATTGTAAGACTTCATGGATTGATTCAGCACTTACTTAGAAAGGAAGATTATGAATGGCTTTTAAAAGGGAGATCTCTTCGAGATCTTCCAGAGTACTCACATATAGAAAACGAGGACTCTCTAGAAGAAGTATTGAATAAAATAGATAATGTACTTATGAAAAGACTGAATTTTCTAGCAGATCTGCAAAGCAAATTCTCACCATTCATTACAGCTTTCAGCGATAGATTGGAGATTGAAAACATAAAAGTGAGATTAAGGCAATTCCATGGTCGACAAGATAAAAAAAGTATATATACTCAATACGCTCACTTCACTTCACCAGACGAACTTATGGAAATAGATAATGAAGAAAAGCTCTGGACCTTACTTCAGAACACTCCCTATCATACCGTAGCTCCAACGGAAGAAATATTAAAAGGTTCTCTCGAATTCAAAGAAGCCTATCTCGACTCCTGCTACTATGCATATATTAGATCCGTCATTCCTAAAAACGAAAGAAAAGAGCTTGGCGAGCTTCTAGATCTGGAAGGGCTAATAACTTCCATATATTGGATGCTAGTATTTAACGAGGATAAAATGATAAAGCTTATCGAGGAGAGATTGCACGGCTTTAAACCTAGCTTTATTAAAGTTAAAGAATTTAACTTAAAAAACGTATATAATCTTTTAAAAGTAGATTGGAATCTAGCAGACAAACTCGTTAAACAAGGAGAAATTTCCAAACTTATGAAAAAACTAAAAAAAGCTCATTTAGAGCTTGTAAGAGAAAAAGCTGAGAGAAAAAGTTTATCATCGCTCTTTCTCTACTACTATCTTCTTTTAATTAAGTATGAAAGAGACAATCTTCATAAGATAGTCTTAAGTAGAGTTATTGGGTTAAAGAGGGAAAAAATCAAGCAAACACTTCTCTTTTTGTTTTAAATTTTTCCAAGTAGCAGTATGGCTACTAGAAGACCGTAAATCGCTATACCTTCAGCTAAACCGCCAAGAATTAGCAAGTACGAAGTTAGCTCAGGGCGTTCCGCAGAGGCAGCGAAGCCTGCAGATGCCACAATTCTAAGCGCCATAGCTGATGCTATTGTGGAACTAGCTACTGCTATAGCTGCCGAGAGAGCAACAAGACTTTTTTCGAGACTGGTGGACGGAGTAACTTCGGGAGAACCTTCGGTCTCGCCTCCTTCGGCGTAAGCTACTATTGCTAATGCTGCCGTGGCAATTAGAATGCTCGAGATCAATATCACGAATGATAAGTGTTTTCTCTGCAAGCGCCACACCGGTATTCTCTAGTAACGAATATCTAATAAATATTTCGGGAAATCTCCTTTGACTGGAAAACTTATCCACACTGCTTCTTTGTTAAGGCAAGTTTCGATTAGAAGGTTTTGTGAAATAAAGTAAGTTAGGAAGTTTTTGTAGAAACCGGAACTGTGATAGGTTCGAATAGTATTCCTTCACCTTTGAAGAATTTGGTTGAAAACTCGTAATAGGTCAACCTTAACGCTTGTATGCCGACTGCGAATCCTTCGATCATTAAGACTAATACATTTGAGAAAATTATGCTTGGAGCATATCCTAGGAATTCGGCTAGAGCTTCAGCTAGGATGCCAAATGCTTCGTGTGCAAGTGCAAAGGCGGCTAGCCTTATGTAAGATAGGGAGTTAGCAGGATACTCGATGATTAGCTCTAAAATCTCGATAACGCCATGTATCATATATTCAGAATGTTTGGTCATGATGCCTTTTAGAATAAAGGTTAAAGGAATTAAAAGCATTACACCTATAACGACCGCCGTGAAGGGAAGGAGGCTACTGCTCGCGGCTACTCCGAGATTGAAGCCTGAGATTACAATGTTATAAGCTATATACACTCCGCTAATGTAGAAGATTAATCCTGCAACTCCTCGAGCGCCGAATATTGCCTCGAAGAATTCTCTCATCTTGATACAATTTACTATGTTTAAAATCATAGAGAGTATGAGTTGTAGAGCTCCGAATAGGAGAGCCATGCCTATGATTTCGTTTAGGTTATGTAGGGGGCTTAGCAGTATGGGTTTCCATATTTCTACGAGGAATGATACTCCATATAGGGCTCCGAAGATGATTGCGGAGACTCCGCAGAGTAGTGAAAGTGTTGAAAGCGCCTTTATCCCTGCTTTAGACATGCCTAAGAAGCCTTCTTTAGCTCTGCGAATCAGTATGCCGAAGACTGCTATGATAGCTCCTAGACCAATATCTCCGAACATCATTCCATACATGGTTGTGAATAACGCGGTAAAGATAAGAGTTGGGTCTATTTCCCAGTAACTGGGCACGCCTCGCATAAGCGTTATTTTCGCTATCTGACCACGGAATCCTTTGAGCTGGATAAGCCGAGGCACGGGCTCTCCTTTCAGCGCTTTTCTTATACGCATGTAAAGCACTCTTGGTACCGTGCTCTCAAGCAATTCTTTGAAATTCTCGATATACCTTGAAGGTATCCAACCTTCGGCAATAGAAACCCGAACTCGACGTACTACGTCAAAGTCTTTGACCAGATTGTGGACTTTTAGCAAAAGCTCGGCTAAAGATTCATAGGGCAGAATACTGCTAGCGAGTTTTACGTATTCTTTTAAGCCTTTTATGACAGCATCGTAGTTAGAAGTTATTCTTCTAGCAATTACCTTCTCTTTAGCCTTTTCAACGTTTATAGATAGATTATTCAATAATGCTAACGCCTTATTACCCTTTTCGGCCATTTTCTTAAGTTCCTCGATATCTAGCTTCTCAGGGAATTCCTTGCCTAATTCATCTGCCTCTCTTTTTAAATCTTCGAGCTTCTCAAGTATTTCAGAAGCATCTTTTAGTTTTAATATTTCGAACACCTTATTATAGTCTTTTAGGTATTTCCTTACGTGTTCTACTATTTCTCTTGCTAGGTGTGTCCTCCTCATTTCATCAATAAGGATCTTAAGCTCATCGCTTGGTCGTGATTCCCTAAGCTTATCATATTCTTCGATTATTTTTTCTAGAGTATCTATCGATTTTTCCGGTAATCCTATTTCCTTTAAAATATTTAGGTTTTCATTTTTAAGAACTATTTCGGCAACTTTCAAAGAAACGATATCGGCGAGTAAGTTCTCTGCCTTTCCAAGACTCTCTCTGAGTTCTTGAAAACTCTTACAAAGACCCTCAAGTTCTTCTAATCGTTCATCAGCTAGAGCAGGTACTGGAAGAGAAACCTCTGAGACTTGAGGATTTAGATGTACAAGACCGAGTTTCATAAAGACTTTTAATAATCTCTCCTTATACTCAGCGGGGACTATAACCACGAATTTTACCATTTCCTCCGGCATTACATCGACCTCCTTAAAAATATGTTATCGTTAAATTTAACAGTATTTCAGGTAAAACTTCCTCCTCTACTCTTTTAATCCTGGCTTCTAAGGTGTTATTATAATACTCTCTACCGTCAGTACTCACCGCTAGCACTCCTCCTTTACACTTTAAAAGCTCCTCGGCAACTCTTACTTTTACTTTCTTACCCTTCCTTGAAACTTCGTCAATAACATCGTTTATAATTTTCTGGAGAATTTCTTTATCACGCTCACTGCAACAGTATAGTATTACATCTTCAGAGTACAATTTTAAGACAGCTTCCACGCTTAGTTTTTTGAGAGCTTCAACGTATAGGAAGTCTCTCTTTTCGACAATTGCATAAACTTTCTCTATAGCATCGTTGAGCACACTCTGGATTATCTTACTCTTCTCTACTGTAAATTGTCTCCTGAGCTCTAGCTTCATTACTGCGTATTCTCTGTAAAGCTTTTTTCTTATCTTTGTTCTCAGATTCTCCATTTTTTCGCTTTTAAGAGCTTCCGCTTTCTTCTCAGCTTCTCTTATAATTTGGCTTGCCTTTAGCTTGGCATCTTCAATTATTTTTTTGGCTTCTTCTCTAGCTTTCTCCCACAGCTCATCGGCTAAAGCAAGTATTAGCCCGGCGTCACTACTCATATTCATCACCATGACCTAGCATTATTTTTACAAGTCTATCGATTAATTCTTGTCTATTTTCATTAATTATTTTTCGTAGATTTTCTATTTCCTTCTCGAGCTTGGCTCTAAGCTTCTCTACATCTTCTTCTATTTTTTTCCTTTCAGCTTCTTCAATTTCCTTCTCGTTAAACTCTATTGATGATTTAATTATTTCATCGGCTCTTGCCTTAGCCTCGGCAATTATATTTTCCGCTTCTTTCCTAGCTTCCTCCACTACTTCATCCGCTCTAACTCCGACTTCCCTGAGGAACTTGAGGACTATATCCGTGCTACTCACCACCTGAGCCATAAGCACCCACCTTTAACTTAACGCCTACGGCGGTTGATAAATATTCATACATATCTTTGAGTCTTGTGGACTGTTTCTCGCCAACATTTGGGACGATGATGAGGAGAGGTGGATACCGGAGTCCTTGAAAATATCTTTTCAGCTTAGTTTCGATAGATTTGTAGAGATCCTCTTCAATGATCAAAGCTTTATACTCTGCAACATGATTACGTAATTTTTTCCATAACTGTTCCCCGGTTTCATTGGTGACTATAGCTTTAATTCCTAGCGCCTTCAAAGACTCTAAGTATCTACTCCTAGTAATAGCTATAATCATGCAATCATCGCCTCCTCACTTCCTTAAGGTAAGCCTCACTTATATCGTTGACGTGAGTCTTGGAGTGTGGTCTATAGGGGATCTCTACGATCACGGGAAGAGGATGCTTTAGCATGAAATTTTTTATCTCATTTCTTATCTTGTGAGAAAACTTCTCACTTAGGAGAATAAGACCTACATCTTCTTGCTTAGCGACCTTTTGAAGTACCTCATACATTTCTACGCTGTTTTTTACAACTATGCTTACAGCGCCTAGCGAAGCTAGACTCTTTATCGTTTCTCTATCTCCCACTGCTATAACCTTCATAGATCACTCCTAATAACTCAGCGACAACTATTTTAAAATTCTGATAATTGCTAAGTAACTACTATGTCTGAATACGACTGTCACTAAATCTCGGATTTAGTATAAGTATCTTAATTGCGTGGTTAGATGCGTGAGTAAAGATATGAATGCTGTTAAATCTGTGGTTATCACACCAAGTATGTAAGAGGAGTATTGCCCGGAAACTAATGCGGATTCTAAAACTAGGTCTTTACTCCAGAAGCCGCTAAAGAACGGCACTCCCATAAGCGAGAAAGAGCTACCGAGTTTGAAAGACTAGGTGCTTAACTTGACAGCACTGAAACATAGGATCTCATGCTCTCACTAGGTATTATATTAGAGCTACAACTAGCCCTAAAATCATTGTTAATGCAGCGGTTGTTGCTATTACCAAGTTTTTAGACTCTATTTTTCCTTTACCTTCAATTTAGGAGTTCCGAAGAAGATATATCTAAAGGCACGTGCATAATAGCCGACTGAAATTGCACTATTTAAAAATGCTATCGCTACTAAGTAAGCGTGATCCGGCAACGCCGTAAAGAATATGTAGATAAATTTACTCCAAAATCCTAGGAGCGGAGGCATTCCTATAAGGCTTAATAATAGTATAGCTGTTGAGATTGAAGTAAGTGGTAGACTAAAGCCTATACCTTCCATATCTCTATAATCCAGTCCCACCTCTTTTACCCTTAAAGTAGGAAGCATTTAGGAATAGGCCTATTTTAGCGAAAGTATATGTAGAGTATCAACGAATGGGCCTATAATTTTTTAGTAGCGGTTCTATAATTCTGACTAGTACAGCAATACCCATAAGCTTTACTATTCCAGCTGGTAAGAGACTAGTAACGGATCCGCACCGCCGTAGACATCAGGCAACCACCAGTGGAATAGTACAAGTCCTATTTTAAAACCTATGGCAATGACTAGCATTATTAAAGCTAGAATCATGAGCCCTTCCAGCTCCTCGGTTTTAAAGTTTCCTCACGCAACTTAGCTATGGATGTTATATTGAGAGTTATTCCTCTTCCGGTGATGAAAGCAGTGGCGTATAATATCAAGCTAGTGCTGATAATGCCTATGAGTGCATACTTCATGGCTAGCAATGTTAACAGCTTGCATTAAGAACCTGTGAACCATGAGCATTAGGATAAGTCGCGCATAAGATATAGTACTCGCGCCTAGTTCTAGAGCGCTTAAGAAAAAACTCCATTAAGTTATGAAGAAACTTCAGCGGACGGCTTTCTCTAGTGGTTTACGTGAATCTCCTCCCCCAACGTGAAAGCAGCTGAAGGATGTAAGCAGAACCGCCATTTTCTGCCATTCGACTGAATGAGCTTCGATGAACACTTGGACTACTTTCTCAACGTGGAAACATCCAGAAATAATGTCTTTTGAGTCGACGCCGGGCGGGATTCTATATAAAGAGACTCCTTCACCAGAAGGAACTTTATATATTTCAAGACCTTCTACTAAAGAAAACAAGTACAGTCTTTGTTTAAAAATGAGAATGATTAGTTGAAAAACAAAATCTTTAAGTTAATGTTAGAAATAACTCGAAGATCTTTTTTAGAGATTCATTAACTAGGTTTGCAATTGGGGTCGGATAAATTCCCAGTATTACTGTGAAGACTGCTAAGACTATTGTTGGAGCTAGCATTGCGAGAGGCTCTTTTCTAGTCTCTCTTAGCCTCTCTGTCGGTTCTCCGTAGAAGACTCTTTTGATAGTCCAGAGTCCATAACCGGCTGTTAAAACCGACATTATGACAGCTAGCGAAGTTATAACTACTCTAAAAGCATCAAAGCCGTCTTTAATAGCAGTGTACATGGAACCCGCAAATATGAATATTTCGCTCCAGAAACCGAGCAGGGGAGGCACTCCAGCCAAGCTTAAGAAGCTTATTAGTGTTACTACAGACGAAACAGGCATCAGTCCTGCCAATCCTCTTAGGTCCGATATACACCTTGTTTTAAACTCGTGCATGAATACTCCAGCAATCATAAAGAGAACGGCCTTAGCTAATCCATGACTAATGTATAGGAGTATTGCACCCATAACCCCTATAATTGAAGCTGAAGCTATTCCGAACAACATGTACCCCATCTGACTTATGCTGGAGTATGCTAAGAGCCGCTTTATATCATCCTGAGCAAGAGCCATCAATCCGCCATAAACCATCGTTATGAAAGCTAGGATTGCTAAACCTATCATGAAAGGCCATAATTCCACAAGTTTCGGGAAAGCTTCATAAATCACTCTTATAGAAGCATAGCCACCTATGCCGATCATAGCTGGTGAAAGCAACGCGCTAATTGGAGTTGGAGCCTCTGCGTGGGCATCAGGTAACCAGCTGTGTAACGGAAATATAGCCATTTTAATAAAGAATCCTATTAGCATAGCTATTACTGTAGGGATGATAACGTTATAGCTTAATTTTGCCGTTAGAGCTCCCATCTCCGTCATGTCTAAAGTCCCTGTCAGAGAATATGCTGAGGCTATTCCCGCAAGCAGTGAGAGTGCGCCTATTTCGGTAAACATGAAATATTTAAATGCTATAAGTTCTTTCCTCCCAGTACCCCATATACCTATTAAAGCCCAGGAAGGAAGCAACATAAATTCGAAGAATATGAAGAACGCGACAAAGTTTACTGCTAGCACGGTCCCTATCATTCCGGCAGCGTATAATAGGTATAGACTAAAGTAAAGGTTAAGCCTTTCTTTACCCTTCATGTAATAAATCGAGTATATTGATATAACCATTGATAGAAAAGCTATGGTTAGAGCTACTGGAGCGCTTAAACCGTCAGCTAGCAACATGAACTTGCCAAAGTGCGGAGTCCAGTCATATGAGGCCTTGAGCTCACCGCCCCAAAATTGCAGGTTTAAGTTAATATATAGCAATAGTAGGAAGGAATATAGTAGCGGAATAAAACACAGCCACCCTGTCTTTTCTTTAAGTTTTTTTCCAGTCAATAAGGCTATTATAGAAGTTAGTAGAGGGGCGATAATCGTTTGGATTAATAATCCACCTTCATCATTCATGTTTATCACCCTCTCACCAAAAACAAACAAATATCTTTATAAAAGTATTTTTGTGGTAACTCACGCCCATCACCTATCACCTAAAAACTAGCAACATAAACACAAGCATCAATATTCCCGATATTATGCCGATAACGTTATAATTAAGGACTCCGGTATGCGATTTCCTAAATATACGGCTAAGACCCACCATTAATCTGGTAATTACATAGTTAATTCTATCAATTACCCCCAACTCGAATATCTTTAGTATCATCTTAGACCCTTTAACTACGGCCTCGGAAATTACATAGTTGGCTCTATCTACAACTCCCAACTCAAATGTCTTTAATGTAATTTTAGCTTCTCTAACTATAGCTTCCGTAATTACGTAATATGCTTTGTTTAAAAACCATCTCTTGTAAAGGAAGTGGTACGTGATCTTTAGCAAGTTACTGCTTGAGATGAACTTTATAGGATCTATCAACCCTCTTATATACGTAGCATAAGATAGTACAGCACCTAAAGCTAGAGCTATAATGGAGGAGATTAATGTTATTAAAATTGCCTCTCCATGTCCTTCGCTAGCATGAGCTTGTATGTATTCTGATAAATACTCGTGGAACGTGTGTTCTAAAAAGTTTTTGGTGAAAAGACCTGAAATTCCGAAGGCTACTGTGCCGAGGACGAGTACAGCTATGGGAACTAGCATTATAAAGGGCGCTTCGTGCACGTGACGCCCTTCCTTCTCTAACTCTTTTATATGATTGCTCTCATGTCCAAAAAATGTTAAGCCAATCATCCTTATACTGTAAAAAGCGGTTAAAGCCGCGGTTACGACGCCGATAATATATGGGAGGTATTGTTTGGAAATTAATGCAGATTCTAAGACTGCGTCTTTGCTCCAAAAACCACTGAATAGAGGAACTCCCATAAGGGAGAAAACTGCTAATGTCATTAGCAAGAATGTTTTCGGCATGTATCTCTTTAATCCGCCAAAGTCTCTCAAGAACCTAGATTCTGTCGCGTGTAGGACGGCTCCGGCCGAGAGAAATAGAGCCGCTTTAAATAGGGCGTGGCTTAGGAGGTGGAATACGCCTCCAACATAACCTACTATGTATTCATGTGATAATCCGCCAGCTCCTAGAGCCATCATCATGTAACCGAGCTGGCTAACAGTTGAATATGCTAGGACTTTTTTCAACTCGGTGGACACTACCGCTTGGGTAGCGGCTACAAATGCCGTTATGACACCTATCCACATGACTATAGCGAAGAACAAAGACACTTCCGGATATTGGAGAGACCAGGAATAGACTATGGGGAAAAGCCTTGCTACTAGGTACACGCCAGCTTTGACCATAGTCGCTGCGTGTATTAAAGCACTGACAGTGGTTGGACCCGCCATAGCATCGGGAAGCCATTCCATCAGGGGTAGTTGCGCTGATTTACCTACTGGACCGAAAAACAGGAATACGAGTCCCAGCATGACTATCCATGCAATTTCTCTGCTTATATGAGCCTCGGCTAATTCTGTAAAACTCAGCGTTCCTAGAGTAACGAGAATTATAAAGGCTCCTACAAGCATGAAGACGTCTCCGAGCCTCGTAACTAGAAACGCTTTCATACCACAATGCGATGGCGGATAAGCCTCATCGCCCTCACCAACCCAACATTTCAGCCAGTCCTTTTTAGAGTCTCTATACCAGAATCCTATAAGTGCATAGCTGCACAAGCCTACGCCTTCCCATCCGAAGAGCATCTGGACAAGGTTTTCTGAGAACACTAACAGTAGCATATTTCCTATGAAGAAATTCATGAAAAACCAATACCTTGTTAGGCTCGGATCTCCATGCATGTAGCCTAGTGAGTATATCATGATTAGGAAGCTTATAATCGCTACGACATTAGCCATTATTATGCTCAACGGATCCACTATTACCCCGACTTTAAGCTCAGAGAATATTGGAGCCCCTTCAAGCACAATCCAGCTATAGGAGCTATGTAACGGCCAATGTTGCTTAGAGAATAAAAGCGGTATGAGCATTACAGTCGAGACAGCTGCTAGCATTGAGAAAAGAATTGCAGCATAGTCTCGTAGCTTTTGGTTAATCTTACTCATTACTGGTGTAAGTAAAGCTCCCGCAATTGGGAATATCCAACTCGACCAAGCTAAAATTTCCCAATACTCCATTATACACCACCACCTAAGATTAGATTAGTTTTTATGTTCGAAATGGTAGTGCCTACTAGCACGTTTACAGGTTCGGCTATGACCTTCAATACAGGGTCTAAAAATATAGTTATCAATATACACAGTGAAGCAAGGACGAGGATCGGAATTAGCATTGAAAGCTTAGTCTCGGTTACTTTAGATAGAATCTCCGATGGTTTTTTCAGGCTTATTCTCTGGAGCAACCAGATATAATAGCCTGCTGCTACAAATATGTTTAATACAAATATTATTGTCGAGACATATAGAAATGGATCTTCTAGAAAGGCTAACATAGCCATAATTATAAAGAATTTGCTCCAGAACCCGCTTAACGGTGGTATACCTGCTAAGTTTAATAGTCCTATCGAGAAAGACAACGCTGAGAAAGGCATTTTAACACCTATACCTTCCAACTTTGCCAGATCCCTTGTTTTAGCTTCGTGGATAAAGCACCCTGCGCCTAAGAAGAGCAATCCCTTTCCAATAGCATGATTTAATATATGGAATAAACTTCCTAGAAGTGCTAGCGATACTATATCTAGCCTTGCTGAATAGTTATACGCAATATATGTGGCTACTCCAAGGCCGAGCATTATATATCCCATGTTTGCTATGCTGGAGTATGCTAGGAATCGTTTAATATCGCGCTGAGGTATAACCATAACATTAGCAACTGTCATTGTTAATAGCCCGAATAGTATCAGTATGCCTCCATAACCAAAGTGAGTGGGATAGAAAACTGTGAAAAGTATTTTGAATATTGCAAACGCGCCTGTCTTAATTACTACCCCGGAAAGCATAGCACTAATCGAGCTTGGGGCCGCCGGGTGTGCATCAGGAAGCCACGTGTGAAATGGAACTATTGCGGCCGTAACTCCGAAGCCTGCTATGACCATTGCTATTATGAAGTATATCGTGTCTTTAGGTATAGAGTTTGTATTCGATAAAATTATCTCGCCGAGTTTAGAAAATTCGAGAGTACCAGCTATGCCGTAAAGTAATGATATGCTGTATAAGGCTATTAGAGACCCTATAGTGCTCATCACTAAATACTTGAAACCGGCTTCAACAGCTTCCCATCTATGCTTTCTGAACGAGACTAGAGTATACGATGATACACACATTAGTTCCCATAATACATAGAGCGTGAATAGATCGTTGACTATTGTTACGCCGATCATTCCTGCTACCAGTGTTAAGAGAAGCGTATAATACTCATCTAGTCCCGTTTCGCTCTCCATGTAGCCTATTGAGTATATTGAAACTACTAAGCCCAGAAAACTGAATATAAGAGACATATATGCACTGAAAGCGTCAATTTTTATTCCTATTGAAGCCCAGCTAGGCTCAAGCTCTATCTTGTACGAGATAGGCAGTTTTTCATAAAGTATGATGTAAGCGAAGTACGCTGTAGATAGGGCAAAAGCAAGTACAGCCCATATATCTCTTATTTTTTCCTTGCCTAATTTTCTGAATATCATGCTTATTAAAGGAATCGATAAACCGCTTCCCAGCAGTACAATTATAGGAAATAAGGCATACATCCTACCACCTCAACCTCTTGAGTTTCCTAGTATCCAGAGTCTTATAATGTCTAAAAACATTTAGTAATATGCAGAGTGCAATCGCCGCAACTGCGGCTCCAATAGCTATGGATATTATAGTCATTTCTTGAGCTAGAGGATCGACGTATTCGGCCTCACGTAACCCCATAGCTAGTATATTTAAGTTAACGCTAACAGTGATTATTTCAATACCTATGATAATTTTCAGCAGATTTCTTTTTGAAGCTATACAGTATAAACCTATTAGGATTAAGATCAGGGCTATATTAGCATAAAATATCTGGAGAAACATCACTTCTCCTCCTCCACAACAACTTCTTCCTCCTCAACCTTTGCTTTCTCTTTTCTGAAAAGGGCGGAAATAGCTATAGCTGTAGTAAAAAGCAAAAATGCTTGAACCACTACATCAAGCCATCTGTTACTCCAAACAAAGTAAGGTTTTTGCTCAAGTCTAAAATCTAATCTATACCCTACTAGCGTTACTTGAAAGACGTCTGGATTCATTAATATGACATACACTAACAGTAGTATAACCAGTAATGCTGGAATTGCTTCTTCAACCTTCACCTTCTTCACCACCCCTTACATGCATAAAGGCTAACAATAACACGGTAACTCCACCAGCATAAACCGATAATTGAAAAACAGCAACATAGGGAGCCCCTATCAGGTAATAAATTACCGAGAGAAACACGTTCATTATCGTGAAGGCTAGGATTGATTTAAAGAGATCTTTGACCTCAACAGCTACAAGTGCGAATATTATCGTTAAAATTGAAAAGAGATAATGAAGCCACATCCTTGTCACCTATTTAACTAATAGATCTTTCTTATTAAATGCTATATTTTCGAAGATATCTGATAATTCTATGGCTTTAACTGGACAGTATTCGGCACAAGATCCGCAGTAAATGCATCTGTACATGAAGAATATCGGTCGTTTCCCCCTTTCATCTTCAATTATCTTAATAGCCTGAGCGGGGCATACTCTAAAGCACATTTGGCATCCAATACATTTATCTCTGTTGAATATTATTCTACCTCTAAATCCTTTTGGCAGATGAACTAATTCTCTTTCTTTAAATGGATAAAGAATTGTTGCACGCTTCTTTAACAGATTTTTGTAAATCTCGCTTACCATATAACCCGGCCTAGGCATTAAAACACCACCCTCACAATTAGAACTGATATTAGAGATAGGGGAATAAGATATTTCCAGGAAAGGACAAGCATTTGGTCTACTCTTAACCTTGCAAATAAGGCTCTTAAAGTCGTTAATACCAAGAGTACGATTATGGATTTGATGATAAAGTACAAGGTATAGAAGACTATTTCCAATCCGGGAACAACAGGGCCAAGGGGCCCTCCTAAAAATAGCGTAGCGCCTAGTCCACATAGGAGCAATGTTTCTACATCTTTTCCAAGTCTAAATAGTGCTAATTTTTTCCCAGAATATTCTACGAGCCAACCTGCGACTATCTCTTGCTCGGCCTCGGGTATATCAAATGGTATTCTTTCAAGCTCTGCTTGAGCCGTTATAGCAAATATTATGAACGCCAGAAAGTTAGGTCCTAGAATATGCCATATACTGCTTTGGCTTTCGACTATGTTTTTAATAGTTAGTGAGCGTGAGGATATAGCTACGCTTACAATTGAAAGCATAAATGGAATCTCGTATCCTATAAGCTGTAAAACTGCTCTTTCAGCTCCTATAGTCGCAAACCTATTTGTAGAAGCCATTCCAGCAGTGTACACTAGTATAGAAATTATAGTCAATAAGGCTACGAAAAAGATCAAGTCTCCAGTAAATGATATAACTCCGGTCGTTCCACATATCGGCAGGAATAGAGTAAGTAGAAGGTTTATTGCGAAAAATAGTATTGGAGTTAAAGTAAACAGGAATTTATCAGCTCCTTCTGGAATTATATCTTCTTTTGATAGCAATTTTATAAAATCAGCCAATGGTTGAAGTATTCCATGTGGTCCAGCATATAATGGTCCAATTCTATTTTGAAGTCTAGCGTAAAATTTTCTATCTATCCACTCGTATAGCAGGGAAAGCACTCCTATGAAAGCAAAACCTGGGAATAATATCATTTCAATTATCTTGTACAAAGCTTCAATCATGCCTCTCAAACCTCTTCAAAGAATATCTTACAAGCTCATTATAAGTCCAAACCCAGCTTTTACTTTTTTCAATATCTATAAACATTACTCTACCTGTACAGCAAAGACAGGGGTCAATTGATCCAAATATGATTGGAATATCGGCAATATATACGATATAGTCGCCTCTAGAAGTTAGCATTCTAGCGGTAGATGGTATGTTTGCTAGAGTGGGGGTTCTGACCTTGTACCTGTATGGTTTATCGCTTCCATCAGATCTAACATAGTGTAGAAGTTCGCCTCTCGGTGCTTCTACCCTGCTAACTGATTCTCCGGGCGGCGGTCTTACTATTACTGGCATTCTAATCCTATACTCGCCGGAAGGTAAGTGGTCTAAACTATATCTAACCATGTTAATACATTCCAAGATTTCATCAACTCTTACAAGTATTCTAGCATAAACATCACACGTATCGTAGGTGACTACGTTAAAAGGTACCTCATCGTGGGCAATGTATGGATCATCGGCTCTGATATCATGTTTTATGCCGGAAGCTCTTAGTACTGGACCTACTGCAAAAAGCTCTATAGCTTCACGAGGCTTAAGAATGCCGACATTCTGTGTTCTTACTAGCACAGTGGGTTCTTCCATGACAACTTTTTTGAAATATTTAGTCCTTTCCTCTAAATAATCGAGACTTTTTCTAATTTTTTGCTCTATCTCAGGCGTGATATCTCTTCTAACTCCTCCAATAGTATTGTATGCGGTGACTACACGATTTCCAGTAATTGTCTCGAGTAGATCTAAAACTTTCTCTCTATCTCTCCACACGTACATGAATAAAGTTTCAAATCCTATTTGATGTGCTGCGAGTCCAAGCCATAGAAGATGACTGTGTATTCTGCTTAGCTCTTCGACTATGAGCCTAAGATATTTAGCCCTAGGAGGAATCTCTTTGCCAAGTAATTGCTCAATGTTCTGTGTATAGCATAAGGTATGAGCCGCGTTACATATACCGCATATTCTCTCAGCTAGAAATATTCCTTTCATATAATCTCTATATTCGAATCCTTTTTCAATGCCTCTATGAGTATAGCTGACATTTATTTCGACATCTATGACTTGTTCTCCTTCGACCTTGAATTTCATGAGAAGGGGTTCTGGATGAACGGGATGCTGAGGCCCTATGGGAATATAAAAACTCATGATTTCACCTCAATGGCTTGGGATGTTCGGCTTCATAATCTTTTCTGAGCGGATAAACTCCTTCAGGCCAGTCTTCAGGAAGAATGAAACGCTTTAGATTTGGATTGCCTTTAAAAACTATTCCGAGCAAGTCATAGGCCTCTCTTTCATATAATTCGACTCCTCTAGCTATATCGCATATGCTATCAATGACAGGGTCATCTTTAGAGATTTTAACTTTAACAGAGACTGAAATTCCATATCCTATGTGGGCAATAACTTCAAAATGATCCTTAGCATCAACGCCAGTTATAGCTTCAACGTGTTTCATATCAAGGTCGTGCAGAAGGAATTTTACTACATCCTTGTAGCAGTCCTTACTGACTTCGACAAATACTCTTCTCTTCATAGGTATTTTACACTCGACTATTTTATCGCCGAATTTC